>Ga0268298_10005099_pt1 | contig 12460 bp, 11 predicted proteins | sample WWTPWeurt_MetaG_FD_194462 | JGI IMG/M metagenome (GOLD analysis project Ga0268298, IMG submission 194462) | Activated sludge microbial communities from WWTP in Nijmegen, Gelderland, Netherland - WWTP Weurt | ecosystem: Engineered > WWTP > Aerobic digester > Activated sludge | place...
GAAGGGGAACTGCCCCTTCTTGCCCTTCACCTCGACGATCGCCTTGCCTGGGTTGCGCGGGATCCCCTTCTGCGCGTCCTCTTTGGAGACGACGACGCCGTCGATCTTGATCTCCAGGCTGGTGACGGCCTTCGGGAGGACGAGGATCAAGGTGGGCGTGTCGTTCTCGAGCTTGGTGACGAGCTCGGTGGCCTGCCGCTGGACGTCGTTGTTGCGCTCTTCTTCGGCGTATTTGAGCGCGAGCTTGGCGTCGTTCGTGGCCTCGAGGACGAGGTCGCCCGCGTCCTCGCACTTCGCGAGCACCAGCTTGCCGGCGGCGAACTCGCGATCGACCATCGAGGCGATCGCCGTCTGCATGCAGCCGCTCCAGTCGCGGGTCTTGAGCTGGCCTTGCGCGATGTTGACGGCCTCGAGCTGATCCTTGCTGGGCAGCGGCCGGGTGGGCGGGGGCTGGCCGCCGTTCTTCTTGAACTCGGCCTTGGCGGCGCTCCACGCGTTGTTGACCGCGAGGTTCGAGAACTGCTTGTCCGGCGTGACGGTCGGGTCCTCGTAGAGGGCGTTCTGGAACGCGAGCCGCGCCTGCTCCGCGTCCTTCTTTCCGGCCGCGTACACGATGCCGAGCGCGAGGTGGATCTGCGCGCGCGTCGACTTCTCGCACGCCGTCCCTGCGCACGTCGTGAGGAGCTTCTTGAGCGCCTCGAGGGCCGCGTCGCTCTTCCCGGAGAGGTGCTGACCGAGGGCCTCGGCCACGCCGACGACGGCCTCTTCGTCCTTGTCGCCCGCCCGCGCGATCCCAGGAGAAATCAAGGCGAAGAAGACACCAAGGACGAGCGCGATCTTGATCCATCGGGGGATGCCCACCCCCGGCCCGTGCTCGGCGCAAGCGCCTCCGCGCGGTCCGCCCCTCCCAAGCGTCGCGCTCCGCGCGCCGCGGGCGGGGCCCTTCGCATCGCGCTCGTGCCCGTTCATCAATTGTTCGGCGCCCCGCAAGTGATCCATTCCTCGATGATCGTGAGCTGATCGAGGGTCGGTGCGTCCGCCGGATTGAGCGGCATGAGCAGCGACCCGCACATCCCGTGCGGGTTCGTCCCGCTTTCGAGCTTCAGGTTGCAGAGCATCTTCGAGCCCGCGGGGTCGCACGGCACGATGTTGGGAGAGCCGTCCTTGAGCTTGAAGGCCGTGAGCGCGCTGTAGTAGCCGGGGATGTCACCCGCGGTGAGCGAGAGGCCCCCCTTGGAGTCGCCGTGGCAACCGGACACCGTCGCGCATTTCGCCTTGCCGTCGAGGATGGGGAAGACGTCGGTGGAGAACTTCACCGCGCAGCCCGTGTCGACCTCGCACGCGCCCCCGGTCCCTCCGCCGCTCGCGGTGCTGCCCGCGGCCCCGCCGCCGATGCCGCCGCCGACGCGCTGCGGATCGCCGTACCGCGGGATCTCCTCGGAGGCGCAGCCCCACAACGCGGAGAGCCCGACCAGGACGAGGACAGGTCCCCGGGATCCTGTCTTTCGCTGTGCGCGACGAACAACCATGGGCCGAAGCGTCGGCATCTTAGTGGAAGCGCCTCGGAGGATCGCAACATTCTTGAGAGACACGCGGTACCGTGCGACTCTGCGGCAGCCGCTGGGAGGCGCAGCCTCGACGCTGCGCTTCCACAGCCGCTGGGAGTCGCCGTCTCGACGCTGCGCTTCGCGCTCTATCCCCCTTATGGCCAAGGAACGGACTTTTTCGCTCGGGGCTGTCCGCACGGACGGCTGGTTCGAGCGCATCGGGGAGGGCATCGGCAGCTTCCAGGCGCTCTGCGACATCGTCGGGGAGTCGTTCTTCGCCTTCTCGATGATCACGGGCGTGCGCATCACCGCGCTCACGGTCGATCGCCGCAACCCGGACAACACGCTCGTCGATTTCGTGATCGCGACGCCAGGCGACGAGAAGGCCGAGGCCGACGTCCAGCGCCTCACGCTCGCGGACTTCCGTCATCGTCTCGTGGCCGCGCTGCTCACGGAGGACGCGGTCCCGGCTCCGCCCGAGCGCGACACGGATCTCGAGGGGCTCCAGCTCCACATCGGCGTCCGCTACCTCCTGCTCGCGCCGCTCTACGGCTACTCGCTCCAGAAGCTGGTCACCGACGGCAAGACCTCCAGGCTGGTCGTGCACCACGACGGCGTCGAGGAGACGTACGACCTGCTCGAGTTCCGGGCCCGCGTCCGCGCGCAGATCCGAGAGGAGCTGGAGCGCGCCACGGAGCGCAACCGGTCCGCGATCGATCTCACCAAGGTCGCCGACGCGGAGGTCTTCGCGCAGAAGGGCGAGCACGCGAAGGTCGTCACGCTCCTCGGCACCTGGCCCGCGCCGCTCGCGATCTTCCTCCGCACGCCCGAAGGCCAGATGCTCACGCCGGACGCGCGGAGCCTCATCGCCAAGGGGCTCGGCCTCCTGGGCACCGCGTGCGTGAAGCTCGGCGAGCAGCACCAAGGCGAGGAGGTGCTCCGGCTCGCTGTGCAATACGCGCAGGACGGATCCGCCGCGGCCGACATCTTCCGTCGCCTCGGCGAGTCGATGCTCGACGACAAGCGCGCGGCCGAGGCCGTGGGCCCGCTCCGTCGCGCGGTGGCCCTCGGGTCTCCGCCCAAGCAGATCTGGCCGCTCCTCGCGCGGGCCTTCGTGGATCGCAAGCGCTACGTCGCCGCCCTCGCGTGCGTCCGCGAGGCGCGCTCCGCCGGCGTCCCCGAGTCCCAGATGGTCGAGCAGATCCGCGAGATCGAGGGCAGCCTGGGCCCGGCCCTCACGGCCTGGAAGGCGCTCGTCGTCTCACGACAACACTGACGTGGCGTTGGAAGGGCCGCGCAGGCCCGTCGCGCTGGCCGCTTTGGTTGACTCCCCGCCACTGGGCGGCTACATGCCGCGAGCCATTTCCTCGGCCTTTTTTGGCCCTCCGGTGCGAGGCACATGACGAGCTACCTCCCCCTCCTCCTGCTGTTCGTGATCGCCGCCGTCATCGCGGTGGCGCTGTTCACGATCACCACGCTTGTCGGCCCCAAGAACCCGACGCCCGAGAAGCAGATGCCGTTCGAGTGCGGCAGCGACTCGACGGGCAGCCAGTTCGTGCGGCCCAGCGTGAAGTTCTACCTGACCGCGATCCTCTTCGTCGTCTTCGACATCGAGGTCGTGCTCATGTACCCGTGGGTCGTCTCTTTCAAATCCCTCGGTTGGACGGGCTTTTTGACGATGATCTCGTTCGTCGCGCTGCTCGTCGTGGCCCTCGCGTACGTGTGGAAGAAAGGAGCCCTCGAATGGGAGAAGTGACCAGCGTCCGGGTGATCGAGGGCGCGGAGCGCGGGTTCGCCACCACGCGCTTCGATGATCTTCTCAACTGGTGCAAGAAGTACTCGCTCTTCCAGTACCCCTTCGTCACCGCGTGCTGCGCCATGGAGTTCATGGGCCTCGCGAGCCCGCGCTTCGACATGGCGCGCTTCGGCGCCGAGGCCCCGCGCTTCTCGCCGCGGCAGAGCGATCTCCTGTGGGTCGTCGGCACCGTGAGCCAGCGCAACGCCCCGGTGCTCCGGCGCGTGTACGAGCAGATGGCCGATCCGAAGTACGTGCTCGCCTTCGGGACCTGCGCCTCGTGCGGCGGCTTCTACGACAACTACACGACGCTCCCCGGCATCGACAAAGTGATCCCCGTCGACATCTACGTCCCCGGCTGCCCGCCTCGCCCCGAAGGCGTCATCGACGGCATGCTGCTGCTCCAGGACAAGATCGCGCGCGGCGATCGCACCCCCGCGATCGTGAAGCCGCGGAGCGACATCGTGCCCGCGGAGCTCGCGAACAACGGCCTCGTCTCGATGGGTCGGAAGGCCAAGGAGCGCGCGTGAGCAAGAAGGTCCTGGAGCTCCTCAAGGCCCAGTTCGGCGACAAGATCCTGGAGACGAGCTCGCAGTTCGGCGACGACACCGCCGTCGTGGAGCCCTCGATCTGGCGCGACGTCGCGCTGTTCCTCCGCGACGATCCTCGCTGCCAGATGAACATGTTCACGGACATCACCGCGGTGGATTACCCGGATCGGGAGCCGCGGTTCGAGGTCGTCTGCCACCTCCGCTCGCTGGAGAAGAACCACCGGATCCGCCTCAAGGCGCGCATCGGGGACGCGGAGGCCGAGGGCCTCGAGATCCCGTCGCTCGTGCCTGTGTACAAGGGCGCGAACTGGTTCGAGCGCGAGTGCCACGACATGTTCGGCGTCGCGTTCCAGGGGCACCCGGACATGCGGCGGATCCTGCTCTACGAAGAGTTCAAGGGGCACCCGCTCCGCAAGGACTACCCCGCGCAGCAGACGCAGCCGCTCGTGGAGTACCGCGAGGGCGCCACCGACAAGCTCGCGCCGTTCGGAGCGGACGAGGGCGCGCCGTTCGGCCGGCAGACGCACGACTTCTGGAGCGAGACGAACTGATGGAACCGTTGGATGAAGAGCTGGAGGAGAGCGCGCTCGAGCTCCCGAGCGAGCCGATGCAGCTCAACATGGGCCCCTCGCACCCCGCGATGCACGGCACCGTGCGCATCGTGCTGGAGCTCTCGGGCGAGACGATCACGAAGGCCGACGTGCAGATCGGGTATCTGCACCGCGGCTTCGAGAAGATGTGCGAGCGGGGCACGTGGACGCAGTGCTTCCCGTACGTCGACCGCCTCAACTACGTCTCGCCGATGCTCAACAACGTGGGCTTCGCGCTCGCCGTCGAGAAGATGCTGGGCGTCACGGTCCCCGAGCGCTGCCAGTACTACCGCGTGATCTTGGGCGAGCTCGCTCGCATCTGCGATCACCTCGTGTGCAACGGGGCGATGAGCATGGAGCTCGGCGCGTTCACGCCGTTCCTCTACTGCGCGCGGGCCCGCGAGGTCATCTGGGACATCTTCGAAGAAGAGACAGGCGCGCGCGTCACGCACAGCTTCGGCCGGGTCGGCGGCATGGCGCAGCCGCCCACCGCGGCCTTCAAGGACATGATCCGCTCGGGCTTGCCGCGCGTGCTCGGCCTCGTGACCGAGTGCGAGAAGCTCCTGCTCAAGAACCGCATCTTCCTCGATCGCGTCGAGGGCGTCGGCGTCATCTCCAAGGCCGACGCGCTGGCGCTCGGGTGGACGGGCCCCACGCTGCGCTCCACGGGCGCCGCGTACGACATCCGACGCGCGCACCCCTACCTCGTCTACGACCGCTTCGACTTCGACGTCCCGGTGGGCACGACGGGCGACAACTGGGATCGCTTCATGTGCCGCCAGGAGGAGATCCGACAGAGCGCGCGCATCATCGAGCAGGCGCTCGATCAGATGCCGGACTCGGGCCCGATCAACATCGACGATCCGCGCATCGTGCTGCCGCCGAAGCAGGACGTCTACACGACGATCGAAGGCACGATCCAGCACTTCAAGATCGTGATGGAGGGCATCAAGGTGCCCGCGGGCGAGTGCTATTCGTACACCGAGGCCGGCAACGGCGAGCTCGGCTTTTACCTGGTGAGCGACGGCAGCGGCACGCCCTACCGCGTGCGCATCCGACCTCCGTGCTTCGCGGCCGTGTCGGGCCTGAAGCAGCTCATCGAGGGCGCCATGATCCCCGACGTCGTGCCCACGTTCGGCTCGATGAACATGATCGGCGGCGAGTGCGACCACTGAGCCGCGCGGGGGGAGGCCACCCCCTTCGAATGGTCGGCTCCAAGCTCCCTTCCCTACCCGAGCGACAGGTCCTGGACCCTCGATAGGACATCGAGCAGACACTCGGATCGCTCCGCTCCCCCTTCGTAGCCTCATCCGCTCCCTCTCCGTACGTCTCCGGAGGGCTCTCAAGGACAGGCCAGGCGCTTCAGGATCGTTCCTTGTCGCTCGCGAGCGACAGAAATCCGATCGCCAGGCGTGCGGGACCGCCTCACGAGCGGCACCTGCGCTCACTGAAGCGCTCGCAGCGGCGGTCGCTGTCACACAAGCCTGAGCCTGTGTCTTCTTTCTGTCGCTCTTGATGTCCCCCGGGACCATCTGATGTCCTCCGGGGACACATGAAGAGCTCCGTCGCCACCCTCCTCCGGGACATCCGCCGCCGGCTCGACCTCACCCAGCAGGGGTTTGGTGAGCAGCTCGGCGTCACGACGCGCACCGTGAGTCGCTGGGAAATCGGGCGGACTCGGCCCCCGCGCACGATCGTCCCCCGCGCCTTGGCGCTGCTCCGAGCGCGCGACCCCGACGCCGCCGATCGACTCGGCCTCGAGGCGGCGTTGCCGACCGCCGTCGCGCAGGAGGACGCTCGCCGCGGGTCCCTGGACACCGCGGTCTACCTCGTCGCCGACGCGCTGGACGTCTCGCCACGCCGAGCTCGACAGGTGCTCGCGACCTTCGTGACCCACCTCGTCGCCGCGGGCTTCACCCTGACGGACGCGCGAGCTCGGCTCGCCGCGAAGGTCGAATCCGACATCGCCGAACGAGCCCCCCAGAAAAAAGAAGCGGGCGACGCGAAAGAGACGCAACTCGTCCGCCGTCGAGCCGACACCTGAATCACAGTGGATGGGAACGCTCGATCAATTCGCGAAGGCCACGTTTGCGCTCGACACGGAGCAGATCACCGGCGGAGCCATCGCCTGGGAGGGCCCGCAAGAGGTCGGGCTCACCGAGGTGCGGCTCGACGGACTGCTGTCGATCCGAACGCCGGCTCGAGCCGCGGAGCTCCCGGCGCCCTGGAACACAGCGGCGCAGCACGCGGACGTCGTGGTGGAGGTCAAGATGCCAGGCGATCACCTGCACCCGCTCGCGATCCGTCGCTCGGAGCTGCGACGCGCGGCGTGGCACGTGCGACGCACGATGAAGGAGGGAGCAGAGTGGGAAGGGAGCGTCGGGCTCTGGCTCGTCGCGCCCCATGTGCCACCAGCTCTCTCGCGCCTGTTCGAGCTACACCCCAAAGGCGCCGGGTGCTACGCCCTGGGGAGCCCGCTCTCCAGCTCATGGTGGATCGCAGCCAACGAGCTGCCTCTCCACGATGCCTTGATCCCCTTTCTCATCGCCCGCTCCGGACGAGCCCTCGACGAGCTCGGCCGCTGGGTGGTGGGCCGACGATCACCGGAGTGGATAATGAACATGTTACAGTGGTTACCCATGAGCCCCGCGACGGAGAAGGAGATCCTCAGACAGCTCCGCGCCGACCCTCCGCCGGCCGTCGTGCGCCGCCGCAAACGACTGGAGCGCATGATCCAAGAGATGAACGCCGCCGAGCGCAAAGAGCTCGAGCAGACCGTTCGCACGGAGGCGACCCGCGACTCTCTCCTGCGCGTGCTCGTCCGCCGAGGCTTCGAGCTGAGCAACCAGCAAAGAGCCCGGATCACCGCGTGCCGCGACAGCGCCAGGCTGGAGCGCTGGTTCGACCGAGCCGTGACGGCGGGCTCCGTGGACGAGGCTCTGGCGTAGACGCCGAGCGACGATCCGACCCGCGCGGGCACAGAGGGGGCCGCTGGATCCAGAAGGGGTTTCGAGAAGGTTTCGCTTGGGCGCCCGATCGACTAAGAACGCGGCGCGAGCGATCGAATGGCCGAGACGACTCCTACCGCACCGCCCAAGCCCACGATCAAGATCGACGGGCGCGAGATCCCCTTCGAGAAAGGGGACACGATCATCCGCGCTGCGCATCGCGCGGGGATCGATATTCCGCACTACTGCTGGCACCCGGGGCTCTCCGTGGCCGCCAACTGCCGGATGTGCCTCGTGGAGGTCCTGCCGCCGCCGGGGAGACCGGCGATGCAGCTCGATATCCTGCGGTGGGATCCGCAGAAGAACGAGTACGTCCCGCAGAAGAAGCCGAAGCTCTTGCCCTCGTGCCAGCAAGAGTGCGCCCCCGGGATGGAGATCCTCTCGGAGTCCAGCCCGAACGTGGACGAGGCGCGCGCCGCCGTGCAGGAGCTCTTGCTCCTCAACCACCCGGTGGACTGCCCCATCTGCGATCAGGCCGGCGAGTGCAGGCTCCAGGACTACTGGCTCGAGCACCAGCGATCCGGCAAGCGCATGCGGCAGGAGCCGGTGCACAAGCCCAAGGGCGTCGTGTTCGGGCCGACCATCGTCTACGACGCGGAGCGGTGCATCGTGTGCACGCGCTGCGTGCGTGTCTCGGCCGAGATCGCGAAGGATCCGGTGCTCTCGATCCGCGAGCGAGGGAACCTCGGCGAGGTGACCGTCGCGCCGGGCAGGGAGCTGGATCACGACTACACGCTCATGACCGAGCACGTGTGCCCCGTCGGGGCGCTCACGTCGGCGGACTTCCGGTTCAAGGCGCGGGTGTGGTTCCTCCGCAGCGCCCGCACGATCTGCCAGGGCTGCTCGACCGGGTGCAACGCGTTCCTGGACTACGATCCGCGGAACAACACGCCGTACAGGCACCGTCCCCGCGACAACGAGCAGGTGAACAAGTTCTGGATGTGCGACGAGGGGATGCTCTCGTACAAGCGCGCGACCGAGGATCGGCAGACGGGCGCGCTCGTGGGCCGCGAGGACGCGAGCGCCGCGGACGCGATGGAGGCCGCGAAGGAGCAGCTCAAGGGGCTGCGCGATGATCCCGATCGTGTCGCGATCATCCTCTCGGCGCAGCACTCGATGGAGGACAACTTCGCGCTCCTCACGCTGGCGCGGACGTACGTCGGCGCGGCGGACTTCTTCGTGTCGGGGAAGCCGCTGGGGCGCGGCGACAAGATCCTCATGAACGAGGACAAGAACCCGAACACGCACGGCGTCATCGCGCTCGCGGGATCCACGGCGGGCTCGGATCGACCGATCGCGGCGCCCCGCCCCGTGGCGGACCTGTTGAAGGGGATCGCTTCAGGGAAGTACGCCTACGCGATCGGGCTCGGGGCCGACGTGGAGGTGGACGCGAAGGAGGCCAAGGCCGCGCTCCAGAAGCTGCGCGGGTTCGTGGTGATCGCTTCGCACGACGGGCCGCTCACGCAGGCGGCGCACGTGGTGCTCCCGGCCTGCGCGTGGACCGAGGCCGAGGGCACCTACGTGAACGAGAAGGGGCTCTCGCAGGTGAGCGAGAAGGCCCTCCGGCCGCTCGGCGACGCTCGCCCGGGCTGGCAGCTCGTCGGGGAGCTGGGCCGCGCGCTCGGGTTCGCGACGGGGTGGAAGAAGCTCGGCGATCTGCGGGCCGCGATGCCCGCGGAGCTGCGCTCGGGCAAGTCGCAATCGAACGAGGCCGCGCCCGCCGCGCCGGTCGCTTCCGCGGGGGCCGCGGCCGGCTGAGCCGCGCTCGCCCCAACAGGTGAAGGCAGAAACATGACCTCCGTCATCGCCGTCCTCGCGATCGTCAAGATCCTGATCATGATCGGCTTCTTGCTCTCGATGGCCGCCGTCGCCACGTGGGGCGAGCGCCGTCAAGCCGCCCTCGTGCAAGACCGCGTGGGGCCGAACCGCGCGGTGATCTACCTGCCCTCGCTCGTGGTGCAGGGGATCGTGATCACGCCCCCCGCGCTGTTCGCGACGATCGCGGGCTTCACGGCGTGGAGGTACGTGAACGTCGTCACGGCCCCGGAGTCCGCGCTGACGGGCCTCCAGCTCTCGATCTTCGTGGGGTGGCTCAGCGCGCTCGTGCTGTGCTTCGTGGTCCGGAAGAAGGGCGCCGCGAACGGGCTCGACAGGCTGGTCGCGGGGTGGACGCCCCGGAGCATCTTCGTCACCGGCCTCGTGCTCCACGTGCTCGGGTTCGTCGCGGTCGCGGCGGTGCCGGCGCCGTCGCTCTTGATCGCGGCGCGCGTGACGAACGGCCTGCTCGCCGCGGTGTTCGCGTTCGTCGGCGTGTACGCTGGCTCGAAGGTGCCCGAGGGCAAGGTGGGGATCCGGCTCGCGGGCTTGCTCCACGCGATCGCGGACACGGTGAAGATGATCTGGAAGGAGGACTTCATCCCTCCGCGCGGCGACAAGCTGCTCCACAGCCTCGCGCCGATCCTCGCTGTGTTCCCGGTGCTCGTGACGTGCGCGGTGATCCCGTTCGGGCGATCGCTGTGCTTCGGCGATCCCAACCGCAACGGCGTGTTCGACTGGCCCGATCTGCTCGCGGTGGCGCCGGCGATGGGCTCGAAGTTCCAGTGCCCGGGCGGCCACTCGGTGCACCTTCAGATCGCGGATCTGAACGTGGGCGTGCTGTACATCTTCGCGATGGCCGGCACGGGCGTCATCGGCGCGGCGCTCGCGGGGTGGGCCAGCGACAACAAGTGGTCGCTCCTCGGCGGTCTGCGCGCGGCGAGCCAGATGGTCAGCTACGAGGTCGCGATGGGCCTCTCGCTCATCGGGCTCATGATCATCTACGGCTCGGTGCAGCTCGGGCCGATGGTGGAGTGGCAGAGCACGCACGCCTGGGGGATCTTCGTGCAGCCGTTCGGGTTCGTGCTGTTCCTCACGGCGCTCATCGCCGAGACGAAGCGCGTGCCGTTCGATCAGCCGGAGGGCGAGAGCGAGATCGTGGCGGGCTACTTCGTCGAGTACTCGGGCCTCAAGTGGGGCATGTTCATGACGGGCGAGTACGTGGAGCTCATCACGTCGAGCGTCCTGCTCGTCACGCTGTTCTTCGGCGGCTACTCGCTCCCGTTCCTGCAGAACGACGGCGTGCGGGTCGCGTTCGGCAGCTCGGTGCTCTTCGCCTACAAGATGAACCACGTCGCCGTGGTGGTGATCAGCGCGCTCGCCTTCTTCGGGAAGGTGATCGTGACGGGCTTCTTCCAGATCTTCATCCGCTGGACGGTGCCTCGCTTCCGGTACGACCAGCTCATGAAGCTCGGCTGGACGCGGCTCCTCCCGCTCGCGCTCGGCAACATGCTCGTGACGGCGCTCGTCGTGCTCGCGGTGCAAGGGCACGCGGACGCGGAGAACGGGCTCGCCTTCCTCGGGGACGTGACGCAGGCGCTCGTGGCCATCGGGATGGTCGCCGCGGTGCTGGCGATCTTCTTCGGCCTCGTGGAGCCGGCGAAGCGGCAGCGGCTGATGCTCTCCACGGCTCAAAAGTTCGCGGCGGTGACAGGCGGCGTGCGCGTCACGCCTCGGCAGGCATAACGGAGAAGACATGGCAGCGAAGGTCGAGACCACGCCCTGGACGAAGCCCGCTGGCAAGCCGATCGCCGGCAAGCCGGTGCCGCGGCCCGGGCGCAGCGCGGGAGTGCAGTCGTACCTGCCCGAGATCGTGAAGGGGCTCGGGCTCACGATGAGCCACTTCTTCCGGAACACGAAGCAGATGATGCTCGGGCAGCGGCCGGACGCGGTGCTCGAGTCCATCGCCGAGGGCGTGACGACGATCATGTACCCGGAGGAGAAGCGACCCTACCCGGCGCGCTTCCGCGGGATCCATCGGCTCACGCTGCGCGACGACGGATCGCCTCGGTGCGTGGCGTGCCTGTGCTGCTCGACGGCCTGCCCCGCGCAGTGCATCAGCATCGAGCCCGCGGAGTACCCGGAGGGCGACCTGAGGCGCGGGTACGAGCGGTACCCGGGCACGTTCGTGATCGACGAGCTGCGCTGCGTGTTCTGCGGCTTCTGCGTGGAGGCGTGCCCGTGCGACGCGATCCGCATGGACACGGGCAATCACCCGGTGCCGTACGACTCGCGCGAGCAGTTCATCTATCGGAAGGATCTGCTCATGTCGTTCGCCGGCCGCGACGGATCGAAGCAGACCGAGAACCCGCGGCACGAGCCGGGTGATCCGACGCACCCGGGGATCTCGCGAGATCACATCCACTGAAGGCCCGGGGGGAGAGGCGCGGGCGATCGGATGAGCACCGGGTTTGCCAACGATGACGCTTCGGGTCGCGGGCACGCAGCGTCCGGACGCGCGCCCCACAACCCCTACGGCGAGTTCGAGCCCGTCATCGGCCTGGAGGTGCACGCGCAGCTCCTGACGACGACGAAGCTCTTCTGCGGGTGCCGGACGAGCTTCGGGGACGCGCCGAACACGCACACGTGCCCGGTGTGCCTCGGGCTGCCGGGCGCGCTGCCGGTGCTCAACGCGGAGGCGCTGCGCATGGCGGTGACCGCGGGGCTCCTCTTCGGCTGCACGATCGCCGAGCGGAGCGTCTTCGCGCGGAAGAACTACTTCTACCCGGATCTCCCGAAGGGCTACCAGATCAGCCAGTACGAGCTGCCGCTGTGCGAGCACGGGGCGCTCACGATCGAGACCGAGGCGGGGAAGCGGCGCGCGCGCATCCTCCGGATCCACATGGAGGAGGACGCGGGCAAGAGCCTCCACGGCGTCGGGTCGTCGTCGATCGTCGATCTCAACCGCGCCGGCACGCCGCTCATCGAGATCGTCGGGGAGCCGGATCTTCGCTCGCCGGCGGAGGCGGCCGAGTACTTGAAGCGGCTCCGCGAAGCCTTGATCTACGCGGGCGTGAACGACGGCAACCTGGAGCAGGGGTCGTTCCGGTGCGACGCCAACGTGTCGGTGCGGCGGCGGGGCGACGAGAAGCTC
>Ga0268298_10005100_pt1 | contig 12459 bp, 13 predicted proteins | sample WWTPWeurt_MetaG_FD_194462 | JGI IMG/M metagenome (GOLD analysis project Ga0268298, IMG submission 194462) | Activated sludge microbial communities from WWTP in Nijmegen, Gelderland, Netherland - WWTP Weurt | ecosystem: Engineered > WWTP > Aerobic digester > Activated sludge | place...
TATTCGGATAGGCTCTTAGCCTTCTGTCATCGCGAGGCCCGCAAAGCGGGCCGTGGCGATCCAGCTGGATGACCGACTGTCGGCCTACGGCCTCGGTAGCTTCGTCGCTCCGCTCCTCGCAATGACCGCCCAAAAGCTAGAGGCTGCTGGCATTAGCGCCGATTAGCGAAGATTGGCGGTTAAAGTGACTGCGGAATTTAGCCCGTTCAGTGCCTGAGTGTGGGAGCGAGCTTGCTCGCGACATCGCCCAATAAGTCGCGAGCAAGCTCGCTCCCACATTTCCCGACTGCGCCGTTCCGGATTAGGTCCATTCGCGGTTCAACCGCCCGACAGGCTATGCTTGCTTCCCGCGCATAATCTGCACAATCGCCCCCATCCCTCTCCCATCCATGAACCTCCGTAAACTGATCCTATCCCTCACCGTCGCGCTGGGCCTCGCGGCTCCGGCCCTCGCCCAGACCACCCAGACGCAGGCCACCGTCGCCCGCGTCACCGGCGCCGCCACCGTCACGCTGCCCGACGGCAGCACCACCCCGCTCACTGCGGGCATGAAGGTCGCCCAGGGCTCCACCATCACCACCGGCGCCGATGGCGATGTCTATCTCGAGTCCCATGCCGGCTACGTCACCTCCATCAAGCACGACTCCGTCGTCGCCGTGGACGAGATCTCCGTCACCACCGAGGGCGGCCAGGTCAAGGAGGAGCGCACGATGCTCGACCTCAAGAGCGGCAACCTCGTCGCCAAGCTCGACCCCAAGAAGAAAGCCGTCAACAACTACCAGGTTCGCACCCCCAAGGGCGTCGCCGCCGCCCGCGGCACCGTCTTCACCGTCATGTTCCGGGGCCAGCAATATGCCGTCGCCGTCGTCAACGGCTCCGTCTCCATCGCGCCCGTGAATAATTGGGATGGCCGCATAGCCGGGGGCACCGATTCCGCCTCCACCCTCAACGCGGGACAAGTGCTGACCGAAGGCGGCAGCGGAGTCCTTCAACGGAGAACTTACTTATTCAGGAACTCTGCCGCGAACACGGAAGTGGACACCCGCGAGCTGTTGGCGGCGGCCGTGGCGACGGTGACGCTCGCCGCGCAGAATGGCATCGGCGGCACCACCCCCGCCGAGGCGGCCGCCGTGGCCAAGGCCGTCTTTGACGTCGCCCCCGGCGTAGCCGCGCAGGCCGGCGCGATGATCAAGCAGTCCAACGACCGCTCTCCCCCGTCGGATGGCGCCCGCGCGTCCGAGGTGCTCAACGCCGTCACCAACGCGACCCCCGCCGCCAGCGCGGGCTTCACCAGCGGCAACACCACCGGCACCTTCACCACCACCATGAGGGCTTTTGGCCCCACCCCCATCACCACCGTCACCACCCCGCAGCCGATTGATCCCGCGACGATCAGCCGCAGCAACGAGTAGGCGGTCACGGTTCGTCCCCCTTCCAGCCGGCCTCCCCCGAGGCCGGCTTTTTTGCGCCCACCCCGCACCTTGGTAGTCTAATAGACTACCAACCCCCGCAGCCACGCGACCCGTCTCCTCCGCACCTTGGTAGTCTAATAGACTACCAGCCCCTCATCCCCCTGCCCCGCTCCTGCCTGGTGTTTGTCATCCAGTAGTCGGAACGATGCAGTTGAAATCAGCTCGGCTCTGACCGCTCCGCTCTGAAAGGTGGTCGTCGGTTTCCACACCGGCGACAGAGGCGTCGGTGTGGAAACCGACGCCCACCCACTGCATCGTTCCGGATTAGATGACAAACCGGTTGACCGCGCGCCGCCCTGCGGGCCGGTCTGACGCCCGAACAGTTTCGCTCACACTTGTAAGCGGAATTCACCGCACCTGCAGCGTGTCCGCCTCGTAGGCGAGGCCGAGCGACGGGGTGGACTTGCAAAATGCGGGCGGCATTGCAGCATTGCGGCATGACCACATTGGCACTCTCCAAGCGCGGCAGCGTGACCCTGCCGCCCAACCTCCGGCGCAAGCTGGGACTCGACAAGCTCCGCAACCCCATGGTGCTCGTGGAGGAGCGCGACGGCGGCCTGTTCCTACAGCCCGCCGTCGCCTTGCCCGTGCGCGACCTGCCCAAGTCCCGGATCAAGGCCTGGATTGCCCGCGATGAAGCCGAGATGAAGGCATTTCAGGCGGCCAAGCCGGAGACCAAATGAGGTTGTTCCTCGACACGAGCGTCCTGCTCGCGGCCGCAGGCTCTGCCCAAGGCGCATCGCACTACCTGATCACGGCAGCCGCCACGCACGGTTGGGAACTCGTCAGTGCGGACTATTGCGCGGCGGAGGTGCGGCGCAATTTGGCGAAACTGGCCCCGGCGGCCGCCATCGTCTGGCAGCGCCGGATGAGGCCGCGCATGCGCTTTGCCCGCACCCGCCTGACGCTTGATCGGCCATTGGTCTTTCCCAAGGCGAAAGACCGGCCCATCCTCATCACCGCGTTGGCCACGCGGGCGGATGTCTTGCTCACCCTCGATGTGGGCGACTTCCAGGCGAAGCTCGGCCGCGAGATTTATGGCCTGCGCATCGCCACGCCGGGCGAGTTCCTGCTGGAACAGCGCGCCCGGGGTATTTTGTAGGCGGAACGAGGCAGGCCGCCCCGCCGCAGGCTTGGCGAAGGAGGAAGCCGATCAGCCTCCGCCGTGCTTCTGGCTGACAGGGGCATACCCACTCCCTTAGCCAAAAGCTTGATCGGAACACCTCAGCTTTTGGCTAATAGGTTACAAACCGCCCCGCTGCCTCCTTGTAGGGGCGTGGCTCGCCCACGCCCGCGCGGGCGGACACAAGGTCCGCCCCTACGGCTTGGCGAGCGCGGCGAAGGAGGAAGCTGAGCAGGCGAAACCCTGGAACCTGCGGGGTGAGGGCACCCCGCCCACAGTCGCTACCAGTAGGCTTGTCCAAATGCCCACGAGTTCGCGCGGCACCCCGCCCTACGCAAAAAGCTCGCCGACCTGTGCCGTGGCGGCCGCGACCTGCCGGTGCGGCGGCAGCTGCGTTTTGAACCACGTCCGTTGCTTCTTCACCAGCGCGCGGGTGTTCTTCCCGATCGTCCCCGCCAGCTCCGCTTCCGGCAACCGGCCCTCGATGAAATCAACCGTCTCCCGGTAGCCGATGGCGCCCGCCACGCTGGGATTCTCCCTGAGCCCCTGCGCCAGCAGCCCGCGCACCTCGGCCACCAGCCCGGCCGCGAGCATCGCGGCCACGCGCCGGGCGATGCGGGCATCGAGGTCGGACGGTTCGCGCACCAGCTCGCACAATTCCACGCGGCAATCCGCGAACGGCGGCGGCAGCGCGTCGAAATCCGTCTGCAACGCCGCCAGCGTGCGCCCCGAGGCACGGCACCGCTCCAGCGCCCGCAACACGCGGCGCGGGTTCTGCACGTCGAGCGCGCCGAGCCCCGCCGGGTTGAGCCGCTGCAGCTCGGCCACCAGCGCCTCGAGCCCGCCCGCCTGCTCCAGCCGGACCCGCAATTCCTCCCGCAGCCCGGGCGGCACGGCGACTTCGTCGGCCACCGGGGCGAAGAAGGCCTTCAGGTAGAACCCGCTGCCCCCGGTCACGAGCACGCGCCGGTTCCGCGCCAAAATCTCCTCCACCGCCGCCCGGGCCCGGGTCGTGTAATGCGTCACGTCCATCCGTTCGCGCAAGTCGCGGATGTTTATCAGGTGATGCGGCACCCGGGCGAGCTCGGCCGGCGTGGGCTTGGCCGTGCCGATGTCGGCGCCGCGGTAGAAGAGCAGCGAGTCGCACGACACGATCTCCGCGCCGTGGGTCTCCGCCCAGCGGAGCGCCAGCTCGGTCTTGCCGACGGCGGTGCAACCGGTGAGGACGTGAAGGATGCGCGGCATGGCGCCATGCAACACACCCGCCCGCCGCGTCGCAAAGCCTGAAATCACGAAGATATCATGTGGAAGACGGGAAAATCAGGAACGAATCAGAAGCTTCTCCGGTTCGTTCCTGCGTTCCTGATTTCCTCATGGGTTCGATCAAACCCGCGCCGAATCGTGGCAAATCTGCTTTTGCCTATTCGGTGCGATATCGCCTCACTCGCGGCTCGCATTACCCCTTGAAAGCCCGGTTCATCTTCAATCCGCATTCCGGCAGCAACCGGCGCAACCCGTGGCTGCGCGACCGCGCCGCAGCTTTCATCCGGGAGCGCGGGCTCGACGCCACGGTCGTGGACACGGCGCGGTCCGGCCACGCCACCGAGCTGGCGGCACAGGCGGTGGCCGACGGCTGCGGGCTGGTCGTCGCCATCGGCGGTGACGGCACCATGAACGAGGTCGCCTCGGCCCTCGTGGACACGCCGGCGGTTTTCGGGCTCATCCCCTGCGGCTCGGGCAACGGCCTGGGCCGCCATCTCGGCATCCGCCGGCCCGACGCCGGCGCGTTTCGCACGCTGCTGGAGGGCCGGCCGCTGGCGATGGACACCGGCCTGGTCAACGGCTTCCCCTTTTTCAACGCCATGGGGCTCGGTTTGGAGGCCGACATCGCCGTGCGTTTCAGCCGCCAGACCAGGCGCGGCCTCGCCGGCTACCTCCGCGTCGGCGTGCCCGCCTACTTCGCGCACCGGCCCGAGGCCCTCACGGTCCGCCACGACGGGGGCAGCACCCGCCTGGAGGCCTTCACCCTCGCGATCATGAACTCCGACCAATACGGCAACGATGCCCGCGCGGCCCCGGGTGCCCGGGTGGATGACGGCCGCTTCGACCTGATCAGCGTGCCCGCCGTCGGCTGGTGGGGGGCCGGGCACCTGCTCTATCGGCTCGGCACCGACACCTTCGACCGGGTCAGGGCCGTCACTCGCCTCGGCGGGGCGGAGTTCACCATCGAGCGGAGCGCCCCCGGCTGGATCCACACCGACGGCGAGCCGCGCGCGACGACGGCGAAGCTCGAGATCACAATCAAGCCGCGCAGCCTGCGCATCATGGTGCCGGTGGGTTGATTGCCGTAGCGGCGCTCTATGAGCGACGGACGGCGGTCGCAGACCGCCGCTACAGGATTAGCGAACGCGGATTTCGCCGCGCCCGCCCTACTTGAACGGGATCACCGTGCCGTCGGCCGTGACGATGCGGTTGCGGCCGCCCTTCTTGGCGGCATAGAGGGCCTTGTCCGCCATTTCCACCAATTCGGTGGCGCTGGTCGCGCCTTGCAGGCTGTCGGCCACCCCCGCGCTGAGGGTGACCTCGATGGTCAGGTCCTTGTCCGCGACGATGCAGGGGAGATCGGCCAGCAGCAGCCCCAGCCGCCGGATGTGCTCGGCCGCGTTCCGGCAGTCGGTCTCGATCATGACGAGGGCGAATTCCTCGCCGCCATACCGGGCCACGCGGTCCACCGTGCGCACCTGGCCGGAAAGCAGGCTGGCCACATGGCGCAGCACCTCGTCGCCCGCCTGGTGCCCGTGGGTGTCGTTGATCTTCTTGAAGAAATCGATGTCCACCATCACGAGGGTGAAGGGCCGCTGGAAACGCGCGCTGCGGTCCCATTCCTCGTTGAGGATGCGGGAGAATTCGCGGCGGTTGAGCAGCTTGGTGAGTTCGTCGCGCTGGGCGAGCTGGCGCAGCTGCGCGAGCGTGTCGCCGAGCTTCAGGGCGTAGCGGATGGAGCGCTCCAGCAGGCGGGGGTTGAGGGCGGACTTGACCAGGTAATCCACGGCGCCGGCCTCCATGGCGGCGTTGTCCAGCTCGTCGCTGTCCTCCGCCGTGAGGATGAACACCGGCGTGTCGCACCCGGCAATCCGCGCCTCCCGCAACAGCTCCAAGCCGTTGCGCTCGCCCAGGTGGTAGTCGAGCAGGCACACGGCGTAGTTGCCGCTCGCCAGCTTCTTCAGGCCGGCCTCGTAGCTGGAGACGTATTCCAGGTCGAAGTGCTCCCGGCGGAACTTGGCCAGCAGCAGTTGCAACAGGTGCTCCTGCCGTTCGTCATCGTCGATCAGCAACAGTTTCCGGAGCTTGGGGGACGGCGGCATGGTTCAGGCGGTGCCAGACACCAGCTCGGCGGCCGCGATCCGCAGCCGCGCCGGCAAACCGGCGCAATTGGCGAGGTTGTCCTTGATGACGTTGACCAGCGCGCTGCCGACGACCACGCCGTCCGCCACGCGGGCGACCTGCCGCACCTGCTCGCGGGTGGAGATGCCGAAACCGACCGCCACCGGCAGCGCCGTGTGCTGGCGGATGCGGGCCACGGCCTCCGGGATGTTGGCGGCCATGTGGTCGCGCACGCCGGTGACGCCCTCCCGGGACACATAGTAGATGAATCCGGTCGCCGCCGCGCCGATGCGCGCGAGGCGGGCGGCGGGCGTCGTGGGGGCCACGATGAAGACCGTCTTCAGGTCATGCTTGGTGCAGGCCGCCAGCACCTCATCCGCTTCCTCGGGTGGCAGGTCGAGGACGAGCAGGCCGTCCACCCCGGCCTCCTTGGCCGCGCGCACGTAGTTTTCCACGCCGTGGGCAAAGACGAGGTTGTAGTAGGTGTAGAATATCACCGGCACCTGGCTCTTTTCGCGCAGGCGGCGCACCAGCTCAAAAACGCGCGCGGTCGTCATGCCGCCCTCAAGCGCGCGCTGCGCCGCCAGCTGGTTGGTGAGGCCGTCGGCAAGCGGATCGGAAAACGGCACGCCCAACTCCAGCACGTCGGCCCCGGCATCCAGCACCGCCCGGCAGGCCGCCAGCGAGGTGTCGAAATCGGGATCCCCGGCGCACAAGTAGGCCACGAACGCCGCGCGTTTCTCGCGACGGGTGCGGGCAAAGGCCTGGGCAATGCGATCCATGAAAGCGGAGAGTCCGGACGGAGACGCCGGGCGTCGAGCGCAAATTACCGGCCCGAGGGTCAGCCCGCCAAGAATATCAGCCCGGCCTGTAGCGGCGGTCTGTGACCGCCGTCGAATGCCACACCATGTTCGTTCGGCGGTCATAGACCGCCGCTACAGACGTTAATCCAAGTCGAACTCCACCAGCACCGGACGGTGATCCGAGAGGTAGCAGCGCACCACCTCGGCGTGGACGGGACGGCATTCCTCGGGCAGCAGGACGAAATCCAGCGCCAGCGCCGGCAGCGCGGCCGGGAAGGTGCGGCCGGTCTTCGGCAGGAGGGTGTAATTGTTGGTCTCCTCGCAGAAGCCCAGCAGCATCGCCGTGGCATCCGGCTGGTGCGGCGGGTTGTTGAAATCGCCGCACATCATCGGCGGGGCGACCCAGTGCGCCCCGCGCGCGGCCGTGCGCTCGGTGATGAAGTTCATGAGGATGCCCGCCTGCCGCAGGCGCTGGATCCGTGAGGCATGGTGCAGGTGCAGGTTGATCAGCGGCAGGTGCCGGCCGGGCGCGAGTTCCATCTCCGCGAACAGGAATCCCTTGTCGCCCAGCTGGCGCCGCCCGAAGGTCATGGTCTCGGCATGCCTGATCGGCCAGCGGGAGAGCACGCCGTTGCCGTAGTTGAGTGGGTAGCGCCCGCCGCGCTCGTTGGTCAGGCCGATCGCGGTGAAGGGCAGGCCGCACTGCTCGCTGAGGAAGGTCAGGTGGTTGTAGCTCCCGTTCCAGCGCGAGTTCTCGTCGATCTCCTGCACCGCCACGATGTCCGCCTGCAGCTTGCGGATGAGCGCGGCGATCTTCAGCAGATTGCCGCGGATCCGGGCCGCCGAGCGCAGGCTCTGGTGCACCGGCAGGGTGCCCCGGGCATGGGCCACGTTGAAACTCAGCAGGCGAAGTCGCGCCATGGGTAAAATGGTGACCGCAGGGGTTACCGAACCGTTGCGAACAGTTTGAGGGCTTGGGCAACAAGCTCCTGTTTCAGCCTATGGCCGGAACCGGCCTTGAAGTAACGCTCCCGGCGCATTGCCTCGGCCCGACTCGGGCATGCCTCCCAATGCGCCATGACTGGCTCCGCTAATTTCTCGCGCGTAGTCCGGGTCGAACCCTCACGATGCCGGCGATAGCGACGAACAAGATCATTGGTATGACCCGCATACGAACGACCGCTTTGCAGGCACACGAGGATATAAACAAAATACATCTTCGGTAAAATGGGGCGGTCAACGGGACTCGAACCCGCGACCCCAAGAATCACAATCTTGTGCTCTAACCAACTGAGCTATGACCGCCGTAAAAGGCCGAAAAATCCATGACCGAATCTCCCCTGTCAACCCCTTCCTGTCGGGAGTCTCCATTCGGCCCGTCAGCGCCCAAGAATCATTCTGCTGGCCAGCAGAATGCTCTAACCAACTGAGCTATGACCGCCGTAAAGGGCCGAGAAAGTCCATGAGCACCCCGCTTCTGTCAAATCCTTCTTTGCTCCGCCGCCGGCGCGGCGGCGTCAAGCGGATGGTTGCTCGCCACGGGCGAAATTTTTCGCCGCTCAGGCCACGTTTTTGTAAAATTCGCCTCGCCTCCGGGTTGCCTTCCGGTATCCGCTCAGGCGCATGATTTCTTTCAAGAAGCTGCTGGGGAAAGAGGAGAAGTTCTACGACTTGCTGGAAGCCAGCGCCGAGGAAGCCCGCGTCAGCACCGACCTGCTGGTCAAGATTCTGGGCAATGACGGCTCCATGGCCGCCGTGAACATCCATGAGATCATCCAGACCCGCCGGAAGGACAAGCGCATCACCCAGGAAATCACCGAGGAACTCTGCAAGACCTTCGTCACCCCGCTGGAACGCGAGGACATCGAGGCCCTCTCCCTCGCCCTCTACCGCATCCCCAAGACGGTGGAGAAAATCGTCGAGCGCCTGAGCATCTGCCCGGCCCGCGTGCCGCGCGCCAGCCTCCAGAAGCAGGTCGTCCTGCTCGAGCAGGCGGTCGAGTCCGTCGTCGCGATGGTGAAGGCCCTGCGCCAGGGCACGCAGGTCGAGCGCATCACCGATCACCACGCCAAGCTCCAGTTTGCCGAGGGCGAGGCGGACAAGGTCATGCTCGCCCTGGTCAAGGACCTCTACAACGGGCCCTACGACGCCAAGGAAGTCTTCATCCTCATGGAACTCTACGATCTGGTGGAGACCGCCGTGGACCGCGCGCGTGACGCCGGCCAGGTGGTCTTCATGATCATGCTGAAATACTCGTAAGCGCGACCGCATCCCGCCGCCGAGCCCCATGACCATTTTCCTGATCGTCCTCCTGACGGCGCTGGTCTTCGAGTATATCAACGGGTTTCACGACGCCGCCAACGCCATCGCCACGGTCGTCTCGACCAAGGTGCTGACGCCCCGCCAGGCCATCGCCCTGGCCGCCGTCTTCAACCTCGTCGGCGCGCTCATGGGCACCGCCGTCGCCAGCACCATCGGCAAGGGCCTCGTGGACACCGACGTCGTCACGATGGCCACCATCTTCTCGGGCCTGATGGGGGCGATCATCTGGAACCTCATCACCTGGTGGTTCGGCCTGCCCTCCAGCTCCAGCCACGCCCTCATCGGCGGCCTCTGCGGCGCGGCGCTCGCCTCGGCCGGGGACGACTGGAACGTGCTCCACTGGGCCACGACCGACGCCAAGGGCGCGGCCGCCGGCCTCTGGCCCAAGGTCGTCCTGCCGATGATCTCCTCCCCTCTCCTCGGTTTCTTCGGCGGCGCGTTCCTGATGTTCCTGCTGACCATCTTCGTCCACCGGCTCCGGCCGCGGCTGGTGAACAACCTCTTTGGCAAGCTCCAGCTCGTCAGCGCCGGGCTCATGGCGCACAGTCACGGCTCCAACGATGCGCAGAAGACGATGGGCATCATCGCGCTCGCCCTGTTCACCGGCACCAAGAGCGGGGCCTTCGACGAGCTCCCCGCCTGGGCCTCGTTCCTCCGCACGCCGGACTTCGTGGTGGATCAGTGGGTCGTCGTCACCTGCGCGCTGGTCATGGCCGCCGGCACCGCCGCCGGCGGCTGGCGCATCATCCGCACCATGGGCCACAAGATGGTCAAGCTGCAACCGGTGCACGGCTTCGCCGCCGAGACGACCGCCGCCCTCATCATCCACTATGCCTCCGTGCTCGGCATCCCCCTGTCCACCACCCACGCCATCTCGACCTCCATCATGGGTGTCGGCGCGGTCAAGCGCTTCGGTGCGGTGAAATGGACCGTGGTCGAGCGCATCCTTTGGGCGTGGGTCTTCACCCTGCCCGTCTGCGGCCTGATCGGCTATCTCACCGAGCGGCTGTGCGTCACCCTCGGCTACAAATAAGCCGCGTCAGGCGGAACGATGCAGTCGGGAAATGTGGGAGCGAGCTTGCTCGCGACTTTTTTGGACGAGGTCGCGAGCAAGCTCGCTCCCACAGTCTGGCACTGAAAGGTGAACTGAACCTCGATTGGCAATGCAGGGGGGCTCCTGTATTCCGACCTCAGGTTATCTGTGGCTGAAGGAGCCCTACGGCATCGTTCCGCCTCAGGCCGCCGGCAGCTTGAGATAGAACGTCGTGCCGCGGCCCTCGGCGCTTTCCAGGCGGACATCCCCGCCGTGGGCCAGCACCAGGTTCTTCACGATGGCCAGGCCGAGGCCGGTGCCGCCCTGTGAACGCGCCCGGGCCCTGTCCACCCGGAAGAACCGCTCGAACACCCTTTCCCGCGCCTCGGCCGGGATGCCCGGCCCGTCGTCGCGCACGAACACCTGCAGCCACCCGGCGCCCAGCATCGTCGCGCCGACCTGCACCTGCCCGTGCTCGCGGCCATACTTGATGGCGTTGTCGATGAGGTTGGCCAGCACCTGCCGCAACCGCCCGGCGTCGGCGCGCGCTTCCAGCGCAGCCGGCACTTCGTTGGCGAGGGCGACGCCCCGCGCTTGCGCCGCCGGCGCCAGATCCTCCAGCACCTCCTGCACCGTCACCCGCAGTGGCACCGGCTGCACGCGCAGCTCGATCCGGCCCGCGTCGAGCGCGGAAAGAAGCAGCAGGTCCTCGATCAGCAGGGCGAGCCGGCTGGCGTGCCGGTCGATGATGCCGAGGAACTTTTCCCGCGTGGCCGGATCGTCCTGTCCGCCGTCCAGCAGGGTCTCGGCCGCGCCCTTGATGAGCGAGAGGGGCGTGCGCAGCTCGTGGCTGACGTTGGCCACGAAATCCTGCCTCATCATCTCAAGCCGCCGCAATTTCGTCAGGTCGTGGAAGACCAGCAGCGCCCCCGCCGACTCCGGGAGCGCCACGGCATTGACTTCCATGATCTGCGGCGGCACCCGCTCGAGGCGGAACTCATGCCCGAGCACCTCGCGCTCATGCTGGAGGCGGGCGACGACGGCGGCGACCTCGTGATGGCGCACCACCTCGAGCAACGGGCGGCCCACCACCGGCGCGTCGAAGCCGAACTGGGCGCCCGCCGCCCGGTTGGCCAGGCGGATGCGCCCGGCGGCATCCACCACGATCAGGCCCTCGATCATGTGGTCAAACAGCGCCTCGAGGTGCGCCGAGCGTTCGCGCAGGGCCGTCGCGTGGCGGGCGTCCTGCCCGGCCCGCTCGCGCGCATGGTGCTCCGTTTCCTCCCGCCGCAGCCGCCGCTCGCGCCGGGCGACCCAGGCGAGGGAGCCGCACAAGGCCAGCAATGCGAGAAGCGCCCAGCTCATGGGTGGTCAGGGATTCGCGCTGAAGCGGTAGCCGACCCCGCGCACCGTCTCCAGGTAGTCGGCCGCGGCGCCCAGCTTCTCGCGCAGCCGGCGGATGTGTGTGTCCACCGTGCGGGTGTCGATCGGGTTCTCGTAGCCCCACACGTCCTGCAGCAGGCGGTCGCGCGTCTGCACGCGCCCGCGCCGGCGGGCGAGCACCTCGAGCAGCTTGAACTCCGTGGCCGTGAGGGTGAGCGCGCGGCCGCTGACGGTCGCGCTGTGGTGGGCCACGTCCAGGTCGAGCGGCCCGATGCGCAGGTGCGCCGCCGGGTCGTCGGCCTGGGATGAGCGCGCCAGGAGCTTCTTGATCCGGAGCACGAGTTCCCGCGGGCTGAAGGGCTTGGTCACGTAGTCATCCGCCCCCAGCTCCAGGCCCACGATGCGGTCCATCTCGGCCGCCCGGGCGGTCAGCATGAGAATGGGGATCGCCGCCGTGGCCGGATCGCGCCGGAGCAGCTTGCATACTTCCAGCCCGTCCACTTCCGGCAGCATCAGGTCGAGCACCACGAGGGCCGGGCGTTCCGCGCGCACCGCCGCGAGGGCGCGGGCGCCATCCTGGGCGAAGACGGGCACATAGCCGGCCTCGCGCAGCTTGAAGCCCAGCACCTCCAGGGCATCGGGCTCGTCGTCAACTACCAGAATCTTGGGCTTCATGCGTGTGCTGCTGGGAATGGCGGATGTCGCACGCTTCGTAAAGATAAACGACTTCCTCCGCGATGTTGGTCGCATGGTCGGCCACGCGCTCCAGGGAGCGGGAAATGACCATCAGGGAAAGGCTGCGGGATATGTTCGCGGGCGACTCGACCATGAAGCTCGCCAGTTCGCGGTGCAACTGGCCGTTGAGGATGTCCACGGCCTGGTCCTGCGGGATGAGCGCGCGCGCCGCCGCGGGCTGCCGTTGCACAAAGGCGTCCAGCG
>Ga0268298_10005102_pt1 | contig 12458 bp, 10 predicted proteins | sample WWTPWeurt_MetaG_FD_194462 | JGI IMG/M metagenome (GOLD analysis project Ga0268298, IMG submission 194462) | Activated sludge microbial communities from WWTP in Nijmegen, Gelderland, Netherland - WWTP Weurt | ecosystem: Engineered > WWTP > Aerobic digester > Activated sludge | place...
CTCGCGCGCCTTCTTCTGGCCGACGATGCGCGCCAAGTACGAAGCCCCGAAGCCTCCGTCGAAGCTCCCGACCTTGGGACCCGTCTGGCCGAAGCGCGCGTTGTCGGCCGCGATGGTGAGATCGCAGACCAAGTGGAGCACGTGCCCGCCGCCGATGGCCCAGCCCGCCACCATGGCCACCACGGGCTTGGGCAGAGTGCGGATCTGTCGCTGGAGATCGAGCACGTTGAGGCGCGGCACTCCGTCGGCGCCGACATAGCCGGCGCTCCCGCGCACACGCTGATCGCCGCCGGAGCAGAAGGCCTGGTCGCCCGCTCCGGTCAGGATTACTACACCGACTTTCGGATCCTCGCGCGCGAGCTCGAAGGCGCGGATGAGCTCCTTCACGGTCTGGGGCCGGAAAGCGTTGTGCACCTCCGGGCGGTTGATGCTGATCTTCGCGATTCCGTCAGCGGTTTCGTAGACGACGTCTTCGAAGCCGCTCACTCTTTGGTAACTCGGTAGGCTCATGGGTGCTTCTCCAGTGGGGCCGGGGGAGCGGCCCTGAAAAACTCGTGGGCGAGGCGCGCGAGCTCGGCCGGCGCCTCGAGAACTGGGTTGTGTCCGGCGCCGCGGATGCTCGCGACGCGAATGGCTGGCGCACGCGCGCCGAGTGCGCGGTGGAGCGAGGCGAAGCGCGCGTCGAGCTCGCCGTGCACCAGACAGAGCGGAGTCGTGCATCGAGCGAGGTCGCCGCTGAGATCCGGCATCGAGCCCGTGCCGAGCTCGCGGAACGCTTCCGCGACGCCGCGCTCGCTGTGGCTCAGGCGGATCGCCTGCTGTTCCCCCTGCTTTGCCCTGGGGAGAGATGCTTGGCTCGCGAAGAGCGGGAGCTCGGCCCAACTCACGAGGAAGGTCGCGAGGCCCTCGCGCGCGAGACTCTCGGCTTGGCTCGCGTCCCAGCGCTGACGCTCTTCGCGCTCGCGAGGGTCGGCGATGCCGGGATGCGCGCCGACGGCGACGACGCGGAGGCAGGTGCCCGCGTGCCGCGCCGCGAGTCCCAGCGCGAGCCGGCCGCCGAGCGAATAGCCGAGCACGTGGCAGCGGCGCGGGAGCTCGGCGGCGAGGGCGGCGAGGGTCGCGTCGAAGCTCGCGACGGGCTCGGGGTCCGGGCCGTGTCCCGGGAGCACCGGCGCCAGCACCGGGCCGGCGTATTTCAAGATCGAAACCAGCTCGCGGAACGATTCCGGCGCGCCGAACAGGCCGTGCAGGAGCACGAGCGGAGGCTCTTTCGCATCGACGGATGGTGTCGAAACGCGCACGAGCTTCATCGGGCCTCCGCGCGATGGGCGAGCGCGCGGACGCGCTTGCGGAGCTCCGCGCCCTCTCCGCCAGCGACCCTCACCTCCACGATGCGCGCGCGCGCCATGGGAGCCGGCTCGAGCTCCAACAGCCCTTCGGGAGATTCGATGCGCTGGTAGTCGACGCCGACGGCACGGGCAAACGAAGCGAGATCGACGTCTTCCGGGGTTCGAAACAAGCGTGCGAGGCGGCCTTCCTCGATGCGACGGGCCACGGGGAGCTCGTCGAAGATGCGGCCGCCACCGTTGTTCACTACGACCAGCGTCAGCGGCCCGACGACGCTCGAGAGCAGGGCGAGGGAGCCCAGATCGTGGCGGAGCGCGACGTCGCCGATGAGGGCGTAGAGCGGCCGCTCGGGGGACAGAACGCTGCGCGCACCCGCAGCCCCGGCCACGAAACCCTCGATGCCCGACAAGCCACGCTGGTGCAGCACCTCGACGGGTACGCTCGATCGCGCGGCGAACCAGTCGAGGTCGCGGACGGGCAGGCTGTTGCCGACGAGCAGCACCGCGCCGGCCGGAAGCGAACGCAGGAGCGCGCGTCCGATGCTGGGCTCGCCATGGACGTCGTCGAGCGCGCGTTCGAGGCGGTGGGCTCGAGAACGCCAGCGCTCGGCGAACTCGAGGTCCCGCTCGCCGTGGCCCGGCAAGAGCGCGAGCAGGGCCTCGGGATCGGCGAGCAGGAAGTCGCTGGCGCTCGCCGTCGGATCCGGGAGCCCCGCCGGCGCGACGTGCCAGCGGGGGATGCCCGCGAGGCGGCTCGCGCAGCGTTCCCAGGCGCTGGAGACCGGTGGTGCGCCCAGCTGGAGCACGAAGTCGGGCAACTCGCCCGCGTCGAGCGCGGCTTCGAGCCAGAGATCGAACGCGGGCAGCGCGAGCTCTCCGCACTCGGGACCGTACGCGATGCCGCTGGTCGTCTCGGCGAGCAGGCAGAACCCGCTCTCTCCCACGAAGCGAGCCACGGCGGCGCCGAGAGCGCGATCTCGGTCAGCGGCTCCGAGCCGCGGCCCCGCGACCACCACGCCGCGCCGCGCGCGTGCGACGGCCTGGTGGAGCGCTTCGGGCACCGCGGGCGACGCGGGGCGGGGCAGGTGCAGGCGGGGGATGCCGAGCGCGAGCGGTGCGCCGACGTCGTCGGCTCCGGGCTCGAGGGGCTTGCGGAAGCGCGCGTTGACATGGACCGGGCCGCCCGTGGGACGAAGCGCATGGAGCACGGCGCTGAGGGCGACGTGGGGTACCCAGGGCAGCGCACGCGCGTCGGGTTCGCCGAGCTCGAGGCACGCGCGAACGTGGGAGCCGAAGAGCGCTCGCTGATCCAAAGTCTGGTTGGCGTGGGTGTTGGCGAGCTCCCAGGGGCGGTCGGCCGTGAGCACGATGAGGGGCAAGAGCGCGCGTTCGGCCTCGAGCACCGCCGGGTAGAAGTGGGCGCCCGCGGAGCCCGACGTCGACAGAACGATGCTCGGTCGTGCGCTGCGCTTGGCCTGCCCCAGCGCGAAGAACGCGGCCGCGCGCTCGTCGGTCAGCATGTGCAGCGTGATGCGTGGCTCGGCATCGAACGCCAGTACGAGCGGCGTCGAGCGCGAGCCCGGGCTGGCCACCGCGTGCTCAACGCCGGCTTCGGCGAGGGCCCGCACGAACAGCGCCGCGAACGCCGAGCTCTCGCTGCTCAAAGCTGCTCCACGCGGGAAAGGGAGGGAGGGGTCGTGGGGCTTCCGAGGGCTCGGAGCGCGCTCGAGAGCTTCGCCTGGGTCTCTCGCAGCTCGCCCTCCGGCGACGAGCCTTGGACGATCCCGGCGCCGGCAAAGAGCCACGTGCGGCCCGGCTCGATCAGGAGCGAGCGCAATGCGACCGCGAAGGTACCGTCCCCGTCGAGACCCACCCAGCCGACCGGCGAAGCGAACCAGCCGCGTTCGAAGCTCTCCTCTCGGGCCAGAAATTCCCTGGCGCGCGCCCGGGGAAGCCCCAGCACGGCGGGGGTCGGGTGCAGCGCGAGGGCGAGGTCGAGGGCGTGGCGTCGTTCGCTCGCGCGGCCCGTGATCGGCGTCACGAGATGATGCACGTGCCGCAGCGTGCGCACCTCCGCCGAGCGGATGGGATCGAGCGCGATGCCTTCTTGCACCAGGCGCGCTCGGATGTCCCCGACGACGTACTCGTGCTCGCGCCGATCCTTTTCGCTCTCGAGGAGCCGCGCCGGAGGGAACTCTCGGCTCTCTGTCCCTGCCACGGCCTCACTGCGCACGCACTGGCCGTCCGTCGTGACGAGGAGCTCCGGCGTGGCACCCGCGAAGACGGCTCCTGCTCGGCCGAACGCGAAGCGGATACAACCGGACTCGCCGGCGAGCTCGGCCAGCACGCGGTGGGGAGCCACCTCGCCGCGGAGACCCACCCTGCGCACGACCACGACCTTGTCGAGGCTCGAGGCGGAAATGGCCTGGATCGCCCGCTCCACGGCCCGGATGAACTCGCGATCCCCCGCGTCTTCGAGGGCGAGAGCGCCCCTCGGGCGGCGCGGAGAGGCCACCGGGCACGTGACACGGCAGAGCTCTTCCAGGAGGATCTCGGGCTCTCGGAGCTCCGCGGCGCGAGCGACGAGCAGCACTCGCCGTGCGCTCGCGGTCTCGGTGAACGTCCACCGCGGAACCAGGAGCGACAAATCGCCGAACGCCCCAAAGGCGCCCCGCTGCCCCGGCTCGAAGGCGAGGCCGCCGAACGCGCGTACGCGCGCGTCGCGACGCTCGATGCGCGCTCGCAGGGTGGCGAGCTCCCCGCGTGCTCGGGCGCCTCGCTCCACGCCCTCGCTCTCGACGGAGATCGACGCGCCAATCCCCACCGCCAGCTCGGGTGCGAGGTCCGCGCGAGGCCGCGTGTCCCACAGGCAGAAGCGGTCGCCTGCCGGGAGAGCGAGCTCGTCCGGATCGACGTCGAAGTCGCCTTCGATGGCCACCCACTCGGCGCCCGAGTCGCGTCGCGCTTCCGCTCGAAGGCGCTCTTCGAAGCTCATGGCACCGTCCCGACGAACAGCGTGGCCACGCCGAAGGTGAGGGGGGTCGCCGACGATTCGAGCCCCTGATCGCTCATCAGGCGCCTGAACTCCTCGCGCGGAGGAAACGCCGCGATGGAGCGTTGGAGGTAGCGATACTCGCGTTTGCCGCTGATCAGGCCGCCGATGAAGGGAACCACCGAGCGGATGTGGAAGCGCGCGAGCCCTGCCAGGGCCCCGTTCTCGGGCTCGCCGAGCTCCAGCACGACCACGTGGCCGCCTGGTCGCGTGACGCGGCGCATTTCGGCGAGCCCGCGCGGGCGGTCTTCCACGTTGCGGATCCCGAAGGCGATGGTCACACCGTCGAAGCTCGCGTCGGCAAAGGGCAGGGACTCGGCCGAGGCCGTTTCGAGTCGGACGCGAGCCGCGAGGCCCGAGCGCTCCACCTTCTCGCGGCCGATGGCCAGCATGTTGGTCGAAGGATCGACGCCCACGACCTCCGCTTCGGGCAGCGACTTGGCGATGGCGATGGCCAGATCGCCGGTGCCCGTCGCGACGTCGAGCACGCGCGCGGTGCCTTCGAGTGCGAGCGACGCCACGGCGCGCCGACGCCAGCTCTGATCGACGCCGAGCGAGATGATGCGGTTCAAGAGGTCGTAGCGATCGGCGATGGCGTCGAACATCTGCCCGCTTCCCGGGCGCACTCCTTCGGTCATGCGCTCCCCCAGCGTTCGAGGCCGAGGCCGGCCAGGGCTTCCGGGGGCAGGGCCTGTGCGCCGTCGCTTTCTGCCGCCGAGGGCTCGTCGTGGACTTCGATCATCAGCCCGGTAGCGCCGGCGGCCAGCGCCGCGCGGGCGAGCGGGAGGATCAAGTCGCGGCGGCCGGCGGCGTGAGACGGGTCCACGATCACCGGGACTCCGACGCTGTGCGAGAGCAGTGCCACGGCGCCGAGATCCAACAGGTTTCGCGTCGATGGATCGAACGAGCGGATGCCGCGCTCGCAGAACGCCACGCTCTTCGCGCCGTGGACGAGCAGGTATTCCCCGGCGAGGAGCCACTCGTCCACCGTCGCGGCCATGCTGCGCTTCAAGAGCACGGGCTTCTGGGCGCCACCGGCGGCCTTGAGCAGTGAGTAGTTCTGCATGTTGCGCGAACCGATCTGGAGAACGTCGGCGGTGCGCGCGACGTCGCCGACGTCGCGTTCGCTCATGACCTCCGTCACGACGCCGAGTCCGACGTGGTCCGCAGCCCGCCGGAGCCACCCGAGGGCGGCCGAGCCGAGCCCTTGGAAGTCGTAGGGGCTCGTCCGCGGCTTGAAGGCGCCGCCGCGCAGGAGGGACACGCCGCGTCCGCGGAGCTTTTCCGCGATGCGATGCACCTGCTCCTCGCTCTCGACGGCGCAGGGGCCGGCGATGAGGAGCGGCCGCTGCCGGTCGAAACGTCGCCCGAGGATCTCGAACGCCGGGCCGTGGGCGTCCACTCGCGGCCGGGCCGAACGCGCAAGTGCGACGGAAACCACACCGGGGAGCTCGGCGACGGTAGCGGGGGCGACGGCGGAGGACGCGCGGCCGACCACCAGGTGGGTTGGTCCACGGTCGGTCCGCTCCACGCTCTCGACCCACAAGCCGAGACCCGTGAGCGCGCGCCGGATGCGATCCAGATCGGCGTCGGATGCGATGGTGACGATCATGCTGCCGTGGCCTTCCGAATCAGCGACGGCGCGCCACCTTGTCGCGCGCCAAGGTGAGGAGGTTGCCGAACTTGTGGAAGTCGGCGCGTTGGGACTCGACGAACGAGTCGATGACCGTCTGAGCCACCAGCGCGAACGACACCAGGCGCTTCAGCCGCTCGGTCGTGTGACTCCGCTGGGGCGAGCGGGGCGCGTCGTAGGCGAGCTCGGTGGCTTCTTCCAACCGTGAACGAACGCTCTGGGCCAACGCACGCTCGCGCACGCTGACCACACGGGAGATCATCTTCCAGAAGTCGGTTTCGGCCTCGAAGAACTCCTTGCGTTGCCCAGGCTGCCACACGCGTTTCACGACGCCCCAACGCTGGAGCTCGCCGAGCGTCGTGCTGACGGCGCCCGCGCTCATGCTGAGACGCTCCGCCACCTCGGCGGCCGAGAGCGGGATTTCTTCGAGATAGAGCACGGTCCACACCCGACCGAGGGCTTTGCGGAACCCCCAATGCTCGATGACGTCACCGATGGCGTCGGCGGCGATGAGCTGAGACTTCGCGAGCGCTTCGCTCATGAACACCTCGAACTTTCAGAAAATCCTGAAAGTTCGTAGAGCGCGTCGGGGAAGGGGTCAAGCCCGGGGCCGACCCGCGCGGGGCACGCGCTTTGTCGGTCCAGTCGGAGCGCAGGCAGAGTTCCCGTCGCCGCGCCCTCCCCAGCGCGGCCGATTGGCGACCCCAGCGGGAATCGAACCCGCGTTACCGGCGTGAGAGGCCGATGTCCTAACCGCTAGACGATGGGGCCAAGTTGGGTTGGGGGACCAGGATTCGAACCTAGATAACAAGGACCAGAGCCTTGTGTCCTGCCTTTAGACGATCCCCCAAGGGGTCTCCCCCGACCGCCTCGGGGCGGGGAGGGAGCGGCTAACTAGCTCCTAATCGCGGCTCCGGCAAGGACAAAGCTCCTCCTAGCTGCCGATGCCCGCTTCCCGCCGGGGCCAAGCCCGCCTAGATCTCCGCGGCCGCGCGTTGACCGCCCGGTCAAGAAGGAGTCCCTGGGATGAGCCAAAAAGAGATCGTCTACAGCCGCACCGCGCGGAAAGTGATCGGCGTCGGCGCCGATGCCCTCGCCAACGTGGTCAAGGTCACGCTGGGTCCCGGCGGTCGCAACGTAGCCCTCGAGAAGAGCTGGGGAGCTCCGGTGGTGACGAAGGACGGCGTGACCGTCGCCAAAGAGATCGAGCTCAGCGGCAAGCTGGAGAACCTCGGCGCGCAGATGCTCCGTGAGGTCGCCTCGCGCACCAACGACGACACCGGTGACGGCACGACGACCGCGACGGTGCTCGCTCAAGCCATCTACAACGGCGGCTTGCGTCTGGTGGAGGCGGGTCACGCCTCCATGGAGATCAAGCGCGGGATCGAGGCTGCGACCGATGCCGTGGTGGCGGAGCTCAAGAAGATGGCCGTCGAAGTCGCCGGCAGCGACGACATTCGGCGCGTCGCGACGGTGAGCGCCAATGGCGACGAGCGCATCGGCAAGATCTTGGCCGACGCCATGGAGAAGGTGACCCGACAAGGCGTCGTGACCGTGGAGGAGGCCAAGGGCCTCGAGACGGAAGTCGAAGTCGTCGAGGGCATGCGCTTCGACCGGGGCTATCTGTCGCCGTATTTCATCACCAACGCGGAGACGCTGACCGCGGAGCTGACCGACGCCTACGTGCTGGTGACCGACAAGAAGATCACCGCGATGATGGACCTCGTACCGATCCTCGAAGACGCGGTGCGAGCCGGCGCGTCGCTGTGCGTGATCGCCGAGGACGTCGAGGCCGAAGCTCTCGCGGCGCTGGTGGTCAACAAGCTCCGCGGCGTGCTCAAGGTCGCTGCCTGCAAGGCGCCGGGCTTCGGCGATCGCCGAAAAGAGATGCTGAAAGACATCGCCGTACTCACCGGCGCGACGCCAATCATGGAGGAGGCCGGGCGTTCCTTCGAGGGCGTGGGGCTCAAGGACCTCGGACGGGCAGGGCGAGTGCTCCTCGACAAGGACGACACCACCATCATCGACGGAGCCGGCGACAAGCAGGCCATCCAGGGTCGGATCGAGCTCCTGAAGCGGCAGATCGCCGAGACGACCAGCGATTACGACCGGGAGAAGCTCGAGGAGCGCCTGGCAAAGCTCGCAGGCGGCGTCGCAGTGATCCGCGTGGGCGGAGCCACCGAGACGGAGATGAAAGAGCTCAAGTTCCGCGTGGACGATGCCTTGTCCGCGACGCGCGCAGCCGTGGCCGAGGGAGTGGTGGCCGGTGGCGGCGTGGCGCTGGTGCGCGCGGCCAAAGCCATCGAGAAGCTCTCGTTGGCGGAGGAGCAGCGCTTTGGCGCCAAGCTGGTCGCGGAGGCTTGCGCGGCTCCGCTCCAGCAGATCGCCGAGAACGTCGGCCTCGAGGGGCGTGTGGTGGTCGAGACCGTGAAGGCCGCGAGCGGCAACTACGGCCTGAACGCGGCCACGGGCGAATACGGCGACCTGGTGAAGGCCGGCATCATCGACCCCGCCAAGGTCGTGCGTGTGGCGCTGGTGAACGCCGCGAGCATCGCTGGGCTCATGCTGACGACCGAGTGCGCCATCGCCGAGCTCCCGAAGCCCGAGCCAGCCGGAATGCCCGGCGGCGGTGGCATGGGCGGCATGGGCGGCATGGGCGGCATGGGCGGCATGGGCGGCATGGGTGGCATGGGTGGCATGGGCGGCATGGGGGACTTCGATATGTGAACCCGCGCCGAGATCGCGGGCGCCGCGCAACCGAACGCGCGCGCGGCGCTCGCAGTCCTCGGCCCCGGCTTTTGACCCCTCCGCGACTCGCGGGATAGACTGAGCCCTCGGACTATGGAGTGACATGGAGCTGCGCGTCGTCGGCTGCCACGGAGGTGAAACGCCCAAGCACCGGACGAGCGCTTTCGTCGTCGACGAGCGACTGGCTCTCGACGCCGGCTCGCTCACCAGTGGGCTCGATCTGAAGCTCCAGTTCCGCCTCCAAGCGGTGCTGGTCAGCCACGCCCACCTGGACCACGTTCGTGACCTCGCGACCATCGCTGACAACCGCTGTCAGGCCGAGTGCGAGCCGCTGGTCGTAGCGGCAGGGGCGGGCACGATCCGGGTGTTGAAGAAACACTTCTTCAACAACCTGCTGTGGCCGGATTTCTCGGAGATCCCCAGCAAGGCGAACCCGACCATCCGCTTCGTCCAGCTCTCGCCGGAGAAGCCCAAGGACGTCGCCGGCTACAAGGTTCGCAGCGTGCTCGTGAACCACACCATCGAATCCGCCGGCTTCATCGTGGAAACGCCCGACGCGGCCATCGCATACAGCGGCGACACGGGCCCGACCGACCGCATCTGGGAGCTGCTCAAGGAGACGCCGAACCTCAAGGCGCTCCTGATGGAGGTCAGCTTCCCGAACCGCGAGCAGAAGCTCGCGACCGTGAGCGGGCACCACACGCCGCGCACGCTGCACAAGGACCTGAAGAAGTTCGGAAGCCCCAAGGACCTTCCGACGCTGCTCTATCACATCAAGCCCGTGTTCCAGGGCGAGGTCGAGCAGGAGTGCGCGAGCCTCAAAGGCGTGAACCTCACGGTGATGGGCATCGGCGACCACTACGTGCTCTGAACCGCCCGGGTGACTCGACGTGCCGACCTCCTCCGGGCTTTCAACAAGATCGCCGGCAGCGCCGATCTTGTCGCGACCCAGTGCGGAACACCGCCGCTCACGCGGCGGCGCTCTACGCAAACCGGCGGGGCAAGAGCTACCTCGCGGGGCGCTGCGACGTGGCCTGTCCCGCGGCGGGGTATCCTTCCCATCATGACTCGCGCAACGATGAGACCGAGACCGTTCCTACTCGCCTGCTTGGCACTGGCCTGCGGTCGCCACGATGACCGCGAGGCCGACGGGGATGTGGTGTGCGACGAGCAACTGGCGCCGCTGAAGGTCTATGCGTGCGCTCATCGGAAAGAGCAGGCCACCAAGCCGCCGTACTCCGTCGAGATCACCGGGACCGTTCTGGCCACCGGCAGCATCGACGAGTTCTCGAACTGCGCGCACTCGTTCGCGGATGCCGGCGGATTCTGGCTCGAGATGGACGATTCGAACGGCCAGCGCTGGGTGCTCGGCGCGATGTTGCCGAATCCGATGCTGCCCAGCGGAAATCCGCTGGGCGTGGGTGCCACGGTATCGGCGATGGCATCCCGCGCGCACGGGTACCCGACGACCGCGTCGCTCACGCTGCGCGACGCGAACGGCAAGCTCATCGCCTATGTCGGAGAAGCCGGGGAGGCAGCGGAGCTGGAGCCTCCCGACGGCATCCTGGTCACCCGCGGCCAGGCCATCTGCTCGGCGAATGACGGGTGCGGTGATTGGAAGGCGTACGATCTCGGCCTGGAGGTCGCAGACACGACGGCGAAGTTGCCGTACGGCAAGATCACCAGTGTCGGCCCCTACCGCTTCGCGCATGGCGGGGCCGAGCTTCAAGCGGGGGACCCTGCAAGCCCTGGCGGCCTCTGCTCCGGCGTGAGCCTCGCTCGGGTGGCGATCGGGATCACGCCCCTTCAGTGAGCACGCTCATTGCTTCAGTAGACGGCCGCCCGACGGTTGGTGATTCGGGGCGGGCCCTGTGTGCCCGGGCTGCCGCAGGGCTACGCTAAAAGTTAACATAATCTATCTTATGCGACTTTTGTACAGGGGTTTGGATGCGGCCTGGCCGCGGGATTTCCGCGACGGCGAGATTTCCGCAACGGCACGCTCGAGTCGCAGTGCGCAGCCAGGTTTGGATGCTGGCCGCCCGGGTCGCGTCGCGCGAAGTTCCGCTCGTGCGGCGCCGTCGTCGGACTGGGATCAGCGCGGGCGTTCGTTCGGCGGTGCGATGTGCAGGCTGATGAGATCGCCGTGGTTCGAAACCACGAACGCCCGGTTCCCGTGGGCCGCGGGCGTGTGGGACGAACCGTCCGCCATGTGGATGCCGTCGATGACACTGCCGTCCGTCGGCGAAAGCAAGAACACCCCGAGCTTCGAGGTGTTCACGAGGAGCGCGCCGCTCACCGGCACCGGCGCCGAGATGCCACCGTCGGGCAGCGCCCGCCGCCACTCCTCGCGGCCCGTCTCGGGATCGAGCGCCCAGAGCCCGGTCGTGCCCGTGGCGGCGAGCAAGAGCTTCTTTTCCGGGATGACGGGTCCTTTGCCGTCGCGCGGTGCGTGGGCCGGCTCGGTCCAGAGGACGATTTCACTCACGCCCTCCACGGCCGGGTTCGACCAGAGCGGCGTTCCGCTGTCGGCCTCGAGGGCCCACACGCCACCCGCATAGCTTCCCACGAAGATCGCGGGACCAGCCTCGAGCGTGTCGGCAACGGGAGTCGTGTCGACGTCGAGATAGACCGGAACCTCGCCAAGGCCCTGTTCGGCTTCGGCGGCCAGGTCCACCGGCTGCCAGAGCTCGTCGCCCGTGCGCGCGTCGAACGCCGTCACCGTGCCGTCACTGAAGCCCACGAACAGCTTTCCGCGCCAGAGGAGCGGTCCGGAGTAGCCCGCCACCTCCATGCCGAGCGCCGGTGTCCGGTGTTGGCTCCAGAGGAGCTTGCCGGTCTTCGCCTCGAGCGCCACCACCGTGTCGTTGGCGTTGACGGCGTAGACGACTCCGCCCGAGACCACCGGGCGCCGAGCCACCTCGGCGTTCGTCGAAAACCGCCAGAGCAGCTCTCCCGTCTTGGCCTTCACCTTGTAGAGCGCGCCGTCGTTGGAGCCGAAATAGACGACGTCCTCGCTCGGGACGTAGAGCGGCGCACACTGCACGAATCCGAGCGTCTCGAAGCGCCACAAGACCTCGCCGTTCACCGCACGCAGAGCGTAGAGGCCGCGATCGCTCGACCCGACGAAGAGCCGGCGCCCCCGGACGTCGATCTCGGGCTGACCGCGCTCGTAGGGCTCGCCCACCTTGCGGCTTTCCGACACCATTTGCCGCTTGTAGACCACGCTGAGCGAACCGCTCGGTCGGTACTTCCAGAGCGGAAGCTCGGGATTCGCGCCAGCACGCAGCGATTCACAGCCCGCTCCCAGCGTCGCGAAGCCGGCGGCGGCGGCGAGAGCCGCCCACGCGCGCAGCCGAGTCCGGCTCGGTCGCGTCACGGCGCTCCGCTGCTCGGCGGGGCCGGAGTGGGCTCTTCGGGCGCGGGCGAAGGCTCCTCGGGCAGCGGCGGCGCGTTCTCCTGCATCGGAGGCATGTTCGGCACCTTCAACTTGCCCATGTCCTCGAGCATCTTCTTGAGCTTCGTGGGATCTTTGAGGATCGCCTCTCGCATCTGGTCGAGCTGCTCGGGCGTGTAGCTCGTCGCCGATGCCGGAGCGGTCGAAGGGTCGATGACGGCCAGGAGATCGCGGCTCGCCTTCTCGACATAGCTCGAAGCCATGAGCGGCGACTTCTCCTTGTTC
>Ga0268298_10005103_pt1 | contig 12455 bp, 9 predicted proteins | sample WWTPWeurt_MetaG_FD_194462 | JGI IMG/M metagenome (GOLD analysis project Ga0268298, IMG submission 194462) | Activated sludge microbial communities from WWTP in Nijmegen, Gelderland, Netherland - WWTP Weurt | ecosystem: Engineered > WWTP > Aerobic digester > Activated sludge | place: Netherlands...
CTGGCAGCACCACCGGCGCCCCTGGTACGGCCAAGCCCCAACATGGAGGCAATCATTCTGGTTTCCGCTCCGGTCTTAGGCTTGACCAGCGCGTGAGGCAAGGCCATCAGAGCTTGATTGGCGCGCTGAGCATCCGGCGAGCCTTTGCCGAGGCGCACAGCCAGACGTAACTGCTCCCTGGCTTTCACATAATCTTTGGCGGACATATAAGCCTGGCCCAGAGCCAGTCTGGCAGCAGCAGAAGTAGGACTAGCCTGAACCTCCTGATTCAATTGTTCAATGCCCTTGGTGGGAGCTTTGGCTGTACCGGCTCCCGCCTGGCTCATGGCCAGTGTTCTCACCTTATTAGTCGGGGCGGTGGGAGCGGCCTGACCGGGCACAAGACCCGTGCCCGCCAGACCCAGACCAACCATAGCCACCATTAAGGTCAACTTTCCAGTCTTCAATTTCTACTCCTTAATAATTGCACTCGCATCATTTTTGCGATGTAGTTCAACCCAGGCAACGAGTTTCTCTACCACTTGATCCGAGAACTGGTTTTCTTCAAAAATTAGGTGCTCACCATTAGGAATTAGAGCAATTTCCTTATCGGTGGTGGAAAGCTTATTGAATAACTCCACAGTCCCTTCGGGTCTCACCAGCTTGTCAAGCACTCCTTGCACAATCAAAACCGGCTTGTCCTTGATTTCCCTGGCGCTTTCGTGATTCTGATTCATAAATGATTGGAACTGAATCAGCTCCTTGGGTGAAAGCTTCATTCTAGCCAGCGGATCATTTTGCCAGGCCGCTCTCAGCTCAGGCTTGTCAGTAGCTTGTTTAATGACGCTCTCACCTACATTCATGGGGCGATCTGGCCCGGCCAGGAAGTGCAAGGCAACTTTCAAACTGGTCTGTCCTTGCTTGAAGCGATCACCAGCCGGCACGGAGGATACAAGCCCGTCCACCAACTCCGGATACCGAGCCACCGCCCTGAGAGCAATGGCACCACCCATGGACTCACCGAGCAAAAATACAGGCTTACCCGGATGGGCTCGACGTATGACTTTGAGCGTACTCTTTATGTCGGCCAGACAGCCTTCGAAGTCCACGCACTCTCTTCCTTTGGCCTCCATCCAGGAGCCGAAGCCTCGCACATCTATGGCATAGACCGGATAACCAAGGGAGGAAAGTTGCTTACCGAGCGGCTCATAGGTGCCGTTATGCAAACCCAGGCCATGCACACAGAGGAAGACGGCCTTTATCGGTACAGCCGGATCATTCCAACTCAAACAGGGGGCATTACCACGGCGCACCCGGGCCTGATTGTGTCCATTATCTCTGGGCTTAACCGCAGCCGCCACTTGCTTTTCAGCTTTCGGGACGACACTCTCAGCCAGTGCCGGAGAGAACGAAGAAAGAATCAAAAACAGACAGAAAACTACCACAACAGCCAAACCACCCTTGAGGTTGGAGAATTTACACCGGTACTCATAACAACGGCACTAAACGGAGGTGCGCGGCTTTCTCATATCCCTAAATTGTCTCACTCTTTGACAGAGTCTGTAAGCGCAGGATTTTAACCAAGAGCACCGGCACCAATCTTAGATGGGGCCTACTGCCGGCCCGGAAAGGCGACATATACACTGGATAGGGGTCAAACTCTCATGTGGTTGGGGTCATGGTCAGCACAGGCACGACTTGCGCCCTGTAAAAATTTGAATGAATTAATATGGGTGAGGCAGCAGTCTGTAGTCCGGGCTCCACATCAAAACGACAGCGTGGATCTACCATCGTCACTTCACGGCTAAAAAAACGAAGCCACAAAAACTCTTCAAAAATAATTTAGAGAAGCTGTCCTTTGCCTTCAAAATAGGCAAATGTCCAAGAGTCTTTCTCAAAAGCTTGATATATACGACAGTAGCAGAGTCGGCAAGGAGGCTTTAACCCTGCCGCGTCTACCGGTACGCCAGGCTCTCCTGGGTTCGGTATTTTTGACGGCCCTGGCGGATTGGCTCTTTATTCTTTCCCTCGGCTCCACCATCGTATTCACGGGACCCGGCGGTGATGCCAGTGGCTGCCTGCTTATGCTAGTGCCGCTGTATATATTCTCGATCTTCATGGTCATCACGCAGATGCTCAAAGAGAGGTTGAATGAGATAAAAGGCAAGGCAGTTCCGCCGGTGAATTCCAGCGCCAAAAGGCGTCTGGACAAGGCCAAGCTCTTGCGACTGGTCTTCGCCCTGGCTATGACACAGCCTCAGATGCGACAATTTCTCCTTTCCTCACCCCAGAACACAATCTGCATTCTCTGCCTTTATATGCTTTCGGCGCAGTGGTCGCTTTTGTTCGTGCTGCATCACGTCCGCCCCTGGCAAGGGCTTAGTACCGGTGCCCTTTCCTACCTGATCGCCGCCTGGGGAGCCGGCCAGGCCCTGGCCTTCAAACTGGCACCAGCCATGGTGAACAGTTATCCCGGACTCTGGCCGTCGCAAGCGGCTGCCTTGCTCTACAGCCTGGGAATTTGTCTGGTCTACTTCGCCGACCGGGAAAATCAATTTGCCGAAGCCACTGAAGGCAGTATCACCGCCCAAGGTGCGGAGAACAAGCCGGATTTCTATCCGCACGGACTGATGGTCGGGCTCATGTCCATGCCCACACTTTGCCTGCTCATAGTCACAGCCTTCCTGTCGGTGCAAAACCTCAGCATGCAAATGAGCGGTCAACAATGCCAGCCCCTCACAGAACTGGCCGCTAAATTAATTACGGCCTTCAGCCTGGGAGCCCTGATTTCCCCTATCATCGAAAATCGCGTCGAGCAAAAGAAACTCTGGCTTTTCTCAGCCCTGCTCACACTTTCACTTTACCTGGCCGGCGCCCTGGCCCGGGAAAGTGCTCTTTCCAGCTTCAGCCTGGTGACGGCAGCGGCCCTGACAGGCAGCCTGGCCACCATTGAAGAGGCCCGTTTCTTGAGAAACTTGCCCCACCGCCGGCAAGCTTCCGTGCTCTGCCTGAGAAACGCCCATGTTTTGCTCTTCGCAGCCCTGCCTGCCGTCTTTCTGGAGCGCAGCCTGCCTCTTGTTTCCCATCTCTACTTCCTGAAAGAGCTGAACGTGGTCAGTGCAGTCATTGCCACAATCGCACTAGCAGGTACCCCTATGGCTATAGTGCTTTGCATGCATATAAAAAAACGTCTAGCCAGGTTTGAAGCTATCAAGAAGGATAAGCCCCTGCACTTAGACGGCTCTGCAAACAGCGATATTTGCGTTGCACTGCCAGGCGGAGCAGCGGCTGCTTGGCAACGGAAAGGGGCAGCCGGTACAGAAAATCAATAACTATTATATTTGGTTGTAAGTTGCGCTATCATAGTCGGCGAAATGTGGCGACAGGCGAATAAACACTGAAAGCTTTTCAGCAGTTGAAATACTTAGTACTGATTGTGAATTAATTCAATAAAGGATAGGTCAGATGCATCAATCCCGTGCTTGCAGCGCAGACTTGCAGAAGGCAATGGGCCATATAGGCAAGAAACATGGTTTTGACTTCGCTCGTCCTATCCTTCTTGCCCTTTTGGCTCCGCTTGTCATAGGCGCTTCACTGACCGGGTGTACTCCAGGCAGTGACGATGGTAAGCAACCTACCGGCACAAGCACTGACACAGGTAAGGGACCAGGAAAGCAGCCTACGAGCGGTACGGAGGAAACCTTCGCCACGGAAGCGGAAATCGCAAAGTATGTTGAGGCGCAGCCGGACAGTAAGTTCACTTTCCCGGAATCGGAATTCAGCGAAGCCCGCCCCTATATCTTCAATCAGAACAAGCCGGCCATCGGCGAGAAAATTCTCAAAGAGAAACTGGATGATGCCGTCAAATCTCAAGCAGGTCAGACCAAATTAGGTCAATACTGCGTCAGATTGGGAGTCAGTCTCTGGAACCAGGGGCCTAGCAAGCAAAAAGAAGCCATGAAGTACTTCCTGCTGGCACAACGCATTTTCTACAAACAACCGCAAGAAAAGCGCCCCATGCCCAACTGGTTCTTCAATGCGCACATGCATCCGGGGCTCTATTACAACGGCGAACGCAAGTTTGCCCTGGCGGAAACTGAGTGGAGAAAGTGCGTCAATATTTCCGCCGGCGCGCCCCTCAAGTTAATTCCGAAGGAATGGCGGAAAATTTCTTTGCAACAATTGAGTATTGCCCTCAAAGGCCAGGGTAAGACGGAACAAGCGAAGCAAGTTGACGAGCAAGCCAAAAAGATCTAGCTAAGGCCGGCAGTTGCTTCAGATTTCCGGCTAAAAGGGGAATAAACCTTGGCCCCATCTGAGGAAAACCAAAAAGTACGCAAGAGTAACTTTCAATTTTTCACCAGCCTTCTGGTAACAGAGAAGGAATGGGCGAGAGTTAGGAAGCCTGTCATTTCGGCTTTCATACTTTTTCACGGTATGCTCAACTTCTGCTACATGTTCAATCATCATCCTTACACGCAAGCTCTCAACTATTTTTTTCACAACTACTATTTCTTCTTAGGTCTTGATCAAGATTTCGGAGTCTTTGCCCCGGTACCCAGAAACAGTAATCCGCACTTAGTGGCCGTTGTGCGCTACAAAGACGGCACAACCAGAATCTGGAATTCACCACGCATGGAAAGACTTGGTTTTCTGGAAAAGATTCCCAAAGAACGCTACCGCAAATTTTTCGACGACAATTGCGTCTGGGACAACAGAGGCGCGGTCACCTGGCCCGACATCGCCCGCTATGTGGCCAGAGCCTCAATGGTGGAAAAAAGTAATCCACCCGAAACGGTTTCCTTGATCCGCTTTTCCAGCAGAATTCCACCGCCGCCTATGCCCGACGATTTGCCGCCGCCTCAAGGCCAGGACCGGCAAAAGCAGGAGAAACCGAAATGGGAAGCCAATCCCCCTCACTACGAAAGTAAACTGCTCATCACCCTCAAAATTCATCCGCAAGATCTGGAGGGGGTAAAGTAATTGTCCATCAAAACTCTCTTTAAGCTCTGGGACGAGTTCTGGTTCACCGAGACTTCACCACTGGCGGTGGCAGTCTTTCGTATCTTGATGGGCATCATCATGATACTTTTCGTATTGCTGCTCACCCAGGACATGTTGGTCTGGTTCGGACAGTATGGACTGATATCCAATCAGACAGAGCGCAATTTCGCCCAGGTAGTAGGCTTGAATATCCTCAACCTGGCCAGAGACAACGATACTTTTCTCTTGGCCTTCTTCGTTATTTTTTTTGCAGCCAGCTTGTGCATGACCATAGGCTACAAAACCAGACTAGCGGTGTTGGTGGTCTTTCTTTGCCTGAACTCTCTCTACCATCGAAACGCCTTTTTGTTTAATTCCGGTGATACCTATATGAGGGTCATGTCGTTCTGGCTTTTCTTTGCGGCCAGCGGCAACGCCCTCTCAATTGATCATCTTCTCAAGCTGAAGAGCAAGCGAGCACCTGAAAGCCCGGAAGAGGCGGAGAAGTTCAATTACAAGAGTGTCAGCAAGTGGCCCATGCGCCTCTTGCAATTACAACTGGCCCTTGTTTACTTCCATACCTTTGTGGCCAAGTTCTGGGGCGACACCTGGGTAAACGGCACCTCCGTTTACTACAGTTCCCGCATAGAAGACCTGGTCAGGGTAAAACTCCCCTACGTCTTCGACAATCTCTGGACTTGCCAGTTGCTTACCTGGGGCACACTGGTCATTGAACTGGCTCTCTTCACCTTAATCTGGATCAAGGAATTTCGTTACTATGTAATAGCCCTGGCCATAGTCTTCCATCTCACCATCGATTTACACATGAACATTCCACTCTTCGAATGGATCATGATGTTCTCCTATGTTCTTTTTATAGACAACCAGGATCTGCAAAAAGGCTTGCTCAAAATCAAGCAGAAATTTCCCACTCTCTTCCCAACCCTCAAGGACTGAGATAGGTCAGCTTCTCATACTTTTGATCATCTCTTAGCTGTCTGAGATTGTCAGCAATAGCCATCTTGAGGCTGCGATTTTCTATTGAAGAGCGGTTCAGAATCTTACCGGCCTTGAGGAAACAGTCGGCGGCCACTTCGTATCGTTGACTGCGCTCTAAAAGTTCCCGGGTGGAGCCGGCCCAAAGGTAATACATAACACCTTCATCATTGAGCAATTTGGCCTTGGCAATGACAGCCGCATCTTTATCAATGGCTTCCAGACGGGAAACAATGCGACCGGCCTGACGAAAGAGGGGTTCCGCCTCCTGGAAAAGGGTGCAATCACACATTACAAGCGCAGCCTGCCGCTTGAGGTCAATGCGCAGGAGCAAATGGGCCTCATCGTCATACTCAAGAGCCACCAACTTCTCGGCGCTGAGAAGAGTATCTCTGGCGGCAGCAAAATTACGGCTCTCTTGATAATAGATCGCCAGTTCCTTCATGGCTCTGGCTTTCTCAAGAGCCGACTTGCCGCTTTCTTCGTTGAACCGAACCTCCTCCCTGGCTCTGGTTTCAGCCAACTTGAGACGTTCAGACTGAAGCGTTTCATTGTCATAAGCGACCAGACCACCGTAGGAGACCATGTAGAGAGTGGTAGATATAGATGCAATAAAAGCCAGGCTCGCCATCCAGGCGAACACCCTGGCAAAGAGCTTTCTCTTTGCATCAATCTTGCCGACTGTCGCCAAAATCAACCACCATAGTTAATAAGAAGCAGCGCCACAAATATATTAGCGCCTCAGATTTCATGCCCTGAAAAACTGCGCCACAAACGTCCGCAATTGCAGCCTTGACCGACCCAGATTAATGTTAAAATCAAAAAGTTTTTTAAGGCAACCATCGTCACCTAAGCAAGGAGTAATGAATGTCTAACAGACATAGCCTGAATCTCAAAATGACGTTAGCGGTTCTGGCTGCATTTTTAGTGACCGGCTCAGCTTCGGCTCAAAATGGTGCCCCCACCCCTGGTGCCGCCAACGACAAGCAGCAAAAGGAAGAAGCAAAGACAACTGCTTCCTCCGAACAAAATCCGGCCTTGAAGCCGGTCAATGAGAAAATCCTACCCCTTCTTAATAATGGCTATGAACTCCTCAGCAAAGGGCAGTACGATAAAGCCACCCAGGTTCTGGAAAAGGCAGTCAAGGCCGACGGCGAATCAATTTCCGCCAGAAGATACCTGGCTTTCGCCCAGGTCAGAAACGGCGACAACCTGAAAGCCCTTTCCAATCTCCAGGCCCTTTCCCGCTTGGTCACCCCCGGAGCCCTCGATTGGTACGTCTTCGGTGAAGCTTATATGGGTGCCGGCGGTCTTCAGCACGCTAAGTCCTGCTTCAATCAAGCCCTCACTTTCAGTCCCGACTATGCCGCCGCCCGGGGCGGACTGGTGAAGAGCCAGATCAGACTCAAGGAGTTTGACGAAGCTTTGAGCACGGTTCAGGACGGCATCAATAAGACACGCGACCCTCAAATTCGTAAATATTTCGCCGCCCTTTATCAAAATGCGGCGGCCCAGAAGGAAGCCGCCAGACGAGCCCTCTTGACCTCTCCTGTGCCGGAATCCAGCACCACCCAGGAAGAGACCGGACCGGTTCTGATTAAGCCATCCAATGACAGCTAGTTGCTAGATTATTTATTTGCAGACCGAGCGGACAAGACCAGCGCCCTGTTGACAACACTTTTTTTGCCGTGATAGGTTTGTAAATAGATTAAACTCGCCCTCTTACGTCAACTTTTCCAGGTTGCGTAACAGGTGTTACTACATTGCTCGAATCGGGAAGAATCGATACAGATTCTAATTGGGATTGGGAAAGACGTCACTGATGGTGAATGGGAATGTTTAAATACAGACGCGGCACTCGAAAAACGAAAGGGGCCATGGCAGCTGAATACGTAGCTACCATGTACGTGCTCTTTCTATTTATATTTTTTCCAGTCTTAAATCTGGGCACCGTCTGCTTGCGTGCCTTTTTCCTCTGGTTCGCCTGTAACCAGTCGGTGATGCTGGCGGCCAAAGCCAAGACCTTCAACACCCTGATCAAAGTACCCGACATTCCCACCGGCACACCCTACCCTGGAGCCTACGCCACAGCCCAGCAGCGAGCCGCTCAGATCAGAGACATGTTCCCCGGCGTAAATTTCGCCATGAGCGCAGTCAACCCGGAAGTAGATATCATCGTTACTCCTATTCCCAACGTCGTCCCGTCCCCCGGCCCGGGCTTCAAGGTAATTGGTCCGGCCACCTTGCAAAGTGTATCCCATGTCCCCGACATAGACTCTTTCGTCTACAGTATCAGGGTTACAATCAGAGGCTCAGTGGATCCCCTCATTCCCGTGCCCTGGTTCAATATAGAAGGGCTTTCCGCCCCCATGAATATGAACGTTGCCTGTCAGGCGCAATTTGAAAACCCTCCAGGTTTGCAGTTCTAACCGGCTCTTGAAATTGACTAAGTTAAATTGACTCCGCATAGCATGCTTGATACTCCCAGGAAAGATTAAACAGGACGAACTACAGATATGATTGATTCCAAACTGAGGCGACAGAAAGGAGCAGCAGTCACAGGACTGGTCCTCGCCCTCTTCATATTTATTATGATGATCGGCTTTTTCACCTTTGACACCTGCCGCTTGCAGATGGCTCAAAGGGAGTTGACGGCTACCTGTGACGCCGCCGCCCTGGCCGGTACAGCCATGCTCACCTCCCAGGACATAAGCGACGACGATGCCAGCGACACCAAACTGCTGGCCGCTCAGCAGAATGCTGCCGGTTACGCTCGCAACATGTTCCAGGCAGGCAACATGCTTGGTCAACCGCTCAACAACGCCATGATCGTCAGCCCCTACTCAGCCACCAAGGTGGTCGGTAACCCGGGCGAGACGAGAGTGATGATCTCACTGGCTGACCCTCAAAACAATTATGTGGGCGTGCCGCCGGTCTCTCCGGCTTGCCGTAACGGGCGCGCCATCATGGTCTACGCCGGTTATACCTACGCACCGGTCTTCATGGGCTTGATTGGAGTGCAGAAGGTCGGTCTCAACGCTTCTTCCGGCGGCGGTCTGCCTCAGGTTGATGCCGTGCTGGTCTTCGACTACTCCGGCTCCATGGACGATGCCACCTCGGTCACCTTCGTGAGCCGGGCCTGGAACCCGAACCTGGTGCCGGCGGCAGGCTCCGCCTCGTCTGCCCTGCAGGAGATGCAGACCACCACCTCTCCCGGAAGCCCGGTAGCCAACCGTGGTCGCATCGCCTATTACGAAATTCCCTCAGCCACTGCAGGCTCCGACGGCAACCGTCTCTCTAATTACCTGCAACACAATTACTCCGCCAACCCCAACGGTTTGCAGGTAAACGTGCTGCCTCCAATGAACATGCAGTTGGTAGATAATGGTGACTCGCAAGCTACTCCGCACTTCCACTTCGATGATAGGTTGAGAGTCAACACCATCCTCTACACACCGGGTCTGACCATCAGCCCCAACTCCTTCGATTCCCACTTCCGCGCCGACTACGGTACACCGCCAGGGAACTGCACCTTGCAGCCGGCCTACGGTTCCCCCGGCATCGGCGGCTACGGCAAGTACTGGGATTCCACGACCACTATCAACACCACAAACGCCACGACCTGTGCGGCAGCCTACAAGCCGGCCTACGTCAATAACCTCATCCCGGGCGACATGCTCCAGGGTCCCAGACCCTTCAGCCCTTATGATCCCAACGATATACCCAACCTCTCCGCCGGTCGGTGGATCACCGACATGGTGGTCAATATCGCCAGCCCCGGCACATATCCATATGTGCAACCGCTGAACGGTCCCAACACCTTCGTCGGCTTCTCCTACACCTTCCCTTCAGAAGAGCCTGATTCCACCATCCGTGGGCAGTCATATACCTTCGAAAACCTGGGCGTGCTGGTAGAGGCAGCCAGGGGTAACCTGGATCCCGATCCGGCCAGCACCAACCGCCGCTTCCAGCAGGCACTGCTCGACAGAGGTTCCACCCTCTATCTGGCTCCTGCCTACACGGCTACTGATTCCAGCATGACCACCGCTCATATCAAGGCCGGCTACCAGCTCGCCTACCAGAGACTGGCCATGCTCTTCTCCCAGCCCATCGCCACAGCCGTAGATGGAGCCGACGGTGGGTTCTTCCAGAAGATCAACACCCTCACCGACTGCCGCTTCGGTCTGGTTGGCTTCTCCAACCGGGACGGTGCCGGCGGCGCCTCCTACACCTTCAACTCCCTGGGTACAGCCCACGGTACAGGCGACTACAACTCCTACTTCGTATCGCCCAAGTACGCTACCTTCCAGGTCAGGCACATCGAAAGGGGGTACCCCACCAATAGCAGTGCGCCAAACCGAGGGAACGGGGGTAACCCATCGGAGAACAACACCTCGCTACCATCCGGCAGTGGGTTCCGCACGCCTCGCCACATTCTCAACAAGAACGAAGCGCAGGCCACTGCAGTATCCTCCATCACCGGCGGCCGTAAAGCCTCCACCATAAGCGGCGGCGTCTCCACCGCCTGGTCGGCCTTCGACAACAATGCCGCCGCCGATGGTCTCGAAAATGGACGCCCAATCGACAACACCGATTGCGGCGAAGCCATGACCACTGCCTACCAGATGTTCATCAACGCCGGCGTCTATAACGTCAACGTACTGACTGAATGTCGTCCTGCCGGCAAGCATGCCGTGGTGTTCTTCACCGACGGTGTGCCCACAGGCGGAGACGGAGGCGCCGAGGCCACCGAGTGCCGCTCCCGGGCTGATGACTGCCGCAACAAGGGCATCGCCATCTTCACCATCGGTCTGGATGTGACCAACAACCCGGTTCTCCAGAGCACCCAATCCCTCTTCCTGGGTAACGGCTCCAACGGTCTTGCCGGCAGAGCCAAGAACGGTGGTAAGTTCTTCCCCTGCGCCAGCGCCACCACTGTTAAGCAGGCGTTCTCCGCAGTGGCAAGAAGACTGACTCAGTCCCAACGCTAACTTTCTTTCAGAAATATCTAAAAGGAAGAAAATACGGGGCGACAAAGCCAGAAACGTAAGGAACCGGTTTCAGATTTGAAACCGGTTCCTTCTTTTCCTTCACTCATACTTCACATTCAAATGGGAAGATAGTTTGTGAGTAAGTGTGCCCCATCCTTGTAATTGGAGGAGGTTAGGTGGTTAAAAACACGAGTGAGATGCCACGCAATCGTAAATCGCTCAAGGAGCGGTTGCGCGGTATCACAGCCATTGAATTGGGAGCTGTGGTATCTATCCTTATTGTGATATGTGCCCTGGCCCTCAATATTGCCGTTCTGATATTCGCGGCTGACATGTGCGACAGAGCCTGTAAGGACTGCGCCAGATCAGCTGGTCAGATGGGAAGGGTCGGTCAGGCCGTCGATGCAATGCAGGCATCACTGAGCACCCACCCCGTAGACGGTACGGTCATCCAGAGTCTGAATGCAGAGCTAATCACCTATGAAGATTATCTAGCTGCTCCGAATAACGGCTCACCCACAACGACCAGCACAAATGGTCCGATTGGTACCACAACCGGTGGTACTCCGGGTGTGCCTCTGCCTGGCGCAGGCGGTCTGGGAAGTTCCCCGGGTCCCTTCGTTTCCGTAAGAACCACTCTCGTAGCCCGTATTCCGGCTCCGATTGTATTCTTCCAGGCCAATTTCGGGGCCGCTCCGAATAACCAGCAAGGTTCTCTCGCTGCAGGCAACGGCTTGATCACATTCCAGAGCTTGTACACATATCCGATTACCAACACGGCGGGTCCGCTCACCCTTGGTAGTTCGGGCGGAGGTACCCTCCCCGGCGGAACAACCGGTACCGGTACAGGTAGTCCCGGCGGTCCCGGCGGCCCTGGTGGTCCCGGCGGTCCCGGCGGCCCTGGTGGTCCCGGCGGCACCGGTTCTAGCGGTACAACCAGTACAACCGGTGTTCTCGGCAGCACCGATGCCGGACCCACTGGTCCTATTGGTCCCGGTGGTCCCCTTGGTCCTGCCGGTCCTAACGGTCCCGGCGGTCCTCAAGGCCCCGGCGGTCCTCTTGGTCCCGGCGGTCCTTCCGGCCCCGGTGGTCCCCTTGGTCCCGGCGGTCCTTCCGGCCCCGGCGGTCCTCTTGGTCCCGGTGGTCCCGGTGGTCCCGGCGGTCCTGCCGGTCCCGGCGGTCCCTTAGGTCCCGGCGGTCCTTCCGGTCCTGGCGGTCCTGGTGGTCCCGGCGGTCCTGCCGGTCCTGGTGGTCCCAGTGGTCCTGGTGGTCCCAAAGGTCCCGGCGGTCCCGGTGGTCCTGCCGGCCCAGGCGGTCCTGCCGGTCCAGGCGGTCCTGCCGGCCCTGGTGGTCCTGGTGGTCCCAGCGGTCCTAAAGGTCCCGGCGGTCCCGGTGGTCCCAGCGGTCCCGGCGGTCCTGCCGGTCCTGGCGGTCCTGCCGGTCCTGGCGGTCCTGCCGGTCCTGGTGGTCCCGGCGGTCCCAGCGGTCCTGAAGGTCCCGGCGGTC
>Ga0268298_10005104_pt1 | contig 12455 bp, 10 predicted proteins | sample WWTPWeurt_MetaG_FD_194462 | JGI IMG/M metagenome (GOLD analysis project Ga0268298, IMG submission 194462) | Activated sludge microbial communities from WWTP in Nijmegen, Gelderland, Netherland - WWTP Weurt | ecosystem: Engineered > WWTP > Aerobic digester > Activated sludge | place...
AATCATGGACAGAAATCGCAAAGCCTCCGGAGGAAGAGACCTTCCTTCTCTCTCCCACCTTGAAATCCTGGCAAGAGCGGATAAAATTTTTTCTGTCCGTTGAAAGTACGAAACCGCCTCCGGGCCCGCTTTTAACTCTACCATGGCCAGTCGCCCTCTGATCGCATAACGTTCCAGAGCCGCGTATGTTTCCACTGCAGGCTCTACAAAACCGTATGGAATCGTGCATCCACCCTCATCGTATCCCTGGGAAGCAAGTAGCACATAGTTGTGTTTGATCTGCGCAAAAGCGGCGACAGTGCTGTTGAGCCTCATGTCTGCAAACGCTTCGCTTTTCATGTAAGACGGACTTGACGGGGAAGTTGCACTGAGACTTCGAATGGCGCTCATCCAGAGGGAATAGAGATCCAGGCCGTCCAGATTCAGGTTTCGTCGCGCCTCATCCAGTTTTGCGCGCAAAGTAGAAAATCGAAGAAGATCCTGCGTCAGATACGTAGCCGCGCGGTCATTTCCAAGAATGTAGGCTGCGTCTACAGACGAAATCATAGTGCGACTGTTTACACTCGGATGAACAATGGGCATCAGACTCTGCGCATCCGCCACTGCCCTTGGACCGAGAAGTGTGAAGATCACAGGGAGATGATCAGAACCCTGTGGCATGTAGTGCATTCGTATTGTGCGAGCGTATCCCGTCCCAATGGCGTCTTTTAGTTTTTGAAACGATTCCGCGCGGCCCACTGATATGGATTTGAGTCGCATCAAAGTGGATAGATTTTCCGGAGAAATATCTTCACGCTTACCTGCGAGAACCGCCCAGCTATGATCTAGCTGAATGACGCTCTGCATTTCTCCCGAGCGGCCAATCAAATCCACGAGAGCCATTGCATCCTTTGCCTCGCGCGGAGTCTCTGATGGATCCGGGGTGTCACCCGGCTGCGAACTGCGGGAAGACCGCGATACCAGATTGAACTCCAGCCTCGAAAGCCACATCACTCCGCGAAAGAATCCTGGCATGTCCACGTAGTGTCCCCGCGGTTGGTACTGACTGAAATCAACGATTCTCTTTCTTCCAAACAATGCTACTTCTTCCAGTCCGGAAGCTTTTGTGGCACTGGCAACGAGTGCGGAGACTTCTCTTTCCACTCCGGTATTGCTTTTTACCTCGCGATCCTCAATCAAGCTGCGTGCGACAGTGAGATACACGTCCAGGTCCATGGCAGTCTCTCCGTCGTAACCTGCGCGAAGAAGAGTACAATGCAAATTTGCAAGAATGCGAATCAATGCCGGGAGGATGGTCTTTTTCTCTACATCTTTGATGATGGCATCATTGGATGCAAAGATAGCATGTAAGATGGCGTCTACGGAAACATAGACTGGCATTTCAGACTGATAGATTTCGTGAAATGCAAAGCCATAACCTGGAACATCCAGTCTCTCTGGAACCACGAATCCATTTTTTTCAAGGAGCTTCTGATCAGAACCACTGAGCGCGAATCTGCGCGAAACCAGATCCATGCCTTTCACCAGGCCAGTACCGGAAGGGCGGATCACTGGCCCACCGTTCGATTTTAGAATTTCAGCAAGACTCTTCTGAATGTTTGAGTCCGCAGTTTCGCATGGATCGCCGGGATGGAGAGGTCTGGATCTTCTTGCCAGTGGAGCGCCGGGATCTTCTTCCGAGAGTTTTAGGGGAGCGACGCAGGGCTCAGCGGCCAGAGAAAAGCCGGAGTAGAATAACAGGAAGGCAAACAACGCTCTCATGGCCCACATTGCTTTTAGATGACCGGGCGTTGCAATCGTTCTGAAAAAAGGGCAATAAAAAACCGCGGCACTTTTGATACCGCGGTTTTATTCGAGTGGTCTTTACCTCTCAGTAACGACCGCGGCCCCCGCCGCCTCTGTGGTCACGGTCACCGCCGCGTCCGCCGCCTCTGTTTTCCTGAGGCTTGGCTTCGCTTACAGCGATCTGGCGTCCACCGATCTCTTTTCCATCAAGCTCTGCAATTGCAGTGCGTCCCTCTTCAGCGCTTGCCATTTCGACAAACCCGAATCCACGCGGACGGCCTGTTTCACGATCCGTAATGATCTTAGCGGAAAGCACATTGCCGATGGCCGCGAACTGATTATGTAAGTCATCCTCCGAAATTGAAAATGGGAGGTTTCCTACGAAAAGTTTCATCTTATCTAATATCCTTTTATCAATTTGACACTCGACATTTCTATGATCACTGCAATTCGACTGACAAGGGCATATATGCTTGATGGAGGAGGTTGCGGGGAAGAGGAAAGGCCGGATGCTAGACAACATTGTACCGCCCCCCACGGGATTTGTCGAGCCCAAAAGGAAAAAAATTGCAGGTTCCTTACTGACTTAGATCAATCGGCCCAGCCCAATTCCGACGATCCTTGACCGCCTGAAAGCCTCCCCCATTCCATGTACATGCAGCTCAAAGGCAATACTGTACTGATCACGGGAGGAGCCAGTGGAATCGGCCTGGCGATCGGGCAAAGATTCCTCGCGGCAGGCAGCAAGGTGATCCTGGCAGGTAGGCGACTGGACAAACTTTCAGAAGCCAGATCGGCACATCCAGAAATGGAAATCATCCAGGCAGACGTGGGAGATGCGAATCAAAGGATCCAACTTATAGAGGATGTCACAGCCAGATTCCCGGATCTCAACGTCCTCGTAAACAATGCAGGCATACAGAGAAGACTCGATCTAACAAGACCAGAACCATTTGATGCAACCAGAAGCGAGATCAGCATCAACCTGGAAGGGCCGATTCATTTGTCCATGCTCGTCCTTCCCCATCTCATGAAGAAAAAGAAAGCGGCCATTGTACAGGTGACGAGCGGACTTGCGTTCACTCCTCTTGCATTTGTTCCAGTCTACAGCGCCACCAAGGCTGCGATGCGATCTTTTACTCTTTCTTTGCGCCATCAACTTCGCGGATCGCCGGTGGAAGTCATTGAAATCATTCCTCCTGCAGTGCAGACAGATCTCGGAGGACCAGGACATCATGATTTTGGCGCACCACTCCAGGAATTCGCAGATGACGTTATGCGACGACTGGACCAGGGAGAGACTGAAATTGCATATGGTTTTGCCATGCAGGCGAGCAAGGCATCCAGGCAAGATCTAGACGCAATCTTCCAAAGAATGAACTCGCCGGCCGGCTCTTGAAATGACTGCACGCAACAGACTCGCGGGTCTACTTGCCAGACAGATCCACCATCACCTGCGCGAAGAGCTACAAAAGCCCTCCTCCGCAGTTGAATTCATTACTGTAGAAGGCGTTCCGTTCAAGGATTTGACTGCGAAGATGATCGCAGACCTGGAAAAGGAATTTCCGGAACTGCTCACACCTCGTGAACTCCCGTTTTCCCTCATGCAGGCCTGGTGGGACGAATCCAATCCAGCCGTGCCTTATGCGCAATCCACATTCAAAACATACAACCAGCTGATGCTATTTCGCGTCCTGGATCTCAAACACAATTCTGAATTTCTGCGAAAGAAGTTTGAGGAAAAGATGATCGCGAATGGACACGCACTCATAGGCCGCGGAAGAAATCTAGGGTTTGAAACTATCTTTCCTGCAGAAACGCGTATGCTGCAAATGATTTCACGCCTTGCGCGCATCGAAGGAATTCCGGACGAAGAAACCATCCCTCTCCTTCTAGATCAGCTCATTCTCACTACTCAAACTGCATACAGGATGTTTGATTCCCTGTTTCGTGAGTCACTCAACCAGACGGATAAAATACTCAAGTCCGTTCTTCCAGAAAAGATTGCAGATGAACTCAAAAAAACGGGAAAAGTTGCACCGGTTCATGTAGATTCAGCGAGCGTGCTGTTTTCAGACATTGTTGGATTCACCAGAATTGCAGAGGAACTTCCTCCAGCACAGCTCCTGGCAGAACTCGATCGCACATTTGCTCATTTCGAAGCCGCCATGAAACCCAACCATCTTGAGAAAATCAAAACGATTGGCGACTGCTTCATGTGCGTGGGCGGGATTTCAGAAAGAAACAGATTGCACGAAGTGGATACAGTGCTCGCCGCTCTTCGCATCCAGGAATTCATGCGAAAGTACCAAAAAAGTAGAGCGAGAACAGGATCTCCCTCCTGGAAACTGAGAATTGGCATCCATAGCGGACCGGTAGTTGCAGGAGTTCTTGGACAAGAACGATTCAATTACGATATCTGGGGAGATACAGTAAACGTTGCAAACAGAATGGAATCTGCGGGGGAACCAGATACCATTAACATTTCAGAAGTGACCGCGCAGGCCGTGCAAGAGTTCTTTATTCTCGAACCGCGTGGAAGAATCTTCGTTAAGAACAAAGGAGAAATGGAAATGTATTTTGTGCGCGGGATTCTGCCGGAATTGTCTGTCAACGGTGGTTCCAGAGTCCCTTCGCACGAATTTGCCCGACGTTATGCGACCAAACGACGCGCTATCCGTGCGAAAAGCTGAACTGTTTTTTGATTGATCAGGTTCGCAACCGGCATTTCAATGCGAAATGCCTCGCTGGCTGGCTGCCGTCCCGGAAAAAGTACGGCGCGAAATCACAAACAACAACCTGAGTCGGGCCTGGATTGCGGGTCTGGTCATGCTGCCGGTGCATTTTGCTCATGTTCTGCTTTTTTACTTTCGCGTAGTCCAACCGGAGGAAGAATCCTGGAGATGGGGTATCATCCAGTCACATCTCCTGGCGGCTGCATTCTGGATTCCGGCATTACCTGTGCTTCGCTTTTTCATGAACAGGCGCGAAAGATGGATTGGGCCCGCGCACTTTCTAATATTTGCGGCTGTCATAGGTTATGTTTTTCTGGGCGCCATTGTTTGTGCTGTGGATCAGCAGGTAGCGCCAGCGCCCATGGCGTACTTTGTAGCAGTCATAGGAGTGGCCATTCTACTCCGCCTGCCTCCAGTGGAGACTCTTGTGATTTTCGCCGCCGGTCTCATCTTCGTATGGATGGCTGTGGGCATCACTCAAACCAATCCCACTTACAGATTGTTCGTCAGAGTCAATTGCATCACTGCCTCTGGAGTGGGGTTGATCGTGGGCGCGTCTCTATGGTACTATGAAGTGCGCACAGTGGAACAGCGGCTTCAAATCGAAGAACAAAACAGCGCTCTGGAAACTCTTGCAGTGCGAGATCCACTCACAGGGCTTTTCAATCGCAGAAGGTTCCTCGAAGCGCTCGATCTTGAAATCGCGCGAATCCGAAGAACAGGCCAGGGCGGCGCCATTCTGTGGCTCGATCTAGACGACTTCAAAGCGATCAATGATAAGTTCGGGCATCCGGCGGGAGATGCAGTGTTGTTGCACGTCGCGGCCATTCTGACTGGATGCGTTCGCGTGACAGATACTGTGGCGAGATTCGGTGGAGAAGAATTCATTGTACTGTTGCCTGACACGGACCAAAAGGGAGCCCTCGAAACAGCCAGTCGAATCCTGAACACCTTGCGAGAGACGACCGTTACGTTTCGCGGGGCTGAGCTTTCCGTAACTGCCAGCTGTGGAGCCGCAGCCATTGAAATCATTCCTCCGGATCCGGCAGGAGCCACGATCCAGAAAGCAGACACAGCACTCTACAGAGCAAAGAAGACCGGAAAAAACAGAGTGGAGCATTCGTTTTCGTGAAGCCGAAGAAGAAAAAGGAAAACGGGCTTAGGACGGCCACCTACGCTTCTCTCGCCAGTGCGGTGATCAGCGCTGTGGCCAGCTACTTTGTTCCTGCTTACGGCCGCGCACCGCTCGACTCTGCACTTGTGGGCGCGTTGATTGGATTTCTAATTCCATTCAGTCTCTCAGGAATCGCAGCTCTGGCTCAGGGAGGCGCGTCATTCAAGAAACTTCCTTACGCGGGTTATCTGGTCACGATCAGTCTACTCATCGCTGCAGACACTCTTGTGATCTATTTCATCATTGGCCTTCTTTTGTTTCCGGCTAACGTCTTGGACCAAAGCCAGCTCATCCTTGCGGGAGGTTTGTCCGCGGGCATCTCCGTTACCTTCTCAGTGGCCAATGTGCTGCGTCAGTTCATTGGAGGTTCCGTACTTGCTGATATTTTTCTGGGCCGCTACCATCGCGCGAAAGAGGAAATTCGATCTTTCGTTTTCATTGACCTTGTATCTTCCACCGCGCTTGCAGAGTCACTTGGATCGAGTCTTTTCTTTCGCATGATCAATGATTTCCATTCAGTTGTAGAAAGAGCTACACGCGCAAACAAAGGGATTCTCTATAAATACATGGGAGATGGACAAATCCTGGTCTGGCCCGGCACTCTCGAAGGAAGAACCTCCGCGATCCTCGCATGCCTGGAAATACAAAGAGAACTGGCGGAACTGCGTGAACGATTCGAAAGCAAATACAATCATGCGGCGGACTTCACCGCCGGTCTTCACTGCGGCCCGGTGCTGATCGGAGAAATCGGAGACGAAAGAAAAGAAATTGGATACTGGGGAGACACAGTCAACACAACTCAGAGAATCCAATCATCTTGCAAGACTTACCATTGTTCTATTCTCGCATCCGAAGCGTTCATGGACCAGATCCAATCCCTGCCCGCCAGACTGTCTGTGGCGCAGAACGTGCCGTTACGCGGTAAAAGCAATCCGGTGAACCTGATCCGAATCGAATCACTCACTGCGAGTGAGACTGACTCGCATAGTTAACCCTGCTGACCCCTCAAATGCACGCACGACTTGACCAGGATCAAGTCCGGACTTGACCTGGCGGAAGTGGACTTTGACCGGGCCGTTCAGGCACACATACAATGGAGAGTGCGCGCACGTGCGCACCTGCGCGGGCAAGAACTTGCAGTTCCGCTCGAAGGGATAGACGAGTGCTTCTTAACCAGGTGGATTGATTCCAGACCGGATCTTGCGAACAGACCTCAATGTGTTTCTCTGAAACGTGCACACGAAGCCCTCCACAAAATCGTCGCAAAAAAAGATTCAGGCCCGGCCACGACAGACCTCCTTCAAGATTTTGAAATCCAGTCGCGCGCAGTGATGACGGCCATCGAAACCATGCGCCAGGCAATTCGACCATGAACCTCGAAACACAACCCGCGGGAGAAAACATGTGAAACTACTGATTGTAGACGACTCAAACATCATTCGAAAAGCGATTCAAAAATACCTGGCCGAGTTCGGGCTTGAAATCGTGGGAGAGGCAGGAGATGGGCGAACTGCTCTGACTCTATTCAGGGAAACATCTCCAGATGTTGTGACGATGGACATCACGATGCCAGAGATGGACGGACTGGAAACACTCAGCGAAATGCGAAAGATCAGCGACTCTCCTAAAATCATCATTGTTACAGCACTCAAAGACAAAGCAACCGCACTCGACGCACTCCAGAAAGGAGCGTCTGGATTTCTGGCAAAACCGTTCACGGAAGCACAACTCAAGGAAGAGATCGGCCGCGCGATCGGGAGAGCATCATGACTCAAAAGGATCTTCAAATCTTTGTAAATGGAACCGTAAACTACTTTAAGCAGCTGACTGATTCAGGAGCGCAAATGGACGTTCCCTTCCTGAAAAAACCAGGCGAAACCGTTGCACTCGATATCACGGGAGTGATTGGGATCTCGGGAGTGAAGAAGGGGATTATCTATTTTACTGCGTCCTCAGATATGCTCAGGGATGTAGTCAAGACAATCCTCGGAACTGAAAATCCGGATCTCGCATCGATTGTTGATATCGCGGGCGAAATCGCAAATACGATTGCGGGAAACGCAAGAGAGGCATTTGGAGCGGACTTCATGATCTCCATTCCGCTCGTTGTGGAAGGTCCGCCAAAGAATATTCGCATCCCGAATGAAGTGCCCGTGTTCGTCATTCCGATCCGGTGGAAGGACCATCGATCTTTTCTAGTGGTGGGAATCCAGTGAGCGCGGGAGCAGCCTTTCCAGTTGTAGATACGGATCACGCGGTTGAAATCGCGCCAGAAGTATTCTGGACCGGGTACTACATGGAAGACGAAGCGCTCCATTGCAATCCGTATCTCATTCGAAACGGAACTGAATCCATTCTGATTGATCCAGGCTCTGTACCTGACTTCCCTGTAGTCGGACGAAAACTATTCTCCGTGATCAAACCAGAATCGGTCACAACGATCATACTCAATCATCAGGATCCTGATCTTTGCGCGTCCGTGCCGATCTTTGAAAGTCTGCGCGAGAACTTTGACTACGATGTAATAGCCCATCGCAAGACTATTTATTTGCTGAAGCACTATGGAATCAAAGGAAAATTCCACAGACTGGACGACGGGGAAACTGCATACAAAACTCCCGGTGGCAGAGAGCTCAAGTTCATCACAACTCCTTTCGCGCATTTCGCGGGAGCAGTAATGACGTACGATGTAAAATCAAAAGTTCTTTTTACAGGAGATATTCTCGGCGGAGTCGGCACAGACTGGGAGCTGTATCATACGGATATAGCACTGGCAAACATGAAAGCGTTTATGCAGGGATTCATGCCATGCAACAAGGCGCTCCGTTATGCGCTCTTGAAGATAGAATCGTCCGGAGCAGAACTTTTTGCGCCCCAGCACGGACAGATCATTCATAGAGACCAATTTCCCTCCATAAAGGAAGCGCTCTGGGATCTAAAGTGCGGACTCGACTTGATAGAAGACGATGCCATGAAAAAAGCGATGGTTCATGCGGTATGACATCGCGCGAAGAAATCACGCGCGCGGAGAATTATTATCGAGCAATCAGTGAACTGACCGTCGCCAGACATCGCGAACATCTCATCAAAGAGTTGCTCAACTACATGGCTTCTCTTCTCAACGCCGTCGAAGAAGCTAACTCCAGACTTACTTTCAGTGAGGCTCGCATCCGGGCCATTGTCAATACTGCAGCAGACGGGATTCTCACCTACGATGAAAGCGGCAACATAGACAGCATCAACCCTGCCGCCGCCGCCATGTTTGGATTGAATCCTGAGTCCATACAGGGCCTGCACGTTTCCTCTCTCCTCGAAGGCGAATCCGAAGGACACCTGCGGACCGTAAACGCCAGGCAAGTTGGCGGCGGCTACGAAGATGTGGCAAAGAGGGGAAACACCACCTTCCCCGTCTATATCGCAGTTCAGGACATGCGCCTGGCTGATCGCATGTTCCACGTGGCCATTCTCAGAGACATCACAGATCAGAAGAATGCACAACGCCTCGAGGCACAGGCGAGAGCAAAGGAAGAGACAGACAAGATCCTTTCTGCCATTGATCAGGGTCTGTTCTTGATTTATCGGGATGGAGCACGATTTGAAATCGGGTCACAGTTCTCCAGAGCCACGCGAGACATTCTGGGTGTGGACCTGGAAAGCCAGAAGGACTTGCTTTCCATTCTGGGAAACAGAGTGGCTGAAAGCACGATTGCGGCCGCAAAGAATTTCCTGGAGCTGATGTTCAAGGATTCGGTGCGCGAAGAAAGCCTTCGCGCACCGAATCCTCTCTCTGAAATTCCATTCGCCTCCCAGACCGCAGGAGACACGCGCACGCTTCAGTTTACGTTTCGCAGAGTCACGACAGACCAGAAGATCACTCACTTGATGGCAACCGTAAGTGACGTAACAGAGGAAGCAGCACTGCGAGAACAACTCAAACAAAACGAACAGCAGTCCAGAACGCAGATGGAAATGCTTTTGAAGATCCTGCACGTAGACTCTGATATGCTCGATGAATTCATAGACGAAACTCGTCTCGAAATCGACATCATTGATACCATTCTGAAAAAGGAAGATGGAGACCTGCGAAAGAGATTGGAGACAATCTTTCGCACTGCGCACAAGATCAAAGGGAATGCGGATTTGCTCGGTCTTTCTTTCTTCGCAGAACAGATTCATAGCTTTGAAGACACACTGTCGGTGCTCTTGCGAAATGAGGAAATCTCTCCCGCTGATTTCCTTCCGGTCCTGTTTGCATTCAATAAAGTGACGGAAATTGTGGACGCAATTGACGCCCTGGTGGAGCGCCTGCTCGATTTCAAAAGTAGATTTGGACAGAGCAATAGCGGAGATGAATTGATTCTTCGCTCAGCCCGGGCGCTCATCAACAAGCTGACGGATGAAACAGGTAAGCTCGCAGAACTTCATGTTCGTGTATTCGAAGCCCGCACTCTTGGCACGCCTAAACGCAAATTGATCCGCGATGTCATCACTCAGCTCATCAAGAATAGCATGATGCACGGAATAGAAACTCCGGAAACGCGCACTGCCGGCGGAAAACGAAATCCGGCAAGAATCGAACTGAACCTGCGTTCAGGTAAAGATGGAATCTTCCTCAGCTATAAAGACGACGGACAGGGTCTTCATCTTTCACGATTGAAGGAGAAAGCAATCAAGCAGGGAATCGCCACAGAGGCTGAAATCGCAACCTGGCCACCCGCGAAAACGGCGGAACTCATATTCGCCACAGGCCTTTCCACTTCACTGACAACTGGAATCCAATCGGGACGCGGCATTGGAATGGGTTTGATCCGCGAAGCAGTGCACGACGTTCAGGGTAAGATCAGAATTCTATCCGCGCCTGCAAAGTTTTTCGAAGTACAGATCTGGATTCCGGTCGCATGATGTCTTTCCAGGGCGCAGCGTCTATCCTGAACCTGACTGCGACCGGAATGCTTTTGCTCTATGTCGCAGTTAAGTTCATTCGGAGCAGAAGCTATGCTGCGGCACTTCCCTGGCTTCTGATTCGCCTGGCAACAGCTGCAGTCACAGCGACCACCGGCCTCATGATCCACTGGCCTCCCATTCTCATTACGATCATCTTCTTACTACTCATTCTGGAAGGATTGGCCGCTGCGTTTACTGCGACCAGAGTCACAGTGACCAGACCACATGGTAGAAGACTTGCAGTGTCCATCGGCATCGTTTGTATCATTGCATCCATTGCCATGATTGCTTTTCCGGACTCGGGATACACCGCGTTCCCATTCATTGTGACAGCCGCGTGGAGTGCGGCGTTCGTATGCCTGGTGCAAGGCGGAATCAGAAAAGAAATCCACGGATCCCTCTTCTTCGCGCAGGGACTTTCCCTTGCGGGAGCGCTCCTGCATTTGTATTTACTGCGTTGCAGCCAGGAGGCCATCCTCTTGATTGCAGCATCTGCACTTCAGTGCCTGAGTTTGCTATTTATTTTCCAACGAGTGGCGGATGCTGATCTAGTAACATCAAGTCTGAAGTCCCGTGTATTGTTCTCAGGGACCATTGTCTCTCTCATGGTAGCTCTCGCAGGCCTCGGAGCGGCGGACGCCTTCTATCAGAAACTCCATGCAGTAGATAGAGAACACCAGTTAGTCGAAATGTCCAATGAGCTTCAGGAAAATGATTTTTCGCACATGCCTGAATCCATCGAGTACATTGTGGATTCGGAGAATTCTGAAATTGTCTTCGCTCGCAATGTTCGGATTCAGAAGATCCCCTTCCGTGAAACCAGAAGTGACATTGTAAAATGCGAAACATGCAAACCGGAGACTCTTTGCAATCTAATCCAGTGGTCCTCTCCCAGACATCTGCGGATATTTGGACCGGATTTATCCTTCGACATTCGCACGGTAAATATTAACTCTCATACATACGAAGCGGGCATTGACGTTCTGGATTACAGAAAGTACGAAAGCGAACGATCGACGCGAACCTTGCTGTTCTCTTACGCGGCTCTGGTGATCGTAACCATGGCTCTCTTCTTTTTCCTCAGGCACACGGTCCTGACTCCGCTCTCTATTCTGATGGAAAACCTTCAGAGTCTGGCAAAAGGAGAACCTACCCGGCCCATGCCGCGAGATGAACTGGGGGCGGTAAACAAGGTGATGACAAGACTCATGCATCGCCTGGCAAAAAATAAGGACGCACTGACAAGGGCCAACGCGCAACTCCAGAAGGAAAAAAACATACTGGAAAAATTCTTCTCCAATGATTTTGTAGAACAACTTCTACAGGAGAAGATTTCGCATTCGCTTGGAGGGGCGCGCGTCCCGGCCACAATCGTCTTTCTGGATATCCGCAATTCAACGGCAATCGCTGAGAAAATCGATCCGCAACAATTTTCAGATTTTATCAGCTCGATCTTCACGGATATCATGGATCTGGTGTACGGAAATCATGGATCGGTCAACAAGCTCATTGGGGACGGAATGCTCGCAACGTTTGGCTGCCCCATTCAAACAGAAGATGACAAGGGCAATGCACTGCGGTTTGCGCTTCAAGTGCGCGAATACATGAACACATTCAACGACGTGCGACCGGACTATCTGACAGAGCCAGTGCGAATCGGAATAGGAATCGCATCAGGGAACGTGTTTGCTGGCAATACAGGTTCAGTTCGTAGAATGGAATACACGGTTCTGGGCGATGCAGTCAATCTGGCAAGTCGTCTGGAGTCTCTTACCAAGCTGAGCGGCGTGGACATACTGATCGATGGAGTCACCAGA
>Ga0268298_10005105_pt1 | contig 12454 bp, 9 predicted proteins | sample WWTPWeurt_MetaG_FD_194462 | JGI IMG/M metagenome (GOLD analysis project Ga0268298, IMG submission 194462) | Activated sludge microbial communities from WWTP in Nijmegen, Gelderland, Netherland - WWTP Weurt | ecosystem: Engineered > WWTP > Aerobic digester > Activated sludge | place: Netherlands...
CTCTCGTTTGCGGCTGCCTTCGCGGGTAGAGCTCTACCGCAAGCTCAATTCGCGCCACGAGCCAACTTACTGGGGATTGCGCTGCTTCAATAGCCGTGAGCCCGATGCCGAGCAGACCATGCACATTTATCTGCCCAACCCGCTGCTCACCAAAGAAATGCAGTTGGCTGCCGAGCCTGATTGGAGTCGCCTGGCTCTCTGGGATTATCTGCGCGCCACCTATCTGTCGCTGCCCGAGCCTGATCCCAAAGATCGCCTCGCTAAGCGCTTCACCCACGATTAAGCACCGGAGTCTAATGGTCGGCTCAGTCAGTCAGTCGGTCAGTCAGTCGCGACTGCGCCGACTTTGTGATTGGTGCTAGAGCGCTTGTGGAGGAGGCATGGATGCCTCCTCTTTTTTCTCGTGTTCTTCTTCTTCTTCTTCTTCTTCTTTCTGTTTCACGTTCAATTTCTCTTTCTCGCTGTACTTCCGTGTTCTTTTGCTGTCTCCTGAACGCTTCCACAACTGCCACTATTTTCTTTTGCGACAGAATAATAGACCGGTCGACTATAGAAGCGAACAGATTGAATGGCTGAGTTGATCTTGATTTCCTTCGACTGGCTTGCAAATGAGTACTTGAAACTCCTAGAATTTCTCCCGTGAAATAAGTGCCCATGTTGCCATTGGGCACTTGCCCGTTATTTGAAAGGAAACATAATGACCACTTGCAAGGAAGCGGTAGTATCCACCCTGGGCAGTCTGGCTAAGGTCTTTGACCGTACCAGACCTTTTCGCGATGCATCCAACGGCGGTCGTTTCTGGATGGCTGGCAATACTTTTCTGGTGGCCCTCGATGCCATGTACGCCGCCTCTGTCAGGGACGACTATGGCTTTGCCGTTGAGGCGCAGTCTTTTTTCAAAGATAGTCTGAAAGACACTGCTCCCAGCGGCTGGCGTGACGATAATGGTTGGTGGACCGATGACTATGGCTGGTGGGGCTTGGCTTTTGCTGCTGCTTATACCTATGGGGATGTACTTGGTTATAGCCCTGATCAAAAGGCGACATTCCGGCAGAACGCCCTCAACTGTTACACTGCCATGTTCAGTGTATGGAAGAAAACCACACTGAATTGGTCCGACGGCGGCAATTCGTATTCGATCTCTGGCGGCATCGCCAACACCGATTCAGACGAGCGCCTGGCCGGTCGCAACACCGTCACTAACGCCATATTCTGGCAAGTGGCGCAGAAACTTGTGGCTGCCGGTGAAAGTGACTGCGCTGCCGGAGTTAGCAAAGCCTGGGATTTTTTCCACCAGGGTTACGAACAGAAACTACTCTTCAACGAAGAAGATTTGATCTGGCAGCGCTTCTTCAAAATGCCCTGTGAGGGTGGTAAGAATGATGAGTGGCAGCCTAACTGGGCCTGGCTTGGCGATCAGGGCTTGCTTATGAGCTGTTTTTATGCCACCGCCGGCGATGGTCCCTTCACTCCTCAGATGGCCGTTTTTGTGGCCAACACCGTGAAAGCCAAGCGGGTGGTCGGTGGCGACATATTGCATGAAGACCTGACCCCCGTGCCTAACTACTGGATGGATTATGCGGCAGGCAAAGGCACGTTTATGAGGAATCTGGGGCAGGTCAATAACTTGTTGCATGGCAGCGGCTCTAATGCCGCCGACTATGATCAGTGGATTAAAGACAATGCCTCCGTCCTCTGGAAGAACCGGGACGCAAACGGACTCTTCCCGTATTTCTGGAATAAAGAACAGGGCGAGCGCCCTCTCGATGATTGGGGTTATCCTCAAGGAGTCGTAGACTGCGTACTGACTGCAGCAGGCTTGAGTGCGCTCACTGCCACCCTGCCGCGTATGGCCGACCAGGAGATTTAACTCAAGAATCGGTTCAGCCCGGTTTGATTTGATTCGGATTGATGTGATGCGGTTTTATTAGATGCGACTTGATTTGATTCGGATTGATTAGATGCGGATCGATTTGATTCGGATTTATATGCTCCGCTCTGGTTTTCGGTCCGTTCTTAGCCGTTCTTTTATCGTTCGTTGCTACCGAAAACGCACCGGCTTCTATTTGGCTCCGAATACCAATTTCTTATCAAACTGCCTGGCCTGCATATAGGCGCTCTCCACCCACTGGCGCTGAGCTGCGTAGCTTGCCCAGGTGAGAAACGTTGCACCATCAACAGAAAGAATCTTGTGGCGCGGAATGGTGTCTTCACCGGGCGGAATCATTTTCAGGATTTCCCGAGCTGCCTTGACTCTCAGAGCTGATTTTTCAATATCCTCATCGTCCAGCACTCGGCACAGTCCCAGTGATTTTCCCGGCGACCACTTGTTTTCCTTGCGATTTCTCTCCGGTAGTTGGGAATAGAGCATCCTCGCTAAAAGTGCAGGACAGAGTATTTTGCTTTCTCCGGCAGCGATTTCGTCAGCGGCGCCAGGGGCTGCCTTCAATTCAAATCGTGGGGTCTCTACCTGGTCATACTTTCTTTTACTTTCGCATTCCAGAATCGTCCAGTCGGCCCCGGGCTGCTTGTGCAGGGCATAGATAAACTGCCTTCCCTGCGCGTCGCTTTCTTCGATCAGCTCGTAAGGAGTGGGAAAGTGCAATAGTTTGAGCCAGAGTTCAAATTCTTCGCGATTGCGCGCAGAATATTCCGGTGCTCGGTAGAGGCACTGGTCTTCCTTCAAGACCAGGGCGATGAAATTGAGCGAGAGGGCGAGGGCGCGAATTCCTTCGCCTTTTCTGCCGATGTCGCTATTGGGATTGACGATTATACCGACTGCGTCTTCATCGGCCAGCACGGCTTTGAATAGCTCTTCCGCTCTCATTGGTTTGAGTGTGAGTTCTTCATCGTTGACGAAAGTGCTGTCTTCATGAGTGGCGACGGGAACAGGTCCATTGCCGCTGTAGGGGCGGCCTTTGAATATGGTAACGAGAAAATTGCATTGTCTGAGCTGCCTGGTGTTGACGGCACCGTCTTGAAGTAGCAGGTCTTCTGCTTCTACGGCATCGGCAAGGATCTTTAGGGATTCGAAATGTTCTTTCCCCAGTTCGCAGAGTTCAGTTTCTTCGTCCAACTGAATTAAAAGCCCGCTTATGCCTTCAGGCAGGGTGCGCGCCAGTTCTCTGCCGGTTAAAACTTTATAGTTGCCCGTTGCTTTCGGCTTCTCATAATGAACCGGCAGTAATTGACCGCCACGTCCCTGGCGGTCGGTGCGTCGTCCATCGGCTTTGCTAATGCCTGCAATAAGCCGCTTGTATTCATCCTTTCTGGCATTGAATATTTCAAAGCTTCCATCATTTTTGAGCGGCACCTGCCAGTAGTCGTGCTCAACTATGCTTCTGAGCTTGTACGGTCCGGCATTGTCTTCGCCGTCGCCTGCCAGGAGGTTTGCCATAGACTCTTTGAACTGCCTTTCCCTGGCGCGTCTTTGCGCTAGTTCCGGGCTCATCATCTCGGCTATTTCATCAGGGCTAAACTGAGTCTTACCCAGTCCATAGTAATCGTCTTCCATACTGCCTACCTGGAGATTTCTATCTAAATCGGTTTGCGACCGCTCCATATTAGCAGTCTCCTTGCCAATCATTGAAGCCAGGTATCTGGACGCCTCCTTAACGCTCAAAGAATTGCAAGCGGCCGTTACCGAGGCGGGTTAGAACCGGTGCTTGGGTGAGTTTTTCGCTGCCGGAGGCGTCAGTTTTGTGCCAGCTGCCGTCAATCTTTTCATAGCGCCGGCTGCTGGTCTCGATGCGGGCTAGTTGACCCTGACTGTTGTAAGCCAGTTCATAGTCGGTGCCTCCTACTTTCATGCCCACCAGTTTTCCTTCGTTGATGACGGCAAAAGACTTCTTATCGGCCGACTCCAGCCAGAGCCGCTCTCCGTGCTGGGCAATGGGCTTCAATCCCAGCTTTTGCAGGCTCTCTCCTGTTACCTGATCGAAGGAAGTGCCGGGCAACTTCAGTACGTCGTCACGAATCAATCTGGTGACATTGGGGAAATATTTTGTGAAGCGATCATCGCCGTAGAGCAGGTCGCTGTGCACATCGGCAAAAGCCTCACTGCGTGCGTCGGAGTGGCGTCCGCCGAAATGTCTGATGCCGTTTTGATCATGCAGGCGTGGTGTGTCGTGGTGAGTGCCGATGCCGTCCAGACCCAGTTTTTTCAGCTCATGACCATTGTTTGCCAGGTTGTACTCCACGATTTTTCCAATGGCCTGCCGCTCTTCCGGTGTGGCTTTAGCCATGGTCTTAGAAAGCTCTTGCAGATCGGCGTAGACCGCTTTTTGAAATTCAGGCAAGTCGGAAATTTGTCGCCCAACGAGGGGACGACCGGGTTGGGCCGATCTTTCAAACGCCTGCGATTTCAAAGCATCGCCCACGGTGTAGCTGTCTACCGCGTGTCCGAGCTCATGGCTGACGGCTCTTTGCACAGTGTCTCCGGGCCAGTAGGCTTGTCCGTTCAGGGAATTTTCCACCAGGATGATTTTCTTGTTTGCTCTGTCGAAGAATCCGACGGAGTCAGCCTGGGTCTTGCCCGGTTGGCCTCTCACCGGCGTACTTAAATAAGCCTGGTCGGTGGTGTAGTTGTGGATGTTGCCTACTACTTCGATGGAGATTCCTTCCTTCTTCAGCTTTTCTGCTATTTCCGGCGGCAGGGATTCAACACTTCTGCCGACTTTCTCTGCGAAATCCTTCGAGGCACCCTCTATTTTGACCGGCAGCCCGCTCTGGAGCGCCTTTGCTTCCAGGGGACGAGTAAGACCAAGTTCGGCGCTTTCTTTCTCAATGCGAGTGGTGTGGGCTGGCGTTTCTAGCCGAGCCTGCTTGGGCGCGCCTATTTCAGCCGCTTCATCAGCCACTTTAGTCGGTGCCGCTCCGGTAAGCTTTGGCCTCTCCAGAGAACTTGCCACCTTGTCGCCGGCTACTCTGGCGGTCTTACCGGCATAGGCGGCCAGTCCTCCCTGCAGGAAGTCCTGGGCGAAGTTTTCTGCTTTGAACTCACCGCGAGTAAGAGCCAGACCGGCCGACTCGGTCAATCCCCCGGCAGCGATGCGAGCGGCTACTTTGGCGACGCTGAGGGGCGCTCCCGAGCCTAAAGTGGCGGCAGTGATGGCGGCATCCAGAAGAATCTGGGTTTGCTTCTCTTTCGAGTCTTTGTGATCTTGCAGCGACTTACCGAAGAACTCATCCAGCTCCTTTTGCTTTGCGGGGGGAAGCCCTTGCCGCGCCTGATCATAGGCTTTGAAAGCTTCCTGATGCAGCTGCCCGGCCCGCTCCAGGGTGAGCGCCGTGCCATCTAAGGTAAAACCGCCACGGTTGCTCAGATATTTATCGTAGTTTTCATAGAGCCCGGCTCTGCCGTCGTCAGCAGGTGTCAGTGCCGCTTTCAGGGCGGGCTTTTCGCCGTCGCCGGCCCGGTTCAAGACCGTGGTGGCAAGATCTCCCTGATACTTCCAGGCCCAGCCTGCTCTGGCGTCGGCAAGTTCCTGGGGCGAGGCCTGACCGAGGGCTTTGGCCAGTTCTTTTGAATCTTTGCCGTCCAGGCTGTAGAGCTTCGCTCTGTCTTCCAGGCGCACCTCACCTTGTTTGGCTACATTGGCGGCCAGGTCCTGAAACTGAGGGTTGGTGCTCACTTCCTTCAGGAAGCGCTCCTGTTCTGCTTTAGGGGCGGAGGCCAGATTGCCCAGCACGTCTTGCATGGGCAAATTAAGTTTGTACTGTTGTTCCAGGCTCAGTTGACCGCCGTTTTGAGCCAGCTCCCGTCTGATTGCACCGGCTTGCAGAAGCAGGCTACGGCTGTCACCCGGCTGCGCTTCGCTGAGCAATTGCGGCCGCTCATTTAAGCGCCTGGCCGCCAGACCGTTGTAGATGGCGGAATCTAAAGTAAGACTGGCGCGCTTCTCGGCCGGAGTCAGATCAACATCGCTTTTGCCCAGGCGTTTTGCAACTTCCGGCTCTCTCAAGAGTTCTTGAGTTTCCTTGATGGTCAGGGGCTTCCCGCTCAGGGCGCTGTTTTCAATCTTGTCGAAGCCTTTCAATACAGGCGGCTCGCCGCTTTCAGCGACTTGTTTGAGCAGGCGCTGCGAGAGCGGGCGCACTTCGGCCGGACCTTTTGCCAGCTCATCATCTACTTGCTTTCTGACCTGAGCATCCTCTTTGTACTGCCTGGCTTGCTCCGGCGTCATGGTTGTGATGGCTTTGAGAGAATCTTCCAGTTGTTGTTTGTGGTTGTCGCTCCTGGCATCGCTGAGGGTCTCGTCGAGGCTGCGACCGACTTTCTGGGCGTCGGCAAAAGTTTCTTTATTGGCCTTTTCAGAAAGCATACGCATGATGCGCGCGCTCTCCTCCGGGTTCCCGGCAAAGCGACCCACCGATTCTTCCACCTGTCTCTTGAACGCGGCACCTTCTGCTTTCTCGGCCGGGGTCTGCCCGTGCTCCGCGTTTCGCAGGGTGCGCCAATCTTTCTCGTTCAGTTTGCCCGCCGCCGTAAGCGCGTCCGCGCTCGAGTGGCTCGAACCCCACAGCAGCCCGTCTTTCTCTGTCTTGCCCAGCTCCGATACTATGGTTTCTCGGCCGTTCAAGAGGGTATCCTGCCAGCGTATGGCATCACCGCGGTTTCCTCCTTTTTCCAGGGAGGCTTGCAGGTTTCGGTAAAAGCCCAGTGACTTTTGCTCGTCGGGGCTGAGCTTTGAGCCGTCTTCGCCGTTATCTTTCAGGCGCCGATCCAGATCGTAGCCCCGCTTGAACTCCTGTCTTTCGTCGGCGGAAGCGTGCTTGACCGCCAGGTCGGTATTGGCCTTATTGCCGAAGAAATAGCCCGAGTTGGCTTCCGCCACCGTGCTCAGGCGCACCCGCCCTTCCTGCAGATAGTCGCGCAAGACGGGATCAACACGGTTGCTGGGCTCTTTCAGTTCGGCTTCCGTGAGGTTTGTGGCCGGGGCCTTATCTTTGAAGTTGCGCAGAATGCCGGCATTGAAAGCCCGGTCATCCTTGAGCATTTCCCGGGCTTGCTTAGCTTCCGGCGTGGTGCCTGCCACTGCTTCAATGATCAAATCTCTATTACCGGTGCGAGCACCCAGGCGTGCCAGTTGGCTCAGTTCTTCCCCTGATACCGGGCGGTTTTCCCCGGCCGCCTTTTTGTATGTTTCTATGGCAGTCATAGTGCTTTCCGGCACGCCGGCCTGGCGCAGGGCCTGCTCCACCGAGCCGCCTTTTTCGCTGAAGCGGCTTTCCATGGTCTGAATCTGTTCCGGGTTGAGCGTGCGGTAGAGAAGCCTTATTTGCCCATCTTTCTTTTGCGGATCGCGCTCAGAAAGAGCTGCTTGCAGGTGGGCGGCGTCATCGGTTTTGCCGTCCTTTTTATCAAGCAGGGCAAGGGCTCTGTGCTGATCGCCGCCGGACAACTTTTGCAGGTCGCGGCGCAGGTCTCGCTCGGGGCCTAGCTCACTTTTGTAGAGTGCTTCCAGTTTTGCTCTTTCCCCATCGCTGAGGCTGGCCAGACTGGTCAATACCGACTTGCCATCGGGATTGGCGATGCCCAGGGTAGTCTTTGATAGAGCGCGGTCCAGTTCTCTGACACTGCCACGGAAAGTGTCGTCTGAGGTGATTTGCAGTTCCGGCAAGTACTTTTCGGTGGAGGCTGGCAGGGTTTGCGTGGCATCGGTGAGGGGGCGGCTGTTGCCCTGACTTTTGTCGCTCTCAGGCTTGACCGTCTCCAGGTTATCGCTGGGCTTGACGGCAGGCTGAGTGGCTTCCAGACTGAGGGCCTGCCGCGACTGGGCAGGTTGAGTGTCTGCCTCGTTTTGAGAAGTTGCTTCGGGTTTTTCAGCCATAGGTAGTAAAAGAAGAAAAATGGGAAGGTGCCATGAGTATTGCTGGCGGACCATGACAATTGCGTGAAACTTTTTGGGTTCAGGTTTATCTTTGAGCCGACCAGGTGTTACCATCGAACTTCGTTATCTTAGAAGGTGCAGTATGAAAATTGTTCCAGATACCCAGAACTGGAATGAAGGTGAATTCGATTGGTCTTACGTTCCAGATGCCGAGCCTGCCGTGCTAGTTTGGGAGCAGACTAATGATGTTAGGTTGCCTGAGGACTATCGCCGTTTCATACTGAAGTTTAACGGCGGCAGTGTTTATCCGCGCATGTTTAAAATTACTGTTTCTTGTGGGGATGCAGATAGCTCTGAGCAAGAGGAGATGCTTGATAGAATTTACCGTTGGGATACAGTGCAGGCTAATGCCCAGAGCTATAAGACGGCTATTCCCTCCGGTTTTCTTCTTGTTGCCGAGACACCAGGAGCTATTGAAATCTTGCTGTCGGTTTCTCAGGAGCATTTCGGTGCCGTATTTGCCTGGAGCCGTACCACTCATGTTTGGGGTACTGATACAAACAGTGTAATCTGGCGTCTGGCGGATAACTTTTCTGATTTCTTGAGCCATCTTTACGATGACGCTGAGGCCTCTGATTACGAAGCCTGGTGTCTACCGGTCTACGGGTCACTTATGCGTGAGCTTGTATTTTAGTAGAAAGAGTAAAATCGGCATGTCCTGAAGCGATCTGACGCCCCACGAGTTGGAGCGCTTGTGGCGCCTGTACTCCGCCTGCGGTGCTAGTTCTCATGCACAAGACGCTATTAAAGGCTCAGGGCTTGCTAAACGGGAATGAGTGAAAGTGGTGATATTGTCTTTTCTGCCGCGCCTCTACTAGCGGTTGGGCAAGTTTTCTTGCAGGTCAAAGACATAAACTGAGCAGTCGGCTTTGACATACATTTTGGAACCGCGGGCGGCGAAACTTTCGTGGGCAATGGTGACGCCGTCCTCATCGACTGCGCGCAGAAAGTGCATTTCTGCGCTATCTAGAGATGTGCATATGAAAAAGTCGTACTTCATCGCCGGCATCAATGTAGCCTGTAACTTTGCCGGGGGCGCCCAGCAAATGCTGTTGCCTGTTAAACAAAAGGTACTGCTGATACTATTTTTCCTCTCGTAGACTCTTTCGATGGTCAGGTCATTAATCTTTACCAGCCTGCCCGTATTGGTACTTATCCAAACTGTGTCTTCACTTACGGTATTGACGCTGCAGCACCAGCAGTCGAAGCATTCGTAGTAGCGGTCGGGAAACAGCAAACGGCCTTCTTGATCTAGGCAGGCGATTATATTTGCGGCAACAGGATCGCGGCTAAATACACCTTCATCTCCGAAGCCCACCCAAATCTTGCCGTCTTTCGAGACCTGTAGGTCTTCTACGTCGGGGTGAATTCGGAATTTGTGTTCTATAGTTCCTTGCTTTGTCGCGATTGCTACATTCGGCTCTTTGGTTCCGAAATCTCTTAAGAGGACGAGATAATCTCCCGATAGAAGCGGCTGTGCAAAGCGGCAATGTAAGTCAGTCGCTAAATTGAGTTCCAGCTTTTCGCCATCTTTGAAGTGAAGTAGCTTTGTTTCAATTGTCGGATCTACTCGAGTTTCCTTCAAAGTGGCCCCGGGGGGAAGCAGTCTGTTGCTATCGGTATCAAGTATTACGATTGGGTCGCCTTGAAAGCCGATTTGCATAGCGGCAAAATTGAACTTCGGCGAGTGTCCGGGGAAGCTAAAGAGCTTTTGTGCTCTTATGCTTTCAATCTCTGACTCTTTGGGATAGGGCCGATTGAAGTTACTTTCAAATAGCCACGGCATTTCTCTGTTCAATTTCCCCCATTTCTCCTCATGAGAAAGCTACTTTCCCATGTTCCCCGAACCAACAGTTGATTAACTGTTACTGCCGTGAGCATGGTTTGTCGAGGCGCCTTATACTGGCCTGAAGTTTTACCAACCTTGCGGAGTTGTGCAAAAATGAATGCGGCACGGCTTTTGCGCGAACTGGGCGCCAGTTTCTGGGATGATCTGACAGGTGCCTTTTCGTTGAGAAACTGGCAAGATTGTCTGGCTAAGCTTTCAATAACAAGTAGGAAGCAATTGATCGAGAATTTGCTGGGTATTCTTCCGCAAGTGGCTATCTTCTATCTGGTGCTTGCGCCGGTAGTGGCTATGCCGCTCTACAATAAAATGCTTTTCTTCCCGCTCAAGCAACACGCCATAGACTTTGCCGAGCTGGCCGGCGTTGCCAAAGTAAACGTGCAAATAGTGGGAGAGAACAGTCGTAAGTTGAGCGCCTGGTACTTTCCAGTAGATGGCGCCAGGGGGGCTGCAATCATCAGTCACGGCAATGGCGGCAATATCTCACATCGTGGTCCCCTGATTGAGCTTCTTTTGCGGCAGAAAATGTCGGTGTTAGCCTATGATTATCAGGGCTATGGCGAGAGCGAGGGCGAGCCTTCCATCGATAATATCTGCCGGGACGGTCTGGCCGCTTACGATTATCTGGTTACGCAAAAGGGCGTAAAACCAGAAAAGATTGTGCTCTATGGCGAATCTCTGGGTGGCGGCGTGGCTGCTCATGTGGCATCGAAGCGGCAGGTGGGGGCTGTGATCTTGCAGTCGACCTTTGCCTCTTTGCCCCATGTAGCTCGCCAAAAGATGCTGTTAATGCGGCTTTACCCTGATTTTCTCTTCCCAAAAAACAAGCTTGATACAGCCGGCATAATGGCCGAACCTCACGCGCCACTGCTGATTGTGCACGGGAAAGCCGACAGCATCATTCCCTTCACCGAATCGGAGTTGCTATACAAAAAGGCGGTTGAGCCAAAGCAGCTAGTAGCCATAGAGTCTGCCAATCACAACGATATGTACGACACCTACGTGGGCTCTCTTGAGCAAGCGGTGGCGGCTTTCTTAGACCGGCTGTTCTGAACGGCGCTGCCGGGTGGCACAACTTTGCCCGCTGGAGCTTTGTTTTCAGCCCACCACTTGTCGCCCGTGCCAAGTGGCGTTATGATTGAAGGCAAAAGGCGAATCGCCAGAGCTGCGGGCAAGAGTTGTGAAATTCATGGATAGAGACAGAGTCGTCAAAGTTATATTGGGATGTTCGGAACTTCCGCCGGACGTAAGCTCCGATATGGAGATGCTCAAACTATTGAATGAGGGGCTGCCTGCAGATACTCTCGCTACTATTGAAAAGTTGGGAATCATTGACGGCGCCGAACTCAAGTCTTTCATTCCCGCCAGAACCCTATCCCGGCGCCGTGGTGCCAAGCAGCGGCTGAGCATAGAAGAGTCCGATCTGATTGCCAGACTGGCTAGAACTCATGAATTCGCCGTCGAGGTGTTCGGAGATAAAGAGAAAGCGAAAAGGTGGCTGCGCACGGCTAACCGAGCTATAGAAGGCAGATTGCCGCTGGATTTGTTGCGCACTGATTATGGTGCCAGGATTGTGGATTCTTTGCTTGGCAGAATTGCCCATGGCATTTATTCCTGATGTTTGTCTATCGAATTTGCTGTGCGCCTCACAGCGCATTGGACGGTGAGGGGGCGCGGTTATTTGGCGGCAGGTGGAACTCTCCCGGTCTGCCTGCGATCTACACTTCATCGCATCTTTCCCTTGCTGCTCTAGAATTGCTTGTGCATTTGAACTTTGACAATCTGCCTGCAGATCTTGTTTGGTTGAAGATAGAAGTGCCCGAAACCGGCAGCATGGAAACTTTCCCTGCTTCCTCTGCACCATCTGAGAAAGAGTCTTTCCGTTTTGGTGATGCCTGGCTGAGTAGCGGGCGCAGCCTGGCATTGGTTGTGCCTTCGGCTGTGATATCGGTGGAGAGGAACCTGATTCTCAATCCCAGGCATCCTCAAATGTCTTTGGTCAAGACTGTAGAGCTTGCGCCCTTCCAATTTGATAAGCGACTCTTCGGTTCTTGAGCCTAAGCAGTCGCTTCAGCGCCACGCTACATCCGCCGTGTCTGTTTTAATCTTTCTGACCCTGGTTTGACGGCTTCACCTCCTAAAGTGAATTTGCCGAGCAAGACCGTTTCAGGTCGGCGCGAAAGGCAATTTTCTTACCAGGAGTGCCAGACATGCAAGAAGTTAATCGTACTCAAGAAGCTTCTATCTGTGATACCGGTGCCGAGAGGTCGCTTAGCAGCAAGATTTATGATGAATGCGGCCCGGGCTTTCTGCCAGAGGCCAATAAGCGCGTCAATGATAACGGTCTGGGGCAATTGGGTTTCCCCAGCGTCGAGTTTAGCGGCTTAGATAAAGGGAGCGGCGGCAAGAAAGACGGGCTGAAGGAACTGGCTGAGCGCAGCGACCGCCCTGCCGATCAATTCTCAACCGGTGAGGGGGCGGGAAGCTCTGCTGCAGAGCAACTGCGGCGCGTGGTGGAAGGGCAAATGAGCCCCCAGGAGCGCCGTCAGTATGAAAAAGAAAATGAGGCTATGGCCAAATACAAGCAAGAGCTTTCTAAGTGGGGGCTACTTGCCACCATAGAGCCTTCGCCCATGCCGAAAGCCCCTGATTGTCCCATGCATGAAACCGTGAATAAGCGCATGCGCGACACAGAGCGTGTTATCGAGAAGCAGGT
>Ga0268298_10005106_pt1 | contig 12454 bp, 8 predicted proteins | sample WWTPWeurt_MetaG_FD_194462 | JGI IMG/M metagenome (GOLD analysis project Ga0268298, IMG submission 194462) | Activated sludge microbial communities from WWTP in Nijmegen, Gelderland, Netherland - WWTP Weurt | ecosystem: Engineered > WWTP > Aerobic digester > Activated sludge | place: Netherlands...
GCAATGGCTTCTTCGATGGTCGCCGGATTGATATTTTGCATCCGCCGGTCGGTGTTGACCAGATATTCCTTTTCCGCTTCCAAGCAAACTCTGGCCATCGCTTCAACCGCTTCCACCGGATATTCCCCGGCAGCGGATTCCGCCGACAACATGACCGCATCGGTACCATCCAGCACCGCGTTAGCCACGTCCGATACCTCCGCACGTGTTGGAATCGGATTGGTAATCATCGATTCCATCATTTGTGTGGCGGTTACCACGGTTTTATTGTTGGCGCGCGCGGAGCGGATCATTCGTTTTTGCAGCGCCGGAACGGCAGCATCGCCGACTTCAACCGCCAGATCACCACGCGCCACCATAATGGCATCCGATGCTTCGAGAATATCGTCCAAAGCAAGGATAGCTTCGGAGCGCTCGATCTTGGCCATGATCATGCCTCGACCGCCTGCCTCGTGAAACAATGCACGCGCTTGGCGGATATCGTCTCCTGAACGGACAAACGATACGGCTAAGTAATCAGCCCCCAGTTCGGCGGCGGTTTTAATATCTTCCAGATCCTTACTGGTCAGCGCTGGCGCACCGAGTCCGCCACCCTTACGGTTAATGCCTTTATTGTTTGATAGTATGCCGCCCTGTTCGACCACGCAAAACACCTGATGACCTTTTACATGCGATACACCCAGCACAATGCGGCCATCGTCCAGCATCAAAGTCGCCCCGGTTTCCAGATCATTCGGCAGCTCTTTATAATCCAGACCGACTCTTTCCTGATTGCCTAATTCACAATTAGCATCCAGAATGAACTGATCACCGACTTCGAGCCTGATCTTACCGTGCTCAAATCTACCGACACGTATTTTCGGCCCTTGCAGATCGGCCAGCACTCCGACTGTAAGACCAGCAGCCCGCGCCAGCGACCGTGTCATTTCGGCGAATTCAATATGCTGTTCGCGCGTGCCGTGCGAAAAATTGATCCGAACAACATCAACACCGGCCCGGATTAAACGATCCAAGATTTTTGGATTTTTACAGGCGGGACCCAGGGTCGCTACAATTTTTGTTCTTCGGATCATGGTTTTCTTAATGGTGTTTATTTGGCGCGTATTTCCAATATCTCTACCGCCGGCAATTTTTTGCCTTCCAGGAATTCCAGGAATGCGCCGCCTGCGGTTGAAATATAGGAAACTTTGTCGTAAATATCATACTTTTGAATAGCTGCAATGGTATCACCGCCGCCTGCTAACGTGAAAGCCTTCGTTTCCGCAATCGCACGCGCGATTTTTTCGGTTCCGGCGCCAAATTGGTCAAACTCAAACACACCGACCGGGCCGTTCCACACCACTGTACCGGCTTTCATGATGATATCCACCAATTCTTGCGCACTTTTCGGGCCGATATCAAAAATCATGTCATCATCCGCCACAGCGCCTGCATCTTTCAATACCGCAGGTTCATTGGCATCAAATTTTTTGCCGGTCACTACATCGACCGCGATTGGAATCGAGGCATTGCGTTTCGCCATTTTATCCATCAATGTTTTGGCTGTCGGGACCAGATCATCTTCACACAACGATTTACCGACATTTTTACCGGTTGCTTTCAGGAAAGTATTCGCAATACCGCCGCCGACTACCAGTTGATCGACTTTCTCGGACAATGATTCGAGCACGGTCAGCTTGGTGGAAACTTTCGAGCCGCCGACAATCGCCACCATCGGACGCGCTGGACTCAATAGCGCTTTAGTCAACGCATCCAGTTCTTCTGTTAGCAGGATACCGGCGCAAGCCACAGGAGCATATTTGGCAATGCCGTGGGTCGATGCTTCTGCGCGATGCGCGGTGCCGAATGCATCCATGACAAAGACATCGCATAATTTGGCGTACTTTTGCGCCGTTTCCTCGACATTTTTCTTTTCACCTTTATTGATGCGACAATTCTCCAGCACCACCAGTTCTCCAGCGGCCACATCAAATCCGCCGTCGACCCAATCCTTGATCAGGCGCACCGGTTTTCCTAACCGGCTAGCAATATTATCCGCCACGGGTTTCAGAGAATTTTCTTCAGCCCACACACCTTCTTCGGGGCGGCCCAAGTGAGACGTTACCATCACTTTGGCGCCTTGTTTGATGCAGTGATTAATCGTCGCCATCGAGGCGGTGATGCGCGCATCCGAGGTCACTTTTCCATCTTTCACAGGCACGTTGAGATCGGCGCGTATAAATACACGTTTACCTTTAAGATCAAGGTCAACAAGTTTAATAACAGACACGATAAGCTCCAGATTTGTCTTTAAGAAAGTATAAAGGATAGCAAACGCTACCCTTTATGTCTTAATAAATTAACTATTTAAATCAGATGGCAATCAGAATCCTAACGCTTGACTGTCCATCTGAAAGCACTTAATTACTTGGCGACGGTACGAACCATCTCCAGTACTTTGGTGGAATAGCCCCATTCATTGTCATACCATGCAACGACTTTGACAAAGCTTTTATCCAGCGCCATACCCGCTTCAGCATCGAAAATGGAAGTGCAGCTTTCACCACGGAAATCGGTAGACACGACTTTCTGATCGGTATAACCCAGCACGCCTTTCATGGCACCTTCGGAAGCCTCTTTCATCGCCTTGCAAATTTCGTCGTAGGTCGCTTCTTTTTCCAGCTCACACGTCAAATCAACCACGGAGACGTCCGATGTTGGAACACGGAAAGCCATGCCAGTCAGTTTCTTATTCAATTGCGGTATCACCACACCCACAGCCTTGGCAGCGCCGGTTGAAGAAGGAATGATATTTTCCAGAATACCACGGCCACCGCGCCAGTCTTTATTGGATGGTCCATCCACCGTTTTTTGCGTCGCGGTTGCGGCATGAACCGTGGTCATCAGTCCGCGTTTGATACCCCATTTATCGTTCAATACTTTGGCAATCGGCGCCAAGCAGTTGGTAGTGCAGGACGCATTGGAAATGATGCTTTCACCTTTGTAAGACTTATCATTCACGCCGTAAACAAACATCGGTGTATCATCTTTGGAAGGCGCCGACATGATGACTTTCTTTGCGCCAGCCGCCAAGTGTTTTTCACACGTTTCCTTGGTTAGAAACAAACCGGTCGATTCAATGACGACATCCGCGCCTACTTCGTTCCACTTCAATTCAGCCGGATCTTTAACTGCGGTCAAACGGATTTTCTTGCCATTAACCACTAGGGTATTGCCTTCGATCGCAACATCGCCATGGAAACGGCCATGCACTGAATCATGCTTCAACATATAAGCCAGGTAATCCGGTTCCAGCAAATCGTTGATTGCAACGATTTCGATATCTGGAAAATTCTGTACTGCTGAGCGGAAAACCATACGGCCGATACGACCAAATCCGTTAATACCAACCTTAATTGTCATACCAAAACTCCTTAAATAAAAAACCTATTACTTCCGGATGAATGCAATTCATCATCCGGTTGCTTTAATCATAAATTGGATCAGAGAATGCCTTTGACTGTTTTAACAACGTTCTCGACGGTAAAGCCGAAATGCTTGAATAACACATCTGCAGGCGCTGATTCACCAAAAGTGTCCATGCCGACTACCGCGCCGTCCAGCCCAACATACTTACGCCAGAAATCAGTTACGCCCGCTTCCACCGCTACGCGTTTAACACCCTTCAGCAAGACACTGTCTTTATACGATGGTTCCTGACGATCGAATACATTCGTGCACGGCATGGAAACCACGCGCACATGAATGCCTTCTTCGGCCAGTGCTTTTTGCGCATTCATGGCCAGCCCCACTTCGGAGCCTGTCGCAATCAAAATTGCTTGCGGCTTGCCATTACCGGCTTCGGATAATACATAACCGCCTTTATCGATCAGCTTGATGGTAGCGGCATCGCGTTTTTGGAATGGCAGATTCTGCCGGCTGAATATCAATGTCGAAGGACCATTTTTGCGTTCGATGGCACGCGCCCATGACACGGTTGACTCAACCGTATCGCAAGGACGCCATACATCCATATTAGGGATTAAACGCAAGGTTGAAGTCTGTTCTACCGGTTGATGCGTCGGACCATCTTCACCCAGACCGATGGAGTCATGCGTAAAGACGAAAATATTGCGAATCTTCATCAGTGCGGCCATACGCAATGCATTACGCGCATATTCGGAGAACATCAAGAAAGTGGCGCCGTAAGGAATCAAGCCGCCATGCAATGACAAACCATTCATCATGGCACTCATGCCAAATTCGCGCACACCGTAGTACACGTAGTTACCGCCATTCTGTTTGCTGATCCCTTTGGAGCCTGACCACAAAGTCAAATTGGATCCGGCCAGATCAGCAGAGCCGCCAAGTAATTCAGGCAGAACTGGCGCCAGACCTTCAATCGCATTTTGCGAAGCCTTACGGCTTGCAATAGTTTCTGCTTTTGCGTTAACTTGATTGATAACGCCGTCGACATGACTGCGCCAGTTCGCTGGCAACTCACCAGCCGTGCGGCGATTGAATTCGGCCGCTTCAGCCGGATATTTTTCCGCATATTCAGCAAATTTCTGATTCCATTCTGTTTCCAGCGCCTGCCCTTTCGCTCTTGCGTCCCAGGCGCTATACACTTCTTGCGGAATCTCAAAAGGCGGATGATGCCAGCCGATGTGCGGACGAGCGGCAGCGATTTCCGCGTCACCTAATGCTGCACCGTGTACCGAGTGGGTATTGGCCATATTGGGTGATCCCAGTCCGATGACCGTTTTGCAACAGATCATTGTTGGCTTATCATTAACCTTTTTCGCAGCTTCAATCGCTGCTTCTATGGCCACCGGGTCGTGCCCGTTGACGTTTGGCACTACGTGCCAGCCATAAGACTCAAACCGTTTCGGCGTGTCATCGGTAAACCAGCCTTCCACATGACCATCGATGGAAATGCCATTATCATCGTAAAAACAAATCAGTTTTCCTAGACCCAAGGTACCCGCCAAGGAACAAGCCTCGTGCGAAATACCTTCCATCAGGCAACCGTCGCCCAAGAAAACGTAGGTATGATGATCGACAATGTTATAACCGGGACGGTTAAATTCAGCGGCCAATATTTTTTCCGCCAGCGCCATGCCCACGGCGTTGGTGATGCCCTGACCTAATGGGCCGGTTGTGGTTTCTACACCTGGCGTGTAGCCATATTCCGGATGCCCGGGTGTTTTGGAATGGAATTGCCGGAATTTCTTAATTTCTTCCATCGGCAGATCGTAACCGGTCAGATGCAATAACGCATAGATCAGCATTGATCCATGCCCGTTGGAAAGAATAAACCGGTCACGATCAACCCACCCCGGGTTACCAGGATTATGACGCAGATGATGAATCCACAGTACTTCAGCGATTTCCGCCATCCCCATCGGCATACCGGGGTGACCGGAATTGGCTTTTTGCACAGCATCCATCGCCAATGCACGAATTGCGCTGGTTAAATCCTTAAACACCGGTGCGTCAAAATCCTTGAATGTCCCCATTAACACTAACTCCCTAATATTTTAAACGAATAGAAAAGATCGAACTGTGCGCTAATTGAATAGGAACACATCGTATCGGCAAATAAATTAATGCGATATTATCCCCTAAGATAGAGGATACGACAACTAGAGACCTTCATTTTTTGCGCCTAAAACCAATCCGGTAGCAGCAGAATTTCTTTAAAAAATCAGTTGCCCCGCAGTTTAATTCCTAATAATTTTATTTTGCGGTACAGGTGCGTGCGCTCTAATCCAGCGCGTTCCGCGACTCGCGTCATGTTGCCACTTTCCTGATCGATCAATCTTTCAAAGTAAGCTTTTTCAAACAAATCGCGCGCTTCGCGCAGAGAAAGATCGAGCGGAATCTCCGGCGAAACTGATGACGAGGCCGATTCCGGGAAAACCATCGCCTGCTGCACGGCTTCAACCGAAATCTCATCGGACGTGCAAGTCAGTGCCAGCGAGTGCACCACACCGGTTAACTGCGTCAGGTTGCCGGGCCAATCGTAATTGCGCAGACAATTTAACGCTGCGGTACTGAATTGTAACGTGGACGAAGCCTCTCCCGATTCAACGAAACGCGACAAGATTTGGCCGGCTAGCTCAGGGATATCTTCCCGGTGCGCCCGCAATGCCGGAATGCCGATGCTGAGGCTGCTCAATATCTCGTACAACTTGGGATGATAAGCACCCTGCGCGGTCAACTCCGCCAACGGTTGCGATGTAGCGCAAACCAGCCGGACGTTATACTTCTCCAGCTTACTCAGCAATAACAGCAAGCCTTTTTGCGCCAGCTTACTGATCTCGCCGACATCCTTCAGAAATAACAGCCCGTCACGCGCAAGCCCCAGCAAGTCCAGCGGCGATTCGGCCAATCCCGTCAACGTCTCGGGTTCCACCCATGGCGTGCCCGGACGATGCATAAAACGCGCGCAAATTTCCGCGCCCGCACCCGGCTCCCCCATCAGCAGCACGGGCGTTTTCAGATTCACTACTTGCTCCAGCCTTTTTCTCAGATCAAGAATCAAAGCGCCTTTACCCAGACTGGCCAGTGACAGCGCTGATTGCTGCTTATTTTGCGCCCCGCGCAAAGCCTTGCTGACCGTGCTCAACAGCTTTTGCAGCGGTATCGGCTTCTCCAGATAACCGAATGCGCCAATGCGGGTGGCCTCCACCGCTGTATCAATCGTGCCGTGTCCGGACATCATGATCACCGGCATCGTCAGCAAACCATTGCTGGCCCACTCTTTCAGGAGCGTAATACCATCCGTATCGGGCATCCAGATATCCAACAGCACCAGATCAGGGCGCGTTTGCGCGCGCCAGATCCGCGCTTGCTCGGCATTCTCGGCCAACGCCACGCGATACCCTTCATCCCGCAAAATTTCAGACAGCAATTCGCGGATGCCAATTTCGTCATCAACAACCAGTATTGTATTGTTCGTTATCATTGAGTGTTTCTCCACTTCTGAAATCTAATCAGCTTAGCCACAACTGTCAAATTTCACGGTCATCTATGAATTCCAAGTTTTTTGATTGACGGATATCTTGCCAGGAAAGATTGCATGCCTCTTTTCTGTTATCACCGGTTGTTCCCTAATTCCCTAATGCGCCGCCAGCCGGTTATCGTTGGTGGATGCGCTTTTCTCCACCGCCGGCAGGATAATTGAAATTTGCGCGCCCTGCGGTTTAATATTTTCGATATGGATAATCCCTTCATGTTCTTCAACAATTTTCTTCACAATTGGCAATCCCAATCCGGTTCCCTTGGCCTTGGTGGTGACATAGGGCTCAAAAACCCGGGCTCTGATCTCATCCGAAAAACCGCAACCGTTATCACGCACACTGAGTTGCACCCCGCCATGCACTTTTTCGGTTTTCACTTCGATCAAGGGTTGCGGCGTATCAATCAGCGCGTCTTGCGCATTTTGCAGCAAATTATGCAGCACTTGGCGCAATTGTGCCGAATCGCCTTTGATCATCGGTAAATCATCCCCCAATAGCTGCTGGATTTGCACATGCTTGCTATTCTCAGCCGCCATATTCGCGGTTTCGTAAAGCGACAATACCTCGCGCACCAGCCGGTTAAAATCCAGTTGATGCAATTGCATTTCAGGCACGCGCGCATACTGATTAAATTCATTGACCATCCGTTTCAGGGCTTCCACCTGATTGACAATAGTCTCAGTAGAACGCCGCAATATCTTGGCGTCTTCTTCATTGAGCTTATTGATTAATTTGTGCTGCACGCGCTCGGCGGACAGTTGAATCGGTGTCAGCGGATTTTTAATTTCATGCGCCAGCCGTCGCGCGACTTCACCCCAGGCAACCGCGCGCTGCACTTGCAATAGATTGGTGATGTCATCAAAAACCACCACGCCACCACCGCTGGATACCTTGGGCAAGCGCGTTCCTCTCAACAATAGAACCTGATTACGGCCATCTTCCGAGCGCGTCAATTGGCGCTGCCAAACGCCGGTTTCTCCAGAATTAAATCCCTCCTTGATTTCGGTAATCAAGGTATTCAGTTGCGGTTCATTGCTCACACAACCCTCGATAATCGAACCGTCCAGGCTGATCAGCGGTATTTGCAGGATCTGCTCGGCACTGCGATTGGCCTTGGATAAAATCAACTGATCGTCGAATACCAGCACACCCGATGACAAATTTGCCAGGATACTTTCCAAGTGTGCGCGCGCGCTCTCGACCGCCTGCTGATTATGCAGTGCTGCTGCGCGCGCTTCTTCCAATTGTTGCGTCATCAAATTGAAGGACTCCGTCAATACCCCCAATTCGTCACGACTTTGCACCAGGTGTCTGCGGCTGTAGTCACCCTGCGCAATCGCCCGCGTGCCTTCCGCCAGCATACCGAGCGGTGCGCTCAGTTTCTCACTGAGCAAAGAAGCGGTCGCCAATGCTGAAAACAACGATAACAGCAAAGCCAGCGTCAAGGTAACACTATACAGCCGGGTCAATCCATGGCGCGACAAAGAAAGTTCCTGGTAATCCTGATAACCGGCCTGCACCCGTTCGGCGTCTTTTGCCAATTGCAGCGGAACCGGCTGCAGCATTTGAAGCATCCGGATATCCTCTTTCAAACTCAGCACATTAACCGGAGCAACGACGCGCAAATACAAGCCTTTATCGACAATCGACTCAATCGCGCCATACGCTTTCTGCATCCGGATATAGCGCATAACGACGGCATTCGGCATCCCAGGAAATAACGTCAGATTACTCTCGCTGGAAAAAGCGATAACTTTGCCATCCTGGTTAAACAAGGTCGCTTCTTCCACTTGCGATTGCAGCAGCAATTCATTCAGCACCAATAAAGGCGGATTAGAGGGATCGGACAATATTAACGCCGTCGCCTGCGCTTTGCGCTGTAACTCTTCCAGCAGGTTATCCAGCATGGTATGCCCCAGATTCAAACCGCCTTCCAGGGCGCGATCCACTTTAACGTCAAACCAGGATTCGATACTCTTCTCAAGAAACTGAACGGACACGGCATACACCAAAACACCGGGAAGTGTGGCCATCATGGAAAAAACCAGCATCAATCGTAACGCCAGCCGGGATCCGAAAACACCCGATTTGAGTCGGCGTCTGAACCGCCACAGCAAAAATCCCAGGATCGCCATGAGAAAGATCACAAAGGCAATATTGATGCCTAGCAATAAGCGGTACTTCCGTTCAAAAAACTCGGTATTGGCGCCCGCGGTAGCCAGCAGAAAGAGCATCACAGCCCCCACACCGGCACCCACAATGAGCACGTATTTCATCAATGACCTTTAATCTGTACCGGTTCCCCGGGTGTAGGCAGCTTCATGTGCCATTCCAGCTTATCCGAACTCAAATTCCACTGACTTGAACCCAATGTTTCGACTTGGAACGGTTTTGGCATCCGCGTCAGGTCGAGCCAAATTCGCAGCGATGCCACATAATCGGCGTCTGGCTTTAATTCAGCTTTAGCCGTCAACGGAAGATCGCGTATCCGCCCCAATGCCTGCAATGCTTCCTTTAATGAAGAATAACTTTGTGAAAAAACTGGATGGTTGAGGTGATATTGCCGTGTTAGCGCATAATAGCGCAAACCAACCACGAACTTACTGCGCGCCACCTCTTCATTGAGCTTATACCAGCGCGTATCCAGCAAGCCGAATTTGGTGACGAAATAAAGCACGATACCTTTCTCAAGCGTCTGTTCCAACGTCTCGTTCAGTGTAATCTCGGAATCCATGCTGATGGTATAGCCTTGCTCGGTCGCCGCCAGGCTGACAGACTTTATCTGGATACCTTCCGCCCGCACAACGGACATTGGCGATAACAAAATCAGTAACAGCAGTACAAGATTGAGGTTGGGTAGCTTTATTCGGCGCACTTGCGGATCAGGCTTTTTGCAGTAAGTTATAGAAGAAGCCATCATGTCGAATATCAGGTAACAGTTGTCCATCCGCCATTGCCGCTGCGGAAAGCGGTAATAAACTTGCATCAGGGTGATGGTTAAGGAATTTTGCAATCTGCATGGTATTTTCTTCAGCAAAAACTGAACAAGTCACATACAGCAACTTACCACCCTTGCTCAAAATTTTCCACAAGGCATGCAAAATTGCTTGTTGAATTTCTGCAAATTTGACCAGATCGCTTTCACGCCGCAACCATTTGATATCCGGATGCCGGCAAACCACTCCGGATGCCGAACAAGGCACATCCGCCAGAATACGGTCATAGAAACGGCCATCCCACCAGGCATCGGGATCCGACGCATCGCCACACACCATCTTTTCTGCCGTCATATGCAGGCGCTGCAAATTCTGTTGCACCTGAGTCAATCTTGCTGCTTCATTATCCAGTATCGTCAATGCGACATCGGCCAATTCCAGCACATGCGTGCTTTTCCCTCCCGGGGCCGCGCACGCGTCCAACACCCGCATGCCATCATGCACATCCAGAAATGGCGCGGCAAGCTGCGCTCCGGCATCTTGCACAGTCACCAGCCCGGCGCTGAAACCGGGCAGATTCTCCACCGCAACCGGCTGACTCAGTTGCAACGCGCCGGACCAGAGTAATTCCGCTTGCATCACTTTTTCCGTCAATAAATCACGATAAGCGGCCACGCTAATTTTGCGTTGATTCACCCGTAACGTCATTGGAGGGCGTTTGTTGCCGGCTTGCAGTATTGTGTGGAATTTTTCCGGATATTGCTGCCGCAACTTGTCAATCCACCATTGCGGATACGAGTAAAGTCCATCCTCATGGGTGGCCGCTTGTTGCAACAAGCGCTCACGTTGCCGGATAAAATTGCGCAAAACAGCATTCACCAACCCTTGCATTCCCTGACCATGCGCCAAGGAGCGCGACGCAGATACGGCTTGATCCACCACTGTGTGCGGAGATGCTTTACTGTACTGCAATTGATACAAGCTCACGAGCAGCAACTGCTGCAAACTTTTATCGCGTAATGGTTTTTTCAGTAACAATGCGAGAATCGCTTGTAATTGGCCGTAAAAACGCAGGACACCATAACTTAAATCCTGAATGGCGCCTTTTTGTTGTTTCGACAACATGGGATCGGCGCGCCAGACATCCTGCAGCACGCCGGTCAGGCTTGATCCCGTCAACACTTTACCGATTGCGGAAGCTGCCGCCAGCTGCGCCTTAATCATGCGATGCAACAGGATGATGCGCAGTCATAAAATACTCGCCAGATTCTATCGGGTTGCCAGCCAAAAAATCCGCCGCGCTCATTTTCTTGCCGCCAGGTTTCTGCACCACGGCTATCCGTAACAAACCCGAACCGCAGGCGACCGTGATGCCCGCACGATCCACTGCAACAATTTCTCCCGGCTTTCCTGCATTTCCGTCTAGCACCTCAGCTTGCCAGATCTTCAGCGCCATACCCCGGAAATGCGCATAGGCGCCGGGATTGGGATTAAATGTCCGCACCACCCGGTCTAGCTGCAGCGCACTGTGCCGCCAATCAATTTCCGCTTCGGCTTTGGTTATCTTGGCGGCGTAGCAGGCTTGCGTCTCGTCTTGCAGCACTGGAACCAGTTTTTCCTGAGACAGCAGCGTCAGCGCCTCAACGATGCTTCGCGCGCCGCGCACACTTAATTTATCGTGCAGCGATTGCGTGGTATCGTCCGGCGTAATTTCCACATTGTGCGTCAACAAAATATCACCCGTATCCAATCCGGCATCCATCTGCATGATGGTGATACCGGTCTCGCGATCACCCGCCAGAATGGCGCGTTGAATCGGCGCCGCACCCCGCCAGCGCGGCAATAGCGAAGCATGAATATTCAAGCATCCCAAGCGGGGAATATCGAGTACCGCCCGCGGCAAAATCAGCCCATACGCCGCCACAACCATCACATCCGCGTGTAGTGCCTGCAATTGCTGTTGTATGCCGTCAGTTTTCAGGGTCAAGGGTTGCAACAATGCCAGATGGTGCTGTTCAGCCAGCAATTTAACGGCACTGGCGGCGGCTTTCATTCCTCTGCCCGCAGGGCGGTCCGGCTGGGTCAGCACCATGACAATCTGATGCCCGGCCTGAATCAGCGCATCCAGCGCCGCCGCGGCAAAGACAGGGGTTCCGGCAAATATGATTTTCATGCTAGCGCATCGATTACTTGTTAATTGGGATAGCGGGATTCAATCGTACCAATGAATCGGATTATTTATTCAGAAGATCCGGATGCAGAGCACAGCTTTTCTTATATCAGCATGCTTCTGCTACATGGTGCTGCGCTGTTTTTTCTTTAATCTAGCCAAAGTGCGCGATTGCTTAAGTTTTGACCAGTATTCCACAAACACTTTTCCCGCCAAGTGATCCATCTCGTGTTGAATACATACTGCCAATAATCCATCGGCATCCAGGACAAAGGATTCGCCTTGCGCATTCAAAGCCTTCACAGTCACGGATTCCGCGCGCCGTACTTTTCCATAGATGCCGG
>Ga0268298_10005107_pt1 | contig 12451 bp, 15 predicted proteins | sample WWTPWeurt_MetaG_FD_194462 | JGI IMG/M metagenome (GOLD analysis project Ga0268298, IMG submission 194462) | Activated sludge microbial communities from WWTP in Nijmegen, Gelderland, Netherland - WWTP Weurt | ecosystem: Engineered > WWTP > Aerobic digester > Activated sludge | place...
GTAGAAGCCAAGGCGCCAGTTGCCGGCGTGCAAGCCGACAAGAAGATGAAACCCCATTCCCATGTCGAGGTAAAGACCGGTGTGCCGCAGAGCGCACCAGAAGCCAAAACGGACAAAACGGACCCCGCCAAGGACAAGACCAAGCACTTTCATCCCCGGGACGGCAAGACTTGATCATCGCGAGGTCCCATTTCCGGACCTCGGCGATGTTCCTGAATAGTTCGCCACAGACGTCGGCACTGCCGACGAGTCAATCGTATCCGACACACTCTTGAAAGGAATAGCATCATGCGCAAATTAACCCTTCCTATCCTTTTGCTTGCGTTCGCAAGCGCGGTATTTGCAGCCGAACCGCAGACCATTGAACTGAAAGACGGCGGCAAGATCATCATCGAAAAGCAGGGCACCATGGTGCATATGGACGCCGCCGGCACGCGCGTGAAAATGCGCGACGGCAAGGTCATGGAGGCCAAGGATGGCAGCAAGGTGATGATGAAAAACAACGCCATCTGGCAAACGATTGTCGTACACGGCACGCTCAAGCCGGGGCACTGATCTGTTCCGGACTCCTGTCGTCATGCTCTCGTGGCGGCGCTTAACCGCGCCGCCACGCCTGACGCCGGCATCTGGTTGAGTCGGATCGCATTGTCGACAGTGACTGGTGCGCAGACTGTGCTTCGTCCAGAGCATTCGGACCACCATGATTCCTCGCCTCTAAACTCATTGGAGAATTGGCCATGAAACTGAAAACTATCCTTCTCGCCAGCCTTGCCCTGATAACGCTTGTGGCGTGCACCTCCGCACCGCCGGTCAGCGAAATTCCGGCGAGTATCGCCAATGCCACGACAGCTGCCGACCACCAGCGGATCGCCGACCATTTTGCGCAGAAAGCGGCCAGCTATGACGCCGAAGCGGCCTGGCACGAAAGGGCCGCCCTCTCCTATTCCAGCGAGGCGGCCCCCACCTATTCCGGTCGTTCAAAACGCGATCCGTCGGCAATGATTGCTCACTGCCGTAAGTTGCGGGAGCAGTTTGTCAATTCGGCCATAGACGCGCGCGCCCTGGAACAGGCGCATCGCCAGTTGGCCGCCAGCGTCGGCGAATAAAGGTCGTATGGCGGGCTGACCGTTGCCCGGAGGGTTCATGTCACGCAACCTGCCACATCGGCTGCCTGATATGAATAAAGAAGTGTGCCTTTCGGGAGTAGCAGATGCAAAAAAGCAACCTTGCGGTTTGTCTCGGCGCCGCAGCTTTGCCTGCCGTCGCTCAATCCTGCAAAGCGGCCTCCGTGCTCGCGCAATCGCTATCCAGGAACGTGACGGTGGTCAGCTTTACCCCCCAAGCTTGTATCAATCAGGAGATGACAATGAAAACCAGGATCGAGTCTGTAAATAAGTCCGAGGGCAACAGCCCGGCGCGGCAAGCTCGCGAATCGGGGGCGCAGGATTCAGCGACAGGCAATGAAGTCCTCCCGCGCGAGCAATGGATCGCGGAAGCGGCCTATTTCCGCGCCGAGCAGCGCGGCTTTGCACCCGGTAATGAGCTATCCGACTGGCTGGATGCGGAAGCCGACGTGGAACGCATGCTGGAAAGTGACCCGGCAGCGTCGAGCATTACATGACCCGATCGCCCGCCATGCAATTTCTGGATCAATCGCAGCGAATGCCAAGGGGCAGGGCCTTACAAAAATGTAACCCACAAGTCATTTTGTCGACAGTAGCCAGCGCGCAGACTGTGTTTCGTCCAGTGTCTTCGGGCAACCAAGATTCCTTCACTCGAAATCCTTTGGAGAAACAGCCATGAAACTGAATTCCATCCTTTCGGCGGCTCTGTTTGCCGCCATAGCCGCCCTGTCCATGAGCGCACAAGCCGTTTCGGATACGGACAAGACCGTAGAAGCCAAGGCGCCAGTTGCCGGCGTGCAAGCCGACAAGAAGATGAAACCCCATTCCCATGTCGAGGTAAAGACCGGTGTGCCGCAGAGCGCACCAAAAGCCAAAACGGACAAAACGGACCCGGCCAAGGACAAGACCAAGCACTTTCATCCCCGGGACGGCAAGACCTGATCATCGCGAGGCCCCGTTTAGGGGCCTCGGCGTTTCCAAGATGAACAGACTAAAACAGTTTGGACACGGCAACCGCTGCTCCTGCCGCCTCGTGGCGGATCTCATCGGCTGCAACCCCAAGGTGGTCCGCTTCGCCTTTTGCCAAGCCGTTCTGATGAAACACTGGACTATGGAATGCAACCACGGCTGCCAAGATGAAATCGTGGAATCGGAATCTAGCGAGAAATGGCATGATTTCGGCCCGATCGATTCCGTCGCGGCGATCCTGATCAAGAACAGGTGAACGGGACGGCACGCGGCCGATTACCGAAATAGGAAATGCTCGTGAACCTGAAGGACTGAGATGTCTATCGTCTTGCCCGAGAGCCCTCGACAATTGCGCTGGATGCTCGCTCGAAAACTGAGCGCCGCTGCAATTGCCATCGGACTCGTAGCCGGTGGCGTTGCCTACCAGGTTGAAACCCGACGGGCAGAGAAAGCCGCACTGGAACACGCCGCGAAGGGAGCGCGGCATTTCGATTCATCGATTATCCAGTTGATTGCAGATGCCAAGGCTACCGGAAAACATGTCGATCTCAACCGCCTGCTTGATAGAAGCCGGTTTGTCGGAATTCGTGTGTTCGGTCCGGACAAGGCGCTGATCTATGAAGCCTGGGAGGATATTCCACCCCTTCTGATGACGGCGGTTCGTTCCGGGAAACATCAACACGATTGGCCCGGACTCGGGCAAAGCCACAGGAACTGGATGGATGCAGCAGGAGAGCGCTTGATCCAGGTCGTTCTGCCATTGGTCGAGAAGGACGGAAAGCTTGCGGGCTATCTGGAATGCATCGACCGCTTCGACGAGGAGACCTTGCGTGCGCAGCGGGAACAGGTTCGCAACGGCGCGCTGACGGCATCCCTCTCTGTCCTGGTCACGGCATTTCTGCTCTACCCCTTGCTGTTGGCCATGTTACGCCAGTCAGCCGACCGATCCCGTCGCCTGCTGGATGCCAACCTTTCGCTATTGCGCTCCCTCGGCAACGCCATCGCCAAACGGGATTCGGACACGGATGCGCACAACTACCGGGTGACGTTTTACGCCGTCGCCCTGGCCGAAGCGCTCAACGTACCGAAGCGGGACATATCGGATCTGGTGGTCGGCGCCTTCCTCCACGATGTCGGCAAGATAGGTATTCCCGACCGCATCTTGCTCAAACCAGGGAAGCTTACGGCCGACGAGTTCGAGACCATGAAAACCCATGCGCTCCTCGGTATCGAGATCGTGGCGGATAACCCGTGGCTGGCGGGTGCGGCGCTGACCATTCGCCATCACCATGAGCGTTTCGATGGATCAGGCTATCCCGACGGACTCGGTGGCGATGCGATTCCGCGCAACGCCAGGATATTCTCCGTCGTCGATGTATTCGATGCCTTGACCTCGGAACGGCCCTACAAGAAGCCGATGCCGCTTGCCGAGGCTCTGGCCATCATTGGGGAGGGGGAGGCCCGACATTTCGATCCGGTGATCGCAGCGGCCTTCAGGGAGATTGCCGCCGACTTGTACGCGAGGGCTGTTCAGGCCGGCGACGCGGAACAACTGAGGCAGGAAATGCGTGCGCTGCTTTCCCGATACTTCAAAACTGATGCGGCCCCCGAAGGAGCCGCTTCACGCTCTGAGGAGTCGGTTGCTTAGCCTCCTTCATGCCCTTTCCTGAGCAGGGCATCCAGCCGCATGACTTCGTCGCCGTGCATGATGATCTTCTGGCCGTCCTTGGTTTCCATCACTGTGTCTTTCTTCATGCGCGTGGCACGACCGTACTTGTCTTCCATCGCCATTTTGCCGTCTTTGAAGACGTAGACCGTCGAACCGTCTTTCAGATCGAAGACTTGTTTCGCTTCGGCGCGGGCGGAATCGCCAGCGAATGCAGAACCGGTAACGGCACTCATCGCGACAACCATCAAAAGTTTCTTCAGCATTTTCCTTGCTCCTATAAAAAACCACCTTTAAATGTGGAATTCAACAGCCACCACGGAAACATTATGGTCAGCCTGACCTTACAGGGAAGTGGCTGCGTGATTACATTCGCGTAATCGCCCTGTAAGCTGCTTAGCCTCCCAAATATGCTGGGTTTTCCACCACGTACACCGTTACGCCTTCAGCCCCTGGAATAATTTTGGAGAGCGGAAATGGGGCCGTACCGAGCGTATCGAACATCCACGTGACACTCTTGCCACCGACCTTGATCTGAACGGTTTCGAGACGTGTGACATTCAGGTATTTGGTGCTGCTATCAACGATTACCACCCGTGCTACGGCGCCTGACGAGGTATAGCCGTAGCGGGCAAGTTGGTTAGCCGTTGGTTCGCTCCGGGATTCCGCAGCATGCGAAATCCAATGGAGACTTCCCCCTTCGGAATAGTCTTCATGGGCATAGACGGTTGTTGCGGTGCTCAGAGCGACAATCAGGGCGAGTTTTGTTAACTTGGTTTTCATGGTTTTCTCCTTGTTGGTTGGGTTAGTACCCGCCGGCAAGTTTCGTCCGACGGTGATTCCATCTTAGGAGACGCATACCCACAGGAAGGTGACCGGGAAATTACACTTTTGTCAGCGTTTTGTTGGCTAACACGTGCCCACACCGGCCGTGCTACTTGTAGCCGTCACAGGCTCTGCCCAACGGCGCGTCGAGGTAGTTGTCGCCCGGTCAGCCTTCAACAATCACGCGGACATCGCTGGCTTTCTCGTCGCACACCATGCCAATGTAAATGCGGCTACCGATGAGGGTATGCGGCCCTTGTTCGTCACTGCTTACAAAGGGTATGCTGAAATAGTCCGATTGTTGCTGGCGGGTGGCGCGCAATCAGACACGATTGACCCGGGAGGCGGCGATGCACTATGGGCTGCCCGCATGAATGGTCACCACGAGATTGTGAACCTGCTCGAAGCAAATCGAGCTGAGCCCGGTAGGCTGCTTCCGGATATGCACTGAGGGTCTGTAGTTCTTTCGGTTTTAGCACGTCAACAACGAAACAAAAAGTTTCCTCCATAGTTGATGTGTGAAAGCATCTATGAGGGTCCTACTTGTCTGAATTCTCATCAGTTGCAGGCGATCCGAACCTTGCGACCATCTAGGTCGGAATTCCAAAACGACAGTGGCCAACCGTAGCGGTGTTCTTTATCTCGTCGAGTTGTTCTGCGTAAATGGCGCTCCCGGTCTATATGACCATGACCCGAGTCACATAGCGTTGAGCGTTGAATAGTTGAGCAAAGCCAGTCACCCCTGTTTCCTTTCTGGGTCACACGCAGGATCTGAGTGAATGAGCGCCCTTCCCTATGATTCTGGACTGAATGACAGGCACGAACTATAGGGGCGATGACGGAGCAATGAACTTAAAATCACATGCCTATTCCATTGGATGCTTCTCGGCGCTTTATCGCAGATAATCTCGCATAGTTGATACTCGCTCATAGCCATGACTGATCCGATAGGCACGCTCATACTGCGCTGGAAGGACGATCCCCACAGCACCTACTCGACGTGGTTTCTGTGGACCGAACGATTGAAAAACTTCCGGTCGATTCGTCGCGGGATTGGTCAGGTGGTAAACGATATCGAGGCAGGCAGTTTTGGAAACGCCTATCGTGGATCATCCCTCGAAACGGTGGTCGGTTCCGTCGCGGAGCAGCGACAAATATTCAAGGGAGCAGATCACGCGTTTCTCTGGAAACCCAAGCTGCGCATTCCCGATATCTATGAGAATGCAGCAAACCAACGAGCTTTTGCCGAATTGCTCCATACCTGCAATTGCTGCAACAGCGGTGAGCAAATTATCGAAGCAATTCGTCGCATAGACTCGCTTGGCATCAAGGGACTTGGGCCAGCCGTTGCTAATCTGCTTTACTTCATTCATCCGACCTTAATACCTCCGTTTAATACAGCCATCGTCAAGGGATACAACGCGCTTACCGGCGCCAAGGTTAAGCTTGGGCGCTGGGATCATTACTTGGCGATGAGAGAAGGTGTCGTGGGATTGAATGCCACCCATCGAAAACTGCTTTCAAATGATCTGGGGCAATCGCCGGCCTTCTATTTGACATTGGCTCGGAGCGGTACTCGGCCCCGCCACGAGACGGCGACCTGGAAGCCGAACTTGCCTGGCAGAAAGATCTGGCGAGGGTCCGGGAGGAAACTGCCGCGCAGCGAAAGCTACTCGCCTCTGCGGAAGATAATGATCAAACCCATACTCAGGTCCAAGGCTGGCTTAGAGACTTGGGTATTGCACTCGGGTTCGCGGTTTGGGTTGCGGCCAATGACCGCAGCCGAGCTTACGGAAATGGCCAATTGAGCGATGGTTGCCTAACCTCGCTTCCCGACACTCTGACCAACTCGCCTGGCGCCGACGCGGTAAGGCTCATCGACGTGATCTGGCTGGAGGGGAAATCGGGTAATGCAGTTGCTGCATTCGAGGTCGAGCATACGACATCGATCTACTCTGGCATTGTCCGCTTGCTCGACTTGGCCTATGGTAGTGAGCTCAAGACCTGCGAAGGCTTGTTCCTCGTCGCTCCTGACGGGCGTGAAAACGATGTTCGTCAGCAGATCCGGCGACCGGCGTTTTCCAAGATCGAAGAACTGAATTTCCGATACTTGCCCTACGGGGAACTTCGCGACCAACGTGACGCGATTGCGCGCTTTGGATCCGGGCTGAAGCCGGTTTTCGCGATTTCCAAAGCGATAGGCGGACAGTCATAGTACCGAAAGCGAGACTTGGAATGCGCACATTTCTGCCAATTGACTGGTTATCATTCACCATTTCAAGCTGCGGCGGATTTACGATCAGTGCGTATTGATAAGTGGCTGTGGGCCGCTCGTTTCTACCTGACTCGGAAACTTGCCACCCAAAGTGTCGAGTGCGGCAGAGTCACGGTTAATGGAGCCATCGCTAGGCCAGCCCATCTGATTAAGCCGGGTGATGTACTCAACTTCCGTGTAATTGACCGCGAGTGGGAAGTCGTGGTACGAGCCATGAATACGAATCCCGCATCGCTCAAGGAAGCAAAACTGATGTACGAGGAAACCGCAGCCTGCCGAGAAAGGCACATTCAGGCGGTCGAATTGCATCGCGTTGATCTGCATCGGATCCTACTTCGGGCGGTTCCATTCACGCCGGACTGAACGGCAAGATTAGTCGCTATAGGCAGAGGTGGCATCGATTTTTGGATCATGTTGTAGACACGCAGATCGCTGATATCCAACTTTGTGGTACTGTCTGCGCCTATGAGACGCTTCCTCGCCCTGCTGCTACTGGTACTGCTACCGCTGAACGCCGCCTTTGCTGCGGCTGCCGGCTATTGCCAGCATCAGAAGGAATCTTCGCAGGCGGCGCATTTCGGACACCACGTGCATCAGCATGATCGTGCGGCGGACAAGTCGGGCGACACCGGCACCCAGATCGATCCCGACTGCGGATTCTGCCATCTGTCGTTCTCGTCGTTCGTCCCGGCTTTGTCGCCGACGCTGGGCGATAACAGCCCGCCCCAACTCGTGGCACTCCCTGTCGCGGAGTTCTGCTCCACCACTGTCGATCCCTTCGACCGTCCGCCACTCGCCCGCCTCGCCTGATCCGGCGGGACGCGCTTCACTCTTTTTCGTCCTTGACGGCTGACTGAGTCCGCGCCAGCGGACTGTCGGCGCGTCCCGTCGGATTCTTTGCATGATTCAACTCGCTAAGGAATTCGATGAAAAAGACACTATTGCTATTGCTGGGGCTGCTTACCGCGCTGCTCGCCCACGCGCAAAACTCGCGATACCCGGCCAACCCGGTCGCAACGCCTGCACCTGTTGGCGCCACTGCGACGGCGGCCGATCTCCCGCTGACCCTGGAAGCCGCGTGGCAACTCGCCGACCAGTCAAATCCAGTCCTGAACAGCGCACGGGCAAATCTCGCCACCGCCGAAGGGCAAGTCGCCGACACCCAGGGATTGTTCTGGAACAACCCACAGATCGCTGGCGAGGGCGCACGGCGGCAGGTGCCCCAGCCCGGCCCCGGCCACGACACGCAACGCGAATGGCGGGCGGAGCTGAGCCAGACGCTGGAGATCGCCGGCCAGCAGGCATATCGGCGGACGGCTGCGGAACAGGAGTTGGCGGCGCTGCGCGAAGCCATCGAGGAATCCCGCCGGCAATTGCGCGCCGAGGTCGAGCAGAAGTTCGTCCGCGTGGTGAGCCTGCAACTGCGCGCCGACATGGAAGCGGGCCTGGTCGATCTGATCAGGGACAACAGCGCCGTCACCCGCAAGCGTTTCGACGCAGGCGAGGATACAAAGCTCGACGCCAATCTTGCCGAAGTCGAACTCGGGCGCGCCAGCAACCAGCTCGAAATCGTTGCCGAACAATTGATTCAGGCGCGCGCCGACTTGGCCACGCTGTTGCAATTGCCCGCCGAGAAGCTGCCCACGGTCAAGGGATCGCTTGCCGTCAAGCAGGAACTACCGTACACCGTGGACCAATTGCTGGCGGCGGCGGCCAGCCGGGCGCAGCTGCGCGCTCTCGATCACCGTGAACAGGCGGCGCGCCACCGGCTCGGCCTTGAACGCGCCGCAGTCTATCCCGATGTCACCGTCGGCCTGAGTTCGGCCCGCGAGGGCCCGGGTGATGCCCGCGAGAAGCTCGTCGGGCTGAGCGTCTCCATTCCTTTGCCATTCTTCCGCCGCAACGATGCCGGCATCGGCAAGGCGTCGGCGGAACTGACGCAGGCGGAGATCGAGAAGCAGGCCGCCGCACGCGATACCCGTGCGCGCGTCCTGGCCTTGTGGCAGAAGCTCGACAGCTTGCGCCAGAGGGTCCGGCGCATGGATCAGTCGGTGCTGCAGCGCCTCGAAGAAAACCAGCGCCTGTCCACCGCCGCTTATCGCGCCGGCGAGATCAGCCTGGTGCAGATGCTGCTCGCCACCCGGCAAGTCCTCGACACCCGCCGCGAGGTGCTGGAGGCGATGACCGATTTTGCCCTGACCCGCAGCGAGCTGGAACAGAGCGCCGGCTGGACGGGAACGAAATGATGAGCGGCCACCTGAAGAACACACGTATTGGAAAAGAACTCATGAAGACGACAAGAACGGAACTGGGCATCGCGCTGGCGATTGCCATGGCGAGCATCTCCCTGGCCGCCTGCGGCAAACCGGAGCCGTCGCCGACGGCATCGGCGCAGCCGACTGTCGCGAAGCCCGGCACGTCGGGCGACAAACCGGGTGAAAAGAAAGGCGAGCACAAGGAAGGCGCGGCCGGACACGGCGAGGAGGAGCAATTGAAGCTCAGCGCCGAGGCGATCGAAGCCGCCGGGATCAAGGTCGAAGAACTCGCGGCGCAGGAAATCAGCGAGCAGTTGACGGTCACCGCCACCATCCGCCCCAACCAGGATCGCATCACCCATGTCGCACCACGGGTGCCGGGACGCATCGTCAAGGTCCACGTCAATCTCGGCGATCGGGTGAAGGCCGGACAGGCGCTGGCCGTGCTCGACAGCCTCGATGTGGGCGAAGCGCACTCCAGCTATCTCCAGGCGAAGACCCAGCTCGCGGTGGCCAAAGCCGACTTCGAGCGTGCCGAAAAACTCCACGGCGACCAGATCATCGCCCAGAAGGACCATTTGCGCGCCCACGCCGAGTACGAGAAGGCCAAGGCATCGTTCGCCGCCGCCGGCGACAAGCTGCGCATGCTCGGGGTGGGGACAACGCCAGCCGACGATGGCCAGGCCGTATCGACTTTCCCGCTGACCACGCCGTTTGCCGGCACAGTAATCGAGAAGCACGCCATCCTCGGCGAGTTGGCCCAGCCCGACAAGTTGATATTTACCGTGGCCGACCTCTCGACGCTGTGGATCGAGGCCAACCTGTTCGAGAAGGACCTCGGCCGCGTCAAGACCGGGGCGGAGGCCGAGGTAACGGTCGCCGCCTATCCCGACCAGGTCTTCCGCGGCAAGCTGACTTACATCGCGGCAATGGTCGACAAGGAAACCCGCACCATCCAGGCGCGCCTCGAAGTCGCCAATCCGGACGGACGGCTCAAGCCCGAGATGTTCGCCTCCGCCGCGATCCGTACCGGCGGCAAGGGCCGCGGCCTGTTATTGCCGGAAGACGCGGTCGTGCTGGTGGACGGCAAACCCACGGTGTTCATCGAGGAGCATGGCGGCTTCGAGCCGCGTAGCGTGGAACTGGGCGACAGGCTGCGCGGCCGGGTCGTCATCAAGGCCGGGCTGCAGGCCGGCGAGCTCGTGGTGACGGCCGGCACCTATGCCCTCAAGGCACGGGTGCAGAAGTCGCTGCTCGGCGAAGGCCACGCACACTAAGGGGGCAGCATGCTAAACGGAATTGTCGATCTCTCGCTGCGTTACAAACTCCTGGTCCTGCTGGGCTTCGTGCTGCTGACCTTCTTCGGTGTCCGCGCCGTGCTGACCGTGCCGGTGGATGCCTTCCCGGACGTCACGCCGAACCAGGTCAATATCTACACCGAGTCGCCCGGACTCGCCGCCGAGGATGTCGAGAAGCTGCTCACGGCGCCGATCGAATCCGCGATGGCGGGGCTGTCGGGCGTCGAACAGATCCGCTCGGTGTCGCTGTTCGGCCTGTCCTACGTTGGGGTCTACTTCAAGGACGATGTGGATATCTACTTCGCCCGGCGCCTCGTCGGCGAGAAGCTGCAGGAGGCGAAGGAGCGCCTGCCGCAGGGCTATGGCGAGCCGGCGCTGGGACCCAACAGCTCGGGCCTCGGCCAGGTGTTCTGGTACACCATCGAGTCGGCCGACCAGAAGCTCTCGGCGATGGACCTGCGGACCCTGCACGACTGGAGCGTGCGGCTGATGCTGCGCACCGCGCCCGGGGTGGATGACGTCACCACCTGGGGCGGCCAGGAAAAACAGTATCAGGTCCTGATCCACCCGCAGAAGCTGATCAAGTACGGTCTGAGTTTCAAGTCGGTGATGGAGGCGCTCGCCGCCAACAACCGGCAAGTGGGGGGGCAGTACGTCAACCTTGGCCAGGAACAGTATCTGGTGCGCGGGCTTGGGCTCGTCGCCAACACCACAGATATCGGCAGTATTGTCGTCGCCGCGCACGAAGGCGTGCCGATTTATGTGCGCGACGTGGCCGAAGTCAAGGAAGGCGCCGCCGTCCGCTTCGGCGCGGTGACCCGCGACGGCAAAGAGGTTACGCTTGGCATCGCGCTCTCCCGCATCAACGAGAACGCCAAGAATGTGGTGGACGCGGTGAAGCAGAAGCTCAAGCTGGCCCAGCAGGCGCTGCCCGCCGGCGTCACGCTCAATCCCGTCTACGACCGTACCGATATCGTCGACAAGGCGATCAAGACCGCCACGGCGGCGCTGATCGAAGGCTCGATCCTGGTGGCGATCGTGCTCTTCCTGTTCCTCGGCGAGATCCGCTCGGCGCTGGTGGTGATCGTGACCTTGCCGCTCGCCATGCTGATTGCCTTCCTGCTGATGCAGTACTTCGGCCTGTCGGCCAACCTCATGTCGCTGGCCGGTCTGGCCATCGGCATCGGCATGATGGTGGACGGCGCGGTGGTGATGGTGGAAAACGGTTTCCGCTTGCTCTCCCACCAGGCGGGCAAGACGGTGAACCGCACCCATATCATCCTGGAAGCTGCGCGCGAGGTGATCAACCCGATAGCCTTCGCCATCCTCATCATCATCGTCGTGTTCCTGCCGCTGTTCTCGCTCACCGGCCTCGAAGGCAAGTTGTTCAAGCCGATGGCGCTGACCATCACCTTCGCCATGGTGGGCTCGCTGGTCTTGACGCTGACCCTGGTGCCGGTGCTCGCGGCGCTGATCCTGAAGCCGATGGAAGAGAAGGACACATTCCTCGTGCGCTGGGTCAAGGCCGCCTACCTGCCGCTGCTCGACCGGGCGCTGGAAAACAAGAAGAAGGTAATCGGCGCCGCCGTGGTACTGCTGGTGGCGGCGCTTGCCACCTTTCCTTTCCTGGGCAAGGAGTTCATGCCCACACTGCAGGAGGGCGCCATCATGTTCCGCGTCACCGGCATCCCTTCGACATCGCTCGAAGAGTCGGTGCGCGTCTCGCAGAAGATGGACGCGGTGCTGAAGAAGGAATATCCGCAAACCAGGTCGGTGGTCGCCACCATCGGCCGCGCCGAGAAGGGCGAGACCACCGACGCCAACTACATGGAAGTCCTGGTGGACGTGAAGCCTCAGGACGAATGGCCGGAGAAGATTTCCATGCCCGAGCTTTCCGACCGGATGAAGGAGACGCTGGAACAAGCGCTGCCGACCGTGGTATTGGGCAACACGCAGCCGATCCAGATGCGCGTCGAGGAACTGATCTCGGGCGTGCGCGCGACCCTGGCCCTCAAGCTTTACGGCCCCGAACTGGGCAC
>Ga0268298_10005108_pt1 | contig 12451 bp, 16 predicted proteins | sample WWTPWeurt_MetaG_FD_194462 | JGI IMG/M metagenome (GOLD analysis project Ga0268298, IMG submission 194462) | Activated sludge microbial communities from WWTP in Nijmegen, Gelderland, Netherland - WWTP Weurt | ecosystem: Engineered > WWTP > Aerobic digester > Activated sludge | place...
TCGGCGGACCTTGCCCCGGAATCTTCAGGCGTCGAGCGCGGCGGTCGCAACCCAAAGCCGGCGCCGGCGGCACGGCGCGACTGAGGCAAACCCGGGCGGGGAGGCCGCGAAGGCAGGAATATAGCGCGGCACGTGGTGAACTCGCCCCGGATCACGAGTATCCTGCCGGCTGCCCCTCCGCGGCACCTGCTGCGGTCCACCCACTCCGCCTTCGCCGACGAGACGTGAGCCTGACGAAACCCTGTTCCCTGCCGTTGTGGACCGTCATCGTGCCGGTCGCCGCCTGCGTGCTGCTGGGCGCCGTCTGGGGTCGACCGCTCGGCGGGCTCGTCGCGGCAGGCGTCGCCCTCGCGCTGATCGCCTGCGTGATGGTCGCCGTGCAGCACGCGGAAACGGTCGCCCACCGTGTCGGCGAGCCCTTCGGCGCCCTGATCCTCGCCCTCGCCGTCACCGTCATCGAGGTGTCGCTGATCGTCTCGCTCAAGCTCTTCGGCGGTGACGGCCAGGACACGCTGGCCCGCGACACGGTGTTCGCGACCGTGATGATCGTCTGCAACGGCATCGTCGGCCTCTGTCTCCTCGCCGGCGCGCTGCGCAACCACGTCGCCGTGTTCCGCGTCGAAGGCAGCAGCCCGGCCCTCGCCGTGTTGATACCGCTGACCACGCTCGCGCTGGTGCTTCCGCAATTCACGACGACCACCGCCGGCCCCACCTATTCGAACCTGCAGCTCGCGTTTGCCGGCCTGATGTCACTGCTGCTATTTGGTGTTTACGTCTTCGTGCAGACGATCCGTCACCGCGAGCATTTCCTGCCTGTCCAGTCGCCCGGCGATACCGACGACGGCCACGGCGAGCCTCCGGCACAACGCACCGCCATCGCCGCCTTCGTGCTGCTCTGCGTGGCGCTGGTGGCGGTGGTCGGACTCGCCAAGACCCTGGCGCCCGGCATCGAGGCCGTGGTCAAGGCGATCGGGGCGCCGAGTTCCTTCGTCGGCGTCATCATCGCGCTGATCGTCCTGTTGCCGGAAACCGGCGCCGCCTTCCGCGCCGCGATCGGCAACCGAATGCAGATCAGCCTCAACCTCGCGCTCGGCTCGGCGCTCGCTACCATCGGCCTGACGATCCCGGCGATCGGGCTGGTCGCCATCCTGTTCGACATGCCGATGATCCTCGGCCTGCAGCCGAAGGAGATCGTGCTGCTCGTCCTCACCTTCGCTGTCAGCATCATCACTCTGGCGAGCGGCCGCGCCACCGTCCTGCACGGCACGGTGCATCTCGTGCTGTTCGCCGCCTTCCTGTTCCTCTCGATCGTTCCCTGATTGCCGCCGGCGGCGCGGCGCCCGATCCGGGCGGCGAAAATATGTCACCATACGGCCCGGCGCTCGACCGCAAACGGCAGGCAAGGACGCAACCACATGAATGAACACTCGAACAACCTGATAGAAATCGAAGACCTGCACTTTGCCTACGGCAGCAACCAGGTGCTCAAGGGCATCAACCTCGCCGTGCCGCGCGGCAAGGTGGTCGGCATCCTCGGCGTCAGCGGCGCCGGCAAGAGCACTATCCTCAAGCTGATCGGCGGCCAGCGCCGTCCCGACCGCGGCACGGTGCGCGTCAATGGCCGGGTTGTGCACGAACTGGACAACAAGGGTCTCTACGACATGCGCCGCGAGATGGGCATGATGTTCCAGGCCGGCGGGCTGTTCAGCGACATCTCCGTCTACGAAAACATCGCCTTCCCGATGCGCGAGCTGACCGATCTGCCCGAGGACCTGATCCACGACCTGGTCCTGATGAAGCTGCACGCCGTGGGTCTGCGCGGCTCGCGCAACCTGATGCCCAACGAGCTTTCCGGCGGCATGGCGCGCCGAGTCGCGCTGGCGCGGGCGATCGCCCTCGATCCGATGCTGGTCATGTACGACGAACCCTTCGCCGGGCTCGACCCGATTTCGCTGAACCTGATCGCCGAGTTGATCCGCCGGCTCAACGACGCGCTCGGCGGCACCTCGATCATCGTCACCTACGATGTTTCGGAAACCCTGAAGGTGGTGGACTATGCCTGTTTCATCCATGGCGGTGTGGTGGTCGCCTCCGGCACGCCGGAAGAACTCCTGAGCTCGGCCGATCCCTCGGTGCACCAGTTCATCCATGCCGAACCGGACGGGCCGGTGGCCTTCCACTATCCGAGCCGGCCCTTTACCAGCGACCTGGAATTGCCGGCCTGAGCGGCACCTGCGCCGGACACGGCGCGCGTCGAGATCTTCGGGCCCTGCCGCCTCAGTGTTCCTTGCCGTCGATGCGCGGCAGCAGCAGGAACGGGATCAAGCGAAAGGCCAGGATGCCGAAGCCGGTCAGCCAGCCGGCAGCGGCCAGGACCAGCCAGAGTGCATAATGTTGCGGCAGCACCTGGGTCGCCACCACGCGCAGCAGGAAGGCGCCGATCATGATCCACAGCACCGCCTTGTCGGCCGGCTCGAATGCCACCTTCCTCCCGGTGTGGCCCTTGGCGATGCGGATCAGCATCGCCGGAATGATCAGGCCCATGACGCCGAGGCCGAAGACGTGGGTCGACACGGCGCCGACCAGGACCATCGGCGCGACCTGGCCGAGGAATTCGAGCAGCAGCTGCAGCACGATGGCGGCGTAGCCCAGATGCATGATGCCGAGGTCGAGCCGGCGCAGGGCAAGCCGCGGCTTCCAGAACATCAGCCGGCCGGCCAGCAGCAGGGCCAGCAGCAGCGAGAGCCAGGCCGCCAGCGCCGGCGGCAGCAAGGCCGCGGCGACCAGCGCTACGGCAAGCAGCTTGATGGCCTTGTCCAGCAGCGGATGGCGCAGGATGTCCACCTGGAAAATGTTCTTCATGAACTGGGTCAGCGTGCGTTCCAGCATGACCAGGAAGGCGACGCGAAACAGCCCCGTGGCCATGGCGATCCCGGCCTGGAAATGCCCGGTGCCCAGCATCAGGTACTTGGCCAGCAAAAAAGCCGGCAGGATCAGCAGGAAGAAGTAATTGTCGCGGTAGCTGTCCTGCGCGCGATGGCGGACGAGCGTCCACAGCAGCATGGCGACGATGGTGGCGAGGAACAGTGCATTCGACAGCACGAACAGCGGTACCGGCCAGTTTGCACCGAAGCCCATGCCGATGCGTTCGAAGACCCAGGCCGCCGCGAGAAACACCAGGGCGCCGCCGTGAAAGCCGCGGACCTGCACCCAGTTCTTGGTCGCGGTGAGCAGGAAACCGCCGAGCACGGCCCAGCCGAAGCCGAAGAACATCTCGTGGGCATGCCACTGCAGGGCGCCGACGGGGGTTGCCGGCGCCGGTAGCGCGCCGAGATGGATCAGCACCCAGAGCATCGGCAGGCCGAGTCCCGCGATGCAGGCGAAGCTGAAGAAGGGGCGAAACCCGACCAGCCACAATGGTTGCGCAGCGAGCCTCATGCCGGCCGGTGGTTCAGGGCCTGCACCGGAACACGAGGTCCCAGACACCGTGGCCGAGGCGCAGTCCTCGGCTTTCGAACTTGGTCTGCGGCCGGTAGGGCGGGCGCGGGGTAAAGCCGTTGGCCATGTTCTGCAAATGTGTATCGGCGGAAAGCACCTCCAGCATCTGGTTGGCATAGTCCTCCCAGTCCGTGGCGCAGTGCAGGTAGCCGGTGGGCGTCAGCCGCGTTGCCAGCAGGCGGACGAATTCCGGCTGGATCAGGCGGCGTTTCTGCTGGCGCTTTTTCGGCCACGGATCGGGGAAGAAAATGTGGATGCCGGAAAGCGATTCGGGCGGGATCATGTCGCGTACCACCTCGACGGCATCGTGCTGGATCACGCGCAGGTTGGAGAGCTCGCGTGTGGCGATTTCCTTCAGCAGGCTGCCGACACCGGGGGTGTGCACCTCGATGCCGAGGTAGTCGTTCTGCGGATGCAGCCCGGCGATGATCGCCGTGGTTTCGCCCATGCCGCAGCCGATTTCGAGGATGCGGTGCGCGCGTCGGCCGAAGACCGCATCGAGGTCGAGCCGGGCTCTGCGGTAGGGGAGTCCCCAGCGCGGCATGCCTTCCTCGTGGAAGCGTCGCTGCGCGTCGGAGACGCGGCCCTGGCGCAGGACGAAACTGCGGATGTGGTCGGCGCGGCGTGCGTCGGCGACGGCCTTGTCCCCGGCCCCGTTCATTCGGGAGACTGTTGAGAAGTCGGCGCTGGCGGCACGGCGCCGGGGTTGCCCAGCGCCGGTTCGGCATCGGTCGCTCCGGCCAGCAGCCTGTCGAGCGCATAGCGCTGGCGCGGAATCGCCTCGGGCAGGGAGGCGCAGGCTGCATGCAGGTCCACCTCGCCCAGCGCCGGCTGGATGTTGTCGGGCAGGTTCAGGGCGCGCGACAGGTCGAACCATTGCGCCTCGTCGGCGCGCGATCCGAAGTAATAACTGGCCAGATCGCGCACGATGGTCTCGATGGCCTTCGCCTGCTGGACGTGCCAGCTCGCGTAGGCATCCTGCACCGGCTTCGAGTAGGCCTGCAGGTCGAGGCAGGCCGCGGCCAGCAGCGACAGGCCGTGGGCGCGGCCGAACAGGCGTTGGCGCAGCAGGATTTCGGGCTGGTCCATGGCATAACCGGCGCGCTCCGGCGTCAGCCCGGCCGCCGGCGCGGCACCCGGCGGTAGCTGCGCCCGTACCGCGCCCGAAGCCAGAGCGCACAGCAGGCAGGCCAGCATCGCATGGGGGCGTAGCGCGGACCGCGCGAAGGGCGTCCGCCCGGCCGCCGTGCGACAGGGGATCATTTGCCGTCGCGGCCGATCAGTCCGCCGACCGGTGAGCTCGGCATCGCCGAGTAAAATTTCTTCGGCATGCGCCCGGCGCGGAAGGCTTCGCGCCCCGCCTCGACCGCCTTCTTCATGGCGCCGGCCATCAGTACCGGGTCCCGGGCGCCGGCGATCGCGGTGTTCATCAGCACGCCGTCGCAGCCCAGCTCCATGGCGATGGCCGCGTCCGAGGCGGTGCCGACGCCGGCATCGACCAGCACCGGCACTTTCGCCTGCTCGATGATCAGCTTCAGGTTCCACGGGTTGAGGATGCCCATGCCGGAACCGATCAGCGAGGCCAGCGGCATGACCGCGACGCAGCCGATATCCTCCAGCATGCGCGCCTGGATCGGATCGTCGGCGCAATACACCATGACCTGGAAACCGTCCTTGACCAGCGTCGCGGCGGCCTTCAGGGTTTCCGGCATGTTGGGGAACAGCGTCTGCGGATCGCCCAGCACTTCGAGCTTGCACAGCGCGTGGCCGTCGAGCAGCTCGCGCCCAAGGCGCAGCGTACGCACCGCTTCCTCGGCCGTGTAGCAGCCGGCGGTGTTGGGCAGGATGGTGAATTGCGCGGGCGGCAGCACTTCCAGCAGCGAGGGCTGGCCCGGTTCCTGGCCGATGTTGGTGCGGCGGATGGCGACAGTGATGATCTCGGCGCCCGAGGCGTCGATCGCGGCGCGGGTCTGGGCGAAATCCTGGTACTTGCCGGTGCCGACCAGCAGGCGCGAGCCGTAGGACTTGCCGGCGATGACGAGGGGGTCGTTGCTCATGGTGGGGCTTCCTGAAATATTCAGCCGCCGCCGACGGCGACGACGATTTCGATCCGGTCACCCGCGGCGAGCAGGGTTTCGGCATGGCGGCTTTTCGCCACGATCTCGCCGTTCCTTTCCACCGCGACGCGCTTGCCGGCCAGGCCGCGCGCTTCGAGCAGGGCGGCGACGGAAATCGGTGCCGGCAGTTGTTGCGGTTCGCCGTTGATGATGAGGTCCATGGCGTGATTTTAGAGCCTATTTCAGCAGGCGGCGCCGGATCAAGGCCAGCGCAATCAGGAAGGCGGCCGCGGCGATGGCCAGCAGGACTGCAAGGTGGCCGACGATGTCCGCCGGAATCTCGCCGAAGAGCAATGGCCGTACCAGCGCCACGGCATGCGTCAGTGGCAGCCAGGCGGCTATCGCCTGTACCGGTGGCGGCAGCTGGTCGGTCGGAAAAAACACGCCGGACAGGAGCACCATCGGCGTGATGAACAGCGTGAAGTAATACATGAAGAAGTCATAGGAGGGCGCCTGTGCGGTGACGATCAGGCCCAGCGCGGCGAAGGTCAGCCCGGTGAGGAAGATTACCGGTACGGCCCAGAGCGCCAGCGGCGAGTGGGCGAGGCCGAGCGCCCAGATCACCACCAGGATCGCGACACCCGAAAGCATGGCTTTGGATGCGGCCCAGATCAGTTCGCCGGCCATCACGTCCTCCAGCGATACCGGCGCGTTCATGATCGCCTCCCAGGTGCGCTGCACGTGCATGCGCGAGAAGGCCGAGTAGAGGGCCTCGAAGGAGGCGGCGTTCATGGTCGAGGCGCAGACCGTGCCGGCGGCGAGGAAGGCGATGTAGGAAACGCCGTCCACCTGCGGCAGCAGCCCGCCCAGGCCGTAGCCGAGGCCGAACAGGTAGATCATCGGATCGGCCAGGTTGCCCAGCAACGAAGGGATCGCCAGCTTCCGCCAGACCAGGAAGTTGCGCCGCCAGACGGCGAGGGCGCGCAGCGAGAGCTGCGGCAGGAGCAGGAGCCGTGTTCTCGCCCGGCCGTTGGCTGTCATGCCGCTTCGAGTTCCCCGGCTTCCCGGCGCAGCCGGTAGGGCTTGATCAATACCTCGGCCGGCAGGTGCAGGCCATCGGCAAGGCGCCGGATCATTTCCAGCGTCAGCGGCCGGGTGCGATTCAGGATGTCGGCGACGCGGCCGCGCGGCCCGATATAGGGTTCCAGATCCTTGCGCACCATGCCACGGCTTTCCATCACATGGTTAAGAAACTCGATCGGGTCCGGGTCGGCGATCGGGAAGTGGTGTCGCTCGTAGTTCTCGACCAGCATGGTCAGCACGTCGAGCCGGTCGGCCGCGGCCGACCTGGCCGGCGCTTCCCACAGGCGCTCGACCTCGGCCAGCGCCGCCTGGTAATCCTTCTTGCTGCGGATCGGCTTGAGTTCCATGTCGGCCTCCTAAATCGTTTCCACGTCTATCCTGTCGTACTGCCGATGGCTGCCAACGAAGCGTACATACATCAGCTCCCGGTCGTAGCGAACCGCGACCACCAGCCGGTAGTCATTGCCCTTGATGTTGAACACCACCCGGCGGTCGGCCACGAAGCTGGCGTTGCGATACGCCGCCTTGATGTCGGCCGGCGTCTTCCAGCGCGCCCGGCTTGCCAGGGCATACCAGGCCCGCAAAGGTGTTTCGGCATCCGGGTGCTTTTCCCAGAAGGTCCGCAAGGTGGATAGCGCAACGATCCGCATGCGCCACTTTAGCATGATACCAATTTGGTATCAATGTCGAGTGCCGGGTGATGGCGGTGCCCTTGAAGCAACAGAGGAGCCCTTCCGGTTTGCCTGTGACCACGCCGACGAAAAGTCGGCGCTGGCCGGACGGCGATGTGCGCGACATTGAATCAATTACGATTTCTCTTGCCATGCTTCGATGGCTGGTTGGCCAGCAAGAGCCGTTCGACCTATCAGCCTATCGGGCCGCTATAGACTGTCAACGGCCATTGGGATTTCTCCGAACCAGTCGTCCAGAAACGAAAACGGGAGCCGAAGCCCCCGTCCTTGTTTGCAGCGTTACCGTGTATCAGGCAATTGCTTTCTGCTTCCTGCGCCGTGTCATGACACCGAGCAACCCCAATCCAGCAAGCATCATGGCGTAGGTCTCCGGTTCGGGGACGGGCGCCAGGTTGCTCTGAGCGGTTAGTGTCAGCTCGTAGCTGCCGGTGGCAGAATTCATCGGATCGCCCCAGCCATACACATCGACCTGGTAAGCGGTACCCGCCGTCAGTCCGGTAATGGTTTTGGTGCTAAAAAAACTGGTGCTCCAGCCAGACGTCTGGTAACCGGCCCACATGCCCAGATTGGCGATGGTCAGGGTGTCTCGCAGGTAGAATTCCACCGAGCCATAGCCCTCGCCGGGTTGCGGCATGCCCTGAAAATCCACCGTGACCCAGTCACCGTTGGCAATAGTGAAGTTGAATGTATCCAGGACCAATGCCTGTCCGGGCTGTTCCGGGTAGAACGCCAGTTGCGAAGCGACGGGGTTTACCACGCCCATATTGAAACTGGTGGCCCAGACCGAAGTGGAAATTGAGGCCAGAACAGCCACCAGTGTAATTATTCGCTTCATGTTCGTATCCTCCCTTGTTTGCGTTGCACGTCGGATCAAAGCTCGCGCGTGAAGAATACCTAGACGAAGTCAAATCGTATATAGGCCGAAGGAACTACTCCGAGATTCGTAGGACGATGGAATTGCGTTTTAGTTGACCTATGTCAATAGAAGCGCGAATAGCGGGGTCGAGGAAATTTTCAGGTTGTCGCACGGCAGCGATTTTGGAGACGGAGGTGACCGTCCGATTACGCTGCATTGCTGTCGCTTGAATTAAAACTACGACCGCTTCTTGTGGGCCGCAACCCGCCGCCGAGAGAAATCAGTCGCGCAGCTCCCTGCCGGTCAGCTTGAGGAACACGTCCTCCAGGTTGGCCGGCCGGTGCAGGGTGCGCAGGCTGGGCCGGGCGGCGAGGTGGGCCAGCAGCGGCGTGGCGTCCGCGACGTAGCAGAAGGCCGTCTCGCCGCTGACCTCTACGCGTCGTGAATAGGCTTGCGCTTCGTGCGCAGCCCAGCCCGGGGCATCCTCGCCATAGACCTCGACCACCTGCGCCTCGATGCTGTCGCGGATCAGTTCGCGCGGCGCGCCTTCGGCGACCATCCTGCCGTCGTCGATGATGGCCAGGCGCTGGCAAAGGCGCTCGGCCTCGTCCATGAAATGTGTTGTCAGCAGGATGGTCTTGCCCTGCGCCAGCAGGCGCTTGAGGCGCTCCCAGATGAGGTGGCGCGCCTGCGGGTCGAGCCCGGTGGTGGGTTCGTCGAGCAGCAGCAGTTCGGGGTCGTTGACCAGCGCGCGGGCCAGCGTCAGACGCCGCTTCATGCCGCCGGAGAGGGTGCGGATGTTGGCGTCCGCCTTGCCGGCGAGGCCGGCGAATTCCAGCAGACCGGCGATCCGCGGCCGGATTTCAGCGTCGCGCATGCCGAAGTAGCGGCCATACACGATCAGGTTCTCGGCGGCCGTGAAGTCGGGGTCGAGGTTGTCGAATTGCGGTACCACGCCGATTTTCATGCGCGCCTCGCGCGCCCGCGCCGGCACCGCTTCGCCGACCAGCGTGATGACGCCCGAATCGGGAGCGGCGAGGCCCAGGCAGCAACGCAGCGTGGTGGTCTTGCCGGCGCCGTTGGGACCGAGCAGGCCGTAGCATTCGCCGCGCCGCAATTCGAAGTCGAGGCCGGCGACGACTTCGCGGCCGTCGTAGGACTTGCGCAGCGCAGCGACGACCAGTGGGCTCACGTGATGACCCTCGCCCTGACTCCCTCCGGGGAGGGGGTGATTTCGGTTCGCCGCTGGCGCAGCTCCGGGGTGTTGGCTGCGCCGCCTTGGGACGGCCCGGCGGCGCTCACGGATGCGCGCCGGCCCAGGCGCGCTGGATGATGTCGCGCAACAGGTGCAGGCGGCGGTGGAAGAAGTGGTCGGCGCCCGGAATCACGACCACCGGCAGGTCCATGGTCCGGGCCCAGGCCAGCACGTTGGCGAGGCGCACGGTATCGTCCTCCGCGCCGTGGATCACCAGCGTATCGGCCGGCACAGCCTCGGTTTCGTAGCTGCGCATGCCCTCGACGAAACCGGCCGCGGTGCCGACCAGCACCAGCCAGCGTGCCGGGTCACCGGCTGCAGCCAGGCGTTTCGCCAGCCGCGTGGTGACGTAGGCGCCGAAGGAAAAACCGGCCAGGTAGAGCGGCAGCGGCGCGCCGGATGCGGTCAGCACGCCCGCATACCTGGCACGCGCCCAGTCGTGCAGCGTCAGCAGGTCGTCGGTCTCGGCTTCACCGTGGTCGTGTTCGCCCTCGGAGCCGCCGACACCACGAAAGTGCGGCCGCAGCGTGATGCAGCCGCGCTCGCGGAAGGCGCGCGCCAGCGTGGTCACCACCTTGTTGTCGGCGGTGCCGCCGAACAGCGGGTGCGGATGGGCGATCAGGGCGATACCCTGCGGGTTTTCATGGCCTTCGACGAAGACCTCGATCTTGCCGCCCGGACCGTCGAGCAGCAGGTGTTCGTGGCGGGACACGTTTCAGATCTTCAGCCGTTCGACAACGCGACCATTGACGAGATGCTGGTCGATGATCTCGTCGATGTCTTCCTGGTCCACGTAGGTGTACCAGACCGCCTCGGGATAGATCACCATCACCGGCCCTTGTTCGCAGCGGTCGAGGCAGCCGGCGCTGTTGATGCGCACCTTGCCCGGCACCTTCGCCCCCAGCGCCTTGACCCTGTCCTTGGCATAGGCGCGCATGTCGCTCGCGCCATGGTTGTTGCAGCAGGCTTCGCCCGCGGCGCGCTGGTTGGTGCAGAAGAATACATGGTGCTTGAAGTGGCTCATGGCGGGCGGCCTTTGCTTAAAGCAGGAATTATAGGGGCGCGGGATATTTGGCCGCGTTCTTGACGATCTTCTCGCGCGCGGCGGCAATCGGATCGATGTCGAGCACGTCGGCCAGTTCGGTCAGGTAGATCAGCACGTCGGCGATTTCGTCCGCTACTTCGGCGCGTGTCTCCGGCGCGAGGCTGAGGCTTTCCTCGGGTGTCGCCCACTGGAAATGTTCGACCAGTTCGGCGGCCTCGACGCTGAGCGCCATCACCAGGTTCTTCGGCGTGTGGTAGCGATGCCAGTCGCGGGCGGCGCAAAAGGCCCGCAGCGCATCGCGCAGGGTGGTCAGATCAGTAATCGGAGTCATTTTTCCTCGGACGGTAGGTCATCAGCCAGGGCAGGGCCAGGAAGGGCCAGAGCGAAGAAACCAGTCGCGTCAGGCCGTTGAAATTCAGGAACTGGCCGGGGTTCCAGATTTGCAGCATGTTGTGCAGATAGGGATTCTCCGGCGCGACGTTGACCATCACCGTGGCCAGCAGCAGCGCCAGCGCGGCGACCGCGCGCTGCAATGTAAAGCCGAGGAAGGATGCGCTCCCCCACAGCGCCAGGCCGATGCCGAGGCCGAGGCTGTTGCCGGGCGTGATCCAGTCCAGCGCTGCCTCCGGCCCCATCAGCAACGCATGCGCGGCGGTCTTGACCAGCAGGGCCAGGGATAACAGGGCGAGCGTCAGCCGGCGTGCATGGCGCTGCAGCAGCATCGAAACCACCAGTCCCGCCGCCAGCAGGCCGGCGGCGGCGATCAGGGTTTCCAGGTCGACGAAGCGTTCCGCGAGGAAGGGCTGCACCGGCGGCAGGTCGAGCATCTGGCGCAGGTTGCCGCTACCGAACAGCAGCGATTCGGGCGAGAGCTGGGTCAGCAGCCAGGCCGCCACCAGCAGCACGCCGAGGTCGGCGCCGTAGCCGCCCATCATGAACCGGCGGCGCAGGCCGGTGAGACGTCCCTTGTCCAGCAGGCGGACACCCCACAGCGCGCCGAGCCCGCCGCCGAGCAGGGCGCCGGCGGTGTTGCAGGCCAGGTCCAGGTTGGACGGGATACGACTGGGCAGGTAGTTCTGCAGCAGTTCAAGGGCCAGGCTCAGCGCGCCGCCGAGGAGACCCGCCAGCAGCCAGGCCGGCAGGTTCGCCATGTGGCGGCGCATGGTGGCAGCACAGAGGAAGCCGAAAGGCAGGTAGGCGGCGACATTCATCGCCAGGTCGAAGCCGGTGTAATAGCGCGGCCAGGCAGCGCCGAGGAAGGACAGGGCATCGCCGCCGCTGTCGTGCCAGCCGCTCAGCGGATACAAGCTGGCATAGACGATCAGCAGCAGGTAGCTGCCGGTCAGATAGAGCGTCAGGTGGGTGCGCGCGCCGTTTGCCACAAGGCCGATTCTGCCGGCTTCGCCGGGTCAGGGCTGGTGCCGGTGCTCCGGTTCGGCATGGTGGGTCTGCGACGCCGCGTGGTGGCGCAGGATCGCGTGCGGGTCCTGCCCCGGCAGCATGTGGCCGACCCACTGCGGCAGCAGCGAGCCGACGACCATGCCGAGGATCGAGATGCAGAGGCCGATCAGCTGCGGCGGTACCAGGCTGGCCTCGCCGATCAGCATCTCGACCAGGATCCAGGACAGCAGGCCGCCGAAGGTCGCCGCCAGCGCGCCCTGTGTCGTCGCGCGTTTCCAGAAGATGCCGGCGGCGAGGGGGACGAAGGCGCCGGCCAGGGTCACCTTGTAGGCGTTCTCCACCATCTTGAAGATCGAGGCCTCGGACTTCAGCGCGAAGCCGAGCACGATGCAGGTGAATACCACCAGGCAGATGCGCATCACGCGCAGGAAGGCCTTGTCGCCCATGCCCGGGTAGAAGCCGCGCACCACGTTCTCGGCGAAGGTCACCGAAGGCGCCAGCAGCGTCGCCGAGGAGCAGCTCATGATGGCCGAGAGCACGGCGCCGAAGAACAGCACCTGGGCG
>Ga0268298_10005109_pt1 | contig 12448 bp, 7 predicted proteins | sample WWTPWeurt_MetaG_FD_194462 | JGI IMG/M metagenome (GOLD analysis project Ga0268298, IMG submission 194462) | Activated sludge microbial communities from WWTP in Nijmegen, Gelderland, Netherland - WWTP Weurt | ecosystem: Engineered > WWTP > Aerobic digester > Activated sludge | place: Netherlands...
GCACGTAAATGTCCACTTCACTCTCGGTGCTCTCCGGGTTGAAGCGCTCGTCGTAGAGTTCGAAGTCGGCGCTGTTCCGTCTTTTGTAAGGGGCCTGCGGGTTCCACTGTCCCCATATGTAGTCCACTGTGCGACCGATCTCCAGTATCGGTCCCCGGTGGGTGAATCTGGCATATTCTCCCCCTTCCAGTTTGATCTTCACCATACCCGGTGGCACCTGGGTATCTTCTTGCACCGGTAGAGCTGCTATATAGACCATGCAGCAACCCTCTTTCGTTTCTATTTCAGGGTGCTTGGCCGTGCAGACACCGTAAGCCAGATCTGACCTGGCTTCTATTTCATGAGATCGTTTCATAAACTCATCCCAGAGTGCTTTGATTTTTATGGAAGACTTTGGCGCGAAGCTGTCGCCCATGCCCACGACATACTCTTCCTGCCGCTCCACTATCACCGGTTCCATGTTGATTCCTCCTTTGCATATGTGTTCCAGAAGGGCCAGACTGAATGCTCGCTTTGCCATCATATCCGGTGGCAGGCTCCGGCCTTGCCGGGCTTTGCGATAGGCTCCCGGTGTAACTCCGAAAGTTCGTTTGAAAGCCCGGGTAAAAGTTTCCTGGCTTTCGAATCCATATTTGATTGCGTAAGTGAGAATTGACTCTCGGCTTTCCCCAAGCTCTAAGGCTGCTTCTGATAGACGCCTGTCGCGAATATACTCGGCGAGGGAGTCGCCGGTTAAGGAAGTAAAGATACGATGGAAGTGGTATTCCGAAAATCCAGCGTGCTTTGCTGCCTCACCAGCCGAAAGATTTTCGTCGAGGAGATGCCCCTCGATGAAGTCGATGGCCGCCATTACATTTTCCAGGTATTTTTCGCCAGGCACGTGCTTATCTTAGGGGAAGGGAAAAATGAGTTTTTGATCTTTTCTGCTAAGTTGGCTCCATTGGTTTTCTATTTAGAATTCTATGTCAAGAGCATAATCGCTTTTGCCATAGTGGTAGTTGCCTGTTTCGCAGGCAACTACCACCTTCTATTTACTTAGCATTTCATTGGCTTCTTCTATCCATTTAGTGATTAGTTCTTCATCCAGACCGGTGCGCACGCTCTCATCCTTGACGGTGGATTTCTCGCTCAGTATCTTCAGCACCACTTCTTTGTGAAGCGCTTTCCATGCTTGCGGCGATAGATTGCCGCCACCCGCACCCACCCGCAGATAAAGATCATTACCGTCGACTGTGCCAATCATCTTATAGTTGAGCATATACCGCTCAAAGAAATTGGCTCGCTTGAGGATATTATTCATGTGGAGCTCTTGAATAGCTATCAGTTTTGGTGAAAACTTCTGCACGTCAAGTCCGTGTTTCTCAATTAATTTATCCAGCATGGGCTGCCATTTTTCTTCGCCGTAGAGATTGCGGCAATGTTGTATCTGAGCCAGGATGGAAAAGAGATAATGGGCTCCGGAATTTCTATTGGCCTGCAAAATGGCAGGGAAGCCCGGGCTGATACCGCTGCCCAGAAAAGCCACCCGGTCACCGGGACTGGTATTATCCACGATGGCGTAGAAGAGCCCCTCGAAGTCACCCCTGGGGCAGCTGCCGTTGTAACCGACGCGGGCCAGGTCAAAGGGCTCCGATGTGGCCAGGGTCAGCCTGGTGGCGGCCATGGCGCTTTGGGTCAGGTAGAGGGCCAACCCCATTAGTACGGTCAGTACCAGCAAAGAAATGCTTTGGATTTGCTTCTTCTTGAGAATAGCTAGCCTCAGCAATAGTCCGGTACCGCCGCCAACAATCAAGAAAGCAGCGAATTCAGCCGGAACGAGCCGGTAGATCCAGGCCTGACCGCCGTAGATATAGTTGAACAAGCCTATAGATAAAAAGGCTCCCAGAGCTGAAATATAGAGGCTGTAGCGACCAAAGACAAAGCCCAGAGCGCTGCCTGCCAGTACCGTATAGGTAGCGGTAGCCATGAAGCTATCGCCGCGCAGCATGTAGATTAGCGCTCGTCTGGAAAAGTCATAGCCCTGCCCGTGCATGGGCAGAATCTTCATGAATAGAGTCTGTGCCGCTCCACCCGGAGTGATTAGCAGCGAGAGCAAATAGAGACCGGCTATTGAGAGAAAGGTCAGGATCTCAGGATCTTTCAGGCGTTTGACGAGGGCGCTCTTATCCTTTCCCATCAGAAAGATCAGCTCAGCGGCCGCGGCGCACATGACAAACTGCGGTTTCAAGCAGAGCATCAAACCGGTCCAGACTCCCAGAGGTAGTGGCAGATAGCCTTCCAACTTCCCTAAAGTTTTGCCCTGGTGGCGCAGCATACGCCAGATGAAAAAAGGCAAGTAAGCCAGCACAAAAAGATGCTCACGCTCTCCGAAAGAGTAAAGTTCCCGGCAAGAGTAATACACCGCCGCCAATACCATCGGTACCATGCTGACAAAGCCCCTGATTGTCAGAAAGCGATTTAATAGGAATAAGGAAAGTGCGGCCGAGAGAGCACTGAGGCTCAGGACGCAGAGATTGAAGCAGAGAATGATCGGTAGTTTCAAGAGCTGAGCCAGCACCACCGGCACAATGCTCAGGTACATTATCAAGGGTGGGTTCCATTCGAAGAAATCTCGATATGGCACTTGTCCTTCCAGAATCAACCTGGCACACTCCAGGTAGAGGGCCTGATCGGCGTAGGTCAAGAGTGGGTGCTTGAGCCAGTAGTCGAGTGGTGCTATGAGGAGCACCAGGCAAATGGCAAGACTGAAATAAAGATAGAAGCGGCGCGTCAGTTTCATTGGGACGTTTCACCACTGTTTCTACCGAAGATGAAATACTCCCAGTTGTAGCCGGCGTATTCATGGGGCTGTCTGTTGTGGGCGCTGTAGAAGCAGCCCGGTGGTAGTTGCTTGAAGCCGTCTGAAATAGTCTTTTCCATTCCCGATGACTTCATGGTAGGTAACATGGTCGCGTCCATGATCACCAGCTCCGTATCCCTGCTTTCAAGGGCTGCTTGCAAGTCGTCGTTGATGTAGTTGTGGAATTCACTGAGGGCGTCCGTCAGTTTCCCGTGTTCTTTATGCCAGTTCAATAGGAGCAGAGGGCGGCTGAATAGCAGGTAACTGCCCGGCTTTCTTTCGAAGGTCAAAAGCATTGGATAGGCAGGCTGGGCCAGCTCATTGAAGAAGAGTATCTTGCTGCCTGGTTTGGAGTAAGTGGTAAGGGCCGTCTCCAGGTCTACTTTCTTACTCTTAATTCCCCTGGTCTGGGCATAGACCAGTAGCTGCCGGTCTTGCCTGAGGTTTTCGCTTATGACCAGGGTGACCATTGAAATCAGAAGCAGAGCAGCCATTACAGCATACTTGAGCGGGAGCGCCTCTCGCTCTTCTTTGCTGAATCTACTCACCAGTTCTCTGGTTGCTTCTGCTAAAGCAACCACGAAAATACCAGTGGCAGCAAAGATCGCCAGAATCAGATCTTTCGATAGTCCCTGGTTTTCAACTACGTAAAGAGCCAGTCCTGCCGAAAGCAAGATCCCCAGCGAGCGCAAGGTTTGTTTGCCGGCAGTCTGCAAGAAGGAGGTTTTTGCCGAAAGGGCCTGGGCTGTAAACAGGGCGAGAGCACTGGCGCACCAGACATCGAAGCGGTGCGCGCAGGAATCCGGTCCGAAGAGCTCGGCGTTTGGGGTAGTGAATTGCAATAATCTAACGGGCATCGCCCACTGAAAGAAAATCTTGCTTTGTTCGGCCGGCAAAGCCAGAAGCCATGCCAGATAGAGCATTGGTACCAAAAGTAGTGTCAGGGTCTCCGGTGCCGGCTTCTTCTTGTCGGGTTTGAAGAGAAAGGAGAGGACGGCAAAGACCAGGATGTAATGCAGGTCGAGGCAGGCGGCCAGACCGGCCAGTCCACCGATGATTAGAGCCAGGGGGGTGTTTACGGCCTCGCCTGCCGCCCGCTTTAACTTTAGCAATAGCCAGGGCACCAGACCCAGCAGAAGCAGAAACTGCAAGTCGCCGAAGTCGAATCTCACCACATAAGCTGTTAGCGAAAGAGCCACGGGTAGAAGCAGCCAGTGCCTGTATTGACCTTCTCTGGCTGATGTAGCAGCCAGTTTGGCGCCAATTAGCAGGCTTAAAATTAGGACAGCGAAGATACCCAGGGTGATATATATGTCAGGCAAAAGGAAGTAGGGGAGGCTCTCTTTAATGCTGTTTGGCCCGATTGCCTGAAGACCAGTCCAGAGCCATACAAAAAGTTCTCTTGCCTGTAGCAATAGTTTAAAAGTGCCGAGGAGCAGGGGTTGAGTCCAGTCGAAGAAGTCCAGATATAAGTCTTTGCCTTCCGTCATTAACTTGGCAGCATAAATGCGCATGGCAAGCCAACTGCTGATATTGATCGGATGATATAGAAGATCTGCGGACAGCAGTACCAGAGGTGGTGCGCAAAGAAGTAAGGTGCAGAACAGGCTTGCCTCTGCTTTGAAATTGAAGTTTGGCAGTAACTTCTTCATCACCCTCGAATTCCGCTTTCAACTTCCTGCCGCCCATCTCGGCGAGTAAATAAGGGTAACGGTATTGGGCTATATTTGCCAGTGAAATTTGGCAGACTTAGAGCTTTCCATTGAACTTGGCGACTCCTGCCGAAGCTTTCTTGCCCAGGTCTCAGCCATGAATTAAACTGAGGAAATGGTCAGCTACATTTGCTCTCATGGAAGAGGAGATTATGGTAGAGACGCGGGTTTTTGCGAGCAAGCCAGGTCTTCGGCTGGTCTTCTGTTCCTGGCTTCTGGCTTGGTCTGGTCTTCTCTCTGTTTTCTTGCCGTCTCCGGGCAATACTCTCCTTGCTGCCGAGTCTGATAGCTCATTGCCCGATAGTAGTCTAGCCTACGGGCAGTTTCAGAGAAAGATTGAGGCTTCCGACTTAGATGTTTTGCTTCGCGGTGCGGCGGAGCGAGATGCCGGAGAGATTGCTGCCAGGCTCAAACGGGTATGCCCTGAGGCTCTGGGGGAAGTGAAGGATATTTTTCACGGTGTCGAGCTTTGTGGGCATTTTCCTTTGCCGGCGGGGAAGGATGAGTCTGAGGGCGATCGGGCTGAAGCGCGGCAGGCAGCGGTTAAACGATATCTGAAATTCTTCGATAGAGATTTGAACCGCATTCGAGACGATCCTCCGGTGGCACGGAAAAGAGTGCGGCGGGAGTCTGACATAATTGCTCTTGATCTGGTTTTGAAACGCCTGTACGGGAAGGTTTGTACTAGATACCGAAAGTACCGAAGTCTTTCTGCCCTCAGTGTGGCTGAGCCGGATGCCAGCGAGCGCAAGCGGCTCAGGAGTGAGCTTAGTGGTCTTTGCGGTCTGCCCGCCGTCGAAGCGGTGGACGCGGTGCAGGCTGACAGTACGAAGTCGTTCAGGCGCTGGTTGTTCAGGCTCAATCTCGATACTCTCTGGCGCGGGGCTCTCAAGACCGATCCCGAACTGGTGCAGCTTGATAGTTATTGGAAGAGTGTCCCACCGGGGTGTTGGAATCTTATGGCGGAGATATCTCCGCAGCGCAGTTTTCCCCGCAGTTTGGACGAGGTCCGGTTTTTCGCTCGTATGCCTGGTGGCGTGGACCACCCTTTGCCCGGTGGTTGGACTGGTGCCCCTGGCTACCCGGTGCCGACTGCCAGCAATTTGGCTGAACCTGTATTTAGTCGCTCGCGGGTGGGGACTGAGCTTCTGCAGTTCACCACACTCGACAATTCAATTTTGAGTGGGGCAAAGGCTGCTGGTTGCGATCTCAAGCCCAATGAGTTGATCCTCATGTGTGGATTGGTGCAGAGGCGCTCTCAGCGAATATTGAAGGCTTTTTCCGAGTTCATGGAGCAAGAAAGTGGTGCTCATGGAAACAGATCCCATGCTCGTGACTCACTCAAGGAAAAGCTTGAATCCCTATGCGGGGCCGATGCTCTCCTGGAAGTGGAGCGAAATCTTGGCTATTGATGCCCCCAGTAGGCCGGGCATTGCTACAATTGGAAGCTTGGAAATCCTGTCGGGCTCTTCTTCGCTTTGCTCCAACCTTTACCAATCGATGCCGTACTGCCGGCTGCGGCCCAAGCCCTGGCCGGTGCCGGGGCTATTGTTCTTACTGCCGCTCCCGGCGCCGGTAAGACAACCAGGGTGGCGCCGGCCTTGCTCGACGCCGGGCTGGCAGAGCTGGCCGGCGGCAAGCCTGGGCTGATAGTTGTATTGCAGCCTCGCCGCGTGGCAGCCAGGGCTGCTGCTGCCCGAATTGCTGAAGAGCGCGGCGGCAAGATCGGCGCTGAGGTCGGCTATCAGGTTCGCCACGAACGGCGCCTCTCGGCGGCTACCCGCATCCTGGTCTGTACCGAGGGAGTTTTTCTTCGCAAGTTACAGGAAGACCCTTTGCTTGAAAATACAGCCATAGTGGTTTTTGATGAGTTTCACGAGCGCAATCTCGATTCCGATCTGGCTCTGGCTCTTTTGCAGCAAGTGCGAAGCGAGCTCAGACCTGATCTCAAGATAGTGGTCATGTCGGCTACTCTCGATGCTGCTCCGGTCTGCCGTTATCTTGCTGATTGTCCGCTCATCGAGAGCCCGGGCCGTACTTATCCGGTCAAAATCGAGTATCTGACCTATCAACCCCAGACCAGTCTGGATGAAACCATGGCCGAAGGCGTGAAGCGTATGCTCAGGGAAAGTAGCGGGCATGTTCTGGCTTTCCTGCCCGGGGTTGGTGAGATTCGCAAAACAGGCGAGCGGCTGCAAGCTCTGGCAGAGCGGGAAGACCTGGCTTTGCTTGAACTCTACGGGGATTTGCCTCTGGAGGAACAGCAGCGTGTTTTGAAGGAGGTAGGGAAGCGCAAGGTGGTGCTGGCTACCAATGTGGCCGAGACCTCTATCACCATAAGTGGTGTCACGGCCGTGGTTGATTCCGGTCTGGCTAGAGTGAATCGCCTTGACCAGCAGCTTGGTTTGAACAGGCTTGCCCTGGAACGTATATCGAGGGCTGCGGCTGATCAAAGAGCCGGTCGGGCCGGACGCACTGAGGGTGGGCTTTGTTTGCGGCTGTGGACAGAGCGGGAGCATCCTATCTTGCCTGCCTTTGCCGACCCTGAGATTGCCCGGGTAGATCTCTCCGAATGTGCCTTGCAGCTTCTTACCTGGGGAGAGAAGGACCTGGAAAAGTTTGCCTGGTTCGAGGCCCCTTCTTCGGTCAGCCTCGGTCGGGCCCTGGAGTTGCTCGATCAACTCGATGCCATGCAGGGCGGTGCCTTGACGGAGTTAGGGCGGCAGATGGCCGGGCTTCCCCTGCAGCCCCGGCTGGCCAGGCTCTTGCTGGAAGGGGCAAAGGAAGGACAAAGGCACCGTGCCGGTCTCTGCGCGGCCATGCTTTCCGAGCGTGATCCCATTAACAGGCGAGGCCGGGAGCGTGAGGTGGTCAGGCATAAGTCGCAGTCGGATGTCCTGGACCGCATCTGGGCCCTTGAGCAATTCGAGTCCAGGGGTGAGCGGCATTCTTTCCTTGGCGAACTTGTGCCGGGTGCGGCTAAACAGATTTTAAGGGCTGCCGAGCAATTGGAACGGCTGGTTTCCGGTTCGGACGGTGACGGGCAAGGCACTGGCGGCGGTGCCGCTGACGAGGCGCTTGCCCGGGCGATTCTTTTGGCTTTCCCCGATCGAGTTTGTCGCAGAAGGGAGAGCGGCGGTCGCCGTGCTCTCATGGTGGGTGGGCGCGGGGTGAAGCTGGCGGATGAGTCGGCCGTTACCGAGAGTGAACTGTTTGTAGCTGTTGAACTGCTTGAAACCGGTCAGTCGGAGGCTTCGGTCAGGCAGGCCTCGGCCATTAGTAAAAACTGGCTGCCACAGTCACATCTTGTCACCAGTGTAGATGTGGTTTATGACGCCGCCCGTGAAAAGGTGGTGGCATTTAAGCGCACTCGCTTTTGCGACCTTGTCATTGAAGAGGGCATAACCTCCCTGCCTCCCGATCTTGATGCCGGGGAGGTGTTGGCCCGGGGGCTCAGTGCCAGCATAGATTTGAGTGTGCTCGTAGATGACGAGGCCAGGCAGTTTTTAGCAAGATTGGCCTGTTTGCGTGAGTGTATGCCTGAGAGCGACTTGCCTGAGTTTTCGTCTGAGCCCTGGCGGGATCTTCTGCCCCAGTGGTGCATGGGTTGTACGAGTCTGACTGAGCTGAAAGCGTCTTCCTTCCTTGCCGTTCTCAAGTCGGAGTTGACCCACAAGCAACTTATGCTTGTGGAAAGTGCGGCGCCGGAGCGCATAGCCGTTCCCAGCGGCAATAGTATCAAGTTGCATTATGAAGTAGGCAAGCCGCCGGTCTTGGCTGTGCGCATTCAGGAAGTCTTCGGCATGACGGAGACCCCCCGTTTGGCCGGGGGGCGGCTTCCGGTGCTCATGCATTTGTTGGCGCCCAATTATCGGGTGCAGCAAATTACCCCCGATCTGGCTAGTTTCTGGAAGAATACCTATGGGGAAGTGAAGAAGGATCTCAAGGCCCGCTATCCCAAGCATGCCTGGCCTGATAATCCGCTTACGGCTCAAGCCGAGCGTGGTCCCAAGAGGCGTTGACGCCGCTTGCTTAGCTTGTTAGCATCTAGCCGGGAGAGAATTTACTATGAAACTGAGACGAATTGATGATATGCATGTGCACCTGCGGCAGGGCGACATGCTGGCCGGGGTGCTGGCCCAGACTGTTAAACAATGCGGCAGAGCGCTAGTTATGCCCAATACCAGTCCGGCGGTGTTGACTGCCGAGGATGTGGTTAATTATCGTCAGTCGATTCTCGACCTTCTGCCTGTCGGAGTCGATTTTAAGCCGCTCATGACTTTCAAGGTGGTGCCTTCCACAACAGTGCTGCAGATCAAGGAACTGAAGGCCTGCGGTGCGGTGGCCGGGAAACTCTATCCGGATGGGGTGACCACCAACTCTCAGGGGGGAGTGACTGATTTCAAGGCCCTCTATCCGATTTACCAAGCCATGCAAGAAGAAGGGCTGGTGCTCTGTCTGCATGGTGAAATGCCGGGCGCCTTCTCCCTTGATCGAGAGTCTAAGTTTCTTTCGGTATTGCAGGCTATTGCTGCCGACTTCCCAGACTTGAAAATTGTTCTGGAGCATGCCACCACTGCCGAGGCCATACAATGTGTGCAGGCTCTGGGCCCGAATGTGGCCGCGACCCTCACCGTGCATCATCTCTATATCACCCTGGATGATGTCATCGGCGGCAACCTCAATCCCCATGTCTTCTGCAAACCAGTGGCCAAGCGCCCGGAAGATAGAGATGCGCTTATCGCTGCCGCCATAAGCGGTAATGCCAAATTTTTCCTGGGTTCCGATAGTGCGCCCCATCATATTTCTGCTAAAGAGTGTGCCTGCGGTGCTGCCGGTGTCTATACCGCACCGGTATTGGTGCCGGCCCTGGTGGAGCTTTTTGAGAAGCACGGTGCGCTTGCTAAGTTGGAAAAATTTACTTCCGAATTTGGGGCAAATTTCTATGGACTCCCTCTCAATGCGGGAATGCTTACTCTGGAGGAGAAGGGTTGGACTGTGCCGGACGAATATCACGGCGTCAAGCCGTTCCTCTCAGGGCTTAAACTGAAGTGGAGTATCAAGGAAAACTAGGTTTGGGAGGCAATAAATGCCGGGGAAGCGCAGGAGAGACGAGAGACAATCTTCCTTTTCTTACGACGGACCGGTAAGAAAGATTGGCTCCAGTGAGCAGAGCCCGGTTGCCGGTGTGATTTTTGGCGCCATTTTCGCCTTTGTGGGGGTGAGCGTGGTCTTGCTTGCTTGTGGTGCCTTTTCTGTACCGGAGAGTTCCTTCAAGGCGCCCCACTGGGTGGTCGGTGCGGTGGGCGGGCTCTTCACTCTGGCCGGCGTCAACGTGGCACTGCAGGGGCTGGGAGTTTCTCCCAATTCCATTGTTTTCAGGCTGCTTACGCCTGTGATGCTGCTTTGTTTCGGGGCGCCGTTTGCCTGGGTTGTCTTCGGTGATAGCCATGCTCCCCTGGAAGCGCGCATTCTGGTGGGCATCTTTTTCGGCGTCTTTGCCCTTGTATTTGGTGCGGCGGCCGTTATCGGATTAAATACCAGTCTTATGCGAAGACTGGCACGGGATAATCCACAATTGCAGGAGCGAATCAGCGAACTGGAGCGTCGCAAGAAAGGAGGCTAGTGCAGGTTCTATTTCCCTCGCAGACAATCGATATCGAGACCACATGAAGTCTGAACTGGTTATTACCGAAAAGTATCCTGTAATTACTGCAAAAGGAGTTTCCGATCCGGTGGCGCTCTGCGCCAGTTATCTGAGAACTCTCATTCTTCTGGCAATCGGCTGGCTTTTTGCTTCTGCGGTCGTCCATTTTGCGGAAGTTGTGCAATTGATCCTCGTGCTTGTTTGTGCCTGGGCCCATCTGGCTACCGATCCTAAGCTGAGGCTGAATACCTTTCATTCTAAAATCGACCTCAAGGCCAGGGGGTTGGACATCCAAGATCCATACTTGAATGTCCTTATGCCCTGGGAAATGCTCAGTAAGGTTGAGATAAGGCAGCGCCGCTTTAATTTGATTCCAAATTACGTATACTTCGCCTTCAAAAACGGCCAGGATGTGCTGATACTCTGGGACGACGTGAAGGAGACCATGGACTCCACCACGCTCATTTCCTGCGTTCGTACCTGGGCCCCGCATGCTGAAGTCGTCGGAGACGCAGACCTATCCAAATCGGAGTCTATCGCCACCTATACGGAACTATGGCTGAGAGAAATGAGTTCCGAAAAGTGCGGGGCACGTCGACGGCAAGACCAGACGATTTCCGTAGGAACGATTTTGAATGAATGCTACCGGGTCGAGAAAGTGCTTAGCGGCGGCGGACAGGGCACTGCTTATCTGTCCCGAGTTTTGCCCGTGCCTGGCTTGCCCTCGATGCCGGAGCAAGTTGTGATTAAGGAATTAGTCTTACCGGCCAATGCTCATGGACTAAAAAAGGCAACCGATTCTCTGGTCAAGGAAGTTGCCATTCTTCGCAGAATTAATCACCCAGCGATTATTCGCCTCTACGATTTTTTCATTGAAGATATGTGTGGCTATCTGGTCATAGAGTATGTGGACGGAGTGACGCTGCGGCAACTTGTAAGTCAGTCGGGGCCGCTTCCGGAATCAAGAGTGGCAGCCTTTGGCCTTACTCTTTGCCGGGTTCTATCCTACTTGCACGAACTCTCGCCGCCAATTGTGCATGGTGATGTCACTCCCGACAACATCATGGTAGACCGGGAGGGGCGGATCAAGCTGTTGGATTTCGATGCCTCGCAGGAATTGACTCGCAATAAGACCAATACCATCGTAGGTAAGCACGCTTATATGTCGCCTGAGCAGTTTAAGGGTATGCTTGGCGAAGGCTGTGATGTTTATGCCCTTGGTTGTACTCTTTACTTTTTATTGACGGCGGAAGACCCGGAGCCCCTGCAAGAGTCCAGTCCGGCGAGTGCATTGAGTAGTGTAAGCGAGAGGATGAACCAGGTGGTGGTGCAGGCTACCAGGTTGAACTTGGCTCTTCGGTATGCAAGCTTGAATGAGATGAGGGCTGACCTTGAGCGACTCTAATAGCAGCAGGCAGGCGGATCTACCGGCGCTTTCTCAGTCGGGTGGCGCCTATGATATCGAACACCGTCCCACTTTCACGAGGCCGCGGCTATTGCTGTTGAAGGTTACGGCGCCGCTAATTCTCTTCGCCTGCCTGTTTACCGTCTATACGCTTTTCATCAGCGGCGGTGCCATGCATTCCGCCGCACCGGTGACGGTGCTGGCTTGCCAGGCTCTGGCCATTGCACTTGTGGGCTCGTATATGGCGGTGCTCTCTACGGTCTTGAAGAACAAATTTGTGCTGCGCCGCGAAAGCATGAGTTTCCCGGCGCTCTATTTTATTCCTGCAGGGGGACGCCTGAAGCGAGACTGGTCCGAGCTTCAGAAAGTTACCTTTGCCAGAAGGTCGACGGATATATCCGCTGCCGATCAAATAGTGATGAGTTTTCAGGGCCACAATGAACCGGATACAACCGACCTTTTCATCAAGCTCAAGGAGATTGAACCTCTGGAACTTAAGAAGTTGGTTTATGCCATCGTTACTAACGCTCCCCATGCAACTTTTGAGCCGCCCTTAAACCAGGTTGCCCTTGAGTTTCCGACCGTGAGCGGCATCAAGCATGTGAACTTTCAAAACTTCACCAGTCTCTGGGAAGAAGAATTTTCTACTCGCTTTTCGCCCACCTTGTTTGTGCCGCTGGCGCCGTCTGCCAGGTTGAGAGGCGGCACCATTGAGATTTCGGAACTGGTTGCTTGCGGCGGCTCGGCGGCGATTTATGCCGCTAAGGACAACCAGGGTACTTCGATAATTGTGAAAGAAGCCGTCATTCCCAGCAATTCATCTGAGACTCTAAAAAACAAGGCCC
>Ga0268298_10005110_pt1 | contig 12444 bp, 8 predicted proteins | sample WWTPWeurt_MetaG_FD_194462 | JGI IMG/M metagenome (GOLD analysis project Ga0268298, IMG submission 194462) | Activated sludge microbial communities from WWTP in Nijmegen, Gelderland, Netherland - WWTP Weurt | ecosystem: Engineered > WWTP > Aerobic digester > Activated sludge | place: Netherlands...
CGTAGTTGCGTTTGATCTCGTCCAGTTTGTTGCCAGATAATGTTTCGAGTCCGTGCATACCTGTAAACCCTGCTTCGACGGCGAAGGGCAACAACTTGTCAATCTTTCCGTCCGTGTGCCAGATGACAGGCACGGACAATTCTTTCACTACTCGCTGATGATAGGGCAGAACCAACTCGCGCCACATCTGAGGAGAAATCATCGAGCCGCCACGGTGCGCCGAGTCATCGCCCATGATGATGACTTCCGCGCCGAGGGAGATGGCGCGTTGGAAGATGGCAATGCACCAATCCGTCCGCGCCTGCATGACCGCATGGACAAAAGGTTTGTCTTTGCGATACATGGCGAACATATGCTCCATGCCCATCCCCATATAGGTCCCCATAAAGGGACCGATATGCGTGCCAAAGAAGAGGCAAAGGTCTGGATAATTCGTCCGAATGTCTGCCACCCGCTTCACGTCGAAGAAACGAAGCGCGTACTCCATCGGCGGGGTGTAGCGAATCAAATCATCAGGCGTTTGAATCGCGCCGTGAAAATACATCCCCTTTTTCCACACGCGCCCGAATTCATCCACGCCATCTTTCCACGCATTGCTTTCGCTTGGTGTTTGCGAGGGCATGAGAATGGCGTCTTGACCCAACTCGGCATATGCCCGATAAGGATCCGTGACACCGAGTTCGTCGAACATGCCATCGATCCAAACCTCAAAGCGCGGAACACGGTCTGGAATTTTTCCTTCAAGCACAGCCTGAATTAATTCGCGTGAGTTCATAACATTTTCGCGACGATCTCTTTGAACACCTTCGCCGCCACCATTTCGGTGACATTTGAAACATCTTGCGTGGGATTGAGTTCCACTACATCTGCGCCTACGATATTTGCATTGAGCGATTGAATCACGCTCAATGCTTCGCGCGTGGATAGCCCGCCAGGTTCGCGGTGGGATATGCCAGGCGCGAAAGCGGGGTCGAGACAATCCATATCGAAGGTGATGTAAAGCGGCGAGTCGAATCGGATATTGAACACATCTTGCCAGTTTTGCATGGTGAGCACGTCCACACTGAAACGCCTGGCTTGCTCGCGTTGATGTCCGTTGATGGTGCGAATGCCCACTTGCACAAGCCGCTTCGCCAAGCCCGCTTCCATGATCCGCGCAAAGGGACTGGCGTGTGAATGCGGGTTGCCTTCAAAGTCATCATACAAATCGGGATGTGCGTCGAAGTGCAGGATGGTGAGATTGGAATGATATTTTGCCGCGGCTTTTACCAGCGGATACGTGACGGAGTGGTCGCCGCCAAATGCCATGACCTTTAGCCCCGCTTCATATAATTGACCTGCAGCTTGCTCGGTCTCTAGGGGCATTCTCTCCGCTGACGGTGTAATGTCGCCCATGTCTGCAAAGAGTCCATCCGCACCAAGATAGGTTTCGTTTTCCGTCCACAGATTGGACGAGTCACAGAAGAACGCTTCACGAATCCGTTGTGGCGCCAATGCCGAGCCGCGTTTGTAGGATGAGTTTTCATCGGATGCCACGCCAAGTAAGCCAATTTTTGCGGGAGAGGGAAAGTGAGGGAATTTTTTCATAATTTTTTATCCAGAAGAACATGAAAATTCACGAAGGAAAACCACTGTTTACTTTTCACTGATTACTATCTTTTTACTTCTCTCCATCCACTCAGGGCTTACATCCGCGCCGTGACCGTGAACATCGGAGAGAGTCACCGTGCCATTGAGTTGGAAGTCCACGCCGCCGATGGAGGGTTCTTCGGTGAAGTGGAAGGGAGAGTCGAGATCGTGCAGGGAAATGTTCGGGCAGGCACAGATCAGGTGCGCGCCCGCACTAACTCCGATGAGAGACTCGGACATACCGCCGAGCATACATTTGATGCCCGCCGCTTCGCCGATGGCATTGATTTTCAGCGCGTCGTGAATGCCCGCGGACTTGGCGAGTTTAATGTTGAAGTAATCTACCGCGCCGAGCGAAGCAAGACGAAACGCGTCATACGCACCGAAGATAGATTCATCCGCCATGATGGCGATGGGACTGCGCTCGCGCACGCGCTTCAAGCCTTCGACATTCCAATACGGCAGCGGTTGTTCGCAGACTTCAATTTCGTATTCTGCCAGCGCGGTGAGAATGTTGATGGCGGTGATTTCATCCCAGGCTTGGTTGGCGTCTAAACGGATGGTGGCAGCGGATGGGGGAACGGATAAACGGATGGCGCGGATTCTTTCAATGTCTTCCGCTTTGCCCGTGCCAACTTTGACCTTGATGGCTTTCGTGCCGTTCTCAACATGCTGTTTTGCTGTCGCTGCCATTTTGTCGGGCGAGTCAATGCCGATGGTGCGGTTGGAGTAAATGACTTTTTTCTCGCCGCCGAGCAAGGCATATAAAGGAAGTTCGGCATGTTTGGCGAGCAGGTCATACAGCGCAAGGTCATACGCGCAACGGATGGCGGGATTCTTGAGCATGTATTGTTCAAGTTCGCGCAGACGCGTATCGATTTCCAGCGGATTCTTGCCGATGATCAGTTGCGCATACAGTTTGGCAGATTCAAATCCGTTGTCCGCGTCTTCGCCTGTGACAAAGCGGGACGGCACGCCTTCGCCTACACCCACCAACCCGTCACTGTCATACACGCGGACGATGATGTTGTGGGCGCTGTTCATCACCGCAAGAGCAATCTTGAACGTGTGATTGAACGGGATGTTGAGGTCAATGATTTCGATTTTGGTAATGGTTGGCATAAAAAACCTTTGGGACACGGATTACGCGGATTTCGCGGAAAAGGCACGGATTTTCTTTAAAAAAAATCCGTGTTCATCCGTGTGATCCGTCAAATCCGTGTACTGCTTTTATTTTCCTTTATAAATCGGCACGCGCTTTTCCAAAAACGCCGTCACGCCTTCCTTCAAATCTTCACTGGCAATACATTCCAGTGTGCCTTCGGTTTCGAGCGCCATGACCGCTTCGAGATTCAGGTCATACGATTTGTGCAAGACCTGCTTCACCAGCCGCATGGAGATGGGCGCATTCGCCGCCAGCGCCTTTGCCATTTCCAAGGCTTCGCGCATGAGCATTTCAGTCGGAAGAACGCGTGTCACCAAGCCCATGTCCAACGATTGTTGAGCGGATATTTTTTCGCCCGTCAACATCACTTGCGCGGCGCGTCCCATGCCGATGAGTCGCGGCAGGCGGTGCATGACTCCGTTGGTTTCGAACAGTCCGCGCTTGACTTCGGCAAATTCAAAACTCGCCATTTGCGAAGCAATGCGGATGTCGCTCGCTATCGCAACTTCCGCGCCGGCGCCCACCGCCACGCCATTGATCGCAGAGATGATCGGCTTGGGCAGGCTCACCATGCGGCGCGTCAACTCTTGCATTTCGTTCAACTCGGCGCGCGCCTGCTCCATCGTCATCGCGCCATCGAACAGGTGCGACACTTCATCAAGGTCAATGCCTGCCGAGAACGCCCGCCCCGCGCCCGTCAGCAAAATCACGCGGATGGAATCGTCGCGCTCGATTCGCTCAAACAAATCAAGCAACGTCTGAAACATGCTGCGCCGAAACACGTTCAACACGTCGGGGCGGTTGAAGGTGATGATAGCAATTTGGTCTTTGGTTTCGTAAAGGATGTCTGTCATAGGATGTGTGTGGGTGCGTCGCACCAAAAGGGTTGGATGATTCTAGTTGGGCAGTTTTTTCTATGGGTTGGATTTATCTTGTTGATTCTGGTGCGACGCACGCTGCCGTATGGGAATCTCGATGAATGAGCCTTGTTTACCCCCAAGCATTATCTCCACGCTCGGACTACCCGTGAGCGGGATTCGTCCAAAGGTATCTTTGTCTGCGCCTGAGAGGGATACTCGCAACTTCCACCCGCGCCGAATCAGCGCCGAGATGGGATTCAACCCGAAGGTGATTTCCGCCACTTCGCCAGGGACGAGCGGCATGGCGTCTTTCCGTTTGAAGGAATGATAGGGGACGAATTGTTTATACGGCGGTGTGTCCGTTGAAACTTTGCGATGGATGGCACGCAGCATTCCTTCGGTGAGGTAATGTGCGTTGCCTTGCTCGTCAATCGCTTCGAGATAGACGAAGAAGTTGCCATCGTCGTGCGTGGATTTGACGAAGAGAGTCACAACGGGATAGCCCGTGATTTCGCTATCCTGTTCCAGCGGCGCAGAAGTGTACGCAAGTTGACCTTTGATGGGCGCATACTTCACGGGTCGCTGGTCGAGTTCGGTTTGCCAGCGGTTGTTGAACCCTGTTGAGGCGTTGAAATCTGTCTGGTAGTAGTCAGCAGGCTGGGGCGGGGGAAGAAGCGCGGAGAGTCCGCTTTGGGGTTGGAAAAAGAATCGGGTGTTGGAAAAATCCGCAGGTGGAAACTCAGGCGTCGATTTCCATTCATTTTCAAAAATGGTGAAGTAGTGCAACTCACGGGTGGTGGGCGGGCTGTCGAAGAAGCGCAACGATTCTTTCATCTGCGCGAGAAGCGGAAAAGGATTTTCCTTCGCGCCGACGTGTTGGGTTGCACCGTGATTCCATGCGCCGATGACGGCTCGTTGCGGGCGGGGATTGTTGGCGAAGCGATGGATGACGGCGTTGGCGGTGGCGGCGTCGAACCAACTGCCCCAATGGTCGAGCGTGTGCGTGGTGGGGCGATTGAACATGCTGATGTCGTCCATGCGGATGGCGAGTTCGGGGTCGAGGTCATCACGGAAGGTGATGTGACGCAGCGCGGAATCCACCTGCTGATTGTTGTGCTTCGGGATGGGATGATTGCCGACAGGCTTGACACCTTTGACAAGAATCTTTTCGAGCACGCTCATGCTCTTTGGAAGTTGATTGGCGTCGAGGGCGCGGTTGTAATCTGCCCATTGCGTGAGCATGAACTCGTTGGGCACACCGCCAGGGAACGCGATGTCGGTGTAAACGTCGTACTCGTTGAAACGCACGAGCGCGGAGGCGACAGCGGGATGCCCGCACGCGCCGAGCATTTCGGCGGTGGTGGCTTGATACGAATTGCCGAAGCCGCCGACTTGCCCATTGCTCCACGGTTGACACGTAACCCATTCGGTTAAGTCGTAAAGGTCAGTGAGGTCGGTCGCAGACCACGGATGCGGATGATTTCCTTCCGACGCGCCCGTGCCGCGCATGTCAATGCGAAGAACGGCGTAACCAAAGGCAGTGAAAAAATTGCGGGCTGAATCGGGAAGAGAGAGAAACCACGAGAACGGCGCTTTGAGTTGTTGCGCGCGCCAATATCGCGTGGCGGCAAACAGCGCGGGGATTTTAGTTTCGGGCGTGAGTCCGTGCGGGAGGTAAAGGTCAACGGCGAGACGAGTCCCATCGCGCATGGGGATGTACAACGTCTGCTCGGTGGAGCCTTTGTATTGGGGAGGGCGGAGGGTGTTTGCAGAAGGAAATGTCATGGATAAATATTTACCATTTACCAATTACTATTTACACTGTAATTGGTAAATGGTAATTATTGGTTGAGGAAGTCTCTTATCACTTGCTGAAACTTCTCTGGTTCTTCGAGGAATGCCCAATGTCCGCTTTGGGTGAAGGCAACGGATTGGCAGTTGGGCATGGTGGTGCAGAGTTCATCGGCGACGGGTTTGCCGGTGTAAGGTGAGTCCGCTGTGCCGTAGATGAAGAGTGTGGGTGTTTGCAGTTGGCTGAGTTCTTTTTTATAGCCGTAGCCTGTGAGCGAGAAAGAAATTTCGCGCCACGGGGCGAATGAGACTGTGCCTGTATCTTTGAGCAAATCCGTTTTTGTTTTATCAAATAGTCTTTGCGGATTATCCTTTTCAGATGACTTGGTGAACCATTCATCTGCGAATTTGGAATCAGCGGGCGGGAAGCCGAGGGTGGTGGAGTATAACGCGCCGCCAAACCACTTCCAGGCGAAGCGATTGTTCATGCCGTTGTTGATTCGTATCCCGCCTGCGATGAGCATCTTCTCGATGTGTTTCGGATACTTGAGCGCGTAGTGTTGAACCAATGCGCTGCCGAAGGAATGACCAATGAGAATGACCTTGTCCGCTTTGACCACGTCACGGCGCAAGGCTTCCAGTTCTTCCACCAACTGCTCGATGGTGTAGTCTGCGGGATTTGGCTTGATCTGCGAATTGCCCGAACCGCGCTGGTCATAGAAGATGACGCAGGTCTCTTTGGCGAGGAAGTCGAATCCATTCTTGAAACTCAGGCTCGAATGCCCAGGTCCGCCGTGGACGAGGATGACGGGCGGCAGGTTTTTCTCCGTGCCGAGTTCGCGATAGTACAAGTCATAGCCGTTGACGTGGGCGGGAGTGGCACAGTCCACGCATGGGCGGAATTGGGGCAGGACGCGGTTGTAGGCGTGGTATGCGTATGCCACGTAGAGCGCGAGGATTGCAAGAACAGCAATGATGACTTGCAAGATGATGAGCATAAGGAAATTGTGGATTAGGGATTAGGAAGAGTGTAATTCCTAATCCCTAATCCGCCTAATTCCTAAATTTCTTTCTTCGCTTCACCCTTGGTCACAGGGAACATGGCAACGGTGGCAAGGACGAGAAAGACGAACATGATGAGCCAGACCCAGCGGTAGTCGTTGCCCATTGCTTCGACGAGAGTCCCGCCGAGGATGGGTCCGATGATGAAGCCGAGGGTCACAGCGATTTGACGCAAGCCAGTGTAGGTTCCCATCAAGGTTTCGACGGGAGCGCTGTCCACGATCATGGCAACTTGGACGACGTTGGCGAGAGGCCATGTCAGACCGCAGATGAGCAGTCCCACATTGAGCATGGTTGCGTCGGGGAAGAGGTAGATGACGAGGGCGCCGATGGCGTATCCCACCAAGCCGATGATTTGGGTGGTCTTGCGTCCGATCTTGTTGGCGATCAAACCTGCGGGGACGGCGATGAACATGAAGGCAATCGCAGGGATGGCAACCAGCATGGCGGCGGAAGATTCTTCCATGCCGAGGGAGAAAACTCCATACGAACTGAGGAAGGCTTGCATTTGCGCAAGCGCGACATATGCAAGCAAATTGCTGAGCAACAAATAAATGAGACTGGTGCGATTCTCCGCGGGTTGGTCACGCAGGAATTTGATAATGCCCGCAAGGTTGAACTTCTCGCCTGCCAGTTCGCTGGCGCTGGCAAGTTCTTCGGGTTCTTTGACAAATGCCCAGGTGAGGAAAAAGATCAGAAGCGCAAGACCAGCCGCAATCCAGAAAGGAAGCGGTCCGTACACGTCATACAGCGCCGCGCCCGCCAGGGCAGTGATCACCACCAGCAGACCCGCAATCGCGCCAGCAATCCCGTTTGCAGTGGCGCGTTGAGGAGAGGGGGTCACGTCAAAGAGCAGAACATCCGCAACAGGACGCACAACCGCGAAGGCGATTAGGACGAGGAATAGCGAAATGATGAAAGGGATGAGCAAGCCGGTCAGTTGACCCGTCTGCCCGTTGAGTTCGGGGGCGATGTTCATGGGGATGAGCGGGATAAAAATGAAGGCGGCGATGGCAACAGGCACGCCGAAGAGGATGAAGGGCATACGGCGACCCCACTTCGAGCGCATACTATCGCTCCATGCGCCGACGAAGGGGCTAATGAACAAGCCCGCGATGTTATCGAAGACGAGAATGAAACCCGTCAGCGCGGGTCCGAGACCGAAGCCGACGGTGGTCGCGCCCGCTTCGGTGAAGGCGGGGTTGCCCGCCTGCAAATAGACGGGGACGTAGGTGTTGTACAACTGCCAGATGACTTCCATCACGGCGGGCAGGGTTGCCGCGATGATGATGTTGCGCCAACTCAACTTGATATGGGACATGCGCTCTCTCCTGTAATATTTTGTACGATTGTTCAAATTTTTGTTCAATCGTTATAACAGAATACAGGAAAAAAAGTTACGAGTCAAGTAGGGAAAAGAAAGATCCAATGGATTTTGCAAGGTAGATTTTGTAATTTCCGCGCGACTGTATTCGGCGTACACCAATACGCTGATTAATACCCCCATGACATACCCCGTTGCAGCGCAACGGGGTATGTATCTCGATTCAAATTGCCAAAATCTCCTCTAAGGCTCAAACACCTCCAACATGCGGACAGTGGGCGGACCCTGCACCTTCCCCTCCAGCGCCTGCAGGAAGCCAGGGCGCATGGCATCGGCTGCGGATTCGGCATCTTCCTTCGTTGCCCACACGCTCAGGAGTCCGTACTCGCCGACGCCTTCATCTGCCAAGAAGGTGGCATTTTTGAATCCCTTCATCCCCTGCATGACAGACTGGAATTGCTTTGCCATACCTTCGGCGAATGGGCGTTTTCCTGTTCCGAGCGTGAACATAATTAAACGTGCGTACATGGTGTAATCTCCTTTTGAATTGGTAATGGTTTTGAACGACAACGGTATGGATCAGGTTTTACATCACGCCATGCCCACCTCCGCGGATTTCTTTTTGTGGTTCAGGCGTGCATGGGCGCTTTCGCGTTTTTTCGAAATGGGCACCAGCCCAAATGCTTCGCCTAGTCCCAGCGCGGGCATGTTACGGTAGATGACTTCATAATTGCCAGGCTGAATGCGATACGTTTCGTGCCAGATACCCACATCGCTATCATCACTTCCTATGGCTTGATTGAAAGCACGCCACGCAGGCATATGAGCGCGATCCTTCTGGCGGGAATAAGCCATCAAATGTTCGAGGGAGCGCCAGTATTGGACAACCGTAAACGGGTTGAGCAGGCGGAAGCCCATCAAGCCTGAGTTCGGGTCGGCGCTGAGTTCTTCCAACATGCGCGGCATGGCTTTGAACACAGGCAGCCACTTGTGAATCTTCCACCAATTATTCACACGCATCCCGATCAGAAAAACAACGAACTCGCCTTCGATCTCGGTCGTCATTCGTTCTTTGAATATCTTTGCCATTGGGTATAATCTCCTTGTCTTCTAAGTTCGGTCAAACTACGATGACCAAATCTTATGATGACGCGGTTTTTTCATCGTTTATTTACCGTTAGTTTGCCCAATTCATCCAAAATTGGAGGAATTCAGGTTTGAAACCAGCGCTTGAGATCACTGCTTTGGGAAAACCGCAGATTAAATGGCAGGGACAGCCGCTCACCGCCGACCTAATCTCTGCCAAAGGTCAGGCATTGCTTTATTATCTGGCAATCACGGGACAGGTTTGTTCGCGGCAGTCGATCTCAGGCTTGTTATGGGGTGATTTTTCGGAAGAACGCGCGCGGGGGAATTTACGACTCACACTCAGCAAATTACGCAGTGTCATCGGTGACTACATCATTGCCACCCGCCAATCGCTGGCGTTCGATTTTTCTTTGCCCCACTCGCTCGATGCGGGCGAGTTCACCCGTCATAGCGCTGCACCTGAGAAAAGCAAAACCAGCGAACTCGAAACCGCCATCGCACTTTATCGTGGAAATTTTTTGGATGATTTTCATCTGCATGAAGCGCCCGATTTCGAAACCTGGGTCGTGGTCGAGCGCGAGCGTTTTCAGCAGATGGCGCTGGCATTGCTTGTGCATCTCGCTGCATCTACACAACAGCAACACGATTTTGAAAAAGCCGCCGCCTTCACGCGCCGCATCCTTGCGCTTGAACCGTGGCGTGAAGAGGCACATCGGCAACTGATGACCGTGCTCGCGCAGAGCGGTCAACGTACTGCGGCGCTGAGTCAGTTTGAGGTGTGCAAAAAACATCTGGATGAAGAGTTGGGAGTCGAACCGTCAGCAGAGACCAAGGTTCTTTATGACAGGATCAAGCATGGGGATGTCAAAGAAGCGGATGGAGAATCCGCCCGCAGAGTTGAGTCAAAGTCCCAATCCAAATCCTCCCCGAAAAAATCCGCCTCAAACCTACGCCATAACCTGCCTCAAAACCTGACGCCTTTTCTTGGGCGTGAAGCGGAACTCGCGCAGATCGGCGAGTTGCTTCGCAACCCCGAGTGCCGCCTGCTTACGCTGGTGGGAGCAGGCGGTGTGGGCAAGACGCGTCTTGCGATCCGCGCGGCGCAGATGCAGGTGGAGCGTTTTCAAGACGGTGTGCGTTTTCTTTCGCTGCGCGGCATGAAGCCCGCTGAGCCTATGGAAACGACTGAGTTGCTGATCGCCGCCATCGCGGATGCAGTGGGTTATACGTTTTCGGCGCAACATGCACCGCGCGAGTTGTTGCTTAAACATCTCGCCGATAAAGAAACCTTATTCGTGCTGGATAACCTTGAACCACTGCTGGCTTCGCAGTTGGGAATACGCGCACACATTGAAAGTTTATTGTTGGATATTTTGAAGGAATGCCCCGCGGTGAAGTTGCTGGTCACATCCCGTGAGCGGATCAACCTGCCGTCGGAATGGCTGGTGGAGGTACAGGGGCTGCCCTACCCGCCGACGTTCGATAAGAACACTGGTATGCAATATCCATCGGTCGAGTTGTTCAGCCATCAAGCCCGCCGTGTGAACGCCAATTTTTCACTGGATGGGCAGGAGTATGCGGTCAACCGTATTTGCCAGTTGGTGGCGGGCTTTCCGCTTGGCATTGAACTTGCCGCCAATTGGGTCAGGCTGCTCACGTGCGAAGAAATTGTCAAGCGGTTGGAGCAGGGCGGCGAGATTCTCACCACCGATTTGCCCGAGTTAAACCCATCCCTGCGCTCCGTGTTGGATTCGACGTGGGCGATGCTTACTGATCAAGAGCAGGCTGTCTTTCGGCGGTTGTCTGTTTTCAGGAAAGGCTTCACATTATCTGCCGCACAACAGGTGGCGGATGCCAGCCTGTCCATTTTGAACAGCCTGATGAACAAGAGCATGATACGGCGCGATGAGAACGGTCGATATGTGCTGCATGAGTTGTTGGTGCAGTTCGGTTCGTATCATCTGAAACTCGAATCTGAACAGGAACAGGAAACACGTCAAAAGCATGGTCGCTTCTACGGCAGTTTTTTACAGTCGCGCCATGTTGCCATCAAGGATATCCATGACAAAGCTGTTGTGCATGGAATCAATACCGAGATCGAAAATATCCGCGCCGCGTTGGAGTGGTATTTCGAGCAGGGGGACGTAGAGGCAATCAGCTCTTATTTGGAACCCCTGATCCGTTTTAACACGCGCAAAGGCTGGTTCCAAGAGTCGGTGATGCTCCTTGAAAAAGCCTGCACCATGGCGAATGTCTCTGCTTTGCAATTGGGATACTGGCATCGCTGGCTGGGTGAAGCCCAGTACTCCCTGGGGAATATCACAGCCAGCACACAGAATCTTGAAACTGCCTTGTATTATTTGGGATACCCAAAACCCAAACATCCGCTGATGCTGGCGCTTGCCAGTTTTTCGCAGGCTACTGTGCAGATCTGGCGGCGAGTCTGGAAGCCTGGTTTGCACACGCTCGAACATGAAGAGATGGAAAAACGGCTGGCAGCCGTCGCCATCTGTGAACGATTAGCCCAGATCTACTGGTTTCAAAGCAAACTCGATGCTATTTTTTTTCTGGTCTTTTTCCCGCTCAATCTGGTCGAGAGCTTCGGGAATATACCCATGCAGGCACAACTCAGTGCCAACGCTGCCATTGGGTTAAACCTCAGCCCTATTCCCAATGCGGCAACGTATTACCTGCAAAACGGACTGCGCCTGGCGCAGGAGCAAAACGACCCGCTCGTGCTGGGACATGTTCTGGAATATGCAGGGGTGCTTCACCTTGGACGTGGGGAATGGGAGCAGGCACAAGCGGTCTTGCAAAGATCATGGGAAGTGCTTGAAGCAGTGGATTTTCACAGGCAGTGGGAAGAAGCCGCAGGGTTGCTTTCTGAGATGAAATCTCTGCGCAGTGATTTTGCGGGCTCGATCCAAATCCAACAAAAGGTCATTGCTTCGGCACGTCAGCGCGGCGACACGCAACTTCAATTCCACGATTCGACAGGGCTGGCAACGAACCATTTGCGGCTGGGTAACATTGAACAAGCCAATGAGCATTTTCGCAACGCCGCAGCATTATTGGGCGGAAATAACGCGGTTATCGATAAAATTCGTTATTACGGAGCATCCGCGCAGGCTGTTTTACAACAGGGGGATCTGCAAGCCGCCAAAGAATTTGCAGAGCAGGCAATGCTGCTGATTTCAAAGGTCAAGCCGACATCGTTCTATATTCTGGAAGGGTATGCTGGCGCTTCAGAAGTGTATCTAACCGCGTTGGAAAACGGGAAAAATTCCGAAGACCTGAAATCTGCTCGACGGGCGGTGAAGGCGTTGCATGAGTTCGGTCACTTGCTGAAAGTAGGTCAGCCGCGGGCGTGGCTGCATCAAGGTCTGCTCCATTGGGCAGAAGGGCAGCAGAAGAAGGCATATAGAGGATGGAAAAAAAGCCTGGCGTTGGCAGAGCAGTTGTCCATGCCGTATGAAACGGCGCGGGCGCATTACGAGATCGGGCGGCATTTGCCACCCCACGAG
>Ga0268298_10005111_pt1 | contig 12437 bp, 10 predicted proteins | sample WWTPWeurt_MetaG_FD_194462 | JGI IMG/M metagenome (GOLD analysis project Ga0268298, IMG submission 194462) | Activated sludge microbial communities from WWTP in Nijmegen, Gelderland, Netherland - WWTP Weurt | ecosystem: Engineered > WWTP > Aerobic digester > Activated sludge | place...
CCGCAGGCGGTCGGTGGGCAAGACGCGGAGATCGGTTCCGACCGCGTAGCGTCGCCCTTCGTGGAGCAGCGTGCGGAAGAGCGAGTAGCCGACCTTGGGCCGCATCCGCTCGACCACCGGGCCCTTCGAGGCACTGACTCCCTCGCTCTCGTCGTCGTCCGTCTGAAGCGCGGGCAATTCCGCGCCCTTGCTCAAATACCAGGGCACCGGGTCGCTGGTCTTGTCGGCCCAAGCCTTGGCCGGCGCGATGAGCTCGCCCGATCCGCCGAGCCAAACCTCCTGAGCGTAACTGGCACCGATTTCCCCGTCGGCTTCGAGCCACTTCTGCATGCGCTCATCGAGATCGGGCTCGGCGCGCTCGAGCTCTCCTGCCGACGGCAGGTGGCCGTAGATCGGACCCGGCTTTCGCACGGTGCCGTAGACGTAGGGGAGCTTTCGAGTCGGGTCGGGAGGAAACTCTCGAGCGATGCGGACCAGGGGGTCTTCCTTGTCCAACGTCGCGCGTTTGCCGACGCAGATGAAGCCGTCCGGCTGGATGGCGTACCAGCCGCCCTTGCAGCCCTCGTGGCCCGCGGCCTTGTCCGCTGCGGGCACCGACGCACCGACCCGGAGGTAGCCGAGCCGCTCCGATCGAAACGAAGGCCGGTCGTGGATCCAAACTCGAAGCGCGCGCGCGTAGACCCTCGGGCGCCCCGTCTCGAGTCCGGCCTCCTCGGGCTTCTGGCTCTCGCCGTTCAAGCGGACCGCGGTTGGAACTCGAGGTCTCGGCGGGCGGGCGCTGGCCGATGGCAGCGGCGCCGATTCGGCTGCCCCCTCGCTCGGGCTCGGCGCGGCGCTCGAGAGCGCCGGAGCCTCCCCCTTGGAACAACCACCGCAAACGACGAGGGGAAGGACTGCCGCGAGCCGTCGGAACATCGCCAGCCCGAAATTGCACAGAAGGCGGGGTAACGGCCAGAAAGCGGCACGATTCACATCCGCACGATGGCATTTCAATATTGAAATCCTCGGGCGCCGTGGCCACGGCGAAGCTGCTGATATCACGTGCGCGCCTCCTGGCCCGACCATTGCAGAGCGTATTGTCCAGCGGCAGCCTGTGGCGTCCCCCCCCCTCCGCCCGGGCTGCCGCTGTTCTTTTTTGTTCTGCCGGGCCGCCGACCTTCCCGCTGTCGCCCGTCGCGGGCCCGTGATGTAGAACGCGCGCGCGCATGGTCCTCTGCCACGCGAGCCCGGCCCGACTCGAAATCCGCCGCAGCGGCGGGTTCGGTGCCACGGTGTTGAGCGCGATCGCTCTGGGCGCCTTCGCTCTCGCCCCCCTTCTCTCGGGCGGCGCAGTGACATCGGGGCGCGCCCTGCTCGCTTTCGTCCTCGGGCTCGTCGCAGGCTTGCTCGCCATCGTCGCGCGTCCCCGCGCTCGCGGGCTTCGCATCCTGCTCGACGCCGGCGTCATCGACGACGATCAGGGGACCGCACGCGCGCTGGCGCGCGCTCGCGGCATCACGCTGACGTCCGGCGGCTCGACCCTCGAGCACGCGGCACGCGCGCGCTATCGCGCCGAGCTCGAGCTCGACGCGGGCGAACGCCTGGTGCTGCTCGAGGATCCAGATCCCGCACGCGTACTCGCCGACCTTCGCAGGGTCCTCGGCTACGTGAGCCTCCCAGTCCGCCCGGGCTGGGGCCTCGGCGACGACCGAACGCCCTGGCGCACGGCGCCCCCTCGGCGCACCGAAACGCCGCGCGTCAGCATTCGAGGAAAGCCCCAAGAGGCCGAGCGTGGTGCGGGGATCTGTGTGGCCGGTGGAGCGCTCGTGATTGGCACCGCCATGGGTATCATGCACGTGGCGCGCATCCGCAGCGGAGCCGACACCTCGCTCCTCAGCTGGGTGCTTTCTCTGAGTCTCTTTGGTTTCGTGGTGGTGCTCGCCGCGTTCCTGCTCAGCGACGTCGTCGTCGTGGAAATCGGTCCGGATCGCGTGCGGGTCGAGCGCCACGCCCTCGGGCTCACCCTGTCGCGTTTCGAGGTCGCCGCCGCCGAGATCCGAGGGGCGACCGCCGTCGGGCTCGTGCCCGGCGAGCCGCGACACCTGGTGCTGGAGACGCGCGCTGGCTTCCGCTCCTTCTCGCTCGTCGGGGAGGCAGCCACCCGTGCCGCCGCCGCCCTCGACGGCGCGTGACGGCCGAGCCCCAAAGCGCTGCCGATCCGCCAGCCGTCGCGTACGGCACGGCGGAGCTCCACGAGCGTCCCGACGAGGACACCGCTTCAGTCACCCACTCGGAGAGTGCCAGGCGCGCAACGCTTCTCGTGCGACGTCGGGACGCCACGGGGTGGCGTGACGTCGATGCGAATGCTCTCGCCCGCCTTGCACGTGACCTCGCCGACGTAGGGCGTGTTCCCGAGCTTCACGCCGTCCGCGCGCACTTCGGAGCGGTCGGGCCCGAGCGTCACCACCAGCGGCACGCGCAAGGTAGTCCCGGACTTCACCGCAGACGCCGGGGGGCGGGGCTCGGGGGCGCGCGTCGCGGGTGGAGGTGGCGGCGGCGCCGGCGCGGCGGCGCTCTCGAGCGTCGGTGCCTGCTCGCGAATCGCGAACAGCACGCCCGCCGTGCCGAAGCGCGCGGCCGAGAGCGCGACGAGCCCGGCCGCCGCCAGCTGCGCGAAGCTCGAAGCGCGAGCGATCGACGCGCGGATCATCCCGCCACCCTCAGCACTTCCATCAACGAAGTTTCCCCGCGCTGCGCCCGCGACAGGCCGTCCCGGAGGAGCGGGGTCATGCCTTCGCTCATCGCCACTTGGTGCAGCTCGTTGGTGGGTTGGCGCGCGTGAATGGCGCGTCGGATCGGCTCGTTCAAGAGCATGAGCTCGGCGATGGGGAGGCGACCGGTGAAGCCCTGCCCTTCGCAGAAGTCGCAGCCGACGTGCTCGTAGTAGACCCCCGCCGGGATCACGATGCCGGCGGAGGAGAACCGTTCGCGGACCATGGCGTCCGGTGCGGCCTCACGCCGGCACGCGGTGCACAGAGTCCTCACCAAGCGCTGCGAGAGGCAGCCCAGAGTGGCGCTCGACAAGATGAACGGCTCGATGCCCATCTCGATCAGACGCGCGAAGACGCCGGCCGCGCTCTGCCCGTGGACGGTGGTGAGGATCAGGTGTCCGGTGAGCCCCGCCTGCATGGCGATCTCCGCCGTCTCCTGGTCGCGGATCTCACCGACCATCAGCACGTTGGGGTCTTGGCGGAGCACGCTGCGGAGCGTGCCGGCGAACGTCATCCCGGCCTTCGGGTGCATCTGAGTCTGGGTCGCGAACGGCAGCTCGAGCTCGATGGGATCTTCCAGCGTCACGAGCGTGGTGGTCCGTCCGCGCGAACGGGAGATCTGCTTCAAGCTGGCGTAGAGAGTGGTGGTCTTGCCGCTGCCCACGGGGCCGGTCACGAACAGGAGCCCCTGGGGCCGGGACACCAGATCCACCATGCCGGCGGCGACTTCTTCGGAGAAGCCCAGCGAGTCGAGATCGGGAACCGCGCGACTGCCGCGCACCAGGCGCAAGACGACGCGCTCGCCGCCTTCGGTGGGCAGCGTCGAAACGCGCGCTTCGATGCTCCCCTCGTCGAGCTCCATCACCAGCCGACCGTCCTGCGGCGCGTTCTTCACGTAGGTGTCCAGTCGAGCCAAGACTTTCACGCGTGTCACCAGCGGCGCCTGCACGGCCGGGTCGAGCAGCGCCACCTCGTGAAGCGTGCCGTGTACGCGATAGGTCAGCTTGAGCGCGTCGGGTGTCGGCGAGACGTGGATGTCGCTGGCCGAGACCTTCACCGCGCCACGCACGAGTTCGTTGAACGCGGCCACGACGTCGGGAGCCTCGTGGGTGGTGGCCGCGAGTCGCCGACGTACCTCGGCGATGGCTTCTTGCACGTTGGCGGCGCTCAAGCCCTCGAAGTCCGCACGGACCCGCTTGGGCTCGATGCCGAGCACGAAGTCGGCCAACGTGAGGATCAGCGCGATGCCGGCGGCCGCCAGGGTCACGCGCAGGAGCCAGCCCCAGGCGCCGCCGGCGAACACGGCCCAGAACTGGCGCACGATCTCGGCGTAGGCGTCCTTCGATTCGACGCTGGCTCCGATGGCAATCACGCCGGTGATGGCAGCGAGAAGCGCGATGGCGAGTAGGCCGCGGATGGTCGCCGTCATGGCTTCGAGGCGCCATCATGGCACGCGAGCCGTCACCGCCCCAAGCGGGCCCGCCGGCCGGCACCCCTGCCGAGGCCGCGGGAATCACGGGGGATTGCGGCTTCCCCTTTCGCGAACGGAGCGCCACCGGTCAAATGCGCACTTTCATCGGCATCGACGGGCCCCCTGGCTCGTCCAAACAGGAGAACGTGATGACCCGTCCCATGCGCCTCGCCCAAGCTTCGGGGCTCGCACTCGCTTTTCTGCTCGGGTCGAGTGCGGCGACTGCGGGAGACGAAGGCCGCCCCCACGCCGGCCCGACCCACGAAGACGTGAAGAAGGCCGCCGCCGAGCGCAAAGAGGCCGCCGACAAGCTGAAGGAAAAGCGGAAGGAGCTCCACGAGGAGCGGAAGTCCGGTGATGCGGACGCGGCCGCGGAGACCAAAGGTGAGTTGAAGGATGCACGCAAGGACCTGAAGGAGGCGTGGGAGAAGCTCCGCGAGACGCGCAAGGATCGGCGCAAAGAGCACCGCGAAGCACTCCAGAAGAAGTGGGGCGACTTGCCCAAGCGCCCGGCCGTGAAGGCCGAGCTCAAGGTTCACGCGTGGCGGGTCGCGCGCCTCAAGCGGATCCGCGCCGTCGCGGACAACCAAGGAAAGAAAGACGCCGTTTCGCGTGTCGACAAGCTGCTGGAAAAGGAAAATACCAGGCACCAAAAGCACATGGAGAAGCTCCAATCGAAGGGAGGCGAGGAATGAAACACGCTCTCGCCATTGCGCTCGCTTTGGGACTCTGTGTCGCCTGCGACAAGAAACCCGAGACCACGAGCACGACCACGACCAGCGCACCCGTGAAGCCCGCTGCTCCCGCTGCGGCGCCATCGGCCGAAGCAAAGACCTCCCCCGCCGACGACGGCGAGGGCTTGCCCACCGAGGAGGACTTCGAAGACGAAGCCGAGCAGAAGATCTCGGCCCAGAACGCCGACGAAGAACTCGACAAGTTGGAGAAGGAAATCGCCGAGTAGCTTTGCGGCGCTCGCCACGGGATCAGGGCGCAAGCGAGATGCGGGATCGCGGAATCGCGCCGCGTGGCGCCGCGCGGGCCCACGCGGCCGGGGCCTGTCTCGCTGAAGCCCGAGTGCCTGCGATCCCGAGTTTTCGAACATCCGCACCGACAGGTGAGCCGAACCCGTGCGGCGGGAGGGCCGGCCGAGATTCGGAGCCAGCAAGCGGACTTGGCAGCGCCAGGGGAGCTTTGGTAGGAGCCCGAGGTGCCTTCGCCCCGCTTCCTACCGGTCGCGTTCATCGCCTTCGCGCTGTCCTGCTCCAAGTCCGAGCCCCCTACCCCCGCCGCCACGAGTCCGACCGGCGCCGCTAGCGGACCGAGCCCCGCTCCGACGCCGTCGGCGAGCGCAGCGACCCCCGTTCCGAGCGCCGGCGACGCGCGTCCCATGAACGTCCTGTTCCTGACGGTCGACAGCCTGCGGGCGGACATGCCTTGGACCGGCTACGAGCGGAAGATCGCACCCAACCTGACCAAGCTGGTCGAAGAATCGGTGGTCTACACCAACGCCTACTCGCCCTCGAGCTACACGGCCCAGAGCGTCGCGACCTACCTCTCGGGGCGCTACGCCGCGACGCTCTACCGCGCCGGTTGGTTCTTCGCGAGCTACGCCAAGGCGAATACGTTCTTCCCGGAGGAGCTCCAACAGAAGGGCATCAAGACGCTGGCTTGGCACGCGCACATGTATTTCGGGCGCGGGAAAGGACTCGACCAGGGCTTCGACACCTGGGAGCTCGTGCCGGGGATCACGTTCAACCCCAACACCGACGAGCACATCACGAGCGACAAGATGACCGAGCTCGGGCAGAAGATCCTGGGCAACCCGGACAACACCGGCAAGCGCTTCTTCGCCTGGGCCCACTACATGGACCCCCACGACGAGTACAAGAAGCACCCCGAGACGCCCGACTTCGGCAACAAGAACCGCGACCGCTACGACTCGGAGGTGTTCTACACCGACCTCTGGCTCGGCAAGCTCCTCGAGTTTTGCGAGAAGCAGCCCTGGTGGAAGGACACGGCGCTCATCATCAGCGCCGACCACGGCGAGGCTTTCGGCGAAAATGGCGCGTGGAAACATGCGTTCGACGTCTGGCAGGTGCTGGTCCGAGTTCCGCTGATCATCAAGATCCCGGGCGTGAAACCGCGCCGCATCGACATCCGCCGCTCCCTCATCGACCTGCCGCCGACCTTCCTCGAGCTGCTCGGAGAAAAGCCCCTGGAACAGTTCCAAGGCCAGAGTCTCGTCCCGGAGCTTCGCGGCGCTGAGCCGGACAACCGTGAACCCATCGCCGTCGAGCTCGCCGAGGACAGCCACAACCCACCCCGGCGAGCCGTGATTCAAGGTGACTACAAGCTCACGGTCTGGGGCCAGGGCTCGAAGTACCTGCTGTTCAATCTGAAAGACGATCCGGGAGAGACCAAGGACCTCGCCAAGACCGATCCGACCAAGCTCGCCGAGATGAAGCAGGTCTACAAGACCAAGTTCGACAAGATCGGGTTCGTGGAGGCCTACGGCGGCATGAAGCTGAAGGAAGGCAGCACCGCCAGCGGACCCACGGGGCCGGCAGGAGCGAAGCCGTGAGAGCTCGCGCTGCGCTCACCGCGCTCTGCCTGGCCGCCGCTTGCGCCGCTCCGCCGCCCGAGCCCACGAGCGCGCCACCGCCGCCTCCTCCTCGGCCGAGCGCCACCGCCAGCGCTCGACCGAGCGCCGTTGCTCCGGCTGCGCCGCCTGCGCCGCCAGCCGCCGCGCCCGCCAAGGCGAAAGGGCCGAAGAACGTCGTGCTCGTGCTGATCGACAGCTTGCGAGCCGACATGCCTTGGGCCGGCTACCCGAGGGACATCGCCCCCAACCTGAACGCCCTCGAGAAGACCTGCACGAGCTACACGCGCGGCTATTCGACCTCGAGCTACACGGCCAAGAGCGTCGCCGCGGCCCTGTCGGGGAAGTACCCGAGCCAGCTGAAGCGGAGCGGCTACTTCTTCACCAAGTATCCCGAGAGCAATCTCTTCTTCCCCGAGCTCCTCGCCAAGGCCGGCGTGCACACGCTCTCCACCCATGGCCACATGTACATGAAGAAGGGGCACAACGGCCTCGACCAGGGATTTTCGGATTGGCGCATCGTCTCCGGCTTGTCGTTCGATGCCCAGACCGACAACCACGTGACGAGCCACCTCATGACGCCGCTCGCCATCGAGCAGCTCGAGGCGATGCCCAAGGGCAAGCCGTTCTTCCACTACATCCACTACATGGATCCCCACGACGTCTACCACCAGCACAAGGAGTCGCCCGTCTACGGCAAGAAGAGCCGTGACAAGTACGACTCCGAGGTGTTCTTCACCGATCTGTGGCTGGGCAAGCTGCTCGATCACATGAAGCAACAGCCGTGGTGGAACGACACGGTCCTGATCGTCAGCGCAGATCACGGCGAGGCGTTCGGCGAGCACAAGATGTTCCGGCACGCGTTCGAGCTTTGGGAGATGCTGGTGCGCGTCCCGATCTTCTTCTGTGGCGCCGACATCCAAGCGCGCCACATCGACACACCGCGATCGAGCATCGATTTCGCACCGACGATCCTCGAGCTCATGGGCGTCAGCGCCGAAAACGACTTCGTCGGAAAGTCCCTGCTCGCCGAGCTCACCGGAGGGAACCCCGAAGAACGCCCGGTGCTCTTGGATCTGCCCGCTGACAGCAACAATCCGGAGCGCCGCGCGCTCGTGAGCGGGAAGTACAAACTCGTGGTGTTCGGCAGCGACTGGCGCTTCGACTTGTACGACCTCGAATCCGATCCGGCCGAGAGCCGAGATCTCGCGAAGAGCCAGCCGGAGAAGCTCGCCGAAATGAAGGCGCTCTATCAAAAGGTCTGGGCTCCGCTCGCCAAGGTGAAGCCCTATGGCGGCAACAAGCTCGAAGGCGGCGGCACCGCCAGCGGGCCGAGCCAGTGAGCGCGCGCCCGGGCGGGCATCGGACTGCCCGGCTCCGCCCGCCCGAATCCTCCCAGTCGTGGGGACTTTCCCGCTTCTCCCTTGCCCGGCCGGCGGACCGGTGCGATCCTTCGCCATCATGAAGCTGTCCTGGCTGCGCTTCGGGCTCGCTCTCTTGATCGGAACCGGTGTGGCCTGCTCCGCGACGAGCAACGACACGGGGGCCGGCGGCTCTGGCAACGCCGGGGGCAGCGGCAACGCGGGCTCCGGTGGCGTGAACCTCGGCGGTGGCGCCGGAGCCGGTGCCCAGGGCACGGGCGGGAGCTCCACCGGCGGCTCGAGCGGCGATGCCGGCACGAGCAACGAGAAGTGCGGCGACGGACAAGACAACGACGGCAACGGACTCGTCGACGAAGGCTGCACGTGCGCCAAAGACGCCGTGCAGAATTGCTTCAGCGGACCACCCGAGCGTCGGAACAAGGGTGCCTGCAAGGACGGCAAGCAGGCCTGCCAGCTCTTCGGCGAGTTCTATTCGTGGGGCCAGTGCGTCGGCGAAGTCCTGCCGTCGCCCGAGGTCGCCGGCAACTCCGTGGACGAGGATTGCGACGGCGATTCGGGTGGTCCGTGCGTGCCGACCGCCACCTACGAAGACTGCTGGAGCGGGAAAGACGACGAGTGCGACGGGCTCGTGGACTGCGCCGACCCGGACTGCGCCAGCATCTGCACCTGTAGCGCCGAACAGTGCGGCGATGGCCAGGACAACGACTGCGACGGCCAGGTGGACTGCAAGGACGCCGACTGCGTCAGCGCCACCGAGTGCAAGCAGGTGCCCGGCTGCACGGCCCAATTCCCGTTCTTCCTGGAGATCATCTGCAACGACAAGGTCGACAACGACTGTGACGGAAAGGTCGATTGCGACGATCCCGACTGCCACCGGCCCGGCGATTGCGGCTGCGCTCCATCCGAGACCGCGTGCGGCGACGGCAAGGACGAAGACTGCGACAAGAGCACCGACTGCGCGGACCGGGACTGCCAGAAGTGCACCCCAGGCAGCGAGCGCTGGTGCGACGACCCGCAGTACTGCCATTGGGGCAAGCAGAAGTGCGGAAGTGATTCCAAGTGGGGGACGTGCGTCGAGACCACCACGCCGCCGCCCGGTTGCAGCGGCACGCTCTACAGCGCGGACTGCTGCGTCAAGGCTGGGTTCTGCTGCCAGAACTATCCCAAGGACGATTCGTCCATCGGCAACTGCAGCAACATCGTCTCCTGTAACTGACGCCGCGCGCCGCGGCCCCTGGACGCCGCAGACGAAGCGCTGCAAATTCTCGCTCTGTCATGAGCGAGAGCCTCCAAGACCGCTACGCGCCCGACAATCGCTGCTTCGGCTGTGGCCCGGCCAACGAGCAGGGCCTACGCATCAAGAGCCGCGTCGAAGGCGATGAAGTCGTCGCAGACTTCACTCCCGAAGACCACCACCAGGCGTACGCCGGCATGTTGAACGGCGGCATCATCGGTGCGCTCCTCGACTGCCACAGCAATTGGGCGGCGGCCCACGCACTGATGCGCGAGCGCAGCCTCGACAAGCCGCCATGCACCGTCACCGCGGAATTCCTGGTCAAACTCCGCGCGCCGACGCCCATCGCACCGCTCCGGCTCCGAGCTCGCCCGAGCTCCATCGACGGCGACAAGGTCGTGGTCGATGCGACGCTGGAGGCCGGCGGCAAGATCACCGCGACGTGCCGCGGCGTCTTCGTCAGCGTCCGCGAGGGACACCCGGCGTATCACCGCTGGTGAGCCGTCTCACTGCAACTTCACGACCGAACCCAGGTCCTGCTCGACCTGCTCGGCCACGCTCGAGATGACCTCGGCGTACCAGCGGGTGTACTCGGTCTTCACCAAGAACTTGGGTTTGCCGCCTTCCCCAGCGACCTTGTAGAGCTCGAGGAAGCCGAGTTTGCGGCTGCCCTTTCCGCCGAGCTCCACCCGCACCACGCTGGATTCGGGAGCCAGGGCGCTGCCGGGGTTTTCCACGAAGCTCACGATCCGCAAGCGCTCCAACTTGCTCATCCAGTTGCCTGCGGTCTCGTCCAGCGCGGCCGGCGACTGGGCGTCCGCCCAACCGTCCTTCTTTTCTTCCACTCGCACGAGGCTGCGCGAGAGCGTGCCACGCTCGACCTTGGCGGTCTTGACCTCGTCGGCTTCGAAGCCGTGCAGGTTGCGCTCCACCAAGCGCGACTCGGCGAAGAGCACGCTCTGCGCCACGTTGCCGGTGATGGCGAAGAGCTCGCCGTTGCCGTCTTTCACGTAGCGGTCGCCGCCTCCGGGCGTCGTGCCGCCGAAGGTGAGGCTCCGCTCCTTGCCGTCGATGACGATTTGGAGCGTGCCTTCGGGCTTGTTGAAGCCGAACTCCTCGGCGCGCGCGTCGTCGACCTTGCCGAGCCGTCGAATCGCCAGGAGCGGCGCCACGCTTTCTGCGAGCTTCTTCCCCTGCTCGACGCTGACGAAGGACTGCGACTCCTTCTTCTTTTCGCCGGGTGCGCCGCCGTCGGCCGCGCTCGAGAGCTGGGCGTCGGCTCCCGCGTCGGCCAAGGCCGGCTTCACCTCCACGGTCTTGTCGACCTGGACGACGTACCAGAGGCCCTGGCTGTCCTTGCGGCGCTCGAGACGCACCGAGCGCCCTTCGGCGTCGAACGAAATGCGCTCGACGCCTTCCGCGCTACCACCCCAGACCTCGACGTTGCCTTTCTGGCTGGACGCAGCCGGGTCCTTGCGGGTCCAGACCACGAGCGCGACCGCCGACGCGACGCCGAGCACCACCAGATGTCCCGAGAGCGAACGCCAGCTGATCACGCCGCACCTCCCTTGCGTGAGCGGCCCCGGCGCGAGAAGAAGAGGCCGGCGCCGAGCACCAACGCCGGCGCTCCGAAAATCGTCGCGTAGAACCACGCGAGGTCCTTCTGCTTCGTGTGCTCGATGCGCACGTCTTCCTCGCTGTTGACCTCACCGGCGAAGCTCTCTTCACCGCCAAGCCAGCGTACCGCGTCGGCGAAGAGCACCTGGTTCGCGACCACGTTGGCCAGCACCACGTCGGTGACGGCGTCGGCGTCGGACAGGACGAAAGCACGCATCTCGTCGGGATCTTCCTTCTTCTTGTCGTCCTTCTTGTCGTCCTTCTTCTCGGGCTCGACCTTCTTTTTCAGGGGCTCGGCCGTGCGCGGACGCGTGACGGCGGCCGCGACGTTGAACGTGCCGGGTTTCTCGTCCTTGTCCGCCCGGTAGTTGCGGTTCTCGTCGGGGAAGGTGCCGATCATGCTCTTGATGGCGAAGTCGACTTTCTCCGTCGCGCCGCTCGCGCGCTCGAGACTCCCCGCTCCGAAGACCGCCACCGCCGCTCGCGCCGAGTTCCGACTCAAGGTGGAGACGGCCGCGTGGGAAGAGAAGCGGTTGGTCACCAAGAGTGTGCGGTCCGAATCGTTGTAACGCCGCCGCACGTGGTTCTTCTCGTTGGCGAGCACCGTGGGACTGAAGTCGATGCCAGCGATACGAGCGAGGGCCGCGAGACCCTGCGCTGCTTTGGGCAGCTCGGACTTCTTCGCCTCCGGTGGGGCCGCGTCGCCGGCCCGCGCGGAGCTCGTCGGCACCGCCGAAGCCAGCGGGTGCGCCGATAGGGCCGGGTGCGCCGACGGAGCCGGGTGCGCCGACGGAGCCGGGTGCGCCGACGGCGCCGGCTTCGGCGCGACGGGGGCGGCGGATGCCGGAGGCTTCGATGGTGGCGGGCGGGTCGATGCGCTCGCCGGTGGTTTCGCGACGGGCACGGCACTCGGCTTCGGCGGAGCCGAAGCGCTGGGTTTTGCCGCCGCCGAGCCGCTCGCGGTGGGCGTGGGCTCGGGTGCGACCTCGCCGCTCTCGGTCGCCGCGTCCGGCGTCTCGGCCCACGACACGGCTTCGGGATCGAGCGCGATGAACAACTTGCCTCCTCGATTCGCGAAGCGGGTCAAGCTTCCGAGCTCTTCGGGTGCAAACGGCTCCGTCGGGCCGAGCACGAGCACGATGTCGGCGTCGTCCGGCACCTCGCTACCGAGACCTTGGGAGAGTCCCAGGTCTTTCACCAGGTAGTTCTGCTTCTGGAGCAGCGTGCGCGCGATGCGTACCGCACGCTCGCCGCCGTCGCCCTCCGCCGGACTGTTGAGCTCGCCGTGGCCGACCGTGAGGTAGGCGACGCGACGCGCGCGCACGATCTTGAGGAGCTTCTCCTGGAAGTCGCGGTCCAGGGTCTTGAGTTTCGGACGCGCGTT
>Ga0268298_10005112_pt1 | contig 12437 bp, 11 predicted proteins | sample WWTPWeurt_MetaG_FD_194462 | JGI IMG/M metagenome (GOLD analysis project Ga0268298, IMG submission 194462) | Activated sludge microbial communities from WWTP in Nijmegen, Gelderland, Netherland - WWTP Weurt | ecosystem: Engineered > WWTP > Aerobic digester > Activated sludge | place...
GCGGGTTTCTTGTCCAGGTGGTTCATGCCCAGGCAGGCGGAGCAGGTGAATTCGGACGAGAGTCCGGCGGCCTTGGCGACGTCGTTCCAGGTCAGGCCCTTCTTGAGCTTGGCGTCGAGAATGGCTTCTTTCATGTCGGTTTTGTTCATGGGGCGTGTCCGGTCATGGTGTTGGAAGGGACCGCGTGCGCGAGTGGCGCCGGGCCGATCCGCAGAAATCGAACCGGGGGCATCCGCCCCCGGGCCAAGCCCCCGCCGTCGGCGGGGGTCGTCACGCGTCGAATCAGGCGGCAGCCTGGTAGAGGCGCGGGTTGAAAATGCCGCTGTCCTCGAGGCGATGCACGGCCTTGACGGCCGCCAACACGGCCAGGTCGACCAGCGGCTCGATGAAGATCACGCTCATGTAAGCCGCGCCGAAGGTGGCCACCTGCGCCAGGTTCTCCGCACCCATTCCGGCACCATAGACGGCCCAGAAGCCGACCCAGGCGACCACGCCGGCCTGGTAGGCGGTCGAAAGCTTCAAGGCTTGCGCGTAGGTGACGTCCTTGTAGGCGGTATCGGCCGGAATCACACGGCGCGCCAGGGCGTTGATCGTCAGCAGCGGCACCAGCAGGCTGGTCACGTTCATGCCGTACTGGGGCAGGTCGGCGGGTGCGAAAAACAGCCCCTGTACCAGCAGTCCAGCGGCCAGGCCGAGGGCGGCCGGGCCGGCGCCGAACATCAGGAACAAGGTCGAGCCGAGGATGAAATGCACCTCCGAGACGCCGACCGGATAATGCGGCATCGCCTCGAAGAAGCAGAGCACCAGCATCGTCGCCATGAGGGTCCGCAGTGCGAGCGGCGCGATGCCGTCGCGTCCGGCCATGTCCTTCGCCAGCTTGAGCGAATAGCCGACCGCACCCGTAGCCGTAACAAATCCAAGTGCCAGCTTGGCGCCAACAACGATTCCAGGTTCGATGTGCATGTTTGCTGCCTCCTTATGGTTGCCGTGCGATCAATCCGTCCCGCCGTGAGCCGCAACTCCTGGCGAAACCTAGAAATTCCGGGCGTGCCCGTCAAGCCCGTCATCGGCTGTTTCCCGGTAACGATCAACGCGTTGCAGGGAATCGCCACGAAGGTGAGTCGTTTCCGAAAGGCGGCCCGTCATTCGTTGATGATTAAATTGTGTGAGTTTGAAATAGGATTGTCCAAGACTATTTTCCGATCAGTTCCATAGGCGTCTGCTATGCAGTCAGTAGGCGTGGAATCGGTCCGGACGCTCGCGGGTCGACCGTCGGCGGCGTGCTTGCAGGAGGCAAACGAATCGGTGACAATCGGCGCGCATCGTCGCCGGACGAGCGGGCCGTCGCGCGGCACCAGGCGTTGTCCGGCGATATGCGCCCCCCGATCATCCATTGCGCGACGGGCATCGCCAGGCCCGGTTGCGCCTGCCCACGGAGTTTCGAGATGCCAGTCGTGCTTGCCGGAAAATTTCGCGATGCCGCCCACGGCAAGGAAGCGGCGGCGATCATCGACGCCTGCGTCCAGTGCGGCCTGTGCACCGTCAACTGCCCGACCTTCCGCATCCTCGACAACGATTGGGACAGCCCGCGCGGACGCGTCAGCCTCATGCGGCAGCTGTACGAGGACCAGCCCATCGGCTCCGACCTGCAACTGCATCTCGACCGCTGCCTGACCTGCCGTTCCTGCGAGGCGATGTGTCCCGAAGGGGTGCGCTTCGGCCGGCTGCTCGACATCACGCGCGAACTGATCGAGCCGGAAGCGCGTCGTCCGTGGCGCGAGCGCTTGCTGCGCCACGCGCTGCGTATCGTGATTCCCTACCGCAACCGCTTCGGCCCCCTGCTGAGCCTGGGCCAGGCGCTGCGCCGCTTCCTGCCGGCCGCGGTCAGGGCCAAGGTGCCGCCGCGGCGCGACGCCGGCCCCTGGCCGGAGAGGAACCACGCGCGCACCATGCTGGTCTGGCAGGGCTGCGTGCAGCCCGCGCTGGCGCCCGACATCAATGCGGCGACGGCGCGCGTGCTGGATCGTTGCGGCGTCCGACTGGTTGCGGCCAACGCCGGCTGCTGCGGCGCCCTCAGTTATCACATGGCGGCGACCGATGAGGCGCGCGACTTCATGCGTCGCAACATCGATGCCTGCTGGCCGCAGATCGAGGCCGGTGCCGAGGCGATCGTCATGACCGCCAGCGGCTGCGGCGCGCATGTGCACGACTACGGCGAACTGCTGCGCGACGACCCGCTGTATCGCGACAAGGCCCGGCGCTTTTCGGAATTGGCCCGGGACGTGGCCGAGGTCGTCGCCGCGGAATTGCAGGAAGGCCGGCTGCCGCCGCTGCCGCAGCGGCCGCGGTCGCCCGATCGGCGCATCGCCTACCAATCGCCCTGCAGCCTGCAGCACGCGCAGAAGCTCAAGGGGGTGGTCGAGGGCCTGCTCAAGCACGCCGGCTACACGCCGACACCTGTCGCCTATCCCTTCATGTGCTGCGGGTCGGCCGGCAGCTATTCGATCCTGCAGCCGGAGGTTTCGCGCGCCCTGCGCGCGGCGAAGATGGATACCCTGCTATCGACGCGGCCGAAGCTCATCGTCACCGCGAACATCGGTTGCATGACGCACCTGGCCGAGGTGTCGCCGCTTCCGGTCAGGCACTGGATCGAATTGATGGACGAAACCCTGACCGCCGCGGCGCCGGCCTGACCCGGATCAGGCCAGGGCGCCCCTGACCACGGGGAGGACGCGTCCGCCGACATGGACTTGGCGGCCGGCGGCGACCATGCGCGCGCGCAGGCGCACCAGGGATGGCCGGCGGACTTCGTGGCCCTGTTCGATGCGCAAGGACAACTCCGCCTGCGGGAACACCCCGTGCTCCAACAGGTAGGCGCCGAGAAAGGCCGCGCCGTTTCCCGTGGCTGGATCTTCGCGCACGCCATGGGCCTCGAAGAAGAACCGCGCGCACAGGTCGTTGCCGGCCTGGTGCGTTTCGCGGCAGAACAGGTAAGTCAGGGGCGGAAAGCCGGCCGCCGCCAGCGGCGCGAAGGCGGCCAGGTCGAGCCGGGCGCGGCGCAGCGCGTCGAGGCTGCGCAGGGGCACGATCATGGCCGAGGTTCCGGCCGAGTACTTCTGGACGGGTGCGGCGCCATCGATGTCCGTCGGCGACAGCCCGAGCGCCGCGGCGATCGCGTCGGCCGGGCAGACGGGGCCCGGGGTCACGGGCGGTGCGAGAAACCAGGCGACGTCGGCGCCGTCGGCGGAGGTCTCGAAGCTGACGGGAACCGGTCCCACCGACAGGTTCAGGCGCACCGGGTCGCCGCCGGGCACCGCGAGCAGATCGCGAATGGCCCAGGCCGTGCCGAGTATCGGATGGCCGGCGAAGGCGATTTCGCGCGCCGGCGTGAAGATCCGCACCCGGTAGCCACCGTCCGCGTCCGGGGCGGATGGCACGAAAGTGGTTTCCGAGAAGTTGGTCTCCGCGGCGAGCCGCTGCATCGCCGCGTCGGACAAGCCGTCGCCGATCACGACCGCCAGTTGGTTTCCGGCGCAGGGCTGTTCGGCGAAGACGTCGACGATGTAGAAGTGCTGTGTCATGATTTTCGGTGGCGGACGGCGGCGCAATGAAGTCGGCGGAAAACTTTCCACCGCCGTGCATGGTGCCGCGAATCCGGGACGGCGACAAGCTTGAGCGAAACACCGCTTGCCGGTCGGGAATTGCCGGACGGTCCGGCGTCCGGCCCGCAACCGGGGACCATTCGGGGCATTTCGTCACCCCGGTTTGCGATTTGTCAATTGGACGACTTGTTGATTAGCGTATCCTAATACTCAAACTCCCGGCAATCGACGCGGAGTCGTTTCTCACGGCGAATGAAAGGAAGTCAACATGAAACTCAAGCACATTGCAGTTCTGGCATTCCTCGGCGCATCGCTGGCCGTTCCGGTAGCGGCACAACCTGGTCCGGGCATGGGTCCCGGCGCGGGTATGGGTCCTGGCGGCGGTATGGGTCCGGGGGCGGGTATGGGTCCGGGTGGCGGAATGGGGCCTGGAATGGGCATGGGGCCCGGCCGGGGCATGGGCCGCTTCAATTTCAACAAGGACAACACGCCCGGCTGGACATTGATGACGCCCGAAGAGCGCACGGCCCACGGCGCCAAGATGCGCGGCGCCAAGAGCTACGACGAATGCAAGGCGACACAGGAAGAGCACCACAAGGCCATGGAGGTTCGCGCCAAGGAAAAGGGCGTCACGCTGCCCGCGCCGCGCAGCAACGGTTGCGACCGCATGAAGGCCCGCGGCTTCTTCAAGTAATCGGCGCGCAGCGCATGCCCGGGACGGTTCCCGGAAGTTCCAGGTCCGGATGCGGCCGTCCCGGGGTCCGATGAGTTCGCATTCGGACCATTGCGGCGGCGCGAACTACGACCGCGCCTTCGCCGTCGGCATCGGCCTCAACCTGGCCTTTGTCGCGGTTGAGGCTTGGTACGGCTGGCGCATCGATTCACTGGCATTGCTCGCCGATGCGGGGCACAACCTGTCCGACGTAGCCGGTCTGGCGCTGGCGTGGGGCGCGGCGCTGGCCGGGCGGCTGCGGCCGGACTCCCGGCACACCTATGGCTGGCAGCGCGCTTCGATCCTCGCTGCGTTCGCCAATGCCGTCCTGCTCCTCGTCGCCATGGGCTCGCTGCTCTGGGAGGCGGGGCATCGCCTGCATTCCCCGGCCCCGATGGACGGCACGACGGTTATCGTGATCGCGTCGATCGGGGTGTTGATCAACGGCCTCACCGCCGCGCTGTTCATGCACGGCGGCGAATCCGACATGAATATCCGCGGCGCCTTCCTGCACATGGCGGCCGATGCCCTGGTCTCGCTCGGCGTCGTGGCCGCCGGCGCGACCTACCTGTACACCGGATGGGCCCGGCTCGATCCCGTGGTCGGCATCGTCATCGCGCTGGTCATCATCGCCGGCACGTGGCGGCTGTTTCGCCAGTCACTGCACCTGCTGTTCGACGGCGTTCCGGAGACCGTGGCCCTCGCCGAAGTGGCGACGCTGCTGCGCGGCCTGCCCGGCGTCGACGACGTGCACGACCTGCATGTCTGGGCCATGAGCACCACGGACATCGCCCTCTCGGCGCATCTCGTGATGCCGGCGGGGCATCCGGGCGACGCCTTCCTCGAAGCGGCCGCGACGCAGTTGCACGACCGCTTCGGCATCACCCATCCGACCATGCAGATCGAGCTCGACGGCATCCACCACGGCTGCGACCACACGCATGGAACGCACCCGCACACCCACGGTAAGCCATCATGACCATCGCATTCGCCCGTCGCAGCGGCTTTATCCTTGCCGGCGCCGTCCTCTTGGCGGCCTTCGTCTTTGCGGTCGCCCGCAGCGGTCCGCTGGCGCCCGTCCGGGTGACGCAGGCACTGGTGGCGCGAGCCGACCTGGCACCGGTCTTGTTCGGCATCGGCGTGGTCGAAGCACGCCGCAGCTATCAGGTCGGTCCGGTGGCCGCGGGTCGGGTGCTGCGGGTGGTCGTGGATGTCGGCGACACGGTGCGCGCCGGGCAACTTTTGGCGGAAATGGATCCGGTGGACCTCGACCAGCGCCTGGCATCGGCCGTTGCCGCCGCCGCGCGCGCCAGGAACGCTGTGGACACTTCGGCGGCCCAGCTTGCCGACAGCGTCGCGCGCCGCGAGGTGGCCGCGGCCAATGCGCGGCGCTACGACGACCTCGGCGCCAAGGGTTTCGTCAGTTCCAGCGTGACCGAGGGCAAGGCGCAGGAGATGAAATCCGCCGAGGCGCAGTTCTCGGCCGCCGACGCCGCCCTGGCCGGCGCCAGGCAGGATCAGGCGCGGCTCAACGCGGAAAGCGCGGCCGCGCAGCGGCAGCGCGCCAATCTGCGCCTCCTGGCGCCGGTCGATGGCGTCGTCTCGGCGCGGGATGCCGAGCCGGGTTCGACGGTCGTCGCCGGGCAGGCGGTGGTGCGGATGATTGCCGCCGACAGCCTGTGGATCAAGCTGCGCCTAGACCAGAATCGTTCGGCCGGCCTTCAGGCCGGCTTGCCGGCCGACATCGTATTGCGGTCGCAGCCGGCGCGGATCATTCCCGGCAAGGTGGCGCGCGTCGAGATATTGAGCGACAGCGTGACCGAGGAGCGCATCGCGCAAGTGGCCTTCGACGCCGCGCCGGTCGACGTCTCCGTCGGCGAGATGTGCGAGGTCACGTTGCGCTTGCCCGGCGTCAGGCAGGCGTTGGTGGTACCGAGCGCCGCGCTGCGCATCCGCGGCGGCAGGACCGGCGTCTGGGTGCAGGGGGCGGACCGGCTGACCTTCGTCCCGATCAGGGCGGGCATCGTCGGCGCCGATGGCATGGTCCAGGTGCTCGGCGGACTCAAGGAAGGCGATGCGGTGATCGTGCATAGCGAGCGCGACTTGTCCGAGGATACCCGCGTCAATCCCGTCACGGCGATTGCCGGCATCGGTTCGTAATCTCCCATGATCAGCCTGGCTGGCCGGGACATCCTGCATTCCTGGGGCAAGTTCGTCCTCACCGGAATGGGCTTGGGTCTGCTGATCGGCGCCACGCTGACCATGGCCGGCGTGTATCGTGGCATGGTGGACGACGGCAGGGCGTTGCTCACCAACAGCGGAGCCGACATCTGGGTGGTACAGAAGGACACCCAGGGGCCGTATGCCGAATCCTCCAGTATCCGCGACGATGCGTATCGCGGCATCCTCGGCCTGTCCGGGGTCGCCCAGGCCGCCAGCGTCACCTATCTCACCATGCAGGTGCGCCACGGCAGTACCGACGAGCGCGCCATGGTGGTCGGGTTCGAGCCGGGGCTGCCCGGCGAGCCGGCCTACCTGGTGGCGGGGCGGCGCCTGCTGCGCGGGCACTTCGAAGCCATCGCCGACGTGAAAACCGGATTCCGCCTCGGCGAGCGGATCCGCATCCGGCGTCACGACTTCGAAGTGGTCGGCCTGACCAGGCGCATGGTGTCCTCCGGCGGCGATCCGATGGTGTTCATTTCGCTCAAGGATGCCCAGGAGGCGCAGTTCCTCAAGGACAACGACGCGATCGTCGCCGACCGTGCCCGCACCGCCGGCAATCCGGCCCTCAACCGCCCTGGCGTGCCGGGCCTGCTCGACGCCGTGAACGCGGCACAGACCGTCAACCACAGCGTCAATGCGGTGCTGGTGAGGGTCGCGGAAGGCACGCCGACGGAAAGCGTGGCGCGCGAGGTCCGTCGCTGGAAGCACCTGGAGGCATTCACCCGTGAGCAGATGGAAGAAATTCTGGTGGCCAAGCTGATCGCGACCTCGGCCAAGCAGATCGCCATGTTCATGTCCATCCTCACCGTCGTCAGCGCGGCGATCGTCGCCTTCATCATCTACACCATGACCCTGGGCAAGATCCGCGAGATCGCGGTCCTCAAGCTGATCGGTACGCGCAACCGGACCATCGTCGCCATGATCCTGCAGCAGGCCCTGGGCCTGGGCGTGATCGGCTTCGTGGTGGGCAAGATCGCGGCCACCCTTTGGGCGCCGGCCTTCCCCAAGTACGTGCTGCTGGAAGGCGCCGATGCGATGCGCGGCTTCGCCATCGTCATGCTGGTGTGCGCCCTGGCCAGCACGCTGGCGATCCGTGTTGCACTGAAGGTCGATCCGGCCACGGCGATCGGCGGCTGAGATGGATCAGGGCATACGCATCGAGGGCCTGAGCAAGCGCTATGGCGCGGGCGATACGGCCGTCGACGCGCTGAAGGACGTGAACATGAGCATCATGCCCGGCGAGGTGGTCGGCCTGGTGGGGCCCAGCGGATCGGGCAAGACCACGCTGCTCAAGTGCCTGGGTGCGGTGATCGAGCCGACGCGGGGACGCATGAGCGTCGGTGGGGAGGTGATCTTCGACAGCGCGGCGGGCGGCTGGACCACGCCGGACCTGCGTGCGTTGCGGCGCGACCGCATCGGCTTCATCTTCCAGGCCCCCTACCTGATTCCCTTCCTCGACGTTACCGACAACGTGGCCCTGCTGCCCATGCTGGCAGGGCGCAGCAACGCGGACGCGCGGGCGCGGGCGCTGGAGCTGCTACGGGCGCTCGACGTGGCGCACCGCGCCGGGGCGCGGCCGGCCGAACTGTCCGGCGGCGAACAGCAGCGCGTGTCGATCGCCCGGGCGCTGGCCAACCAGCCGCCGGTGATCCTCGCCGACGAGCCGACCGCGCCGCTGGACAGCGACCGTGCACTCGCAGTGGTGCGCATCCTCAACCAGATGGCCGGCCAGTTCCGAACCGCGATCATCGTCGTCACCCACGACGAGAAGATCATCCCCACCTTCAAGCGCATCTATCACATCCGGGACGGCAGGACCGTCGAGGAGGTCGGCGAGGGTCGCCGAATCGACTGAGCGATCGCGATTCGGGCGGGGCGCTTTCCGTGCGGATCAGTGGTCGTGCCGGTGCGCTTCGTCGGGATAGTGTTCGTGGGTGTGGGTCAGGGGTTGGTGCCAGTGCGGATGGCGATGCCGGGTACCTGGCGCGACCGCGACGTCGTGTTGGTGGCGGTGGTGATCGTCGTGGGCGTGTTCGTGATCGTGCAGCAGCGCAGGATGGCTGTGCGGGTGTTCGTGGCGCTCCGTCAGGTGCAGCCAGGCGCCCAGCGCCATCAGGGCGCTGGCGCAGCCGAGCCTGGCCGTCAGCGGTTCTCCCATGGTCACGGCCAGCATCGCGCCGAAGAACGGCGCGAGAGAGAAATAGGCTCCGGTGCGCGCCGCGCCGAGATGCCGCAGCGCGACCACGAAAAGCGTCAGGCTGACGCCGTAGGCGAGCAGGCCGACCGCCATTCCTCCCGCAGCCGTGGCCGGCGCCGGCATGGCGGCATCCACCGACACCGCCAGCAGGAGATTGACGAAGCCGGACACGGTACCCTTCGTCGCGGCGATCCACGTCGCATCCGACAGCGACAGCTTGCGCGTCAGGTTGTTGTCGATGGCCCAGGCGAGGCAGGCGCCGAGCACGGCGAGCGATGGCCAGATCGCGGCGAACGCGCCATCCTCCGGCCAGCTCAGGACGATCGCTCCGGCCGCTATGGCACCCATGCCGAGCGCAATGCGACGGTCGAAATTCTCGCCGAAGACGAACCAGGCGAGCAGCGCAGTGAACACGCCTTCTGCATTCAGCAGCAGGGATGCGCCCGAGGCGGACATGCCGGTCAACCCGAGCATCAGCAGCACCGGGCCGAGGACGCCGCCGGCCAGGATGGCGGCGGCGAACCACCGGGCGTCGGCGCGCGGCAGATGCACCGGCGCCGCCCGCATCACCCGCCGGTAAAGTGTCAGCCCCAGTCCGGAACCGAGATACAGCAGGCCCGCCAGCATCCACGGATTGACCGATTCGAGCAGCCATTTCGCCAGCGGCATCCCGGCGCCAAACAACAAGGCGGCACCGAGTGCCGCCGCCACGCCGGGTTGCCTCAAGCCGCGCGCCGTCTTCATTGCAGGAGCCTTCACCCTTCGGCAAATGCCAAGCATAGCGCAGCCCGCCGCCGCTCCGTCCGCTCGCTGCCACTTGACACCTCCTCGCTGCGGGGGATAAGTTCGCAGCCTCGCACCGGAGCGACCCACCCTCACCGTCGGAGACAACGAACCATGCCCCCCCCACCGCTGGCCTCACGCGAGGCCGTACGCGAACAGCGCTTCGGCGACGTCTGGAGCAACGAACTGAACGATGCCTTTGCCGACATCGCGCGCTATTACGACCGTGCCAACGAGATCGCGGCGCTCGGCCTCTGGAGCAGTTTCCTGCGGCGCTTCATGCAGTCGGTGGACATCCGGCCGCAGCAGAAGGTGCTCGACGTCTGCGCCGGAACCAATGCAATCGGCATCGCCCTGCTCAAGCGCGAGCCGACGCTCGACGTGCACGCCATGGATCGCAGCGCGGAGATGCAGGCCGTCGGCCGGGAAAATGCGACGGCCCTGGGTTTCACGATCAAGAGCACCATCGGCGACGTGCATGTGCTGCCCTTCCCCGACAACCACTTCGATGTCGTCACGCTGCAGTTCGCCTCGCGCCACCTGCGCGTGCGCGAGGTGTTCAGCGAGATCCTGCGCGTGCTGAAGCCCGGCGGCCACTTCCACCACTCGGACATGCTGCGCCCGCGCAATCCGATCGTGAAGAATCTCTATTACGCCTACCTCAAGGCCTGCCTCAACTTCACCAGCCTGATCGTCGGCAGCAGTCCCGCGGCGACCAAGTTCAAGCAGTATTTCATCGACGCGCTGGATCTGTTCTATTCGGCCGAGGAACTTTCGATCGTGCTGCGCGAGCTGGGCTTCGTGCAGGTCACGGTGGATACGGTGTTCCACGGCATGATCGGCTTCCATCGCGCGGTGAAGCCCGAACCCCGGGCCTGACGCCGCAAATCTGCGCTCGGCCGGGGGCGGTCATCCTTCGGCCATCTGCAGCTTGCGCATCTTTTCCCACAGGTTCTTGCGGCTGATGCCGAGCAGGGTGGCGGTGTCCGCGATGCGGCCGCCGCATTCGGTCAGGGCGCGGCGGATGTAGGCCCGTTCGCATTCCTGCAGGTGATCGCTGAGCGGCTGCCGCAGCGCGTCGGCGGCCACCGCGGGCGGCCCGTCGGCGCCGAACAGGCTTTCCACGTTCAGCTGCGGCGTCAGCGAAAGAACGCAGGCGCGCTCCAGGCAGTGCTGCAATTCACGGACATTGCCGGGCCAGGGGTAGCGGGTCAGGGCGCGTTCGGCGTCGGCGCTCAGGCTGCGCCGGACCTCACCCCTGGCCGCGCGCTCGTCGAGGAAGCGTGCGGCGAGCCAGAGGATGTCCTCCTGCCGTTCGCGCAATGGCGGTACATGCAGGTGGATGACGTGGATGCGGTAGTACAGGTCCTCGCGGAAGCCGCCCTGCTCGACCATGGCCTTCAGGTCATGGTGGGTGGCGCACACCAGCCGGATGTCCACCCTGCGCGGCGTCGCGCCGCCGACGCGGACGACGGTCCGCTCCTGGATGGCGCGCAGCAGCTTGACCTGCATCGAGGGCGGCATCTCGCCGATCTCGTCGAGGAACAGCGTACCGCCGTCGGCCTGTTCGAACACGCCTTGGCGGTCGCGGTCGGCGCCGGTGAAGGCGCCCCTGTCGTGGCCGAAGAGCTCGGCTTCGATCAGGTTCTCGGGAATCGCGCCGCAATTCACCGCGACGAAAGCCGTCTTGCCCCCGGGGTCGCCGGCACGGTGCAATGCGCGCGCCACCTGCTCCTTGCCGGCGCCGGATTCGCCCGAAATGAGTACCGCACTGCGACTCGCGGCCAACCGCGGCAGCAGGTTCTCGATCTGGCGCATCTCGGTGGAAATGCCGAGCTGCGCCGCCGCGTCGGCCGCCGGCTGCTGCCGTTCGCACAGGCCGCGGATCTTGGCGATCAGTTCGCCGACGTTGAACGGCTTGGTGACGTAATCCTGCGCGCCCAGCTTGAGCAGGCGCACCGCCTGGTCGATGGCGCCGTATCCGGTGATGAAGATAAAGGGCGGCAGGGCCTGCTGGCCGGCCAGCAGTTCGCAGAACAACTGCTCGCCGCTGATGTCGGGCAGGTTGATGTCGCTCACCACCACGCTGTAGCGGCGCTGGCCGAGGCCGCGTCGGGCCGACTTGCCGTCGCGATAGCGGTCGCAGGCGAAGCCCTCGAATTCGAGGCGGTCGGAGAGCGCCTCGCCGATGATGGGATCGTCCTCGATCAGGGCGATGCGGTGTTGCATGGACTGTCTCCGAGGGGAAGGTGGACCACGAACTCGACCTGGCCGTCGATGTTCTGCGCCGCGATGCGGCCATTGAGCTGCGTCACGATCTGGTAGGTCACCCAGAGGCCCAGGCCGTGGCCGCCGGCACGGGTGGAGGTGAAGGGTTCGAACAGGTGGGCCAGTTGTTCGGCGCCGAGAAGGGTGCCGTCGTTGCGCACCACGATGGTCAGGCAGGAATCCGCATCGTCCTTGCGACCCAGCCAGAGGCTGACGCGGCCGCCCTCGGCGGCCGCCTGCACGGCATTGAGCAGCAGGTTGATCAGGATCTGGCGCACCAGGCTGGCCGGCGCGGGGATTTCTTCCGGCATCCTGGCCGACCAGTCGAGGCGGACGCGGCGCTTGCTTACCTGCGGCTGGATCAGCGTGTGGACGTCGTCCAGGTCGTGCTGGTTCAGGGGCCGCGCCTGAACCTTGGTCTGCACCAGCAGGGCGGCGACCGTATCGCGGATCTGCATCAGGCCGCGGTCCAGCAGTTCGAGGTTGCGCAAGACGCGCGGGTCGAGGTCGCTGCGGAACTTGAGCGTATCGACTACGGTGATGAGTCCGGCCAGCGGGTTGTTGATTTCGTGGGCGATGCCGGCGGTGAGTTGGCCAATCGCGGCCAGGCGTTCCGACTTGACCATTTCGTTTTCCAGCGCGGCCTTGTCGC
>Ga0268298_10005113_pt1 | contig 12436 bp, 10 predicted proteins | sample WWTPWeurt_MetaG_FD_194462 | JGI IMG/M metagenome (GOLD analysis project Ga0268298, IMG submission 194462) | Activated sludge microbial communities from WWTP in Nijmegen, Gelderland, Netherland - WWTP Weurt | ecosystem: Engineered > WWTP > Aerobic digester > Activated sludge | place...
CATGTGGAATATGCCCGTATCTTTGCCTTTACCACCGGGCTGACCGATGCAATGCTGACCGAAGATCATGAAACGGCTATGGGGCTTGCCGAGCCGCTCTTCGCCGGTCTGCGGGTTGAAAATTTGATCTTGATCTCGCCACAGGGGCGCGAAGTGGCGCATCTATTACTTGATGAACAGAAAAATCCAATACGGGTATCTGGTGACACAGGCGCGGGTGGGTCGTTGTTGGTCGCCGCTTATCTTGAAGATCGCGACCTGGAGGCCGAACCTCAGCGTGCGCTGGGTTTCAATCATGTGGATGATGGCACTTACTATTACACGGCCATTCCTGTGGCATCTGCCAATGGAAGGTTCGCCGGCGTGATCATGATCGGCACTTCGATCCAAAGCATTCTGCCGGTGCTAAAGAGCAACTCTTTGGCAGATGTGGTGATCTATGGCGGGAATGGACAGGCCATAGGCACTACGCTGGGTGCAGCCGACCGGACCGCGCTCACTGCAGTTTCGCTTTCTGAAGAAGATTATGCAAAGCTCATTGTTTCAGAGGATATCGTAACGGGCAGAAATGTTGAAGTGGGCGGCCGCTCTTACAGCGTGGCTCACGGACCGCTGCAGGTCGGGAGCGATCGCATCGGAGTATTTGCCGTGGCGCTGCCACTGGATTATGTGATCAGTTCCGGCGAGGTCAGCCGCACAACCTACATGGTTCTGTTCACTCTGGTATTCTTCTTTGTTCTGGTGATCGGGTTCGTGGTCTCCCGTTTGATCATTAATCCCCTGTATTCTCTTGTGAACACCTCTCAGGCGATCGCGGGCGGCGACCTTGAAAAACGGACAGGGATCAGCACCAAGGATGAGATCGGCACCCTGGCCAGCACCTTCGACACAATGACAGCCCGCTTGCAGGAACGCACCCGCGAGCTGGAGCATAAGAACGAGATCCTGCACAATATGGATAAAATGAAAACCAATTTTATTCAGGTCTCGGCGCATGAACTTCGCACCCCGCTTACGGTCATCATGGGTTATTCGCAAATGCTGGAAATGGATACGAAGCACGACCCCGAGTTGAACTCCATGGTGCAGGGAATCCTGGAAGGTTCCGAGCGAATGACCGGCATTGTGGAAAGCATGCTGGATGTCTCTCGTATCGACAGCAATACGCTCTCGATACGCAAGACCAATTTGCGGTTCGAGAAGGTGTTTGAAAGGGTTGTCAAAGAATTTGATAAAGCCCTGATCGAGCGCAAGATCAAAATGGATGTGCAGGGCATTCATGAGCTGCCTTCCGTTCCCGGTGACCGAGAATTGATCGCGAAGGTTTTTCATCACATCGTGATGAACGCCATCAAGTTCACGCCCGATGGAGGGCAGATCACGGTCAGCGGAAGATATTTGAACGGGAAGGAACCTCCATCGGTTGAGATCACCGTGCGCGATACCGGCATTGGCATCGACTCATCCATGCATAAAACCATTTTCGAGAAGTTCGGGCAGGCTGGCGATTATCTGATGCACTCTTCCGGCAGGACAAAGTTCAAAGGCGGCGGACCGGGACTCGGGCTGGCCATTGCGCGCGGAATTGTGGAAGCGCATGGGGGACGCATTTGGGTGGAGAGCGCCGGTCATGATGAAACCTCTTATCCTGGCAGCGCGTTCTTTGTTGTTCTGCCGGTTCTGAAACAAACAGGAGAGCTGTCATGAAGTCTCCCGACCGAAATGAACGCGCGCGGCGCGACTGGACTTTATTGATATTCATCATACCCATCGGGATTATTCTGATGTTGGTCGCCGGGCAGATCGCCATTCGACTCGTGCCGTTCTGGAGCGTGGATGCCGAAATGCGTTCCAGAGTGAGTTTGGACTACGCGCCCGGGCAGCAGTTGTTTGCGCCGCTTCTGCCTTCCATCCTTACTCCGTTCGATTGGCTGAATACCATCCTCACCCCCGGCACAGACGGTTATGATATTGTTTCAGATTTTGTCATCCTTGACCCAAGCCTCACCCCGCCCACTTCTGTGCCGCCTACATCGACCAGGCAGCAGCCAACCCCGGCTTCAACATCCACGCCGACCGCATTTCCAACCATCACGCTGAAGCCCACCAACGAATTGACATTCGTTCCGCAAACGCCAGCCACTCCTTTTCCATCGGCTACGGCATCCATCACTCCGTCGGCTTCGGCCACCCCGATCACCCCTTCAGCGACCGCCACTGCTACTACGCCGCCGCCGACACCCACCAAAACTCCCTACCCGCCGCCCCCGGCTTATGTTCCCATTCCGCCGCCAGCTGATATTGGTGTGGGTCCCCCGGATGGACAACCCGGTCTGATCGCTCCCGGGGCATTCACCATTATTGATATTCGTAACAATCCGCTCATTGTTGGCGCTCCCGACGGGAATTACGACCTGATCCTGAACGAGGTACGTTACCCGCAGCCAGCAGGGACTGTGATCCACATGGACCAGATCATTGTGGGTCTGTCCAACTCCACGGATGGAAGTTACTACGAGATCTTCAATTGGGGTGACCACTTCCGCGATCGCAACACGAACGTTGATACCGCCTTCCTGCCTGCCGACCCGGCTTGCACTGTAGATACGCCGGAGTGCGACAACAGAGAGATACCGCTCACAAGCTTGTACCCTTCGCCGGGCACGGGAATCCTGATCGATGTGGATACCGCCAATGGAGCGCCGCCGGAAGGGTCATACAAGTACATTGTCATTATTTCTCCGTTGGTATTCCCCCCGCTGGATAATGCGCAGGTGGACTCCCTGCAAGTGACGGAGATTCCCATCCCCACCGCGCCGCCTGTTCCATAAAATAAAAAGAGACCGGAGTAACCGGTCTCTTTTTATTTCCGCATTCGCGTGATCATCGCCGAACAAAAGTGTTAAGTACATGTTCGCCCTGCGCGTGTATGATGTGAATGTTGATCAGACCATAGACCAGGAGGAACCGAATGAAAGCCCATTTCCGAACTATTATCAGCGTTGTTATTCTTGCGAGCATGATCCTTGCCTGCGGATCGCAAACCCCGCCCACAGCCTCACCCGATGCGGTGAATACAGCCATTGCATTTACCCAACAGGCGCAGGCTCTCGCGCAGGCGACGGTCAACGCTGATACATTAACAGCCATGCCCGCCACCCCCACACCGGGTCCCACCGTTGAATATGTGGAGTTGACCGAAGAGGAATTGGCTGCGCTGATCGATGAGGCGGTTGCTGAAGCCATTGCCGCCACCGAGCAGACCACATCCGTGGTGACCACCACAACAGAAGATAGCGCTGTCACAACCGAAGAAGTGGCTTATGTCTATGATTATTACTACTACGCCGATTATTACGTGGAGTATGCCGAAGACCTGATGGCGGAATATTACAACCTGTATTCCGATCTTGCGACCGATATGATCACAGAGATGGCTGCCATTGAAGCGGAACTGGCGCAATTGAATGACACCCTTTCTTCCATTGACTCATCCCTGCAGGAGATCAGCACCACCCTTGAGCAGGGACTGGCGGTCGCGGAAGAGACCATCACCCAATTGCAAACTGCTGCGCAGCAGGCACAGACCAATGCCCAGGAATTGCAAACCCAGGCGCAGGATATGCTCTCGGTCTTGCAGGCCGAGCAGCAGGGCCGCGTGGATCAACTTTCACAGATCCAGCCGAACAATATCCCGACCGATAAGATCGCCGCTTTGCAATCTGCTTTTGAATTTGTAGATTTCGCCAAGAACGCCATGGGCGATGACAAACTCAGCCGTGACGAGTTGACCCAGTTGACCCAACTTGGCAAGAATGCCCAGGCTGGCTTCACCCAATTTGGCGGCGCGGGCGGCAGCGGACCTGGCGGTGGGGCGGGACCGGACCTTTCACAATTCAGTGGAAAGTTCGATGAGATCACCGCTCAATTTGCCCGCGGACAAATGCCCCAGGCGCGCGGCAATATCAATCAGTTTGAATCCTCATTGGGCAACCGCCCCCGCAGGCCATAAGCCCCGGGCGTTTACGGAATTACCTATGACTGCCCCGAATCCAAAACCCATTTATCGCATCGCAGACCTTCATCAATCCGACCGTCCGCGGGAGAGGCTTGCATCTCTCGGACCGCAAGCGTTGACCAATGCAGAGTTGATCGCCATCCTTTTGCGGGTGGGCGTGGTTGGAGAGAATGCCGTGGAAGTGGGACAGCGTTTGTTGAACAGGTTTGGCGGCATCCGCGGTTTGCATCGCGCACCGATCAAGGAATTGATGGAACAGCACGCGATCGGCGAAGCCAAAGCCGCGCAGATCAAAGCGGCCATTGAATTGGGACGCAGGCTCACACTCGAGTCACCGGAAGAACGAGCCACGATCAACAGCCCCGCGGATGCCGCCGCTCTGGTGCAATATGAGATGTCTGCCTTGGAGCAGGAGCATCTGCGGGTGATCCTGTTGGACCGCAGAAATCATGTCTTGGAAATTGTTGAAGTCTATAAGGGGTCGGTCAATTCTTCGCAGGTGCGGGTCGGAGAATTATTCAAGGATGCCATCCGCGCCAACGCATCCGCGATCATTGTGGCGCACAATCACCCGAGCGGCGACCCCACTCCCAGTCCGGATGATGTGGCTGTGACACGAGCCATTGTGCAGGCTGGAAAACTGCTCGATATCGATGTGCTCGACCACATGGTCATCGGTTTGAATCGATGGGTTTCCTTGAAGGAACGCGGATTGGGATTTTCGTAGATCAAAAACATCCCCCGGGCGTATGCCTGGGGGATGTTTTTTTCACATGCTGTGCTTCACGCTGAATCCGGTCAGCAGACCGGTGGGGTTTTCATATTCAATGCGGGCTTCATCCACGCGTGATGCGCGCGGTCCCTTTTTTACCATCTCAATGAAGGCATCGATCTGTTCTTGAGTTCCTTCGGCTACGGCTTCGACCGTATCCCAGCCGATATTCCGCACCCAGCCCAAAACGCCGATCTGCAGTGAGTGATACTCCACATAAGCCCGAAAGCCAACAGCCTGTACCCGTCCCTTGACCCAGATGTGAGCACGGACGATATTATTTGGATTGGGCTGCACGTTTTCTCCTTTGGTGGATTAGATCGATCGCGCCCCAAATGGGAACGACCAGCACGAGAAGCATCAACAAGATGAAGGGAGAGAGATTGCGGGCAGCAACCATCCCAAGGTTTTGCCCCAGCACACTTTCGCGCCAGCGCGCCTCCAATGTGGAGAGCGGAGTGCCGAGCGCGTTGGTGGCTCCAAGCTCGCAGCTAAAACCTTCGCTGTAGGCCTTGGTTAGGCGCGACAACCCGTTCGTGCCATAGGTCTCGCGGATGTAGGTGACAAATGATTGGGATTGGGCATAGGCTAAATAGGCGTTGCCTGCATCGGCGGGGAAGGATTCGCACAAGTCCGCAAATGAAAGCAATGCGTTGTTCTGACTCGCGACTTCAAGCGCGCGTTGATATTCCGGGTTGGGCGGATTTTCCATCATGGTCGCTGTTCCTTCGATCAACCAGATGGGCTGTGAGGCATATGATCGTCCGAGCGAACGATACAACATGACATGGGTGAGTTCATGCGGGATCTTCGCGGCCAGCTCGGTGGATTGACTTTGTCCCGGCGCGACCGCCACCAACACCACCCCAAGCTCAGGGCTGGTGTGTCCGCCGACCCATTCTTCGCCGCCCAAAAGCAGGGTGTTCTGCAGGTCGGTGGTGTTCGAATAAATGTAAATGTTGATGCTCTCGGTGAGCGTGAGCGGCAGAAAATCGTTGAGGACCAGCATGCCCGCGCCTGCGGCATCCAATGCAGATGCGCCGAACGCTTCATCGCCCGCGTACCAATGCACGGTGATGTTCGCGCGGCTCATCTCGCGCCAGGGAAAGCGGTTATCGTTATATGGAAAGGTGATCGACTCGCTGGTGTAGGTATTGCCATCTTCCAGCGTGGCTTGGAACCAGAACACGATCAGGCTGAACGGCGGAAAGACATTTAACGAAGCATCGTAGATAAAACTCACGGAGCCATCGGGCGCGACCTGCACGCTCTCCACGCGGGTCACTTCTTCGTTCACGCCGCGGAACAGGATGGATGCCTGCTGAATGGGGATCGGGGCTTGGATCTTCGCTGCAAATTCGATCGTGCTCCCAAACTTAACCGTCACCCGGGCATCGCTCACTTCGATCCCGCTCTGACCGTGAACCTGCTGCGCGTTCCACGGCAGGATCGCGGCGATCAGCAGCAGCGTAATTATTCTAAAGATCAGTTTTCTCCGATGGGACATTTCATTACCTCGCTAAATATACGATCAGTGGGGTCAGTGTCAGCGGACTTAACGCCGTGCCGAGGAACACAATGGCAGTGACCAGCGACGGCTCTAATTTATATTCGGTTGCCACCACGGTCGTTGCCACCGCCGCGGGCATGGCGGCTTCGAGCACGGTTCCCTGCAAGACGGTGCCGTGCAGACCAAATAGGTTGGCAAGCAGCAGCCCCACCAACGGACCCAGTACGAGCTTGACGCCCACGCCCAGCCCCAGTGCGCGAAAATTGTGCGACCATTGGATGCGGGTCAACTCCAGACCGAGCAGGATCAACATCAGCGGGATCGATCCATTGGCGGCAATTTCAATTGTACGTGAAATGGGCAAAGGCAGTTGAATTCCAATGCCTTTGATGATCAACGCGAGGACCACACCGTAGATGCTTGGCAGTTTCAACAACCCAAGCACAGCCGATCTGAAATCCATGTGACCGAGCGAGGCGATCACCACACCCGCTGTGTTGAACAGAATGGTGGTGGTCACATAAAAGATGGATGCGGCGGCGAGGGCGTCATCGCCAAAGGCGAACTTTGCGAGCGGCAGCCCATAATTGCCTGTGTTGCCAAATGCCACGGTCAGGATGACAGCCAGCAGAAAGGGTTTTTCGAGTTTGAAGACCCTACCGAATCCGTAGGCGAGAGTCCCCATCACTGCGATGACCGAAGCTGTGAAAGCCACTGTGATGACAGCCTGGGTCAGGTCCAGTTCGCTTTTGATCATCAGGTCAAATACCAGAAGCGGGCTGAAGACGTAGAAGACCACCCGTCCCAGTGAGCGAGAATCCACGGTGAGGAATTTGCCAAGCAGGAATCCCGTGCCGCTGACCAGCAGGATGGGCAGAATATTATTTGCAAAGGTGGTTGCGAGTTCGCTAATGGACATGGATATGAATATGGAATTATAAACCCCTGTTAAATGCTGTAGGGGCGACTCGCGAGTCGCCCCTACAGGTGGTTACAGAGAGAGCAAAGCGGGTTGTTTCAAAACCGCCTGCATCGACCATGGACCCGTCCATGTGACGGTGACCGGCAGGAGTTTGCCGCGCAGGTCTTCTTCCGCTTCCACGAAGACCAGCTTGTTGGTAGGGGTGCGTCCGCGCCAGCGGTTCTTAACTTTCTCTTCGAACAACACTTCCACCGTTTCACCGAGATACTTCTTGTTGATCTCGCCGACAACCTGTTCCTGCAGATCTTCCAGCAGTCGGAAGCGGCGCATCTTTTCTTCTTCGGTCACGTTGTCTTCCATGCGGCGGGTGGCGACGGTACCCTCTCGAACTGAGTAACGTGCCAGATGCGCCACATCCAGTTTCAGGTCGGCAAGAACGCGGTGGGTTTCCATGAACTGTTCATCGGTCTCGCCGGGGAATCCAACGATGATGTCTGTGGCGATGGAACAGTCGGGAATCCGTTCGCGGATCTTTGCCACGAGGTCGCGGTAATCCTGTTGGGAGTATCCACGCTTCATGTTTTCGAGCACCTGATCATCGCCTGCCTGTATGGGCAGTTCGATGTGCGGCATGACTCGCGGCAGTTCGGCGATGGCTTCGATCAGATCGTCGCCGAAATAGTTGGGATGTGAGGTCAGGAAGCGGATGCGTTCGATGCCTTCCACTTCATGGATGAGGCGCAGCAGTTTGGCAAGGTTGGGTCCATCGGGGATGTCTTTGCCGTAGCGGTCCACGATCTGACCGAGGAGAGTCACTTCCTTTACGCCTTGCCTTGCCAGCGAGCGGACTTCCGCCACGATGTCGCCGACCGGGCGCGAACGTTCGCCGCCGCGCTTCGAAGGGATGATGCAGAAGGTGCAGGCATGCGAGCAGCCATAGACAATGGGCACATGCGCGCTAATGAGTTTTCCCTGCTCTGCCACGGGGAGGATCAACTCCTCGTCCATCATCAGGAAGCGGCGGGTGGTTTCCGCGTCTTCCAGCGATTGGACTTCGCCCTGGGTCAGGTGCGAGATCAATGGACCGGGGTCTGAGGGCGGGGAGAAGACATCCACATAAGGCAGGCGCGCCTTGAGTTTTTCCGTGCCGCGCACACCCACCAGACATCCCATCAGATTGATGACGAGATTGGGATTTCTCTTTTTTAGCGGCGCAAGTGAAGAGAGCCGCCCCATCGCCTTGTCTTCGGCAGACTGACGCACCACACAGGTGTTGAGCACAATAACATCTGCATCTTCAGGTTTTTCGGTAAGGGTATAACCAAGGTGCTCAAGTGAAGAGCCGACCCGCTGTGAGTCAGCCACGTTCATTTGGCAGCCTTCGGTCCAGATATGGTATTTCATCCTGCTCCTTGCAAAATATGCGAAAGGATTTTGTAGAGCGCGAATTATACCAAGTGTGGTCAGAATTCGATGCCCGGATGCCGCTTGGTATAATCCCTTCGTTATGAAAAAATCCCTCCGGTTTTTGATCGCCGTGCTGGTGATCGCCTCCATGATCCTGCCGCGCGCGGTAAACCTCACAAAATTCACCGCCGCAGACGAACCGTTCTGGCTGGTGGTGGGCGCGAATTATTATTACGCTCTCACGCATGGAGAGCTTGAAAATACGGTGTATGAATACCATCCCGCCGTTACCACCATGTGGCTTGGCACCGCGGCCATGCTCGCGTACTTCCCCGAATATCGCGGGTTGATGGATGGATACTTTCAGCAGGAAAAAACAAGTTTCGATGCCTACTTGGTCGAGCATGGCAAAGACCCGTTGGCGCTTTTATGGTGGGCGCGGTTTTTCCAACTTCTGCTCAATGTTTTTCTTTTTATCGCCGCTTTCTTCTTTTTGAGATCCCTGCTCGATGAGAGCACCGCCCTTGTGGTTCTTCTGCTCGCTTCGTTTGCCCCCTATCTGTTTGGACAATCGCGCATGTTGAATCACGAATCGATGGTGGGACTCTTCTCCCTGCTCACGATCCTCGCGATGACCGCGCATCTTTTTCTTAATCCCAAACCTGCTTTGGCGATCCTGTCGGCAGGGTGCGCCGCCCTCGCCAACCTCACCAAATCCTCGTCCATTGTTTTGTTCGCTGTGGTCGCTGTCATGGTCGCCTTCTTCGCATGGACTTACTGGCGTGAGCGCCGGAATATTTCCAGCGCGGTTGCCTTGTTCATCAAAACCTATGGCTTGTGGGTGGCAGCCTTCTTTGTCGTTTATTTCATCGCCTGGCCGGGAATGTGGGTCGCACCGGGCAAGATGCTCTATGAAGTGTATGGCAATGCGTTCAGTTATGCATTTCAAGGCGCGCGTCTTTCGGTCACGCAGGAACTCCAGCCTTCCACATTCAGCCTCTCTTCAGCGGGCTTGAGCGTATTTGACTTTCTAACCTCCATTGCCTGGCGTACCACTCCCGTCACCTGGCTGGGACTTTTGTTCGCGGTTGTTTTTCTCTTTTCCAAAAGATACGGGCAATTTCCTGTGCTTGCGAAATACCTGGTTTCATTTTTGTTGATCGAAGCCTTTGCCTGCATCGGCATGTTTGCGCTCGTTCAAGGACGCGACCAGCCGCACTATGTGCTGGCGGCGTATTATGGCTTTGAGTTTTCCGCCGCGCTGGGCTGGGCGTACGCCTTGCGCTGGCTTTCGCAAAGATTTTTGTGGCTCGGCAAAAATGTCTTCGCGCAGACCGTTGTTTTTGCGGCGCTGCTCGGAATGCAAGCGGCGGGACTTTTTTACACGGCACCTTATTTTTACACCTACTTGAACCCGATCCTGCTCATGGCCGGTGATGCGCCGGTCTTTTTCTACGGCGAAAAAATGGAAGAGGCTGCGGCTTACCTTGCCCAAAAACCCGATGCCGAAGATGCCACAGCTTTGGTGTACTTCGGGCGCAGCTTCAGCTATTACTTCCCCGGTGAGACTTTGCTCTTCAAGCCCATCCTGTTCGATGACAAGCCGCAGTTGATCGAAAACCTTCAGCGGTCAGACTATCTGGTGGTCTATTCTGGTTTGCAGGAGAGACTGCCCCTGCTTCAGGAACTGAAGCCCGAGCACATCCTTTACCTCAATGGCAGGCAGTATGTGGAGATCTACCGCGTGGCGGACATCCCTGAAAGTTATTTCAACGAGTGATCGAATTGAAGAATTATCGCAAACTCCTCCTCTTGATCCTGCTGATGGCAGTGGTCATCACCCCGCGCCTGTCGGGATTGAATTCCTTCGTCACGCTGGATGAACCTTTCTGGCTGTCAGTAGGCGGGAACTATTACTACGCCCTCGGCCAGCGCGAATTGGAGAATACCGTGTACGAGTATCACCCTGCGGTGACCACCATGAGTTTTGTCACCGCTGCCTTCCTTTCCTATTTCCCTGAATATCGCGCTCTCGATCAGGGTTATTTCGATGTGGACAAGGAAAAGTTTGATCCCTTTCTGGTCGAGCATGGGAAAGACCCGATGATGTTGTTGTACATCAGCCGGCTCTATCAAACAGCCATGATCGTTCTGTTCGCGCTGGTTATTTATTACTTGCTGGCTCATTTGCTTGGTGACGAATTCTCCTGGCTCGTCACTGCTTTGATCTCCAGCGCTCCGTTCTTTCTGGGACATTCACGGGTGTTGAGCCATGAGGCATTGGTGGCGTTTCTTGTTTTGGCATCCCTGTTCGGGTTGATGGCTTACCTTGAAGATAAAAATAAACGGCACTATCTTTTAATTTCCGCGGTTTCGGCTGCCATCGCTCAGTTGACAAAGTCTTCAGCCATGGCCATGTTCCCGGTGGTTGGTTTGATGTTGTTGATTTCTTTTCTGGAAAATAAAAAACAGGATGGTGTTCGCTTTGCGCTTGTGGCTCACCTCAAGATATTTGGCATCTGGTTTGCTGTGATGGTGCTGGCGTATTTCGTTCTTTGGCCGGGAATGTGGGTCGCGCCGGGCAAGATGCTTTATGAAGTGTACGGCAATGCGTTTAGTTATGCCTTTCAGGGCGCACGCTTGCAGGTCACTCAGGAACTTCAGCCCTCAACCTTCAGTCTTGCTTCGGCGGGCGGGACGATCCGCGGATTTGCAGGAGACATCGTCTGGCGCGGCACTCCCTTGGGGTGGGGCGGTTTCCTGCTCGCTGTTATTTTTTTCTTCGGCAAGGCGCAGACCGGCTTCACGCCATTATTAAAGAAGATGACCGCGTATCTGTTCGTCAATGCAGTGATGTTCATCCTGCTGTTCAGTTTGGCTCAAGGCAGGAACTCCGCGCATTACATCATGACCAGCCATGTCAGTGTGGATGCGATCGCCGCGCTTGGCTGGGGTTTTCTTCTCCAAAGGTGGGGAGGAAAATGGAAGACTGGGATCAAGCCCGCCGTTAAAACATGGACCGCGGCCTTTCTCGTCAGCCTGCAGTTGGTCAGCGCATTTGCTTTTTATCCGTATTACTATACTTATTACAATCCGGTGTGGAGCATTGTCACGGGGCAGAGATCTGAATCTGATTACGGCGAGGGGATGGAGCAGGCTGCGGCGTATCTGGCGCAGAAGCCGAATGCCGCCGGGTTGAAGGTTTTTGTTTTTCGCGGGCGGGGACCGTTCTCTTATTTCTTCCCCGGGCAGACCATTATTTTTAATCCGCTGTTCCTGGAAGAGGACGGGATGACTTCGATGTTCGAACGCCTGGCAGGTTCCGATTATCTGGTGATCAACGATGCCCTCGCGCCGCGCACCGAAAGTTCGAAGATGTTCGTGCAGGCTTTGGGTGGTTTGCAGCCCGAGCATAAGATCTTCATTGATGGGATCTCGCCGATCCTTATCTATCGGGTCGCGGATATTCCGCCGTCGTTCTACGAAGCGCTCCAAAAATAAGTGAACAAAAAGAGGCAGTCATTTTTGACTGCCTCTTTTTGTTTTACGAGCTGTGTGGGATTTTCACTGACCTTGTTTTGTAATTGTTTACTCACATAAATATAAAGTTGTCGCTCGATTCGGTCCGCCGCCATCGGGTCCCTGCTGAGTCGCTGCCGTGGACTGATTGAACTCAGGCGCCACGGTGCATGAAGCCTCCAGCCAGTTCGTAATGGTTTGCTTGCCGCCGCGGTCGCCGCCATACATCACATAACGCAGTTCGCCATTTGCGACCATCGCTGCCAGGTCTTCGGCAGTGACCACTTC
>Ga0268298_10005114_pt1 | contig 12436 bp, 15 predicted proteins | sample WWTPWeurt_MetaG_FD_194462 | JGI IMG/M metagenome (GOLD analysis project Ga0268298, IMG submission 194462) | Activated sludge microbial communities from WWTP in Nijmegen, Gelderland, Netherland - WWTP Weurt | ecosystem: Engineered > WWTP > Aerobic digester > Activated sludge | place...
GACCTTTTTGCTAATTCCTAATTTCTCAAATCAACCCGAGAGGAACAATTGCTCGCGGTCGATATATTTCCGATATGCGTGGCGAAACGCCGTCAATAAATACGCGCTTCTAAAACGCCGTCAACAGTTAAGATAACCAATGCCCATTGCTGAGCCTCTCTCTTGGGTGATTCCATTCGTTTGTAGGCTACTGTTTTTCGAATTTGTTCATCTAGTCGAAAGAAACTCGGCCATAAATTATGGCCATCGTCACCGTCGTATGCGACAAGGTAGTCAAATATCAGGAGTCCATCAGTAGACCTTAAGTAGAGGAGCGATGCGGCAGCCCAAAACCCCAGGTCAGAAGGCTGCCTATTCTTGAGCGCATTTGACATCAACCTTAGAAAGCTTTTGTCATTTGCTGATGCCGCTACAATAAATCCCAGTGCCCGGTTGTAGAGACTCTTTGAACGGACTAAAGCATTAACGGCTGTCTTATAGTCTGAATTATTTGATACGCTACTTAAGGGGTAAAGAACAGTTCTCCCGCGATTTACAGAATAGTCTGGACTAAAGTTTAGGTATGGGAGTATCTGGTCATGGTATGGGCCGTAGTAAACTGAATCAAAGTCTTTGGCAGAGAGTTCTTTGCGCGAGAGTGGCACCAACGTCTTAACGAATGATTCAGCCTCTAAAGAGTTTTTCAATTCATTCGCCCGCGATTTTCTTTCATGCACGGTTCTCGTATCATTACCTGAATGAGTTCTATTCTGATTTCCAGGATCTAGCTCTCGACTATATCCCTCATCAATTGCCGCAAAGTGAGTAAGGATTTGAATCATGCTTAACTGAAGCAAGAAAACAGATGTTCGCAATGGGTTTGGTTGTAGCAATTCGTCAAAATTCCTTTGGAGGTCTCCGTTCCGTCTGCCATTTACTGTCTTTGCAAGGCGCACTGTACTCTGTCGGGCGGTGTGTGCTAACCCTATTTTCCCCAGCACTCCTCATTTGTATCGTATCGAGGCAATCTGTGGGTACTTAATTTAGACAAGTCTTTGCCGAGAGCATCTTGAAACGTGGATGTTGTATGGCGAGGCTTCCCGCGGTTGAGCCTGTTTTAGTAGCCTTTCTGACCTCGTAGCAAATTGCGACGCAGAACCCGGCTGCGTTAGAGATTGTAGGGAGTACAATTCGAATTGAGGGAGATGTTGGTGGAGTGGAACTCGAAGACTCGTGTCACCTGAATTGAATACTCAATACTTGAAGTTGGAAATACCTCACTTTGTCGAACTGCAGGCAGCTCTTCTCGGCTGCTTCCTCGCCACTTATCCGGAAGTGGTAAGTGACTATACTTTGTTTCACGCCCCGAAAAGTGGCAAAGTACGATATGACAATAACGATTGGACTTTCAAAAGGCATGGATTGGGTGTTGAATTCCAGTCTGTGCCAAACGCTGTGGTGGTAGATGTGGAGGCTGAGGTCTGCAAGGCGAAGTTGTTTACTGCATGGAGACTCGCTTCGTATTTTGAGTCTTTACTGCATTCGAACGTGACCGAATCAAGTATCGAAGAGTTGCTCGCTCTGCTGGTTGTGGAGGGTTATCTTACCCCGAGAGGTCGGAGGTTTTATTCAATTGAATGACATTGTTTCGCCGGGTAAGGAAAGTAAGTGCGAGTGAGGGTTGCACTTCGTATGACTTAAGGGAGATATGTTTATGCCATGGGCTAGTGCTTTTATGACGGAGAGTGAGTTCTGGAAGAGAATAGAGTTGATGAATTACCAGGAGGGACTTAGTCTTTTCGTTTTTCATGACCGGACCTTCGCATCCAGAATATTGAACCCATCTGAGTATCCGTTTGAAATAGAATCTCATGAGAAACTCTGGATTGGTGGAGAGGCACCCCAGTCAGGCATCTCTCATGTTCCTGCGAAAGCTGGATGGATTCTACTTGACCCACCAAAGTTGATTAGAGAGCGTGACCTAGTCCCTGGGCAGATCGGTGTCCTTACAACCTGGGTAGAAAAAATCCACCTGGTTGTTTTGAAAATACAGCTCTGCAAGAACTCTTTAATCGCTGCAAGAAAGTGTTTTTGGCCAGGACCCGTTCTGTAAAGCTTCAGCAATTTCAAGACCCTAAGCCGCTGGAGCCTCGCATAAAGACCTTCAAATGCACGGAAGCTGCCATTGAAGCCATGAGAAATGGGTGGCGGTTTGTTCCGGGTATGCCCGTAGTAAGAGAGTACTGGACTCTACCTGACACTAACTAGTGCTATAACTCTTCCTTGGAAACGATAGCGTTATTCCACCAGTGAGCAGAATTTGAGAGAGGATTCGTTTCGTGGACGTGGATGACAGGAGATTCTGGATTGGTCCAGCTCACGAGCAGATGTGTCGAATCAAGATCGGTAGCTTCCGCGAGACATTCGCTTTGAACCTTGAACACTGGTCGTTGCCCAACTACATGCAGCACTGGCGCCGGCAGTTGGAACTCCTAGTAAGTGGTGCTCCGGTTGTTGTCTTGACCACGTGGGCTGCCGCCCCTGACATTGAGTGTATCCGGAGGGGCTGGGTGCTGTTTGCCTCGGGTGGCGATGAAGTGACCGTTGTGGAACGCCTGTTCATTTGCGAGCCGGAAGCTGATTTTTCCGTTTGTGCTGATGGCTCTGTGCAAGTGGAGCAGAAACCTGCGCTAATCACGGAAGAGGGACTGGAAATTAGTTCTTGGAAGACGGGTATCTCGGAGATTTCAGCCTTTCTCGCCAGCTCTGGCTGAGACCGGCTGAGAAGAAGCGGCTTTTGCTCTCACCCACAGTGTACGCCGGCTATGCGTTTGGTGTTCCTAGTCACCGAGCTGAACATTGTTGACTTGAGTTAGATTGAAGACCTTGGTGACGCGCAGTGGCTTGCTATCTAGACCTGCCGGCAGGGGACCAAATGGGGCCGAGCTTTCGACCGCGCGCCGCGCTGCCGCATCGACAACGTGATTGCCGGAAGATCTGGCTACGGAAAGGTCTTTCAGTGTGCCGTCAGGCTGTATGGTGAATTTGATTACAGTTGTAAGATCGCCTGCGTTTTGAACTGGAAACCAGTGCCTTTTGATGCGCTTAGCCAGGTAGGCGCCATAGAGCTTGGGATCAGTAGGAGGCGTTGTACTGGAGACTGTGTTATCGGCAAAGGCTGCTAAGGGTGCAAGGAAGAAGGCTGAAAGGATAAATAGAAAACGGAGCTTATTCATAGAGCACCTTCTGCTGGAGAGCCCAGTCAGTATACCGCACTGGTTGCGCAGGTTTCTACCGAAATGGTGAGGCTGGTGTGCCTGCTCGGCGGGTGATGATTTCTACCAGTTCATGGCCCATGGTTCTGGAGGCATCTCTTCAAAGATGTTGGCGGTTAGATCAATCAGTTCTATCGGGTCGTCAATATCTTTAGCTCGGAATATCTTGCCCTCTTTGGCAAATAGAAGATCGCCGTTACTATCCCAGTCTGCCCAATCAAGGCGTCCGAGATCTTTTAATGCTTCACCATTCTGATTTTCAACTTGATATTCGATTATGTACCAGGGTTCGTTTTGCTCGGCAACGCTGCGGATAAACATCTTCAGTGCGTATCTTTGGGTGGTGTCTGTGTTCGCTTTGGTGCCCGCATTGCTATGGCACCACTTGGAATATAGAAGCGGTATTTCGTATGCAGAGGTCACCAGCATTTTTTTGCGCAGGTCTGATTCTCCTGCTGCCTCCAGGGTCCAGCCGTAACGTAGCAGTCTTAAATGATAGATCGGAAAATCTTCGCCCCCTCCTGCTGAGCCTTCCAGGGTTGAGATCTTGAGCTGTTTAGGTAAGGAAAACTGTTTGTCCAGTTCCATCTGGCACTGCCCGTGATTGAGAAGGATCTTCTTGTCGCTCTCAAATAGTCCACCGCCGCCCCAGCAATCGCCCTTTGGCCAGAGTGCCAGGGCTGAGAAATATGGTGGTCGGCTGACAGCCGTCCATGAATAGAGGGGAGGTTTGTGGCTGGCGGCAAAATAGAGGAAGTACTTGCCGGATGGTGACAGATCGCATCGGCGCTCATAGATTCGGCCCTTGAACCACTGACCGGCAATGAAGGTGTCTTTATCTCTTTGCCATCTTACCAGTTGTACTTGCTTAGTTGGTCCGCGTTTTATCACCAGCGCTTCGCTTGATTCTTTAGCCAGCAAGACGTGTATGCGCAGAGGAGATCGCTGAGGGCTCATATTTTCGAGGGCTCTGAATTTAAGGTACTTGTAGCTGGGCTATTCTACAATGCTTCCCTGCTTGATTCAGCGCTAGGTTGTGAAGCATATGAAAAGGCTGGTTCCCATGACCGCTCCCTCATCCTGCCGTTCGTTGTCAGCGGCTCTGGCGCTTGTGCTGGGTACCTTGTGTGGGTTACTTTTAGCCATGTCGGCGGCTCAGACCCGCGAGAATTCCCGGCAGATCTGGCACCTCAAACAGAAGCACGTCGATAGAGGCGAATTTGACATATACATCGCATCCGACCGGGTGAAAATCGTCAGCCCGCAAGGCTACAAATTTTTGGTCGCTGCTCCTGATTGGACAGTGCATTGTTTTCGCGATGAGACCAAGTTGCAATACCAGTCTCCATTATCTGAGTTTAGCGGTTTACAGATGGGCAATCCGATGGTTGGTGCCTGGTTGACGGGAATTCGGGTGCTTCCGTTCGGCAAGGGGGAGATTCAGGGACATCCTTATACCAGCTATACCACCAGAAGAAATTCCAGCACAGTGTTTGCCGGTTCAGACAAGATAGTTACTGATCCACATGCGGTAGAGTTCATTGCTCGCTTTTATCACACTCCCAATCCCGGCTCTGTCCCTCTCTTCTATTATTCTGAACATCGTAAGAAAAATCTGCCCGACGCCAAAAAGAATGCTATCCAGGTTGGTCCTGATATCGGTAATGACTATAGATCAGGGCTGATCAAGGAAATCGTTCTGCTTTCGTGTCAAAAGGAACCTTATCGCGCTGCCGATTTCGCCTTACCGATTAATTATGCAAGAACCAAGGAAATGACGCAGGTGATCTACACAAGGGCGCAAAAGGACGAACTTGCAGAAGTCATAGGTGGAATTGGATACATGTCGGAGAAGACCCGGAAAATGGATTCTGCTGTGCAAGCCGGAAAAGGAAAGCAGAGTAAAAGTGCGCCAGGAACTCATTAGCTGAGTACTTTCTATTGTTTCTCAGAGCCTGATGTACCTTCCTCTCTGGCTCGGTCTCTTTTAGCAAGATCCTTCAGCCCGAGCCTTTCATACCACCGGGCTCGTTGCCCGTAAAGACTTGAATCTTCTTTGTCTCGTGCGATTAGCCTTGAGTAAGTGTGCACCGCCAGGTTGCATAGATCGCGCTCACACCTGACTGAATCTATTCCGTCTATGCTGCTTCGTAGCTTGTGCCGGTAGAGTGACCTGAGCGGCGATGCCGGTCCAATCAGTTTCTTCACTCGGCTTATAGGAATCACAACTTGCTGAGAGCCCAGAGCCCCGGCGGTAACTGCCGTGGGGTTGAAATAGAACGTTAGAGAGTCTTTCGAGAGCGAGAATTTCTCAAGATTGGCTCGATCGGCGTAGAGTTCGCTTACCAGCAGGCTGGGGGCAAACTCCAATTTCTTTTTGCTAAATTGCTCCAGAACCAAGATTGAAAACACTTCACGACTGCCTAAGTCATGGTCTAAAAGGTCGTCCAGGTGAAGTGATTGGTAAGTTCTAGTGTTCAGGTTGATGCAAGAGTATCCATCTATCGCTTTCGTATCCAGGTTCCTGAATTTAAGAACGATACTCAGAATCCCGCCGCCCATTGTCGTCACCTCGCAGTAGGCAGAATACCTATCGCCTGGTTTGTTTGAGAGAAAGGATTTTACTTCGCGCTTTACCTTTGCTTTCACCAGCGCGTTTATTTTGCGCTGGTGGCGCAAGCCCTTGAACTGCGGGTAACGGCATCGGCTCAAGCCCGGTATATTCTTGCAGACCAGTGTTTTGTCGTAGGTGATGACAGACCTTGCGCAGTGTCCGGTCTCTGTTCCGGCTAAATGAGGCGCAATGAAAATGAAAAGAAATGAAGTCGCAAGTGATTGAAGAATCAAAGTTTGCATTTAGCGTATTTTGAGGATTAGATTATTCGGGCTAATTTGCAATTATGACACAGCCTGCTATCAATCAGAGATGGTAAGTTTTGCTAGCGAAGGGTATCCCAGTATGTCGAGCACAGCTTAGTCTCTCAACTCCTAACTTTATCGCTTTCCGTACGCTCCCCTAGCCAGTCTAGAGCTGATACAGTAGCGCCTGCTCGTTCGGCGATTCTCTTGAGGCGCTGCATTCTGAGTTGGGCGCAGCGACTATTTCGCCAGAAAACTATGCCCACCTTCTCCAGCCACTTCAAATTGCTCTGATGGCGCTCTGGTATTTCAATTGCCGTTATTGGCTCAGATTCTCTGAGCCATCTTAGAGTCATGCGGCACTCTCTGAGGGTAGCAAGAAATCTGTCTTCGCTCGCTATTGACTGTCTCATTTATCTTCCTCCGATTTTCGAATTCCAATCTGAAATAGGTCTGGCTTGACTCAATGCCAGATGTCCGGTCTTATTCTGATGGTATAAATGATGATACCTGCGGCCAGGCTAAGTGCGTGTGTGTTAGGCCTTGCTAATTAGCATGCGCGTCCTTGCAATAATAGCTCGTTTAATTGGAGATCCATCGCGTCTAGCTCCTCTGGCGACAAGTGTTTCTTTATCTCTATAAAGAGCTCGTTTTCTGAAAAATGCACATGCTCCTGAACTCTCTCCAGTAGGTGCACGAGCCCATTGTGGAAGTCTGGTCCATCAACATGCTGCATGGACAAATCGGTAAGTTTCTCCAATAGTTTGCTCTGATCTGCTAAGGACTTCTCCAGCAACAGTTCTAAAGTCTTAGATTCGGGAGCAAAGCACTTTATCCAGTCGACACACAAAGCCTTCTGTCTTGCTATGTGCCGGTGGATGCCATCCATTACCTTGGTTGCTTCATCGAAGCGGATTGCCAGTGTCCATTCCGGGAAGTGTTTTAGCACTCGCTTTAGATTGGTTGTTAGCAATGCATGGTCTTCAGACAAAAATTCGAAGACCGTGATCATTCTGCCTACTTTGCAATCTAGACGGGATAGAGTTGTTTTTGCGCGATTGGCTATATGAGGGTTTTTGTCCTCTGCGAGTTGCCGCAGGAGGTGCTTCGGAATGTAGCTTGTGGATGCCATTCGGTATTTTACGTCTGCATGTTCATCGCAGGAGAGCAGAGTTAGCAGTTGTGGATCTGAAGACCGATTAAGAGCAACGGACATGCGGACTTCCGGTTCCTTGTCGCGAGCCAGAGTCGATAGTACTGCTTGCGGTGCTCGTTCGTTGTCGGCCACTCGTCTTCGGACCGTCATTAACTCTGAATTCGCCAGTGTAGCCAGATCCTCTGTGGATGTATCAATTGCTCCAGCTCGAATATAGTCATTGTGAACGATTCTTTTAGGTGTCATAGTGCACCTCCCATTAATTTGGCAACAAATACGGTTGCTCTAGTTTGCGGCTCAGTCAAGCAGTTTCAGTTCGTTACCATCCCAGGTAAGTGTTCTTTGGCTCGACTGGGGAAATGGTCCAATAGTCCCCACACCAGCGGACTTACCATTTTGGAATACCTCGAACCTCAACATTTCTTCGCTCTGTCCGGTTATGAACTTTGCTGAGCCGAAGGCACTAATGTGCTTAGTCTCTCGCTGCAGTCGTCTAAATATAGATTTGTTTTCGCATGAACTTCGCTGCATTTCGGCTCTGATTTTGGAGGCACTCTGATTTTTGAATAGGAAGGTAAGCCCTTGGAACGGCCTTTGATGGTAGTCTGGATATGCCGTGCTACAGGGCATGCCTGCGATGAAGCAGGTAACAACTAGTAGTGCTGTGCCCATTACTTTCTGCAGTTTCATATTGCCTCCCTCAGTCCTTGTTTATAAGGTTTTGAGATCTGAGCCGAGAACAGAGATTTTGACGTATTTGAAATACGTGAGCATTTCACCTCCCGATACGCGGCGTGTCTGGTGGTGGTGTAATTGAGGTTCTTGCTATACTAATCTTAGCAGATTTTAGTTCGTTTGCCAAACGAACTATCGGCGCGGTGGTGCTGGCGCCGGCAGACCGGTCATTTGAAGATCGCTTGTGTGATTCTGACTTTCTCTGTGAGGTTTCTTCTGTAGTAGTCCTGTGAATATGCCGCCATGGGTGTTCGTCAACGACATTGAACACTCTTCACTCACCACCGGTGATGCGGCCAGTTATTAGATCGTCAAGACCGGACGAAAGCGTTGCTGACGTTAAAGCCGGAAGAGGAGTGAGAGACATGACGCCAGGCGATTCTAGTTTTGCTGCAAACAGAGACGCGATTTTCTCTATGATTCAGGAGTTTAGGCTTGATGAAGCTCTGGGCGCTTTGCAAAGCATATGCGAAATTGGCTCTGAGCCGCTGGCGGGTTTGTGGCATTCTCTGGGTTCGGCATTCGAAACCTCCGGGCGTCTCTTTGATGCTGAGATTGCTTATGCTCGAGCTGTGGAAGTGGATCCGAGCTTTGCTAAGGCATGGAATGACCTGGGTGTTACCTTTACTTTGCAGGGCAAGGACGAGCAAGCTGAAGTTGCCTTCAGAAAGGCGATTGGGCTAGATGGAAGTTTCAGAAATCCACAAGTAAATCTTCGCGACATCGAGATTCGCAGGAGAAGATCCATGGCTGGAAAGAGTAAGCTTAAGAATTCGGCTGAGGCGGAGGTGCTTGCTGACCATTTGCACGACGACCCGCAGAATGGTCTGATTTGGCTCAAGCTTTGCCGGGAGCAGGCTCAGGAAGGCAACCATCGGCTAGCAATCAAGTCAATTAGAAAGGCACTAAAGTTTTCACCGCATCTTGCCGAGGCCTGGTTTCTTCTTATTGATTTATACAAGGAAGAAGAGAATCACAAACAGATGGCAAACACCTTGAGGCTTCTTCAGCAAACCCGGCCGGAGAGTGTTCAGGTCTGGTTGAGAATGGCGGACATTTTTAAGGAACTCAATCAAACTGCTGAGGCAACCGAGTGCGTAAGACGAGCCGTGCAGATGGACCCGGAGAGTGCATTGTGCTGGGATGCTTGGGCGACCAGATTGTCTGAGATAGGTGATCAGCCGGGAGCCATGGATGCTCTTAAACACTCTCTTAGCTTGGAATCGGTAAACTCACAAGGCTGGACCAGGCTTGGAATTTGGAGGAGCAGATGCGGCGATTTTTCTGATGCCAGAACTTGTTTCGGGATGGCTTGTGTTCAGGATGATAGTAACGTAGAAGCGCAGGTCTGGTTGGCAAAAAGCCTGGACAAACTTGGTGAGCTTGATATGGCTGAGAAAATCCTCTTTGGGCTTCTTGAGAAGCAGCCCGGTGAAGCTCGAGCGTGGAATCATTTAGGTGTCATCTTTCGACTGCGTCAGCGGATGGAACTTGCGGAGAAGTGTTTCAAGAAGGCGCTGGAACTTCTGCCAAACTACCCAAACCCCTGGTACAACTTGCGGGATATCTATTTACAGACCGGTGAGCATGAGTCTGCCAAATCGGCAATGGATTCCGCTGCCTCTATTTCCGGTACCAGGGCGGCTCGATTCGAGAGTGACGGTTGATATATGTATTGGCGTGAGCAGCCTGGCTGTTCGGCAGTGACGCGGTAGGCTAGTTTGCCGAGTTCTCTTGCATATCTTGGTTACCAGCCGTGAGCGAACGCTCAATGCTCTGGCAGATTAACTCCAGGTTGAAGTCATCGCCTTTGCAGAAGTGCTCAAGGGCCAGGTAGTCTGTCGCACCGTATATTCGAGTGGCGTTCATGAGGAATTCATGCTGCACGGAAGCACATTTGCTGAGCATGCCGCAAAAGCAAATCACTGGCGTGGCGCTTAGCTGTGGGTCGTCTTTCAAAGCCTTCAGGAATGAGAAAAGGTTTCCATAATCAAGATGTACTCTGGTAATTACAAGATCTACATTTTGGTCTTTCAAGTATAAGAGTGCGTCATCCGCTCTACTCACAAATTTCAGCTCGTGACGAGTTTCAAGGCTTCTTTTGAGAGCGGCCTTTTCTGTTGGCTGTTCCTGCAGAATCAGAATTTTTGCCATTTCGGGTGCAAACGCTACGCCAGCTCAGAGATTCTAACAATCCTTGAATTCTAACAGTGCTGCCTTTCACTTGCCTTACAACCGGTGCCGGGCGTTACGCTGCCGACTATCGCGGCTGCAATTTAAGTATGTGGATAGGTCGCATTCATCTGTATAGGGTAGGCAGACCGGGTGGTTCGAAATGTAAAGTGTCAACCTTGACAGTATTACAGTAAACGGTGACAATACTGTCATGAAGACCACCGATTACAGTCTTGATGAGCTTGCCGCCCTGGTGAAGGCGCGCCTATCGGCCGTGGGGCAATTAGATATCGGCGATAACCGTGTGTCGCCCGTGCCTGATGCCCGTACCACCCGCTATTACACCAGTATCGGACTTCTAGACCGCCCCCTGATTGTGGGAAGGCAAGCTCGCTATACGGAGAGGCACCTGCTGCAACTTGTGGCTATAAAGCTTTTGCAGTACTTGTCTCTGCCTCTTTCGACGATTCAATCACGCCTCTACGGGCTCTCTGAAAAAGAACTTACGGCCTTGATTGAAGCCATCGAGACCAAGCTGCAAGAAAGCCGGCAAGAGTCGGCAGGAAGCGACGGGCAATTTGCCAGACCGGTGCAGATCTGGCGGGAAGTGGTTATCGAACCGGGTCTGAAACTCATGGTGCAGGAAGATTTCTCTACAGGAAGCCCCCGGGAAGCTCTATTAAAAAAGATCGAGCAGGCACTCTCTCATTTGACTTAAGGCAGGATGTATATGACAGCAAGCAAAGGGCAAACTATTAGCTTAACTGAGAGCACCGAGAGACTGCGCTCCCTCGGTCAACTCACCTGCTTTTCGGCAGGTAGGGAAAAGGAGCATCGGCTGCCCCTGGCTGCGGTCGATATAGAAGCTAAGTGTATAGATAGGGCGGCTCATGTTTCGATCAGGCAGACTTATCAAAATAATTTGTCTGAATTGATGGAAGCGGTTTATATCTTCCCAATGGCTGCGGGAGCGTGCGTAACTCGCTTTGAGATGATCGTGGGCGAGCGGCGGGTGAAAGGTCTCGTGAAGGAACGCGCTGCTGCCAGAGTCGAGTATCAGGAAGCCCTGGAGCAGGGGCACCGGGCTTCGCTTCTGGAGCAGGAGCGCGACAGTGTTTTCACCGTGCAGGTGGGTAATATCATGCCTGGCGAAAGTGTCACCGTCGAGATAGAGTATGTAGAACTTCTGTCATATTTTAGCGACGGCTCTTGTTCTTTGAGGTTACCCACTGTGGTGCCTCCACGTTATGTGAGCGGCGAAGCGCTTTCAAGAGACTCCGTGGGAGTGGGCGTTAGCCCTGACACTGCCGTGGTGCCTGACGCTTCCCGCATCAGCCCGCCTCTGCTGGTGGACGGTTTCGATGCCAGAGTGGCGCTTTCCATCAGTGTTTCCCTGCCGGTTGATGCCCCGCTAAAAAGCTTTTCTTGTAGCCAGCATGCCGTCAGCTATGCTTTTGAAGAGGGCGTCAAGGTCAGTCTTTCCCGTGAAGATGAAGTGATGGATCGTGACTTTGTTCTCAACTGGCGTCAGGCTAAAGACCAGATTTCAAGCCAGGTTAACGCTTCGCTTTTGTCTGGGAGGTTAACCGGTATGGTCACGGTGTTGCCACCGGCTCTTCCTGAGGAGGAGAATTTCAGAAGTGCCAGAGATGTCATTTTCCTTCTGGACCGTTCCGGCTCCATGAGCGGCATCAAGATGGATTCGGCTATAAGAGCCTGTTCCATTCTGTTGAATACACTTGAGAGCCGTGACCGGTATGCTATCGGTGCTTTCGATAATATTGTGGAATGGTTTAAAGCCGGGAGACAGAGAAAGCTTTGTTTTACTCGCGCCGATAATGATGGTCTCAGTCAGGGAGATCAGTTTTTGCGGGAGATAACCGCGCGTGGTGGCACCGAACTTTTTCAAGCCCTGCAAGATGCTTCTACTATGATGCAGGAACATTGCAGTGGTAGGCAGCCGGTTCTAGTCATCGTCACCGACGGACAGGTAGCCGATGAGTCACGCATTCTCAAGCTTGTGCAAACCAGGCTCGGTCTTGGCCGCGTGTTTTGCGTTGGTGTAGATACCAGCGTCAATGAAGGGCTATTGAAGCGGCTGGCCAATTTGGGTGGGGGCACCAGTGTCAATGTTGCTCCCGGAGAGAGTCTTGAGCATGCGCTCACGGCTATAGGAAGAGAAATAGGTGCGCCCCTGGTTACTGACATTAGCGTTTCTCTCCAGCAAAATACCGGTGCAGCCACCAGATTTATAGAA
>Ga0268298_10005115_pt1 | contig 12432 bp, 11 predicted proteins | sample WWTPWeurt_MetaG_FD_194462 | JGI IMG/M metagenome (GOLD analysis project Ga0268298, IMG submission 194462) | Activated sludge microbial communities from WWTP in Nijmegen, Gelderland, Netherland - WWTP Weurt | ecosystem: Engineered > WWTP > Aerobic digester > Activated sludge | place...
GACCAGCGGATGCGTGACGATCACGTCGCCGACGAATTCACGCAGCGTGTCGACGGTCGCGCGATCGTTCTCGTCGACGTTGACGACGACGTGCGTCGGCGCGAGCGCGCGCACCTTCGCGACGTCGACGTCCTTCGTGCCCCCCACCTTGGGCACGGCGCGCACCGCCTCGCGCGGGTGGATGCAGAAGCCCGTGCGGCCGACCACGTACGGCCCCAGTCCGAGGTCGAACAGCAGCTCGGTGAGGCTGGGCACCAGGCTGACGATGCGCGGGCTCGCGGCCAAGGCGGACCCCCGGGATGCGCGCGCCGCGGCCGCGCTACTTGCGGCCGGCCTTGCGCTCGAGCTCGATCAGGAAGTCGAGCACGCGCAGCGCCTGCTCGTTGCCGCCGGCCATCGACGGCGCGGTGTACCAGCGCCCGTTGACCGCCATCGCGGGCACGCCGTCGACCTTGTACGCGTCGGCCTGCTGGCTCGCCTTGCGCATCTTCGTGCGCACCGCGAACGACTCGTAGGTGTCGAGGAACTGCTTGCGGTCGACGCCCGCCTTCGCGACGAAGTCCGCCATCTTGTCGGGCTTGTCGAGCGGCAGCCGCTCGACGTGCAGCGCGTGGAAGACCTTCTCGTTCAGGTCAGCGGTCCGGCCCATCGCGTCGAGCGCGTAGTACATCTGCTGGTGCGGCACCCAGCTCGGGCCCAGCCCCACGTGCACCTTGCGGAACGCGACGTCCGCCGGCAGCCGCCTGACCCAGTCCTTGAGCGACGGCTCGAGCGCGTTGCAGTGCGGGCAGCCGTACCAGAAGAACTCGAGGACCTCGATCTTGCCCGGCGACTCGGTCGGCTGCACCGGCTTGACCGGCCGGTACTCGGTGCCCTCGGCGGGCGCGCGGTTCTGAGCGGCGAGCGGGCCCGCGGCGGCGGCGATGCCGCCCGCGGACAACGCCTTGAGGAAGCGCCGGGTGGAGCGGTCGAACTGCAGGGCCATCGTGGCCTCCCTATCGTTGGCGCAGCACCGACGCCTCGATGCCGTTCTCGGCCAGCCGGGCGCGCGCCTTGTTCACGTCGTCGATCTGCGCGAACGGCCCCACCCGAACGCGGTACATCGTCTGTCCGTTGACCTCCGCGGTCAGCACGCGCGCCTCGACGCCGATCAGCGCGAGCTTGGCCTTCAGGCCGTCGGCGTCTTCCTGGGAGCGGAACGCGCCGGCCTGCAGCAGGTACGACGTGCCTTCCCGGGCGGCGTCCTTCGCGGCGTCCGCCGGGCGGGCATCCGCGATCTTGTCGGGGGATCGGCCCTCCGAGGCGCGGATCTCGGCCGCCTTGCCCTCGGGCGCCGCCTTTGCGTCGCCGCCGCGGGCGTCGCCTTTCACCGCCGGCGTGTCGGCGGGCTTCGACGGCGGAATGCCCGCGGACTCGGCCGCGCCCTTGCCGAACAGGCGGTCGAGGATGCTGGCGCGATCCTCGGGGGTCTCGGGCGGGGGCGGCGGCGGGGTTTCGGCCGGAATGCCGGAGCGGTTCTTCGAATACAGCGGCTTGTTAGGATCCGGCGCCTCGGCCGCGGACTTGGGCTCGACGATGCGGTCGGACGCGCGCCCGGCCTTGTTGACGAACGGCACCGGCGCGCGCGTCACGAAGAGCGCGACGACGACCGCCACCGCCAGCCCGACGATCAGGCCGATCATGAAGCCGACGAGGGTGCCGCCGCGCATCCGGCGCGCGGGCGCGCCGGCCGCAGTCCGTGAGATCCCGGCCATCACATCCTTTCGGGCGCCGACACCCCGATCAGCGCCAGCCCGTTGCGCAGCACCTGGCGGGTGGCGACGAGCAGCGCGAGGCGGGCGAGCCGCAGCGCGGGGTCGTCGACCAGGAAGCGCTCCGCATTATAGTAACTGTGAAGATCGGACGCTAAGTCCTTGAGATAAAAAGCAATCGCGTGCGGAGCGAGTTCGTCGCAGGCCTGCCGCACCAGTTCCGGGAACTGCGCGAGCCGCGCCGCGAGCGCGAACTCGCGCGGCAGCGCGAGCGGTGCCAGCAGCGCGCCGGGGCCCTGCGCCGACGCGACCGCCGCCGCGAGCGCGTGCACGACGTCGTCGTCGCCCGGGCCGCCCTGGGACTTCGACTGCGCGAGCACCGAGCAGATGCGCGCGTGCGCGTACTGCACGTAGTAGACCGGGTTCTCGTCGGTCTGCGCGAGCGCGAGGTCGACGTCGAAGACGAACTCGGTGTCGGCCTTGCGGCTGATCAGGAAGAAGCGCACCGCGTCGCGCCCGCGCCCGATCCGCGCCGCACGCGCGCCGGGGTCGTCGCCGGCGTCGGCGACCGCGCCGCTCCACTCGATCAGGTCGCGCAGCGTCACGTACGAGCCGGCGCGCTTGGAGATCTTGACCTCCTCGCCGCCGCGCATCACGGTGACCATCTTGTGCAGCACGTAGTCCGGGTACCCCGCGGGGATGCCCGCGCCGAGCGCCTGCAGGCCGGCGCGCACGCGCGCGATCGTCCCGTGGTGGTCCGAGCCCTGGACGTTGATCGCGCGCGCGAAGCCGCGCTCCCACTTCGCGACGTGGTAGGCGACGTCGGGCACGAAGTACGTGTACCCGCCGTCGGACTTGCGCATCACGCGGTCCTTGTCGTCGCCGTATTCGGTCGTGCGCAGCCACAGCGCGCCGCCGTCCTCGAAGGTCTTGCCCGCGCGCACCAGCGCGTCGACCGCGGCCTGCACCCGGCCGTCGCCGTACAGCGACGACTCCAGGTAGTAGTGGTCGAAGCGCACGCCGAACGCCTGCAGGTCGATGTCCTGCTCGCGGCGCAGGTACGCGACCGCGAAGCGGCGGATCGCGTCGAGGTCGTCGACGTCGCCGGCCGCGGTGACCGGGTCGATGCGCTCGGCGCCGACGGTGGCGCGCGCGAGGTACTCGGCGGCGATGTCGGCGATGTAGTCGCCGCGGTAGCCGTCGGCGGGAAAGCGCTCGTCGTCCGGCGAAACGCCGCGCGCGCGCGCCTGCACCGAGCGCGCGAGGTTCGCGATCTGGGCGCCGGCGTCGTTGTAGTAGAACTCGCGCGAGACGCGCCAGCCGTTGGCGTCGAGCAGCGCGGCGAGCGCGTCGCCGAGCGCGCCCTGGCGCCCGTGCCCGACGTGCAGCGGGCCGGTGGGGTTCGCCGACACGAACTCGACCAGCACCGGGCGGCCTTCGCCGCGCGAATTGCGCCCGAAGGCGCCGCCCTGGCGCTGGATCGCGCCGACGACCGCCAGCCGCGCGGCGGCCGTCAGCCGGATGTTGATGAAGCCTGGGCCGGCGATCTCGAGCGCCTGCACGAGGCGCAGCTCGGCGGCGTCCTCGTCGTCGAACTCGCGCACCTTGCGCGCGAGCGCCTCGGCGACCTGGCGCGGATTCATCCGCAGCGGCCTGGCCAGCTGCAGCGCGAGGTTGCACGCGAGGTCGCCGTGCGCGGCCTGCTTCGGGCGCTCGAGCTCGACCGGCGGGATCGCGACCGTCGCGTCGCCGAGCTCGCCGGCGCGGGCGTGGACCAGCGCGGCGGCGGCGTCGCGGAACCAGCCGGCGAGCGTGTTCTTCTGTTCGGACAGCATGAGGCGGGATTGTACGGGTTGCGGGCGGCCCGGCCGCGCTGCGCGCGCGGCGCCCGGCACCGGCGGTCAGCCCCGCGGCGGCCCCGGCCGCGCGTCGTTCGTCGGGGCGCGCGCTTCGCCGGCGGCCCGCGGCCGGACCCAGCACGCGAGCACCGCCGCGAGCTCGGCGCGCCGGAACGGCTTGGCGAGATAGTCGTCCATGCCGGCGTCGAGGCAGCGTTCGCGATCGCCCGTCATCGCGTTCGCGGTCAGCGCGACGATCGGCACGCGCCGCCGGCGCTCGCCGGGCGCGCGCGCCGCCTCCTGCGCGCGGATCAGCCGGGTCGCCTCGTAGCCGTCGACGTTCGGCATCTGGCAATCCATGAAGACGATGTCGACGTCGCCGCGCGCCCACGCGTCGACCGCCTCGCGCCCGTCGAGCGCGACGCGGACTTCGCAGCCCTCGTCCTCGAGCATCGCGACCGCGACGAGCCGGTTGATCTCGTTGTCTTCCGCGAGCAGCGCGCGCGTGCCGCGCGCCGTGGCGGGCGCACGGCGCGTCGCGGGGTCCCCCGCCGCGGCGGGCACGGCGCCCGCCGCGAGCCGGGCCAGGCAGCGAAGGAGCTCGGCGCGTCCCACCGGCTTGGTCAGGAAGGCGTCGACCCCGGCGTCGCGCGCCTGCGCCGCCTCGCCCGTCGACGCGATCGACGTGAGCATCGCGAGCCGCACGCCGTCGAAGGCGGCCTGCGCGCGCACGGCGCGAGTCAGCTCGAGGCCGCTCATGCGCGGCATCTTCATGTCGATCAGCACGACGTCGAACAGGCGCCGCCCCTCTTCGCGCGCCGCCCGCAGTGCCTCGAGCCCGGCCGCGCCGTCGGCCGCCAGCGCACAGTGCACGCCCAGGCCCGCGAGCTGGTGCTGCAGGATCGTCCGGTTCGTCGCGTTGTCCTCGACGACGAGCACCTGCAGCCCGGCGACGCGATCGACGGGCAGCACGGGGGCCGCGCCGTCGACGACCTCGGCGCGAATCGCGAAACGGAAGGTCGAGCCCTCGCCGGGCGTGCTCTCGACGTCGACGTCGCCGCCCATCATCCGGGCGAGCCGGCGCGAAACCGCGAGCCCGAGCCCGGTGCCGCCGAAGCGCCGGTTCATCGAGCCGTCCACCTGGGTGAAGGGCTCGAACAGCCGCGCGAGCGCGGCGGGCTCGATCCCGATCCCGGTGTCGCGGACCTCGAAGCGCAGCACGCAGGTCGAGGGCGCGGCGCCGGACTCGGGCGCGCTCGCGCAGTCGACGCGCACCTCGACTTCGCCGCGCCGGGTGAACTTGATCGCGTTGCCGAGCAGATTGAAGAGGATCTGCCGCAGCCGCCCTTCGTCGGCGCGAACTCGGGCCGGCACCGAAGGCGTCACGCGGCACGCGAGCTCGAGCCCCTTCTCGTGGGCGCGCACGGCCAGCAAGCGCACGACGTGATCGATCGCCTCGTGCACGTCGAACTCGACGGGGTCGAGATCGAGCTGGCCGGCCTCGATCTTCGAGAAGTCGAGAATGTCGTTGATGATCCGCAGCAGCGCGACCGCCGAGTCCTGGATCACCTTCGCGTAGCCGCGCTGGTTCGCGTCGAGCTCGGTCTCGAGCAGCAGTTCCGTCATGCCGATCACGCCGTTCATCGGCGTTCGGATCTCGTGGCTCATGTTGGCGAGGAACTGCGACTTCGCGCTGTCGGCCGCCTGCGCCTGCGCCTTCTCGAGCTCGAGGCGCGCCGCGACCGCGTGCCCGGCGGCGACCTCGTCGAGCGCCCGGCGCAGCGCCCGCAGCGGGAGCTCGCGCAGCGCGATGAACCCGCAGGCCGCGAGCACGAGTCCGAGCACGCCGGCGAGCGCGGTGCCGTTCAGCAGCGGGCGCAGCGAGCGCGCGATCTCGACCCGCCCGACGACGCGGCCGCTGTCGTGGAACGGCGCACTGCGCGCGAGCACGGGCTCGGCGAGGGGATCGCTGGACTCGACGACGAGCTTGCCGGCCGCGTCGAAGACCCGGCGCGCCTCGGGCGTTCCGTCGTCGGGCCGGCGCTGCAGCGGGATCGCGAGACGGTCGGGCTGGAACTGCCAGAACGACGGGTTCGCGTTGACGTGGATCGAGACCAGGCGCGCGTTGATCTCGACCTCGGCGGCCAGCGTCGCGTCGAGGCTCGCACGCCCGAGCAGGTAGTAGGCCGCCGGGAAGGCGATCGCGACCACCAGCCCGACGGCCGCCGCGATCGCGGTCAGCAGGCGTTCCACGCGCCTTCCTCAGCGTCGCTCGCACGCGCCTCGGCGCGCTGCGGCCTGCCCGGCCTTTTCAAGGCGCCGGCACATGACCGTTGGCTTCGAGGATCGCGCGCCCCTCGCGCGAGCGCACGAACTCGACGAACTGCTTCGCCGGGCCCGACGGCGGGCCGCGCGTGACGAGGAAGAACGGCTTCTGGTAGGGGTACGTGCCGTCGGAGATCGTCTTCGCCGACGGCACGACGCCGTCGATCGCCACCAGCGCGAGCCGGCGGTGCTCCGAGAGCATCAGCGACAGCGTGCTCGTTCCGAGCGAGCCCGGCAGCCGCTCGGCCTCGTCGGCGGCGTCCTGGTCGGTCGCGGCGACGACCATCCCGGGGCGCGCCTGGGCGGTCTCGAGCGCGCGGGCGACGTCCGGCGACATCGCCGCCAGCAGCGCGCTGTCGCCGTCGCTGCGCGGGCGCAGCACGAGCCGCACCGGCTGGCCGTCGGTCCAGGTCGGCGCGCGCCCGGAGACCAGGTCGGCCAGGCGCGCGCGCGCGAGATTCTTCACGTCGGTGCGGTTGGTGACGATCACGAATGGCGAGCGCCCGTATTCGAGCGCGATCAGCCCCGCGGCGCTCTCCTCGGCCTTGAGCGGGCGCGCGACGAAGGCGAGGTCGATCGCGCCGGCCTGCAGCGCCTTGAGCGCGCCGCTGGTCCCGAGATTGGGCACCAGCGCGAGCACGTCGCCCGCGCCCTGGCGGCGCGCGAGGGCGTCGGCGACCATCCTCATCGCCCCGAGCGCGCTGCCGGTGCCGCCCGCGCGCAGCGCCGCAGGCTGCGCGCGCCCGGCGCTCGCGGGCGCGAGCAGCGCCGCGCCCGCGATCACCGCGAGCGCACGGCGCCTCGGCACGGCCGCCGAGGCGCCCATCAGAACAGCAGCGCGCTCAGCCTGCGCCGCCACGCGGACACGAGCTGCGGCTGCGTCGACGCGAGGTCGAAGACCTGGATCATCGTCTTGCGCCCGACGTCGTCGCCGAACTTGCGGTCCTGGCGCACGATCTCGAGCAGCTGCTCGAGCGCGGGCTCCCACGCCTTGTGCGCGATGCAGTGCTGCGCGAGCTCGAGCCGCGCCTGCAGGTCCCTGGGGTTCTCGGCGACGCGCCGCTCCAGCTCGGGGGCCGGCGGCAGCTTCGTCTCCTCGAGCACCGCCTTCACGCGCGCGGCGAGCGCCTGTGCGTGCGGGTCCTGCTTCGCCTGCGCCGACAGCGCGTCGAGCTGCGCCTGTGCGGCCGGCGCGTCGTCGGTGTCGAGCAGCAGCTGCGCGTACGTGAGCCGCGCCATGTCGCTCGACGGGTCGAGCGCGAGGGCCTTGCGCAGGTGCTCGGCCCCCTTGGCGCGGTCGCCGGCCTCGATCGCGGCGAGCGCCTGGTCGAGCTCGATCTCGCTCGGGTTCGGCATCAGGCGGTCGATGAACTCGCGCAGCTGCCCCTCGGGCAGCGCGCCCTGGAACTGGTCGACCGGCCGCCCGCCGACGACCGCGTACACGGTGGGGATCGAGCGGATGCGGAAGTGCTGCGCGAGCTCCTGCTGCTCGTCGGTGTTGACCTTGACGAGCTTGAAGCGGCCGGCGTACTGCGTCTCGAGCTTCTCGAGCATCGGCCCGAGCGACTTGCACGGGCCGCACCAGGGCGCCCAGAAGTCGACCAGCACGGGGGTCTGCATCGACGCGTCGATGACGTCGGCCTGGAATCGTTCGAGGGTGGTGTCGATCATGGAGCGGATGTCGGGTCGGTTCGCAGGGTTGCAATGGTGCCACGTCCGATCGGAACGCGGCCGATTCGCGCGCCGGCCCGCGAGCGGGTACCCTCGCGTCGCGGCGGGCACGTGGTCCCGCCCGGATCGCCGCCATGCACGAATCGAGCCCCCCTTCCTCCCGACGCCTCGGCCGCGGAGACCGCGCCGGCCTCCCGGCCGAGGTCCGGCGCCTCGCCGGGTCCTGTACGCCAGGCGCCGACCGGCGCGCCGGGCATCCGCCGCCGTTCGCCGCCCGGCGCGCGCTGCTCGCCGGCTTCGGCGCGCTCGTCGCGACCGCCGGCGCGCTGCCGGCGCGCCCCGCGCTCGCGGCTGCTCCGGCCGACGCGCCGCTCGAGGAGGTGCCGTACGTCAAGACGCCGTCCAACGTCGTCGACGCCATCCTCGAGCTCGCCGAGGTGGGCCCCGCCGACCGCCTGATCGACCTCGGCTCGGGCGACGGGCGCATCGTGATCGAGGCCGCCCGGCGCTTCGGCGCCCGCGGGCTGGGCGTCGAGCTCGATCCGTCGCTGGTCGCGCTGTCGAACGAGCGCGCGCGCGAGGCCGGCGTCGCCGATCGGGCGCGCTTCGTCCAGCAGGACCTGTTCGACACCGACCTCGCCCCGGCCACCGTGATCACGATGTACCTGCTGCCGGACGTGAACCTCGCGCTGCGCCCGCGCCTGCTCGAGCGCCTCGCGCCCGGCACCCGCGTGGTCTCGCACGACTGGAACATGGGCGACTGGCGCCCGGAGCGCAGCGTCACCGTCGCCGCGCCGGACAAGCCGGTCGGGCTCGAGCGCCGCAGCACGGTGCACCTGTGGATCGTGCCGGCCCGCGTCGGCGGGCGCTGGAACGCGCGCGTCGGCGACGCGCGCCGCTTCCGGCCGCTGGAGCTCGCGTTCGAGCAGCGCTACCAGGACGTGACGGTGTCGGTCGCCTCCGACGGACGCGCGCCGCGGGCGGGGCGCGGCACGCTGCGCGGCGACGCGCTGCGATTCGAGGTCCAGGCCGGCCGCGACACGATGCGATTCGAGGGCCGCGTCGCGGGCGCCGTGATCGAGGGCAGCGTCGAGCGCGACGGTCAGCGCACGCCGTGGCGCGCGACGCGCCGCTGACGCCTGCAGGGCAGCGGCCGGGGCGGCCGCGCAACCCGCCGCGCCGCCCCGCCGCCGGCGCTACACGACCTTGACGCTGATCCGGCCCAGGTTCTCGATCGTCCCGACCATCAGGTCGCCGGGCCTGACCGGACCGACGTTCTCCGGGGTGCCCGCGTAGATGATGTCGCCGGGGAACAGCTCGTAGTACTCGGACAGCACCGAGATCTGCTCGGCGACGTTCCAGATCATCTGCGAGAGGTCGGCGCTCTGCCTGACCTGCCCGTTGACGAGCAGCTCGATCTTCCCGCGCCGGAAGTGGCCGACGCTCGCCGCCGGGTGGATCGGGCTCACCGGCGCGGAGCGGTCGAACGACTTGCCGATCTCCCACGGCTTCTTCTGGTCGCCCATCATCCGCTGCAGGTCGCGGCGCGTCATGTCGAGCCCGACCGCGTAGCCGAACACGTGGTCGAGCGCCGAGGCGACCGGGATGTCGCGCCCGCCCTTGTGCAGCGCGACCACGAGCTCGAGCTCGTAGTGGTAGTTCTTCGTCTTCGACGGATACGGGTGGTCGACCGTCACGCCCGGCGATCGGGAGCCGGACGCGGGGCCGCGTCACAGCACCTTGCGGTACTGGACGAACCCCGACTTCTCCGCGATGCGGTCGTACAGCAGCATCGCGTCGGTGTTGGTCTCGTGCGTGAGCCACCACACGCGCGAGCAGCCGGCGGCGCGCGCGTACGCGTACACGTGCTCGATCAGCGCGCGCCCGAAGCCCTGGCCGCGCAGGCCGGGCTCGACGAACAGGTCCTGCAGGTAGCAGTAGTCGCCGGTGGTCCAGCAGCTGCGGTGGTCGATGAAGTGCACGATGCCGACCGGCCGCCCGCCGTCCAGCGCGAACACGCCGTGCATCGGCTCGGAGGGATCGAGCAGGCGACGCCACGTGACTTCGCTGGTCGCGCGCGGGATGTCGACCTTGTAGAACGCCTGGTAGCCGCGCCACAGCGGATACCAGGCGTCGAAATCGGCGGGTTCGAACGGGCGGATCTCGATCGTGTCCAAGGCGTCCCCGGGCGAAAGGCGGTTCGGGCGCGCGCGCAGCGCGACGCGCGGCCTCGGCCGCGCGCGCCACGGTGCGCGCACTCGGCAAGCATAATGCGGCTCGACCCTTCCGCGACCATGACCGCTTCCGAATCCCGCGCCCGAACCCGCGCCGCGCTCGCGGTGCCGCTGCTCGCGCTGCTCTGGGGGCTGAACTGGGTGGCGGTGCGGGTGGTGCTGCGCGAGGTCGCGCCGTGGACGCTGCGCGCGACCGGGCTCGGGCTCGGCGCGGCGCTGCTGTTCGCATTCGCGCTCGCGCGCGGCGATCGCCTGCGGGTCGCGCGCGGGCAGTGGCCGCGGCTCGTCGCGGCGAGCCTGCTCACGATCGCCGGGTTCAACGTGCTGGTGGCGTTCGCGCAGCTCGCCGGGACCACGTCGCGCGCGGCGATCCTCACGTACACGATGCCGATCTGGGCGATCGCGCTCGCGTGGCCGGTGCTCGGCGAGCGCCCGGACCGCCGGCGCGCGATCGCGCTCGGCCTGGGCGCCGCAGGGCTGGCACTGCTCGCGGCGCCGCTGCTGGACGCCCCGCACGCCGGCGCGGGCGCGGCGCTCGCGTGCGGCGGCGGGCTGTCGTGGGCGGCCGGCACCGTGCTCGCGAAGCGGCTGCCGGTCGACGCGGCGCCGGTGCCCATGACCGCCTGGCAGCTCGCGATCGGCGCGCTCGCGGCCGGCGCCGGCATGCTCGCGTTCGAAGGCGTGCCGGTGCCGCGAATGCTCGGCGCGCCGGCCGCGCTCGCGCTCGCCTACCACGTCGTGCTCGCGATGGCGCTCGCGTACTTCCTGTGGTTCGAGGTGATCGCGCGCCTGCCCGCGGGAACGGCCGCGCTCGGCACGCTGGGCGTGCCGGTGGTGGGCGTCGCGGGCGCGATGGCGCTGCTCGGCGAGCGCCCGTCGGCCGCCGACCTGGCGGGGTTCGCGTGCGTGCTGGCGGCCGCGACGATCGCGTTGCGCGCCGGGCCCGCGGTCATCCACGCGCGCGCGGCAGGGACTCCGGCCGACGGCGCACGAGACCCGCTATGATCGTCGTGGCCGAATCCCTTGCAGGAGGCGTCGAGCGTGGCCGACCGCTGGGAGGAGATCACCGAGTCGATCTACCGCGCCGCGCTCGAGCCCGGCGCGTGGTCCGACGTGATGTCGATGATGAAGGCCGGCTTCCGCTCGCAGGCCGAGACCTTCTACTTCCTCGACTTCGCCCCGCGCAAGGTGCGCCCGGTGCACCTGTGCGGCATCGGCGACGGCTGGCTCGCCCGCTTCGACGAGCTGTACTTCACGCCCGACAACCCCTGGTGCATCCACTCGCGCGAACTGCACCGGCCGGGCGTCGTGCGAACGAACGAGCGGCTCGACGCCCACACGCGCCGCAGCGGAACGCTGTACCGGTCCGTCTACTACAACGAGTGGATGCGCCCGCAGGGCTTGCGCTACTCCATCGGCAATACGCTGCTCGCACAGGACGGCACGGTGGCGAACGTGACGCTGCTGCGCGCGCCGGAGGAGGGCACGTTCGGCCCGGACGAGGTACTCGCGTTCGAGCGCCTGACGCGCCACTTCGAGCGCGCGCTCGACATCGCGATCCGCCTCGAGAGCGCCGCCCTGCAGGGTGAGCGAAGCACGCGCGCCTTCGACGAGCTCGCGCACGGGGTCGTCATCCTCGACCCGCGCGGGCGCCTCCAGTACGCGAACCGCGCGGCGCAGGCCCGGCTCGCGCGCGGCGACGGGCTCGCGCTGCGCGACGGTGTCCTGAGCGCGACGCTCGCGCGCGAGCAGCCGCGGCTCGAGTCGCTGCTGCGCAAGGTGCTCCCCGACGCGGGGCCCGGTCTCGACAGCGGGCCGGCGAGGTTGTCGCTCGCCCGCGGCGAGCGCCCCGGGACGCTGGTCCTGAGCGCGATGCGCGTCGCCAGCGGCCAGGCGCGCTACCTCGCCAGTCGTGCCGCGATCCTGATGACCATCGCCGACGCCGCCGGCCCGGCCGCCGACGCGTTCGAGCCGCTTCGCCGGCTGCACGGGTTCACGCCCGCCGAGTCGAGGCTCGCGTGCGCACTGGCCGGCGGCGAGAGCCTGCGCGACGCCGCCACCCGGATGGGCGTCACGTACTCGACCGCGCGCGGCTACCTGAAGCTGCTGTTCCACAAGACCGGCACCCACCGCCAGGCCGAACTCGTCGCGATGCTGATGCGCGACCTCTCGCTGCCTCGCTGAGCGGGCGGCCGCGCGGGCGGCGCGCCCGCGCGACTCGGATCAGATCGCGCTGGCCGACTTCGTCTTCGCGCGCAGCACGTGCTTCTGGATCTTGCCGGTGCTGGTCTTGGGCACGACCTCGAAGCGCACCTCGCGCGGGCACTTGAAGCGTGCCAGGTGCGCGCGACAGTGCTCGATCAGCTCGTCGGCGAGCGCGCGCTCCGCCTCGGGCGAGGCCGGCACGCGGTCCGGCTTGAGCTCGACGTACGCGAGCGGCGTCTCGCCCCACTTCGGGTCGGGCCGCGCGACCACCGCGCACGCGAGCACCGCCGGGTGCTTGTAGAGCGCGTCCTCGACCTCGATCGAGCTGATGTTCTCGCCGCCCGAGATGATGATGTCCTTGGAGCGGTCCTTCAGCTTCACGTAGCCGTCCGGATACGCCACGCCGAG
>Ga0268298_10005116_pt1 | contig 12432 bp, 10 predicted proteins | sample WWTPWeurt_MetaG_FD_194462 | JGI IMG/M metagenome (GOLD analysis project Ga0268298, IMG submission 194462) | Activated sludge microbial communities from WWTP in Nijmegen, Gelderland, Netherland - WWTP Weurt | ecosystem: Engineered > WWTP > Aerobic digester > Activated sludge | place...
CGAGGCCGCGCGCACCTTCGCGGGCGTGGATCCGGTGAAGTCGCCGATCCCGGTGTGCCCGGCGGTGCACTACACCATGGGCGGCATCACCTGCGACGTGAACTGCGCCACCCCGCTGCCGGGCTTGTTTGCCGCCGGCGAGTGCGCCAGCGTGGGCATCCACGGCGCCAACCGCTTGGGCTCCAACTCGCTGGCCGAACTGCTGGTGTTCGGCAAGGTGGCCGGTGAATCGGCGCTGCGCCATGCGCGCGAGGCCGCTGCCAGTGGCTCCACCGTGGCCGCGGGCGTGCAACGCCTGGGCGACGCGGCAGCGCAGCGCGTGCTGGGCCTGCTCAACCAGGACAGTGGCGACCGCGTGGCCACGCTGCGCGATGGCATGCGCAACACCATGGAAACCAATGTCGGCATCTACCGCGACGGCAAGGCCATGCAGGAGGCCTGCAACACGCTGGCCGATCTGCGCGACCGCTATCGCCGCGGCGTCAAGCTCGACGACCGCAGCCGCGCCTTCAACACCGAGTGGCTGTCGGCCATCGAGCTGGGCTTCACGCTGCAGGTGGCGCAGACCATGGCGCACAGCGCGGTGCTGCGCGAGGAGTCGCGCGGTGCGCACCAGCGGCTCGACCAGTTCAACACCCGCGATGACGAGAAGTTCCTGTGCCACTCGCTGGCCACCGCGCAGGGCGACGATGCACCGAGCATCACCCACGGGCCCGTGAAGATCACCCGCTCGCAGCCCATGGCCCGCGTCTATGGCGGCGCCGGCACCAAGGCCGTGATGACCTGATCCACCGCTGGCAAAACGACGGAACGCACCATGAGCACAGAAAAACGCATCCAGATCGAGTGCCTGCGCTACCACCCGGAGCAGGACAAAGAGCCCCGCTTGCAGACCTACGACGTGCCGTACACCGACGACATGTCGCTGCTGCAGGGCCTGCAGTACATCAAGGACCACCTCGATGGCAGCCTCACCTTCCGATGGTCGTGCCGCATGGCCATCTGCGGCAGCTGCGGGGTGATGATCAATGGCGTGCCCTCGCTGGGCTGCCACACCTTCCTTCGCGATCTGGGGCCGGGCAAGGTGCGCGTGGAGCCGCTCACGCACTTCCCGATCCAGCGCGATCTGGCGATTGATCAGACCGACTTCCTGCGCAAGCTCGAATCGGTGAAGCCCTGGATCATCAACCAGACGCCCAAGAAGCCGTCCGACGGTGCCAACCGCCAGACGCCGCTGCAGATCGACGACTACTACCAGTTCTCCGAGTGCATCAACTGCCTGCTCTGCTACGCGGCCTGCCCGCAATACGGGCTGAACCCCGAGTTCACCGGCCCGGCCGCGCTCACGCTGCTGCACCGCTACAACGCCGACTCGCGCGATGAAGGCACGGCCGAGCGCATGGCCGTGATCAATGGCGAGAACGGGGTGTGGGGCTGCACGCTGGTGAGCTATTGCTCCGAGGTCTGCCCCAAGGGCGTCGATCCTGCGCGGGCGATCAACCAGAACAAGATCAACAGCACCAAGGATTACTTTCTGCGCTTTGTCGCACCGCGCGGCGCGAGCAAGGGCTGAGGAGCACCACGATGACTGCACGCAATACCTACAAGCGGCCGATGACGGGCTGGTACAAGCGCCTGCCCTTCTACACCCGCTACCTGTGGCGCGAGGCCACCTGCTTCGCGGTGATCGCCTACGCGCTGGTGTTGCTCACCGGCCTGTGGCGCTACACGCAAGGGGCCGAGGCCTTCAATGCCTGGCGCGCGGCCCTGTCCTCGCCGCTGTCCCTGGTGCTGCACGTGGCCATCCTGGCCGGCTTCGTGTTCCATTCCTGGACCTGGTTCGAGGTGATGCCCAAGACCATCCCCTTCGTGCGCATGGGCGACAAGCGCGTGCCCGATGACGTGATCGTGCGCAGTGGCGTGATGGCGGCGCTGGCCGCCACCGTGGTGGTGCTGGGCCTGGCCTACTGGGCCTTGAAGTGAGGGGACGGACATGAGCACTCCAATGAATGCACCCAAGCGCGCCAACAAGCCCCCGTTCTGGGCGCTGTTCGGTGCTGGCGGCATGGTTTCTGCCCTGATCGGGCCGGCCCTGGTCCTGATCACCGGCTTTCTGGTGCCGCTCGGCTTGGGGTTTAGCCCGCAGGCCATGGATTACGCCCAGGTGCAGGTGCTGATGGGCTCGGTGCTGTTCAAGCTGGCCCTGGTGGCGGTGATCGGGCTGTTCCTCTTTCACGGCATGCACCGGCTGTACCACACGCTGCACGACTTCGGCCTGCACATCACGCCGGCGATCAAGGCCTTGTGCCATGGCCTGGCGGCCCTGGGCACGCTGGTGGCCATCGTGCTGGTGTTCTCGGCCCGCTGAACCGCGCCGCGCACCTTTCCCCAGGCGAGGCTGGGGGCTGAGAGACTGTCGCGCACAATGCTCGGCGAAAGGACCATGGCATGGCCCGACGGCTGGGTGTGGCGCTACTACTGGCACTGTTGCAGGCGATCGGGTGGGCATTGCCCGCACCCGCAGCGCCCGCTCGCGCAGCCTTGACGGTCGTCGCTGACGACAACTACCCGCCCTACATCTTCCGCCAGCCCGATGGCCGCTTCGACGGCTACCTGGTGGACGTCTGGAAGCTCTGGGAGCGCCAGACCGGCGTGCCGGTGCACCTGGTGGCCACCGATTGGGCCAAGGCCAAGGCCGAGATGGCCGCCGGCCGGGCCGACGTGATCGACACCATCTTCCGCAGCGCCGAGCGCGAGGCCACGATGGACTTCACGCGCGCCTACGCCGACCTGCCCGTGGCCATCTACGTGCACCGCGACATCGGCGGCATCACCAGCGCCGAGTCCTTGCGCGGCTTTCTGGTCGCCACCAAGGCCGGCGACGCCTGCGTCGACCGCCTGAAGGAAGCCGGCGCACTCAACGTGCAGACCTTCGACAGCTACGCCAAGGTGATCGAGGCCGCGGCCTCGGGCCGACAGCGCATCTTCTGCATGGACGAGCCACCGGCCAACTACCTGCTTTACCGCGCCGGCCTGCACGACCAGTTCCGGCGCGCCTTTGGCTACTACACCGGGCAGTTTCATCGCGCGGTGAAGAAGGGCGATGCGGCCACGCTGGCCCTGGTGCAGGGTGGCTTCGATGCGCTCGACCCGCGTGACCTGCAGGGCCTGCACGACAAGTGGATGGGCACGGCGCTGGCGCCGCTGGAACTGGCGCGGCCGATGGTCTACGGGCTGGTGGCCGTGGTGGTCGCGGCCGGCCTGATCCTGGCCTGGGGCATCACCTTGCGGCGCGTGGTGAAGCGCCGCACCGCCGAACTGGTGGAACAGCGCCGCCGCCTTCGCACCCTGGTGGACACCCTGCCCGACATGGTGTGGCTGAAGGACCTGGACGGCCGCTACCTGATCTGCAATGCCAATGTCGAGCGCTACTTCGACCTGCCCGAGAGCGAACTGCTGGGCCGCGTGGACAGCGAGTTCAGCCACCAGCCGCGCGCCGATTACTTCCGGCGCCAAGACCTGCAGGTCATCGCGCTGGACCGTCTGTGCATCTACGAGGAGTGGCTCGACTTCCAGGAGAGCGGCTACCGTGGCCTGTTCGAGCTGGTGAAAACGCCACTCCGGGACGCCAATGGTCGCGTTGTTGGTGTGTTGGGAATCGCTCGCGACATCACGCAGCAGCGCGAGTCGCAGGACCGCCTGCAGCGCCTGAATCGCCTGCACCAGGTGATCATTGGCGTGGGCGACGCGGTGGCGCTCAACCGCGATCCACAGCGCCTGTTCGATGCCGTGTGCGGGATCCTCACCGCCGAAGGCGGCTTGCGCATGGCCTGGATCAGCCAGCCGGATGCGGTGCAGCCGCCCGCGCAACAGGCATCGGCGGTCTTTGCCATCAAGGTGCGCGGCGAAGTGCGCGCGGTGCTCAGCATCAGCGCCGATCGGGCCGACCACTTCGACGCCGAAGAGGTGCAGTTGCTCGAGCGCATGGCCAGCCAGGTGGGCGTGGCGCTGGAGGCGTCCGAGGCCGACGCGGCACGCTCGCGGGCCGAGGCCGAATTGCGCGCCAGCGAGGAGCGCTTTGCGCTGATGTTCCGCACCAGCCCGGTGGGCCTGACGCACGGCGAGCGGCAGACCGGCCGCTTTCTCGATGCCAACGATGCCTGGCTGCAGATGTTCGGCTATGAGCGCCACGAGGTGATCGGGCGCACCGGCATCGAACTGCAGCTCTGGTGCAACCCGGCCGACCGCCAGCGCGTGGCCCGGCGTTTCGAGGCCCAGGATCGCGTGGCAGCGCTGGACGCGCAGATGCGGCGGCGCGATGGCAGCACGCTCGACATCTCCTTCACCTCCACCGACTTCGAGGCCGGGGGCACCCGGTTCTCGATCACCTCCTACGTGGACATCTCACTGCGGCGGCAGGTCGAGCGCACCCTGTCCGGGCAGGCCGAGGAACTGGAGCGCCAGGTGGCCCATCGCACGGCCGAGCTCAACAGCGTCTTCCAGGCCCTGCCGGATCTGTACTTCCGCATCTCAGCCGACGGCCGCGTGCTCGAGCACCGCGCCGGGCGGCAGAGCGATCTGCTGCGGACCGCCGAGGACTTCATCGGGCAGAACATTTTCGACATCCTGCCGTCCGATGTCGGGGCCCGATTCCAGGGCGCGGTGGCGCAACTGCAAGCCCAGGCTCAGGCCGAGGTCGTGGCCTTCGAGTACGCGTTGAATCTGCCCGCAGGCGAAACCTACTTCGAGGCGCGCGTGCTGCCCTTCCGCGACGACGAAGTCATCGTGGTGGTGCGCAACATCTCCGAGCGTCATGCGCTGGAGCAGGCGCGCGAATCGGCGCGTGCAGAGGCCGAGCGCCTGTCGCGGCTGCGCAGCGAGTTTCTGGCCAACATGAGCCATGAGATCCGCACGCCGCTCAACGGCATCATGGGGCACGCGCAGCTCGGCATGGCGGCGGGTGACGTGGCGGCATCGCAGGGCAACTTCAGACGCATCTTCGACGCCTCGCGCCTGCTGCTGAGCATCGTCAACGACGTGCTCGACTTCTCGAAGATCGATGCCAATCGGCTGCGCGTGGAGCAGGTGCCCCTCGACCCGCGGGCCGTGCTTGCCAGTGCGGTGGACGTGGTGCGCGAATCGGCCGAAGGCAAGGGCCTGGTGCTCGCCGTGGACGTGGCCGACGACCTGCCGGCCGCCTGCCTGGGCGACCCCTTGCGCCTGCGCCAGATCCTGCTCAATCTGCTGAACAACGCCGTGAAGTTCACCGAACGCGGTGGCCTGGGTGTCGCGGCCGAGCGGGATGCCGACGATCTGGTGGTGCGCGTCAGCGACACCGGCATCGGCATGACCGAGGCGCAGCGCCAGCAGTTGTTCACGCCTTTCCAGCAGGCCGATTCATCCACCACGCGCCGCTTCGGTGGCACGGGGCTGGGCCTGTCGATCAGCCGGCAACTGGCCCAGCTGATGGGTGGCGACATCCGGGTGCAGTCCGACCCCGGTGTGGGCAGCATGTTCGAGTTGCGCCTGCCGCTGCGCACGGCCGGGCTGCCCGCGGAGGTCATCGACGAGGTGCCGCCTTGGCATCCCGGCAAGCGCCGGCTGGACGGCCTGCACATCCTGCTGGCCGAGGACAACCCGGTGAATCAGATCGTGGCCGAGACCGTGCTCACGCAGGAGGGCGCCAACGTCACCGTGGTGGGCGATGGCCAGCAGGCGGTGGACCAGGTGCGTGCCAGCACCCCGGGCCACTATGCGCTGGTGTTGATGGATCTGCAGATGCCGGTGATGGATGGCTACGAGGCCAGCCGGCACATCGCCGAGCTGGAGCCTGCGCTGCCCATCATCGGCCTGACGGCCCATGCCATGCTGGAGGAACGCATCCGTTGCCTGGCCGCCGGCATGGTGGCGCATGTGGCCAAGCCGATCGAGCTGGAGGCCTTCGTCGTCACGGTGCAGCAGCATGCGCGCCGGCACCAGGCCGCGCCGGCCGTGTCTTGAGCGAGGCTCGCTCGGGGCCGTCAGCCCGACACCACGCGCACCGGTGCGCGTTGCGGCTCGGGCTCTGAATCGAAGCGCTCGAAGCCGGTGTAGCAAAGAAAGTGACGGTTGGCCGCGCGGCCGAAGAGCGTCATGCCGAGCTGCGTTGCCAGCTCGTGGCCCATGGCGGTGACGCCATTGCGCGAGACGATGATGGGCACGCCCATCTGCGCCGATTTCATCACCATCTCGCTGGTCAGGCGGCCTGTGGTGTAGAAGGTCTTGTCGCCGCCCACCACGCCGTGCAGGGCCATCCAGCCGGCGATGGTGTCGATGGCGTTGTGGCGACCCACGTCCTCCACGAACATCATCAGCTCCGCACCGCGAAACAGCGCGCAGCCGTGCACCGAGCCGGCCTTGCGGTGGATGCTGTTGCGCTGGCGCATGACCTCGAGCATGCCGTGCAGCGTGCTCTGGCGGATGCGCGCCTGCTCGGGGCCGGGCAGGCGCAGCGCATCCAGGCCGCTCATCATGTCGCCGAACACCGTGCCCTGGCCGCAGCCGGTGGTGACCACGCGGTGTGCCGTGCGGGCCTCGATGTCGTGCACGCCGTGGCGGGTGCGCACGGCCGCGGCTCCAACGTCCCAGTCGACGGTGATGGACTCGATCTCGGACACATGCCCGATCAGGCGCTGGTTGCACAGGTAGCCCAGCACCAGCAGCTCGGGGCAGGCGCCGAGCGTCATCAGCGTGACCAGCTCGCGCTTGTCCACGAACACGGTGAGCGGCCGCTCGGCAGGGATGTGGATGGCGCGCCGATCACCGCACTCGTCGAGCACGCTGATTTCACGCATCAGCACGCCGGCGGCCTGGGTGAGGCGCGGCGCGTTGGGCACCGGCGCCAAGGCCTGCGGCACGCCGTAGGCTTGGGGTTCGGCCGAGTCGGGCTGCATGGCGGGCCTGCGCGAAAGTTGGGCCTACTTCTTCGCAGCGGGCGCTGCAGCCACCGCGGTGGCTGGCGCGGCAGCTGCCGCCACGGCCGGCGCCGAGGCAGCCGCGCTCGGCGGCACGAAGGGGCCCGGGTCGGCGCAGGGCGGCGTGGCGGTGGCCGGCTTCAAGTCCTTGCCGGCCTTCTTGGCGCCGGCCTGGTAGCTGGCGGCCACGCGGTCCATCGACAGGCACAGCTTGTAGGCGTCCACCTTGCCAGCGTGGGCGGTCTTGGCAGCTGCCTCAGCGGCCTTGGCCTTGGCCTCGTCGGACGGCGCGGGCAGCTTGGCCAGCGCGCCCGTGGCGGCGAGCGAGAGCAGGGCGATCAGGGCGGTTTGCTTCATGGGGTTCACCTGGGCTCGGGTCATGCGTGCGGAGCGGCTGGGCCAACGTTTGGCGCAACAGTGGGGCCGGTGGAGCGCTGGGCGGGGATCTTGCCCGCGTTGATGTCGTCCAGCCACAGCTTGTGGTGCTCGCGCGCCCAGCCATCGGGCACGTAGCCGGTCTTCATGCCCTGGTAGGCACCGCGCGTGCCGATGGTGCCCATGTAGATGTGGCCGATCATCACCACCAGCATGCCCATGGCAGCGACGGCGTGGATCATGTGCGCAATCTGCATCTCGCCGCGCAGCTCGCCCAGGCCGGGGATGAGCTTGTCGAGCACCAGGCCCGAGCCCACAACGACGAGACCGGGAAAGAACACGCCCCACCAGTACACGCCCTTCTCGCCGGGGTTGAAGCGGTGCGATGGCAGCTGATCGCCGCCGCCGAACATGCCGCCACCCTTGCTGAGCCAGACGAAATCGGCCGCATTGGCGATGTTGTCCTTCATGAAGGTGATGATCACGATCAGCAGCGAGACCACGAACAGCGGGCCGACGAAGTTGTGCGCGGTCTTCAGCGCGTAGGCCAGCCAGCCGAACAGCGTGGTGCCGATGATGGGCAGCAGGAAGAACTTGCCAAAGGCCATGGTGATGCCCGAGACCGCCATCACAACGAAGGCTGAGGCATTGGCCCAGTGCGCCGCGCGCTCGAAAGGCGTGAAGCGCTCCACCAGGCGGCCGGTGACAGGGTGCTCGCGGCCGATCGCGCCCTTGCGCCAGTAGAAGATCGCCAGTGCCAGCACGGTGATCAGCAGCAGCGAGCCGCCGTAGGGCAGGATCCAGCGGTTGCGCACCTCGCGCCAGGCCTCGCCGGCATTGTTCTTGCGCACGATGCCGTAGTCGACGAAGGGCTGCACCAGCACGCCCTTCTCGGCGCCGGGCAGGTTGCTGATGCCGGGTTTGTCGCCCGAGCCCCGCACCGCGCGCCAGAACGGCGCGTTGTTGCCGGGCTGGCTCTTGCCGCGCTGGGCGTTGGTCTCGTCGGCCTTGGGCTCGGCCGGGGCCACGAAACCGGCGGGCGGCTGGGCTGCGGCGGGCTCAGTGGCGGGCGCAGCCGCGGTTTGTGCCTGCGCGGCGCCCAGGCACAGCACCAAGCCGCAGGCCGCACCGAGTGCGCGCAGTTTGTTTGTCATTGAGCCACGCATGGCATGCACCTCCGATGGCGTTGGCGCGTTCACTGCGGCTTGGCCGGAGCGCGCATGTAGTCGTTCTGGCTTTGCGCGCGCTGCCGCAATTGCTGCTCCCACGCGGCCTTGTCACCGGCCTTGTAGCCCTCGGCGGCGAAGACGGTGGCGCTGCCGTCCCAGGCCTTGGTGTCGTTCTTGGGTGCGGTGCCCGCGCTCTGCGGCTTTTCGCCGCAGGCGCCGAGCGCCAGCGTGCCCAGCACGGCCATCGAGATCATCAGGGCGCGGGTCATGATTTGTTCGGCTCCGTCTTGGTCTGCGTGGAGGCGCCATTGGCGGGCTTGCCGTAGGCCGTGCCCCAGCCCCACACCTCGCTGCCCTTGCCGCGCACCAGCACGCGGTTGCGGAAGATGTCGGCCACCACATCGCCGTCGCCACCCAGCAGGGCCTTGGTGGAGCACATCTCGGCGCAGGCCGGCAGCTTGCCTTCGCTCAGGCGGTTGCGGCCGTACTTCTCGTACTCGGCCTGGCTGCCATTGGCCTCCGGCCCACCAGCGCAGAAGGTGCACTTGTCCATCTTGCCGCGCAGGCCGAAGGTGCCGTTGGTGGGGAACTGCGGCGCGCCGAAGGGGCAGGCGTAGGAGCAGTAGCCGCAGCCGATGCACACGTCCTTGTCGTGCAGCACCACGCCCTCGTCGGTGCGGTAGAAGCAGTCCACCGGGCACACCGACATGCACGGCGCATCACTGCAGTGCATGCAGGCCACCGAGATGCTCTTCTCGCCCGGCACGCCGTCGTTGAGCGTCACCACGCGGCGGCGGTTCACGCCCCAGGGCACATCGTGTTCGGCCTTGCAGGCGGTGACGCAGCCGTTGCACTCGATGCAACGCTCGCTGTCGCAGATGAATTTCATTCTTGCCATGGCGCTGTCTCCTTAAGCCGAAGCCCGCTCGATCTGGCAAACGGTGGTTTTTGTTTCCTGCATCATCGTCACGCTGTCGTAGCCATAGGTGGTGGCGGTGTTGATGGCCTCGCCGCGGATCACCGGCTTGGCGCCGTCCGGGTAATAGGGCGCCAGATCCACGCCGCCCCAGCGGCCCGAGAAGTGGAAGGGCAGCCACACGGTCTCGGCGTCCACCCGTTCGGTGACCATGGCCTTCACGCGCAGGCCCTTGAAATCAGGCATCGCGGCCATCGGCGGGGTCTTGAGCCAGACGAACTCGCCGTCGCGGATGCCGCGGTCATTGGCGGCCTTGGGGTTGATCTCGACGAACATCTCCTGCTGCAGCTCGGCCAGCCAGGGGTTGGATCGCGTCTCCTCGCCGCCGCCTTCGTATTCCACCAGGCGGCCGCTGGACATGATCAGCGGGAAGCTCTTGCCGATGTCCTTGTTCTTCTCCTGCACGCTCTTGTACAGCGTGGGCAGGCGCCAGAAGGCCTTCTTGTCGTCGTGCGTGGGGTACTTGGCGACCAGATCGGGGCGCGTGCTGTACAGCGGCTCGCGGTGCTGCGGGATCGGGTCGGGGAAGTTCCACACGATGGCTCTGGCCTTGGCATTGCCGAAGGGGTGGCAGCCATGCAGCTTCATCGTCACGCGGATGATGCCGCCGGACGGGTCGGTCTTCCAGTTCTTGCCTTCGGCGGCCTTCTTCTCGTCCTCGCTGAGGTCGTCCCACCAGCCCAGCTTCTTGAGCAGCAGGTGATCGAACTCGGGGTAGCCGGTGGTGAGATCGGCGCCGAGTGAGTGCGAGCCATCGGCGGCCAGCAGCGACACGCCATCCCGCTCAACACCGAAGTTAGCGCGGAAGTTGCCGCCACCGTCCATCACGTGCTTGCTGGTGTCGTAGAGGTTGGGCGAACCGGGGTGCTTGAGCTCGGGCGTGCCCCAGCAGGGCCAGGGCAGGCCGAAGTAATCACCATCGAACTTATAGCCGGTTTCCTTGTCGACGCCGCCCTTGGCCTTGAGCGTCTTCACGTCGAAGACGTTCATGTTGCGCATGTGCGCCTTCAGGCGCTCGGGGCTCTGGCCGGTGTAGCCAATGGTCCACACGCACTTGTTGATTTCGCGCAGGATGGATTCGCTCTCGGGCTCCATGCCGCCCTTGCCCTGCACCATCTTGTAGTTCTTGACCAGTTCCTTGCCGAAGCCGAGCTTCTCGGCCAGCTGGTACATGATCATGTGGTCGGTGCGCGATTCCCAGAGCGGATCGATCACCTTCTCGCGCCACTGCAGCGATCGATTCGACGCGGTGCACGAGCCACTGGTCTCGAACTGCGTGGCCGCCGGCAGCAGGTACACCGCGCGGTTGGGGTTGCGATCATCGCCCTTGCTGGGCATGGCGGCCATGGCGGCCGTGGCCGAGGGGAAGGGGTCGACCACCACCAGCAGATCGAGCTTGTCCATGGCCTTCTTCATCTCGAGGCCACGGGATTGCGAGTTGGGTGCATGGCCCCAGAAGAACAGGCCGCGCAGGTTGCTGTCCTGGTCGATCAGCTCGTTCTTCTCGAGCACGCCGTCGATCCAGCGCGAGACCGTCATGCCCGACTTGGTCATCATCGCGGGCGAGGCGTACTGCTTCTTGATCCACTCGTAATCGACGCCCCAGGCCTTGGCGAAGTGCTTCCACGAGCCTTCGGCCAGGCCGTAGTAGCCGGGCAGGCTGTCCGGGTTGGGGCCCACATCGGTGGCGCCCTGCACGTTGTCGTGGCCACGGAAGATGTTGGTGCCGCCACCGCTCTTGCCCACATTGCCCAGCACCAGCTGCAGCAGGCACGAGGCGCGCACGATGGCATTGCCGATGGTGTGCTGCGTCTGGCCCATGCACCACACCACGGTGCTGGGGCGGTTCTCGGCCATGGTCTTGGCCACTTGGAAGACGGCGGCTTCGTCCACGCCGCAGGCCTCCAGCACCTTGTCCGGCGTCCACTTGTTCAGGGCCTCCTCGCGCACCTTGTCCATGCCGTAGACGCGGTCCTCGATGTACTTCTTGTCCTCCCAGCCGTTCTTGAAGATGTGGTGCATCACGCCGAACAGGAAGGGGATGTCCGAGCCCGAACGGATGCGCACGAACTGGTCGGCCTTGGCGGCGGTGCGCGTGAAGCGCGGGTCCACCACGATCATCTTGCAGCCGGTCTCCTTGGCGTGCAGCATGTGCAGCATCGACACCGGATGCGCCTCGGCCGCGTTGGAGCCGATGTACATCGCCGCCTTGGCGTTCTGCATGTCGTTGTAGGAGTTGGTCATCGCGCCATACCCCCACGTGTTGGCCACGCCGGCCACGGTGGTGGAGTGGCAGATGCGCGCCTGGTGGTCGGTGTTGTTGGTGCCCCAGAAGGACACCCACTTGCGCATCAGGTAGGCCTGCTCGTTGTTGTGCTTGCTCGAGCCCACGAAGAACAGCGAGTCGGGCCCGCTGGCCTTGCGCAGCTCGAGCATCTTGGCGCTGATCTCGTCCAGCGCCTGGTCCCAGCTGAGGCGAACGTATTTGCCGTCCACCAGCTTCATCGGGTACTTGAGGCGGAACTCGCCGTGGCCGTGCTCGCGCAGAGCCGCGCCCTTGGCGCAATGCGCGCCCAGGTTGATGGGCGAATCGAACACCGGCTCCTGCCGCACCCACACGCCGTTCTCGACCACCGCGTCCACCGCGCAGCCCACCGAGCAGTGGCCGCAGATGGTGCGCTTGACTTCGATCTTCCTGGCGCCGTCGCCGGCCTTGGCCGAATCAGCGGCCTGGGCCTTCTTGACCAGCGTGAGCTGCGACACGGCGATGCCGGCGCCCACGCCCAGGCCCGAGCGGCGCAGGAAGGCGCGGCGGTCCATGGTGGGCACGGCGCGCGTGACGCTGCGCGCCAGGCTGGAGACGAGGCTGGACGAGGTGGCGCCAGGGCCTTGAGGGGATTTGCGGGTGAGCAGCATGGCGGGGCTCCGGGCGTCAGACCTTGGCGGTCTGGTAGTAGCG
>Ga0268298_10005118_pt1 | contig 12429 bp, 11 predicted proteins | sample WWTPWeurt_MetaG_FD_194462 | JGI IMG/M metagenome (GOLD analysis project Ga0268298, IMG submission 194462) | Activated sludge microbial communities from WWTP in Nijmegen, Gelderland, Netherland - WWTP Weurt | ecosystem: Engineered > WWTP > Aerobic digester > Activated sludge | place...
ACGGCCTGAAGAAGACCCCCAAGGGCTTCTGGTCCTACAACATCCGGGTGGGCCGGAAGACCAAGACGGGGACCTTCGCGACCACCAGGCTGGAGACGGCGAAGAAGCTGCTGGACCAGACCCGTGATGACCTGCTCCGCCAGCAGGAGGGCTTGGAGATCAAGCTCACCGTGGGCGAGGCCATGGACTACTGGCTGGAGAGCCGCTTTTCCAACCCCAAGCACCTGAACCGCGCCATCTACGCCTTCGACCGCGCCCGCCCGGTGCTGGGACAGGTTCAGGTCCGCCGCCTCACCCAGGCGGACATCATCGCTTTCAAGCGCACCCTCCTCGAACCCAACGACCCAGACCGGCGTCCTCTCGCGCCGACGACGGTGAACATCGTGCTGCGCTACATGGCCGTGGCCATCAACTGGGCTGTGAAGAACAAGAAGATCGCCGAGAACCCCTTGAAGCAGATGCCCTACGAGCCCGTGCCGGAAGACAACCGGCCCTTCCTTGTCCGTGATGATGTGATCCCGTTCTTGATGAAGGTGGACGCCCTGGGCAACGCCCACCATCAGGTGGCCATCCGCACCATGCTCCTCATGGGCCTGCGCGAGTCCGAGGCCCTGCGGCTCCGCTGGGATGGCTTCACGGGCGACTGGGCGTTCTACGCTCCGGCCCGCGCCAAGAACGGAAAGGCCCAGCCCGTCCCGGTGCCCGCCGAGGTGCTCAGAGCGGTCCGAGCGTTGCCCCAGGAGTCGGAGTGGGTGCTTCCCGGGAGGGCCAGGTCCCTGCACCTGAAGGGCTATACCCGCAAGGTCGTGGAGGAAGCCGGGGTCGAGATCGGCAAGCCCGGGCTGACGCCCCATCGCCTCCGAGCCTCCTGCGCGACCATCCACGCGGCCATGGGAGTCAACGCCTTCCAGATCCGCGACCTACTGCGCCATGAGCGGATCGCCACCAGTCAGAAGTATGTGAACAAGGTCCCGTGCAACCTCCAGGTCGTGGTCAGGACCACGTTCGACGGGATCACCGAGATGTTCACCGAGGTCGTCCCCATCATCCCGAAGCCGACCACCGGGGACGTGAACCACATCGACCCGACCAACGACGTGACCGGAGAACCTAGCCGATGACCACCACCAGCACTAAGACCTCTCCCAAGATGATGCCCGCCGAGACCGAAATCACCACCGTGACGTTCAAGCGGCTGCTCGGAACCGACGAGCTGGTGCTCCGGCTCCGGGAGCTGATGCCCGGCGGGATCTCCAAGCGGACGGTCTATGCGTGGCTCGACATGGGGTGCCCCCACATCCCGGTGCCCGGGGCCCGCAAGAAACTGGGCTTCGTCTTTGACGAGGTCGTCGCCTGGGTCATGTCCCACAAGGTCGAGCGGGACATCTATGCCAGCCCCCGGCGGGTCGCGTGATGGACAAGCCGACAATACCACCCGACGAGTCCAAGCTCGTCGAGGTCGGACCCGAGTTCGACCCGAAGCCGCGTCCGAAGCCTACCAGGGTCACCCCTGAAGTGGTCGTCCACGTGCCCGCCGCCATGGTTCCGATAACAAGAGTTATCAGCACCACCACCCCCGCCGCAGGGGCTCAGATCATCCCCGAGGCGATCCCGGTCCCGAGGGTGATCGCTTCCTTCCTCAGCGGGGGCATCGACAGCACCGACACCCGGCGAGCCTACCGCCGCCACCTCCACGATGCCTTTGCCCTTCTTGAAGTAGAAGATGTCCGTGAACTGACTGGAGAACGGCTCGCTGGATACCGAGCCCAGCTTCTGGCCGATGGGCGCGGGGCTGCGACTCACGCCCAAGCCCTCGCGGCGGTCCGAGCGTTCCTTCGCTGGGTGGGCGGGACCTTCCACATCCGGCAGTTCGACAGCGAGGTTCTCCGGGCGACCCTCCGGGCCCACCGCGTCTCCGTGATCAAGCCCTACTTGGTGCTCACCGAGGCGGAGACCGCCAGGATGATCAAGGCGGCGACGGACCGGCGGGACCGGGCCATCGTGATGACTCTCCTCGGCGCCGGGCCACGGGTCTCAGAACTGACCGGTCTTGATGTCCGGGATCTCCACCAGGACGCAGACGGAGGGGACATCCTTCACATCCGTGCAGGCAAGGGCGCCAAGGACCGGATGGTCCCGATCCACGAGGAGGTCACCAGGGCCATCCACGGCTACCTGTCGTGCTCGGGTCGCACGACCACCGACTCCGGACCTCTGTTTCTTGCCCAAGATCGCGGGCGTCACCTCCGCGCCCAGACCAGGGTCGGAGCGCGGGCGGTCCGGGACCTCATCTATCTACTGCATGATCGGGCCGAGATCGCAAAGCCCATCAGCCCACACAGCCTCCGTCACACCTTCGCGATCAGGGCCCTGCGGTTCAGCGGGAACATCCTCGCCGTCTCGAAGATGCTCGGTCACGCCAACGTGGCCACCACCCAGGTTTACCTGAACCACCTGGGCCTAGGAGAGCTTCGTCGGGCCACCCCTCATCTACCAGACGTAGAAGCCTAAGACTGGAATACGTGGCCACCAGGATGTGGGTGCCTGAGAAGTTCAAGTGGTCACGGGTATCATCCCCACAGAGAGACAAAAGCTCTCATTTTTCTCCCGGCAGATTCAGTCGGGAGGAGCCCACAACCCTTATCACGCGGCCACCGGGCTGCCCCAGGAGAAGCTATGCCAATCCCCACCACCCACCCCTCCCCCAAGGGTGCACCGCCCCCAAGTTCCACACAGGAGTTGTGGACCCGCCCGGGAACCTTCAATGGTCTTCCGACCTTCTTCAAGATCAACCTCCGCCAGACCAAGAGTGGTGGGGCCTGGAGTTACAGGCAGCTCGGCATTGAGTTCGCCATGGCCGTCCATCGCTTAGTCCCCCTGGACTTCGACGAAGCCGATGCCGCTTGGGAGGCTCTCGTGGAAACCGAGCTGGGCCCCCTGCTTCAGCTTTACGCGGGCAAGAAGGCACCCCACGACTGCACACCGCTGACTCAGATCATCAACTGGGTCCACTTCCGGTTCCCGACCCTGGCATGCCAGGTCCCCGCTGCGAAGTGGTCCAACTTCGTCAACGGGATGATCTCGGTCTTCCCCGGGGAGATGAAGAGGTAGTGGAAACTCACCTAGACCTACATGCCAGTCCAGGTGCCGTTCAGGCTGGCGGGCGTGTTAGTGGAGGGGCTGCGGCCACACGAGTGTCGATGATCGAGAACTTCGACTACGAGAGCCAAGGTTATAGACCCGTGTGGTCCCCGGAGCCCCCGCATGACCCTGAACGATCTCATCACTGCCAAACAAACCGCCCAGTGCCTCCGCGTCTCCTATTCCACGCTGAAACGGTGGCGGAAGACTGGGACTGGTCCGGAGTGGTCCCGCCTAGGGGGTCGGGCGATCCGTTACAGGGTGGTGTCGGTGGAGGCATGGGTGACATCTCAGGCCAGAGGGCTCCACCGCAGTCCGCTCGGGTCGAATGCGGCTCCCGATGGTCCAGAGGCCCTCACGGGTATCATCCCTGTGTCCGAGCTTGCACCCACCATTTTCACGGACACGGCAAGGTCATCAAGTTAATGACAAAAGGCATCTTATGAACCAACTAGGTCAACACAACAGTCAGCACCAGGAGCCCTCCAGTCGGATTAACTTGCGCCTGTTGCATTTTCTCGAAGCTCTCCTGGATCGCCAGCCTATCCCAGATCTCACAGAGGTCCCGGATCGCACTGTGATCCCGGATCGCACTGCGGTCTCGGATGGCAACCAGGGCCGTGAGATCGTCCGGGAGCGCCGGAAAAAACTCGGCGATCTGGCGATCAAGCACGAACGAGTGTTCAACCTCGCCTACCAGATTGACCATCCCCTGCTTCAGGTAGCAGGTGAAAAGCTCCGAGCCTCAGCAGCCCCCGGTGTAGACAACGTGACTGCACGGAGATACCGCCGGGACCTTCCCCTCAACATCATCAAGCTCCACAAGGAGGTGCGCCACAAGACCTACCAGCCGAGCCCCAACCGCCGGGTCTCCATCGAGAAGGAAGATGGGTCCGAGCGTCACCTGGGACTCCCCACCACCCGCGACAAGCACCTGCAACGCGCCGTGATGATCCTGCTGGAGGCGGTCTACGAACCCAACTTCTACAAACACTCCTACGGCTTCAGGCCCCGCCGCTCTGCCCGGAAAGCCGTCAAGGTGCTCCGCACCTGGCTCGCCGACCAGAAGAACGCCTGGGTTCTGGAGATCGACCTGAGCAAGTTCTTCGACACCATCCCCCACGACCTGCTCATCCAGATCATCTCGGAGAAGATCGGCGATCCCGTCGTCTTGAAGCTCCTGAAGCTCTGGCTGAAGGCGGGGGTGGTGGTGGACGAGGATGTGATCCACAGCGACCGGGGAACCCCCCAGGGAGGCGTCATCAGTCCCCTGATGGCCAACGTCTACCTGGACAAGGTCCTGGACCAATGGCTCATCAAGAGCTACCTCCCCGGCTTGGCGGGCAAGACGCTCCACGTGCGCTACGCCGACGACTTCGTCATCGCCTTCACCCATGAAGACGAGTGCCGGAAGGCCCTGGTGGATATCACGACCCGGCTCGAAGCCTTCGGGCTCACCGTAAACCAGACGAAGACCAAGATCACAGGCATGACGTGCCCCGGGTCCACCAAGGCCCAACAGGCCCCCCTGCCCGAGTTCTCCTTCCTCGGGTTTACCTACTACTGGACCCCCTGCCCGGAAGCTGGGTGGGACCTCCGCATACGCACCTCCGAGAAGAGCATGAAGCGGTTCATGAACAACCTCTCGACCTGGATCTCCGACGTGAACACCCAGACCGGGGAGATCCCCCTGGGCGAACTGAGGGCCAAGTTGAAGGGCCACATGGACTACTTCAACCCCATCGGCATCAACACCCCTCAGGCCCCCCGGGGCGGACAGGTGGACGTGGCCAATGACCTTCCGGGACCGGGCTGACAGCGCGGGCCGCCACAACAGACAGATGGACGTGCCTCCAGGCGAGCGCGACATCCCCTGCATCCAGACCGACATCAAGACGAGCAGAACGTTTACGAAGCAATGCGTTCATGGCAACGGCGGGGGCAAGGCCCCGGCGGACTTGACCCAGGAGGCAGCTCAACGAAGCTGTGATCCGGACCAGGGACCGAAACCCCCGCGCAGTCCAACAACTATCACCCAGTCTCCCTTCTCAGAGGAGCCGGGGGGACCTCTGTCTACTTCACTGACCAAAGGAGCCTCAGATGGCCCGATCAAAACACCGCAAATCCAAGAACTTCTTGGAGAAGCTGCCGCTTCCCGAGCGTGAAATCTACGAGGCCGAAGTATGGGCCTTCGGCGTTCGACTCAGGAACCACCTTCGCCTGAACGGAGAAGACGGTCCCGACCCCATGTCTGAATCCTGGATCGACATCCCCACCGGCACTCCTCTGAGGGCCTACCTCGATGAATATCGTCAGACATGGCTTCCGCCGGATGTCCGCTCAGCTTCTGATCCTGTGGCCGCCACTGCGCTGTGGGACTACCTGGAAGCCCGTGAGACTGAGGGAACACTCCCGCTCTGCGTCCCCTCCCTGGTGCGCGGGGCAAGCAAATCCAACCTGCCCCGTGAGGTGCTCGAAAGCCTCCGTGCCCAAGGGCTCACCCGGCATGACATCCTTCACGCCCAGACCCGCTACGTGCGGCGCCCCACGGAAGAGGATGACGGGTCTGGAGATCTTTGCTTCGTTGATGAGTTCGTCCTTCACCACGAGGTGTATGCGCTTCGGAACCCTGGTCATGTCTGTCTGTGCCACAACTGCGCCCAAGGCGCGTGACCTACTGCTGGGCAATGGGGACCGGGTCCTACGCCCCCATGGCCTGGGGCCGGTGCCAGCGGGGGCCGTCGGGGGTGTCAACGCGGCTGAGCATCCCGAGGTCGGTGAGCAAATCCAGGTGGGCGGCGATGCTCTCGCGGTAGCGGCCCCGGCTGCGGAACGCCTGGGCGACGGACTCCAGGGTCCAAAGGCGGGCGGAGGACGTGAGGACAGCGCGGAGGGCGCCGAGCTGGTCCTTGAGTTCTCGGGGCCAGGGCTGGGGTTCGATGGGGGTGAGGGCCACGACGGTCTCGACCTCCGTCTCCTCGGTAATCAGCGCCGTGGTCGTCGCCGCGACCGTCTCCGGGGCTTGGTATTCGGGGCGGAGCCAGCGGACAACGCCCCGGGCTTCCTCGGCGGCGCGTTCCTTGTTCAGAGCCACTAGGTTTACCAGGATGTCGGCTTCGGGAAGGTCCACAGGCCAACCGTAGGCATCGGCCACAGCGGCATCCAGCTCGTCGTGGAGCTGGCGGAGGATCTCGGTCTGGGCGACCTCGTGCTGCTCGCGCTCCCGGTCGTTGAAGGGCTCCCCGGACCTCAGCTTCACCAAAAAGTTATACATGCCGGTGATCGTCGCGCCCCGGCCCTGGGCTGCCTTGCGGTGGGCATCCAGGCGCTCCGCGAGGTCGCGGACCATCGTTTTCTGCGGCTCAGTGGCCTCCGGGAAGGGGAAAGGATCGAAGCAACGGGACTTGGAGTAGCGCGGAGTGTTGCCAACGCCCATAAGGGCTCCTGCCGCCAGAGCCCAGGCCACATGAACACGGCTACCGAGGACCCCGAGGTGGAAGGCGTCGTCGCTGGCGATGGCGATGAGCATGTTGTCCGGGACGGTGGCACCGTCCAGGAACATGAAGACCCGGTGCTTGGCGGTCTCGACGGTAGCGATGAAGCGGGGAAGGCCCACAAGGGCAGCGCGAAGCTCGGCATTGGATCTGCCGAAGAGCCACCAGTTCTCGCGACGGGACCTGTCGTTGTTCTGGTCCCGCTCAGGCTTCACATGCTCGCGAACGTGTTGGTAGACCACGGGGTAGCGGTCACGAACTTGGGCTTCACTCAGACCGAAGAGGTCGATGACCATGACGCCCCGAGGGGTATCAGTAAGGTCGCGCCCGTGGCGATAGGGGTGGACCACAGCTGGACGGCCCCATCCGACCCACTGTTCTGGAGTGACGATGAACCCAGCCCCATGCAGCTTCATTCCGGTGTTGGATAAGTGGTCGTTAGCCTTCAGGGCCCTGGCCTCAGCGACGTTGGCCCCGGCGCTAAGGTCATCGTTGATGAGATCGACGACCCGACCTTCCACCTTCACGGCCTGAGCTTCCATCTCCGGGGTGGCACCGCCGCCCTCTTCCACCACGCGACCAAGCCATGGCTGGCCCTCCAGACCACCCACGGTCATGGCGATGCGGACGGCGGCGCCGTCGTCGGTCCAGGGGTGATCCGCGATGGCCCACAGCAGCTTCATGGGGTTTCTGCCGCTCGTGTGGTGGGTGATGACTCCGCGCTGGCGCACCTGCCGCAGGCTGTTCGTCGTGATCAAGCCGAAGCGTCGAGTGCGGCCTGACCTAACGGCCAAGGCAGCCTTGTGCCACCAGTAGAGGACGAAATCCACGGTGTCGGGCACGTCGGGGTAGGCAGCGCGGAGGGCCTCGGCGTAGCCGTCGCCCAGGGCGTCGCGCATCCGGGCGTTGCCCAGGAAGGGCGGGTTGCCGACGATGAAGTCTGCCTCGGGCCACGCCGCCGGGCGCGGGTTCACCAGCTCGGTGACGGGCACCTGGGCGGTTTCGTCGGGGACCTGGTTGCCGGTGACGGGGTGGACCTTGAACGTCCGGCCATCCCAGCGGCTGCGGTCGGTGGCCCTGGTGGTTGTCCACGTGAGCACGGCATCGCGGCACTGGATGTTGCCGTAAGCCTGGAGCACGGGCTCGGGTGGATTCAGATCGGGGTGGAGCCGGTGGAACCACTGGAGGTGGGAGATCCAGAGAACGAGGTCGGTGATGGCGGCGGCCCAGGGCTTTACCTCCAGGCCCACGAACTGACCCGGCGTCACCAGCACGCCCTCCAGGGCCAGGGAGCGCCCGGTCTCGCCCAGATCCTCTAGGCGGCGCTGCACCTCACCCTCCAGGCGCTTCAGAACGTCGTAGGCCGTGGCCAGGAAGTTGCCGCTGCCACAGGCGGGATCGAGCACCTTCACGTGGGCGAGGTGGCGCTGGAAGTCGTGGAGCACCTTCCGCGCCTTGGCCATGTCGGCATCCGTGGGGTTCGTGCCCAGCAAGGCCATGGCCTCGGCTTGGGCCAGATCCCAGTCAGCCCGGAGGGGCTCTTCGAGGGCCGGGCGAAGCAGGCGCTCGACGTAGGCCCGGGGGGTGTAGTGGGCCCCGAGGCGGTGGCGCTCCCGGGCGTCCAGGGCGCTCTCCAGCAGGGTGCCGAAGATGCTGGGGTCAACCTCGGCCCAGTTGAAGGCGGCGGCCTTGGCCAAGCGGTCGATCTCGTCAGGGTTGAGGTCGAGGGCGAGGCTCTCGTTGAACAGCCCGCCATTGAAGCGCAGCACCTTCAAGGGGCCCCAGAAGCCGCCGGTGTTCATGGCGTCCCACAAGGACTCCATGCCTTTGGGGAAGGACTTGGGGTGCTCCTTCCAGGCGCCCTCCAGGGCGTTCTGGAACAGCTTCTCGGGCAGCAGCCCTACGTCTTCAGCGAAGAACGTGAAGACCACCCGCATGAGGAACCGGGCGACGACCTCGGGGGGGAAGCGGGTCTCCAGGCTGCGGGCGAGACCACCCAGAGCGGCGGCCACGTCGCGGGTGACTGCGGTGCGGGTCTTGGCAGGGTCGAGGCTCTGGGGGTCGAGCCAGATGGCCTTGAACCGCTCCTGAACTTTGGGATCTCGCAGGTCCTCCATGGTGTAGCTGCGACGGGCGCCAAACCCTCCGTAGGTTCCGGAGAAGCCCTCCCACACGTGGAAAGCATGGCCGATGTCGCACGTGATAAGGAAGGGCGGGCGCTGAGGCAGGTTGCGGGCGTAGTTCACCGCCTGCCCAAAGGCGGCTTCCATGTAGCGGTCGTAGGCCCGGGTGCCCCGCCGGGGGGCCGAGCCCGTGGCCTCGGCAGTGCTGCCTTGCTTGGCCTCCAGGACGAAGCAGCCCTCGCGGTAGCAGTCGATGCTGCCCGTGGTCGTCGTGCCGTCCAGGTGCGTGAGCTTCAGGTCCTTCTCGAAGCAGTGCGTCGAGGTCGGGTTCTTCGGCTCGGGCACCGGCAGGTCCAGCACGGCGCAGAAGTCCCGGAGGAAGGACTGAAAGTTGGCCCGTTCGTTCCCGGCGCTGGGGCGCCACGTCGCGAGGAACGCATCTATAGCCAAGGGGGACATGGGAATACATTACCCGTCTGCCCAGTTCGGGGTATATCCCCACGATCACCAAGCCCTACTTAGGAGTGGGGGTGTCTTGCGGGAAGGCTATTGGATCGTCGCGGCAACCGGCGAATACCATCTCGTGGATGACCACGCCATGTGGATCCAGCGACCCCAGAACGCCCGGGTGCTCGGGCTGCCGCAAGCCGCCATTGAAGCTATTTCGTCCGTCAGAGGTGACTTCAATGGCCCGGGCCGCCGCCAAATCCTCATGCTGGCCATGGACTGCGGTTTGGTTAGAAGCCGGGGCCATGGCCCCGCCGAAGTGACCTTCGAGTTCACCCTGGACACGGAGGCGGCGATCCGCGCCGTCGTCCCCTTCATGCACGCAACCCTGGGCCCCGCCTCCGTGCCGAAGTTCAACAACCTGAGAACGGGGGAGAGCCTCGCGTTCAACTACGGCAACGCCAAGAAGATCATTGAGGCCGGGGACATCTCGTTCCTCTTCCCAGTCTGGAAACGCCCGACGCAGGCCCTGCCCGTGCGGCGCCCCTACGTCCTCCTGAGCGACTTCAAGGAGATGCCCGGGTGGACGTGCTGGGAACTGCCGGAAGGGTTGGACTCCCATGAGCTGGTCGCCCTGCTCCGCCGCCACGCACCCCTGGGCAGCGGATGGCTGGCCCTGGCGGACGGGAGGACCTGGAGGCTGGCGCCGAACACTCCTCCACTGACTCCGTTGGAGACCCTGAACCCCGAGCTTGCCCCATGGGCATGTGAAAGTTGTGGCAGTCCCACACGTGGCCCGAAAATCCCCTGCCAGTGCCTCAACCTCACCCTATGTCGGGTGTGCAAACTGCCGCCACTTCCAGGCATCGTCCCGGGGAAGGACACCATCACTCTCACCGGGGAGACGCTCTACGTGAGCTTGCTCGCGGGGCTAGCCCACAAGTGCGTTCATTGGCCGAGCGTTCGTGTGCTACCCCTTGACGATCTGATCAGGCGAGGGACGTGAGGCTGCTCTTCATCACTGTGTTGGCCGTGTGGGCTGCCGCCTGCCTTGGCCTTCGCCTTCGGCTACACCGCCGCGTGCTCGTCGCCGGGGTTCCGCTCCCCACCGTGGACCAAGCCCTGAAGGAACTGGGCGGTCCCTGGATGGGCCGCGTGGCAGCCCTGTTCGTGGTGGTGATCGAGCTATGGTCACCCGGCTCGATCAAGCTCGCCGCCCTGGGCATGGGCTTCCGCGAGGTCCTGGCGGTGCTCGTGGCAGGGGCCTTCAGGCTGTGCTCCACGGCCACGATGTGGGCCGAGTTCCGCGCCGTGGAAGACCAGCAAGTGCACCGTCTGGACCTTCGCATCTCCTTGGTGTGGGAACTGGTGCTGTGGGTGCACATCAGTCTGAACACACTGCCATCCCTGCTTTGGAGCTAGCCATGGGTATCAACATGATCCGGAACGACGACCAGCAGGCCGACGGGGACTTGCCATCGGAGCAGCCATCCTCGACCACACAGATCCGGGAGACGATCCTGCTCGACGAGCGCGTCCAGGACCTCCAGGAGCCCCTTGTAGAAGCGGGATTTGAGGTCAGGGTCATCCCGGTGTCCCAACGGGGCACCATCCCCCTGCGGCGCCCCGGGATGGCCCCCCGCCCGCCGATCCTGATCACCGGGAAGGTGAGGGACTGGCTGGACAAGAACCCAGACCCGATGACGCTGGGTGTCTCCCTGGTGAACGTCGCCGCCATTGTGGGCCACCCCGAGGGATGCGCTACGTTGCTGCTCCGGGCTTTGAGGGATCCAAATGTGCCCGCCTACGACCTGTTCTGGATGGATTTCTCCCCTCCCGATGGCCGCCGCCACCTGATGCTCTTCGTGCGGGAGTAAGCCCTGATCCGCCTGACCGTGGACTACGGCTACGACCTGCACTCCATCAGCATCATGGAGGCCGTCTTCGCCAAGATCCTGGCGGGCAAGCCAGTGACCGTCCAGGGGCAGGGCTTCCTGGTCGAAGGGACCACCGAGCAGGACTACTGGACCTTCAACGAAAACGTCCCGGGCTTCATCTACGTGTCCACAGACGAGGGCCGCGATGTGTTTGAGGGCAATCTCGGGGACGCCGAGGTGGCCATCCAGGGGGACCGTGAAGGGTGACGGCAGCCCTGGTCGCCCAGGCCGGTGCCCACCACTGCTACACCACCCCGGGTGGTGTGCATCCTGGAACCACCCCACAAATACACCACAACGGGCGGGGCTCGGTGGCCAAACAAAGGACTTATGAGCACCCAGGAGCACCCAACTGCACCCAGTTGCACTCATGGTTCTGGATGTTAAAAAGCCCCGTAGAGTGAGGATCTACGGGGCTTCCAATCTGGGGCGGCTGAGGGGACTCGAACCCCCGACACCTGGAATCACAATCCAGTACTCTAACCAACTGAGCTACAGCCGCCGTTGGATCATCCAGATTATCCTGGGCGGCTCGGGAAGGCCAGCGGGAACCTTCGGGGGACTGCGGTCATCGAATGGCATGCCGGGGATCCGGCGAGTGAGGAGATCCATGAAGCGTCAGGTGAAGCAGATTCTCGGGTTGTCGGCCTTCGCGGCCGGGTGCATGGCCCTGGGGATGGGACTCAGCCACGGCTGGGTGGTGTCGGCCCAGGAGGAGAAGCCCGTGGTGGTGGAGGCCAGGGGCCTCGACCGGCTGCCGCCCATCGCGGATGTGGCGGAGAAGCTGAACCCCACGGTGGTGGCCATCACCAACACCAGCTTCGTGAAGAACCGGCGCGGCTTCGAACACCCCCAGGTGGGGGGCCAGGACTTCTTCGACTTCTTCTTCGGCCCCGGCGGGCCCCAGCAGCGGCGCAATCCCCGGGGCGGCGAGGATGAGCAGCGGGCCGTGTCGGGGGGGTCCGGCGTCATCATCAGCCCCCAGGGCGAGATCCTCACCAACTACCACGTGATCGCGAGCATGGGCGGCGGCGACAACGCCCTGGAAGTCAAAACCAATGATGGAAAGACCTACAAGGCGACCGTGCTGGGCAAGGACAAGGAGCTGGACATCGCGTTGATCAAGATCGACGCCGCGCACCTGCCCTTCGCCAAGCTCGGCGAGTCGGATTCCCTGCGCATCGGCGAGTGGGTGGTGGCCATCGGCAACCCCTTCGGCCTGGAGCACACGGTCACCCAGGGCATCATCAGCGCCAAGGGCCGCAAGCTCGACACCGGCGTCAGCTC
>Ga0268298_10005119_pt1 | contig 12426 bp, 15 predicted proteins | sample WWTPWeurt_MetaG_FD_194462 | JGI IMG/M metagenome (GOLD analysis project Ga0268298, IMG submission 194462) | Activated sludge microbial communities from WWTP in Nijmegen, Gelderland, Netherland - WWTP Weurt | ecosystem: Engineered > WWTP > Aerobic digester > Activated sludge | place...
TTGATGCCCCCTGCCTGCTTTCCTACTTCACCTCCGCTGAAGATGAATACATTGTGCTCGTCTCCCCGGGGAATTCACCTCTGGATTTTTGCCGGGCGGGGTACAGTCTCGCCGGCACGCTGGAGGTTTGGAACGCGTTTGATCTCCCGTTCGATGTGATCCTGCGCGTTGAGCATGAAGACGCTGAAGCGGACACGGAACCCGATGAAGGTCCACTGACAGAGATTTATGAAAATTCTTCAAGACTCCATGACGACGACTGGCTCGAATACAGGATCGAAGACGATATCAGTGGCTGGGAAGGATAACCATTCAATGAGAGGGCGGCTATATGGCTGTCCTCTCATCCTTTTATGGAGGAACCAATGACCACACTATTTCAAACCACGATCGAGCATCTGCTGCGATCGCTCGAAGTGTTGGAACAATTCCAGACTCAAACCGATTTCCATGTACGCTTTGACATGCCACACTACGACCGCCTTGTGATCGAAAGGCATTATGCACTGATCAGTGTCGCGCATTACTTTGAGCAGAACGGAGACCTGGTTCCTGACCCGGATGTGGAAGTGCGAATCGCTTGAATCGATGCTAACCACCCTGCGTGAGGTTCGGGCGGAATAAAATAAAGATCTATAACATCAAACAAACAGCGGAACCATCATGTGGCTCCGCTGTTTGTTTCCCGGGATTTTTGAGACCACTCCAAATTATTAACCTACTCCCATGGATTGATGATCCTGACGTCTGCGCCATCGAAATCATTCACGTTTCGGGTGACCAATGTTAACTTGTAAGTAAGTGTTGTTGCTGCAATGAGCGAGTCTATTGCAGGTAAAGTGATTCCTGTTGATTCCAGGCGCGCAATGAGAATTCCCCATTCCATCAAAATATCTGTATCCAATGGAATAATCCTTCCATCAAAGCGAACCATCAAATCTTCCTTGAGCCAGGAATGCAATTCCTGTTTACGTTTCGATTTGGGTAATTTTTCAACGCCTTTGGCAATTTCCCCAATCGTGATAACGCTCAAGTAAACATCCCCAGAGTCCAGAGAATCAACGAATTCCACAACTTTCGGATTTGGGTGCTTGGCAACCAGTTCTGAGATGATGCAGGTATCAAGCAGGTATTTCATAGCTCTATTCCCTTGCGCGGCAGGGACTTGTCACGAGGCAGCTCAAGTCCAGCCAGGGGAGAGGTACGAAAAAATTCAGAAAGTTTACCCTGGGATTTACGCAGGGTCTCGTATTCGGCATATGAAATAACTACAACGGTTTTCTCGCCGTGCTTAGTGATCAGTTGAGGTCCCTGCTTTAAGGCGCGTGCGATCACCTCACTTAGTTTGTTTTTTGCATCCTGGATTTGCCAAGTTTCGTTCATTGTCACTCCTTTCTGTCTAGTCTGTCTAGCCAGATTTTACCTTTCCTTCAAACGAAAGTCAATCTAAAGGAGACATATGACCGATCCATTTTTCGAACTGTTGGTCTTGCTGTTTCAGGCAAAACTTTCAGGATCTTCTGAATTCCTGCCCTTTAAACAAACCATGTGCATGCTGAGAAAGGGCCAGCGCATTCAAATTGAGCGCAGTTCCCCCGGCGCTCCCCATGCCATCGCCTGGACAATCTTCCGCCGCACACCCAGGAAATATGTGTACGATAACGAACCGCTCTTTCGCTTCGAACGCGGCGCGCGTCGCTCGCTCCGCGTCCGTAAAGCCTATGCCATTCACTATACTTCTCGCTTACCAGCGAGGATCGCAGGACTGGTTTAGAACCTGCTTGATCAGGAGATGGTAAGTATATGGAATATCCTCACGTCTTGTATGGGACGAAGCGGGAAAGCAATAAAAAATCGCATGAACAACAAAAGGAAAATATATGACATCAGATATTCAGGTTTCTAAACGAACGCTTGGGAGGACTGGGATTCAAGTGACTCCCATTGGTTTGGGTATGATGGAATTTGCCGGCGGCGGTGGGTTGATGGGATCGGTATTTCCCATCATTGCCCAGCAAGAGAAAAACGCGACGGTCAAGGCGGGGTTGGAGGGAGGAATCAACTGGTTCGACACGGCTGAACTCTACGGGAACGGCGTCTCAGAAACCTCACTATCGACAGCGCTCAAGACGGCCGGCAAGTCCGATCAGGATGTTGTGGTGGCCACAAAGTGGTGGCCGCTTTTTCGCACGGCACGCAACATTCCCAAGAGCATTGAAGACCGCCTGCGTTTCCTGGACGGTTACAGCATCGGCCTGTACATGGTCCATCAGCCTTTCGGATTTTCTTCAAAGGAAGCCGAAATGGATGAAATGGCGAAGCTGGTCAAGGCCGGCAAAATCCGTTCTGTGGGTATCAGCAACTTCAATCCCGACCAGATGCGTCGAGCGCATCGTCAATTGCAGAAGTATGGTTTGCCTCTGGCGGTGAACCAGGTCCGCTATAGTTTGCTTGACCGTTCGATCGAGAAGAACGGCATCCTGGAAACTGCAAAAGAATTAGGAGTAACGATCATCGCATACACTCCACTGGAATCAGGATTGCTGAGTGGCAAGTATCATAAAAATCCCGAACTGCTGGACAAGAAACCCGCCATGTGGCGGGCCAGGCTGCGCCGCAGTCTGGAAAAGAGTCGCCGGCTGGTATCCGGGCTTGAAGAAATTGCCCTTCGTTACAATGCCACCGCATCCCAGGTGGCGCTGAACTGGGTGATCAATTCCCAGGGCGATAGTGTGGTCACCATTCCAGGTGTGACGAAGGCCAATCAGGCGCAGGAAAATGCCGGCGCGATGAAGTTCAAGTTGTCGAGTGATGAGATCGAACAACTTGGCACACTCTCGCAAGCCGCCCGTTAATTTCTCAAAAGAAAATAGTTCACATTCACAGCCCCCGTACCGTTCTGGTGCGGGGGCTGTTGATTTCCCAAAAAGAGGTTCCTGATGTTCCAAAGCATTCAAGCGAATGAGGTATTTGATGCGAAAAGGGCAATGTCTTCCGAGAGTGATCCTGCATATTGGTTGGCGCAGTTGCGCAAGGCCGACTGGCGGTACCTGTTGAAGTTCGTGGATGTGAAGCTGCCGGCGAAAACAAAGAAACAAATACTGGTGGAGACTGCCCTGGGAAATTTTGAGTTTGTCACCTGCGATGGGTGTGGAGATGTCTGGCGGCTGTGGAATGAGATGCGGAACGAGCATCGCATCCTGGTGATCCAGTTCCGTCATTCGGAGTCGGATTGGTCTCGTGGAATTCCAGAGTTCGTCCACCTGGAAAAGAATGATCCGCTTGGCTTTGTGAATATCGCCGGACGAATGCAAGAGTATTTGAGACGGTACCACTTTATATAAACGCAAGCCCCTGATTCGTTGAAAATCAGGGGCTTTTTGTTTAAACGGTATTGTAAGAGAGTGGAGAAACGATTTCACTTTTGAAAGTGAGACGAGCGGGTGGAAAACTACCCTGATATCATTTTTTGTTCCTGGCCAAAAACACGTCCAAGAGCGGTCTGTTAATATCGGCTGGATCAGGATAGTGCCACAGGTCAGGATATAAACCCCATGAACCATGATAATCCCAGTAGGCAAAATTTAGATTATTTTCGTTTAACAGATCAAGCATGTCAGTTACCCAGCGTGCACCGCCTGCTTCTGGCGAAAGAAATGTTGTTTGGAAGACCCCAAATTCACCGACGTTTATGGGGACATTGTTTTGTTCGCCAAATTGAATTCCTGCCAGCATGCGCTCGGCCAGGAAATCACGATCATGGCGAATGAGCTCATCCTGAGGATCAAGCTGGAAAAAATCGATCATATAGGAACAATTCGCACCGGGCGAAATGTCGTCGCCTTTCATCCAGCCTTTGATCTGATATTTTGTGTCGGGTTGTACCTCAAAAGTACCTTTTATCGATTCGTTCCACCAGGAGTTTCCGGACTCTCTAACGGTCAGGGAGCGGCCTTCGGAAGTGTTGTTATGATTTTGCGGCGATACCCCAAATACGACAGATCCGGGATCGGGATTTTTCCAGATGATACTTTCCGAATCGATGGTGATATCCACCAGGACCTGCGGGCTTTCAGAGCCTTTTTGTGCAAGGATTTGAAAATCTCCAAAATACGCTTTCCCGGTATTATTCATGCACTTCCTGCCGGGAGAACCAAACGCCCGGGTGTTCTGCTGTTTGCCTGGATCCAAAAATGGGCTTTCATATAGGACCCAGTCGGACGAACCGTCCGGCAGTGCGGCTGTGCGCAGCGGGCCAAGATACTTTAACCGGTCCCAGCGGATCTCCAGAAAATCCGGATCGGGATAGGTTTTTGTATTAAATGAGCCCATTGTATTTTCGTGAGTGAGATTCCCCGGCTGATAATGATGAAAATCATACATCACATTGTCATCCTCCACAGTTACGAATTGCGGGTTATTGCCGGGGATGACCTCGACAATGATCAGATGGTTGCTATCCACCTCACGAATGGCATCCACCACCATTTGCATATACGATTGATAGACTGCCGGTTCGAGATTGAATGGCTCGTTCATCAGATCATATCCGGCAATTATGGTCTCATCCTTGTAGCGGTCAGCCAGCATGCGCCAAAGGTCGGCAGTTTGCGCCTGTGATTCGGGGTCAGTTGACACCGTCCAAATATCCTGTCCAGGCACGTAATGCATATTGATGTCGAGGTACACACCGGCTTCCTTCGCCCAGGCAACCTGCTGATCCAGCCAGGCCCAACCCTGGTCAGGGTTTTCCGTGAACCATTGATAGGTCAGATTGAAGCGGATTAAATTAAAGCCCAATCGCCGCACCTCAAAAAAATCACGCCTGGCATGATGGGGCATGAACGGAAAATTTTGAGTATAAAGATCGTTGTTGAAATTAATTCCGACCAGGCGAATAGCCTGTTGAGAGGACCCAACAATCAGATCCTGTCCCTGGGCGTGCACAAAGCCGTCCAAAAGGACTGGTTGGATATTCGATATGCTTTTTGGAGCAGAAACAGTACTCAAGACCGGATCTGGCCGTTGGAAAAGGGATGCGAGTATTGGATTTGAGAAAACATCACTCTTTGATGGATACAACCCCCACCTGTCATCACGATAGGATTTCCAGGCATAACTCCATGAAAATCCGTCCAACAGATCAAACATATCCTGCGCCCAGACCGTCCCGCCTTTATTCAGGCTTTCGCGTGTCACACCAAAATCAACCAGCATCATGGGCAGATCATGAAATTGGCCATAATTTGCAAGACGCTCCAATTCACGCTGCAAATGGTCTCGATCCCAAACTGCCAGCTGATCACGGCCTGCATATGAATAAAATTCAATGTTATATCTGCAGTTTGAGTCAGGGTTTACATTTTCTCCCCGCACCCAGCCGTGAATGGTATAGCTGCGGCCGGGTATGGCTTCAAAAGCAAAATTCTGATCCGCGACCGTGCCGTCCGCAGACTGGCCTTCTTTGATGGGTGCAAAATGAATGGACGTACCGGTTTGACCCCAGGGACTGTCATCCACCTTTTCAATGATGGTATTGTTATTGAGACTCCACGGCCCCCAAAAGCTGGATTGAGCCAGGTCAATGGTGTTCACATCCCTTAGTAATTCCCCTGTTTCATCATATTCGCGAACTGTAAAATTACTGAACCAGGCTGATCCGAGCAGGTAGTCACAAGCAACGGCAGGGACCCCTATGACCGTCTCGCGGTTGACCACCAGGTTGAGGGAAGCGCCTGTTTCGGTCCAATCCGTTGTTCCCGCCGCAAGTTTGGGATTGCTTAGATTTTCCGAGTATCGAAAATCTTCCCATGCAGGCTGAAAAATTGTCTCGCCTGGATATCGGCCCTGGCTTAGCGCTGTGAATTCATAGGGCTTGAAAAAATCGAAGCCAAGGATGTAATTCGGATCTTCAAGATAGATGAAAGTGCGATCAGGTACCAGGGCTGCCTGAACGATCAAGGGATGATTGGAGTCGCTGGCCCGGATGGTCCTGGCGATTTTTTCTGCCAGGGATTGCCATTGATCGAGCCCCATCGGGACCGGCCTGTTGAGTAGATCGTATGCAGCGATCACAACTTCGGCGGCATACTTTCGTGCAATGCTGTCCCAAAAATCCAGGACGGCTTGCTGCTCAGCGGTATCCGACCACAGCGTGGATTGATCGGATTTTGTGTTCAAACTCAGTATTAGATATATTCCTGCTTCTTTTGCAGACGCGACCTGTGTATCCAGCCAACTGTTGGCGGTTTCGGCTGTTAAAAACAGATCCATATCCAGCCCAAGACGGACCGCGTTAAATCCCATGGCGCGGGCATCTGCATAATCTTGCGCAAGCGGGTCATGCGTGAAATTTACAGCACGCAATCGCAAAGGGAGCGCACTGTCTGCGTTCACAAGCGCCTGGCCGCTGGATCGTAAAAACCCGGAAGGAAATTCAATCTGAACTTGTTGAGTAGGCGCAGCCGTAGACGTGGAGATAACCTCTGGTATGGGGGCGCTCTGACAACTGGAAAGCACTAGACTTAAAAGGATGATCGGGATGAATTTTTTCATGGTCTCCACCTTGGTTCTATGCACGCTGGATGAAAGGCATTTCGGTTACGCAGGTTCATTCCCGCTTTTTCAAATTATACGACGGGAATTCCCGTATCCGCTAATTGCAGGGCCCGTTGAAGACCTTCTTACTGCTCGGACCCGGCATGCTGTGCGCGAACTGCGCAGAGTAGTGGAAAAGTTACTCCAGATCCCGCTGAGTGAATTGATCCTTCAAGGGAAACTGGCAAAGGGTTCCCAATGGCAACTCGTCCAACAGAACGATGGTCTGGAATACAATATAAGAAAATAAATTGAAGGGAACCTTCAATTTTCTGAATGAGGCGCGGAGGCAAAACAGCTAATGATATTACCAAAGCAGCGTGACCCCCGGTTCATCACTGTGCGTCGCGGCGGCACACTCCAAGATGCTGATCATCATCTGCTTGCAGTTTGGGCAGCCGATTGCGCACAGCATGTGTTGCACCTGTTTGAGGAAATGCAACCCAATGACGAGCGTCCGCGTCGAGCCATCGATTCGGCACGCGCTTGGGCGCAAGGCGAGATTACGATGTCTCAATCTAAAGCGGCGGGTGGTCACGCGATGGCGGCAGCCAGAAATCTGAGTGGAGCGTCGCGTCAGGGAATGGCTGGTATAGGCAAAGCCAAAAAATGTGTGACTAACCCACCCGCTCCGTCCTTTGGACATCTTCCCCTAGAGGGGAAGACTGCGGATTGGGAGGTATTTAGCTTCGAGTTTTTTTTTCTGATCCCAGGCAGATTCCACGGGTTGCCCAGCGCCAGTCTGCGTGAAGGGTTGGTCGGCTGAAAAGAAAAAGGCAACTCCAATACGTTGTTACCTTTTCACAAACAACAACCTTTACTTTTACAGTTACATTGACCTTAATTCGTAAACTTTCATGCTTGTAACAATTGGGCACGCTTTTGCAATTTTTTCCGCTTCATCAAGGCTTTCGGCATTAATAATCGTGTACCCAGTGATTGAATCCAAACCCATAGCAAGTTCCTTAGTTCCATCATGAGTAACTTCCCTTCCAGCGCCAAGCGGACTACCGCCCTCCATTTTGTCGCCGATTGACTCAAACCATTTGCCCCAAGCCCCCATTATTTCGGGAGTAGGCATTTCAAATCCGACAGATAAAAACATAAACTTTTTCATTATTTCTCCTTTGGCTTTCTTTCTTCAAGATTTCTGAAAATTGACATTTAATAAATTGGCTGTAGTTTATACTTGGCATGGCTGTATATGAAATCTTATCGGGTCGATGGTGTCATCATTTATAGAAATTGAGTCTTGCAATAAAACGTCCACCGATTAGCGTAGGTCTCAAGAGATCGGAACTCTTCTATCTTGCGGACATCCTCCCCTAAACGGGAAGACTGTGGATTGAGAAGTACTGGCTTTGAGCCGCTTCGCGTTCTGCTCCCCAAAGAGTCCACCCAGCGCCACGGTCCGCGAACACAAACGGTTGGGCGTTTGCTTGCACAAAGGTAACAGTAAGAGAGCAGAAATTCGCCATCAATATAAGTTTGTTTTTAACAGGAGATTTAAATCTATGGATTCAATTCAGGCTGAACATTTCACAAAGGCACTTTTTGTCTTGCTTGATGAAACCTTCGATAATGTTCACGGTTTCTATCTCGATAAAAACACATCTTTGTTTGAAACACTTGCCAGTATTACAGCAGATGAAGCGTCAATTCCAGTAGGTGGCAAGTGCGCTACTTTAGCCGCACAGGTCAAACATATTGCTTTTTACCTTGATGTTGTTGTGAAATCTGTCCAAGATCCCAATTATCCAAAAGCAGACTGGGGTGAAATTTGGCGCACGGTAAATCGTGTCACGCCAGATGAATGGAAGATTATTCAAGATGAACTACGGGCTAATTACAACAGCATCATCAATTTAATTAAATTCGCCCCAGCCTGGCAAGGTGAAGCAGAAATTGGCAGCGCAATCGCAATTATTGCGCATACAGCGTATCATTTAGGCGAAATTCGACAAGCCCTGTGTGCAATTCGCCCGTAATGTGGCGTGTCAAATCCTTATAAAAAAAACGCCGAACAAAGCGTTCTCTGCCCCCTCCCCCCAATACTCAAGGTAGTGTTGGGTAGTGATGAAAGGACTGGTGACCGCACACTTCGTGGGAGGAGGAATGACACTGGCTTCGGGTCGCTTCGCGTTCTACTGCTGAGAGGAGACACAAAAATGAGGCATACTAGCATTCCATCGGAATTGACATTCACTGCGCAAGCCAGAACACTCGGAATCGTCGCTGCGTGGATGACCTTCGTTTTGAGCGAGATCTATGCGGTCGTGTCCGGAATAGCGTACGTGTCGCAAGGGTCACCCGTGGAGAGCGGACCTTTTATCTCGATTATGGCTCTCATGATTGTCGTGATGGGACCATTTCTGGTGCTCACTATGGTCGCTGTCCACGCCTATGCTTCACCGAACTACAAACCATACAGCCTCGCAGCCCTAGCATTCATGATCTCTTGCGTGACCGTCACCTCCTGCATTAACTTCTTCCTGCTTTTGGTGAGCAGTCAGCCCGATCTGTTTTCAGAATCATGGCGCGCACTATTCCTTCCGTGCAAGTGGCCGGCTCCCGCGTTCATTTTGGACAACTTCGTCTGGGATTGGTTCTTTGGGATATCGATGCTGCTGGCTGCGCCGATCTTTGGCGGAAACACTCTTAAGACTGCACTACGCCTTGTGATGATCTTGGCCGGAGTCCTGTGTCTCGCGGGACTGATCTGGCTTGCGGTCTCGCCCCCGCAAGCCATCATTATCGGCATCCTCGGTTGGGGAGCAGCAGGTCCCTTCGTTTTTCTCCTGCTCGCCAAAATGTTTGGAAGTGTTAAGTCCGAGACTATCGAGACTCCTGTGCCTTAATAAGGCCTGTGTGACTTGTTTCAAGTAGCGAGCGTTCTATGTAGAAAACGCCGCCGACCGATGAGTAGCGGTGAGCCACCCGCCCTTTCCACCTGCGGCACCTCTTCTGTCCTGCGGAAATCTTCCGATAGGGGGAAAGACTGCGGGTTGGGAGTATCCTGGCTTGGAGAGCGGTGCGGTCTGCTGAGGGGCACAGTCCCTTTCTTTTGATTTGTCCGCTTCAGATGAATCAATGCTTAATTCGTTGGCTTGCCCATTTCAAAAAGGATATTCTATGGAACTCACAGAAGGATTTTTAGACCGTGATGGAATCAAAACCTACTACTGGACAGGTGGAAAAATCAACGCTCCTCTTGTTGTGTTTACTCATGGGGCTACTATTGACCATCATGAATGGGACACAACTTTGCCGATCGTTTGCGAGCATTTTAGAGTATTGACTTGGGATGTGCGGGGGCACGGTCTTTCACGCCCCACACCATTATCATTCAAAGAAGCAATGTACGATTTGCTTGGCATCCTTGATAAACTTCATGTTGAACAAGCAATATTTGTCGGGCATTCAATGGGTGGAAATTTACATCAGGAATTAGTGTTCCATCATCCAGAACGAGTAAATGGGATGGTTTTCCTGGGTTGTACCTGGAATTTCCAAAAACTTACCACCCTGGAATCTTTCAGCCTACGTATTGCTGAACCAATTTTCAAAATATATCCGTACAATGCACTTATAGATCAGTCCCTATCCGCGACTGCCACAACAAAAGCGTCACAGGAATTATTACGTTCAGCGATGGAAAGCCTATCAAAAGATGAGTTTGTACAAATTTTGATGGAAACTTCTTCATGCTTGCACTTTGAGCCAGAATATAAAATCAATAAGCCATTGCTGCTGATCGTTGGAGATAAAGACAAAACTGGAAATATTCGTAAAGTTATGCCCCGATGGGCAAAACATGAGTCTGATTGTAAATTTGTAGTCATTCCAAATGCCAAACACGCAGCCAATTTGGATGACCCAGATTTCTTTCACAAGGTAGTTATGGAGTTTTTATCAAGGTTCACGCACATTTAACAAAAAGCGGGCTACGGAAGCGAATGGCGGGTGCCCCCAAATAAGATAGTGCTGTACGCTGCGCGGGAGGAAGAAGATCGGCAGTGGAAATGGTATGGTGAGATTTCCAGCTAGACCTTTATTATGCAAGTCCGCGTTGTGTAATACCCGCGAGCGGGGAATTACACAATAATTCTTGCTGAACAAATAGTTAGGCGCTCATTCATTGATGAAACCATATCTAATTCATAAGGAAAACAAAATGAATTTGGGCGCGACTTTGTACGTTAAAAAGAGTGTGGAGGCAGTAGAGTTCTACATCGATGCCTTTAGAATGACATTAGGCTACAACGTGAAAAATAGTGATGGTTTATTTCTTCACGCCGAACTCCTTAAAGAAGAGCAGTTGATCTTTGCCGTGAGCGAAAACAATGATGAGGAAATCGTTCGATCAATGTTAGCGTCGAAGCAGCCCACTATGAGCTATGGTATAAATCTGATCAACGATGATGAACTCCATCATGCGTATAAAATCCTAGTTGAAGGTGGACACATTTTGAGAGAATTAGGTTCGCTTCCGTGGAGTCCAAGCTCTGCTGATATTGTAGATAAGTACGGAGTATGTTGGTATATCTATGTTTCACAACATCGACCAAACTAAGCCTTGCCAAGTACCTGGTCAAACGCAACTTCTCGGTCAATTCCAAAGTTTTATTGTAGATTAAATCTGGTCACGATGGGTGGAGAAGACTGCGGATTGGGAGGGATCCGGCTTGGAGGTTTTTCCGGCTCGCGATCAGAGTCCACGCAAACGGTTGGGGCGCTTGTCGAAATGACATGGAGAAATTATCATGCAATCATTTTTCACAAATTATTTGGATAACTTGCGCGAATTCCATGATGAAATTCGCAATGCCGTGAAAGGACTCTCACAAAATGGCCTAGACTGGACTTCTAGCGCCGGTATGAATTCGATAAATGTTTTAGTGATTCATTTAATTGGCGCAGAACGTTATTGGATAGGCGATGTCATTGCGGGTGAACCTTCTGGACGCAACAGAGAATTAGAATTTATGATTCAAGGCTCATCAGAGAAGGAATTATTTCAAAAATTAAGCGAAATTGAAAATTATGTTGGGAAAATATTAGAGCCCTTTACTTTACAAGAATTAGATGAGAAACGGGTTTCTCCCAGAAATGGGCGTGAAATTACTGTGGGTTGGGCATTATGTCATGCGTTAAAACATACGTCTCTCCATCTTGGACATATCCAATTAACGCGTCAGTTGTGGGAACAACAGCAGTCTATGTAATGCAATAACAGTTATTTGTGGATTCTGGTAGTCTCAAAAGCAAAACCCGTCTACTGATTAGAGCAGGTGTGTGAGAGTAAGGACCTCTTTTGTCCTGCGGACATCTTCCCCTAGTGGGGAGGACTGCGGTTTGAGAGGAGTCTGGCTTGGAGTTTTTTTTCTACTCCTGAGCTGAGGCCGCGGGCGGTTGGGCAGGCACTTGCAGAAGTTTTTTCTTAGGTTTTGTTCTTGTAAATCGAGTTTATTTATTGGTGAAAATGCGTCTTTCTTTTTCAGGTTGCGTCATTCACCTCTAAAAGTTGTGGAGTTTTCTAAAATCAGTTTTTCTGATGTGGAGATTTTTCATTGGGAGAGAAGACGGACACTCAAAAAGATTTTCATAATGATTTACACAAACAGGTAAGGTCAATGAAACGATTTTTGCCATTCATATTAATTGCTTTAGGAATAATCATCGTTTTTGCAGGATTTATGTACGACGTGTTATTTGCGGGAATACCGTATCAAGACCCTACCCCTACTTTAGCGGCAAGTTACAATTTTCATTCTCAAATTGCATCCATAATCCGCTGGAGTGGAATAGGTAGCTGCATAATTGGTGGAA
>Ga0268298_10005120_pt1 | contig 12425 bp, 11 predicted proteins | sample WWTPWeurt_MetaG_FD_194462 | JGI IMG/M metagenome (GOLD analysis project Ga0268298, IMG submission 194462) | Activated sludge microbial communities from WWTP in Nijmegen, Gelderland, Netherland - WWTP Weurt | ecosystem: Engineered > WWTP > Aerobic digester > Activated sludge | place...
CCCTTCCCTCCCAATATGGGCGTGGGCGCCGCCGCCCGCGACAGCGACGCCTACGAGGTGGGCCGGATCACGGCGCTCGAAGGCCGCGCCGTGGGGATCCACCTGGCGTTCGCGCCCGTGGCGGACGTCAACAACAATCCCGCCAACCCGATCATCAACACCCGTTCCTTCGGCGAGGATCCCTACCTCGTGGCGCGGCTGGTCTCCGCCGCCATCCAGGGGCTGCAGGATCACGGGATGCTCGCCACCGCCAAGCACTTCCCCGGCCACGGCGACACCGAGACCGACAGCCACCTCGCCCTCCCGGTCATCCCCACCCCCTGGGCGCGGCTCGACACCCTGGAGCTGGTGCCGTTCCGCGCGGCGGTGGTGGCGGGCGCCGCGTTCATCATGTCGGGACACGTGGCGATGCCCGCGATCAGCGGCGACCGGAGCCGGCCCGCCACCCTGGACCCGAACGTGATGCAGAGCGTGCTGCGCGATTCGCTCGGCTTCCAGGGCCTGTTGGTCACCGACGCGCTCGACATGGGCGGCATCGTCAACGCCTACGGCGCGGGCGAGGCGGCGGTCCTCGCCTTCCGCGCCGGCGCCGATCTCCTGCTGCAGCCGGCCGACCCCCGCGCCGCCATCAATGCCGTCACCGAGGCGGTGGAGTCCGGCCGGGTCACCTACGAGCGGCTCGACCGCTCGGTACGCCGAGTGCTCCGCCTCAAGATGCAGCTGGGCCTCTTCGCCCACCGGACCGTGCCCATCGACAGCGTGCCCGTGGTGGTGGGCAGCCGGACGTTCCAGCCCTTCTCCCGCGACCTCGCCACCCGCGCCGTGGTGCTCGCCCAGGACAGCCTCGGGGTGGTAGACAGCCTGCGCGCGGCGCCCCGGACCATCGCCCTCATCACCTACGGCGAGGAAAACGCGGGCACGGTCGGGAACACGATGCTCCGCCAGCTGCGCGCCGCGGGCCACCGGGTCACGCTCTTCCGCCTCTGGCCCGCCACCGGCGCCGCGGGCCTCGACTCCGCGCGCGTGCTCATCCGGCGCAGCCCCTACACGATCTTCGCCGCCGCCGTGAAAGTGAGCGCCTGGAAGGGCACCGTCGGGCTGCCGGAGCCGGTGGCGCGCCTGTTCGACAGATCGGTCTACCGGCGCCGCATGGTCGTGGTATCCCTGGGCTCCCCATATGTCGCCGGGCAGATGCCCCGCATCGGCTCCTACCTGCTCGCCTGGTCGGCGAACGGCCTGGGCGAATGGGCCGCGGCCCGCGCCCTCACCGGCGAGGCGCCGATCACCGGGCGCCTCCCGGTCCGCATCCCGCCCCACCTGCCGCTGGGCGCGGGACTCGACCGCGGCGCCGCCCGAGCCCCATGAGGCGCCGCCGCGCGGCGCTGGGCCTCCTCCTCGGCCTGATGGCCTGCGGCGCGCCCGGCGCCGTGGCGCCGGCGCCCGCGGGCCTCGGGTCCGCCGCCGGCTTTCTCGACTCGGTGATCGCCGATGGCGTGGCCCCCGGGGCGGTGCTCGGCGTGAGCCTGGCGGGCTGCCACTACTATCATGGCGCCGGCCGCCTGGGCCAGGACGACGCCACCCGCCCCGACAGCACCACCATCTACGACCTGGCCTCGCTCACCAAGGTGATCGGCCTGACCACCGCCACCATGGCCGCCGTCGAGCGCAGGGTCCTTGCCCTCGACGCGCCGGTGGTCCGCTACGTCCCCGCCTTCCGCGATTCCGCCGTCACCATCCGCCACCTGCTCACCCACGCGAGCGGCCTCCCGGCCTGGCGCCCGCTCTACCAGGAGGCGCCCACCCGCGCCGCGGCGCTCGCGCTGGTCGACGCCACCCCGCTCGCGGCCACGCCGGGCGACACCTTCGTGTATTCGGACCTGGGCGCGATCCTCCTGACCCAGGCGGTGGAACAGGCGTCGGGCGCACGGATCGACACCCTGGTGGAGCGGCTGCTGGCGGGCCCGCTCCACCTGCGCGAGACCCGATATCTCCCGCCCCCGAGCTGGCGGCATCGCATCGCGCCCACCGAGGACGACCCCTGGCGGGGCCGGGTCCTCCGCGGCGAGGTGCACGACGAGAACGCCGCCCGGCTCGACGGGGTCTCCGGTCACGCGGGGCTGTTCAGCTCCGCCCGGGACCTGCTCCGGATCGGCGACTGGCTGCTCGAGGGCCTCGGCACCGCGCGCGATGCCCCCTGCGCCGGCGCCGCCCTCCCCCCTGGGCCCGCAGCCCTCTCTGGCTTCATCCGCCGCCAGGACTTGCCGCCAGGTTCCAGCCGCGCCCTCGGCTGGGACACCCCGTCGGGCGTGAGCAGCGCGGGCACCCTGATGTCGCGGACCAGCTTCGGGCACACCGGGTTCACGGGGACTTCGATCTGGATTGACCCCACCCGGCGGCTGGTGGTGGTGCTGCTCGCCAATCGGGTGCACCCCACCCGAGACAACCCGCGCTTCGGGCCGGTGCGCGGCCAGGTGGCCGACCGGGTGGTGCGGGGGCTCGGAATCGAGGCGCTTAGCCGTTGACCAGTAAGGGGTTGGGGCCGCCCCGGCCAGCGCGATGATTGACACGGCCGGGCGCAGGTTCGTAGCTTGTACCAGCACCCCGGACCGCTGGCGTTCCGCCAAGGCGGTACCCGGGACAATTCACGAAGGGAGCAGTCAGTCATGGAAAGCACGGAACCGCAGGTCTCCACGCCGGGATTCACGCTTATCCTGACCGATCGGGCGGCGGAGGAAGTCCACAAGTTCATGCAGGCCGAGGACGTCCCGGGCGAGTCGGCGGGCCTGCGCGTGAGCGTGCTCCCGGGCGGCTGCTCCGGATTCAAGTACAGCCTGAACGTCGAGGAGCGGGCGCTCGAGGATGATTCGGTGCTCGAGGTCAACGGCACCCGGGTCTTCGTCGACGGGTTCAGCATGCAGTACCTGAACGGCATCACCATCGACTACGTCACCTCCATGCAGGGCTCCGGGTTCACCTTCCACAACCCGAACGCGACCGGCGGCTGCGGTTGCGGCTCGTCGTTCACGGCCTAGCCTGAGCCCCGCCCGATCTCCGTAGCGCCGCACACCCGTGCGGCGCTACTCTTTTCCCCCCATGGCCACCCTCGATCTCGCGGTCATCGCGCTCTACTTCTGCCTCACCCTCGGCGTGGGCCTCTGGGTATCGCGCCGGCAGCAGACCGCCGGCGACTACTTCCTCGGCGCGCGCGACCTTCCCGCCTGGGCCATCCTCCTCTCCATCGTGGCCACCGAGACCTCCGCCCTCACGGTGATCTCGATCCCGGCCGTCGCCGCCCGCGGTGACCTGACCTTCCTGCAGCTGCCGCTGGGCTACCTCATCGGCCGCCTCGCCGTCTCGGTGTGGCTGCTCCCCGGCTACTTCCGCGGCGAGCAGGACACCGCCTACGCCCGGCTGGAGCACCGCTTCGGCACCCCCACGCGGCGGCTGACCTCGGGGATCTTCCTGGTGACCCGCGCGCTCGCCGACGGGGTCCGGGTCTACGCCGGCGCCATTCCGCTGGCGGTGCTCGCGGGGTGGGACGTGGCCCCCGCCATCGTGGTCATGAGCCTGATCACCCTGGTCTACACCTGGCATGGCGGGCTCAAGGCGGTGGTCTGGGTGGACGTGATGCAGCTGATGGTCTACGTCGCCGGCGGGGTGGTGGCGTTCTGGATCGCGGCCGGCATGGCGGGCGGCCCGGCCGCGGTGCTGAGCCAGGCGGCGGCGGCGGGCAAGCTGCGCTGGATCGACCCCGCCATCAGCTTCACCGCCACCTATACCCTGCTCGGCGGGGTGGTGGGCGGCGCCATGCTCTCCGCGGCCTCGCACGGCACTGACCACCTGATCGTGCAGCGGCTGCTGGCCAGCCGGGGACTCGCCGCGGCCCGCTTCGCGCTGGTCGGGTCGGGCGTGGTGGTGTTCATCCAGTTCACCCTGTTCCTGCTGATCGGCATCGCCATGTGGGCCGCGGGCCAGGCGCCCACTGACCTCCCCGCGGACCAGCTGTTCCCCCGCTTCGTGGTGAACCACTTCCCGCACGGGCTGTCCGGCCTTATCGTGGCGGCGGTGCTCGCGGCCTCGATGGCCACCCACAGCTCGGCCATCAGCGCGCTGGCCAGTTCCGTCACCCACGACTTCTACGCCAGCGCCACCGGACGGCGGGATCCCGCCCACCTGCTCAAGGTGGGCAAGCTGGCGAGCCTGGTCTGGGGGGTGCTCATCACCGTGGTGGCCCTCGTCTTCCACGCCACCGCCGGCGGGGGCCAGACGCCGGTGGTGGTGTTCGCGCTCTCCATCGCCTCGATCACCTATGGCGCGCTGCTCGGCGCCTACCTGCTCGCGGCGGCCCCCGCCCGCATCGGGGGGCCGCACGTGCTCCTCGCGGTGGCGGCGAGCGTGGCCGTGATGCTGACGCTGTTCCTTGCCAAGGCGCCGCTGGCCTGGCCCTGGTACGTGCCGGCCGGCGCGCTGATCACCCTCGTCGTCGGATTCGCGGGGGGCGCGGTGCGCCCCCACCGGGAGGGAGTTGCATGAGCCGGATCATCATCGGGGTAGACGCGGGCGGCACCAAGACCACCGTGATCGTGGCGGAGGACGGCGCCATCGTGGCCCGGGCCAGCGGGCCAGGCGCCAAGATGCGCACGGGCCGCGGCCTCACCTGCGCCACCACCATCGGCGAGATCGCGCGGCGGGCCCTCGGCGAACGCGGCCGGCTGCGTGCCGATATCCTGGTGGCCGGCGTCGCCGGCGCGGGGCGCGAGGCCGAGCGGGAGGAGCTGCGACAGGCCTTCCGCAGCGAGGACTTCGCCGACCGGATCACCGTCACCGGCGACACCGAGATCGCGCTCGCGGCGGCGTTCCAGGATCGCCCCGGCATCGTGGTCACCGCGGGCACCGGCAGCATGGCGGTGGCCCGCGACCCCAGCGGCCGGCTGCACCGGGCCGGCGGCTACGGCTGGCAGATGGGCGATGAAGGCAGCGGCTATGCCATCGGGCGCGCGGCGCTGGGCGCCGTGGGCCGCGCGGCCGACGGCCGCAGCCCGAAGACCGCCCTGACCGAGTTGCTGCTCAAGGCCACCCGCGCCGAGACCATGGACCGGCTGGTCCAGTGGGCCGCGGCGGCCGGCGTGCCGGAGGTGGCGGCGCTGGCGCCGCAGGTCTTCGAGGCCCAGCGGCTCAACGACACCGTGGCCGCCGGCATCATCGACTACGCGGCCCGCGAGCTCTCGGCGCTGGTCTCGCGCCTGGAGCCCCACTTCGGCGCCGACGAGCGCGCGCCCATCGAGGTGGCCACCAATGGCGGGCTGCTGCTTCACGACGGTCCCCTCTACCGGCTGCTCACCACCCGCCTCGGCGAGCAGCCCCGGATCCGCCTGCGCCCAGAGGCCATCGACGCGGCGAGCGGCGCCCTCCACCTCGCCGGCACCTAGCGGCGCCCCCGGCCAGGACACGAAAAAGGGCCGCCCGCGGGCGGCCCTTCGTCGTTCCGGCCCCGGAGGGCGAACTCAGCCGCAGCTGGCGCGGCTGAACACCAGGTAGTGCAGCACCGCCGCCGCCACGGCCACCCCCAGCAGCCCCAGCCAGGGCATCTTGAACTTGCCGGGGCCATTCGGGTTGCGCATCCGGCTGTGGAACGCCCCGTAGAGGAAGTAGATCACCAGGCCGGCCAGCAGCCACCAGCTGAACCGCCGCCAGGTCAGGCAGGGGAGCTGCAGCATGAGGTACAGGCAGGCCACCACCGAGATGAGCGGGGTGACCGGCACCCACGGCACCCGGAAGGGCCGGACCCGCTCGGGCTCCTTGTACCGAAGCACGATGACCCCCACCGATACCAGCACGAACGCGAACAGCGTCCCGATGTTGGTCAGGTCCACCACCTCCGCAATGTTCGCCGTGGCCGCGAAGGTCCCGACGAACAGGCCGGTGATGATGGTCCCCACGTACGGCGTCTTGTACTTGGGATGCACCTTGGCGATGAACGGCGGCAGCAGGCCGTCACGCGCCATCGAAAAGAAGATCCGCGGCTGGCCCAGCTGGAAGACGAGCAGCACGCTGAACATCGCGATCACCGCGCCGAGGGCGATGATGAACCGCGAGAAATTGAGCACCCAGGCGGGGCCGTTGGCGAACTCGAGCGCCGTGAGCATCGGCTCCGCGGTGCCCAGCGCCTTCCACGGGGCGATGCCGGTCATCACCGCCGAGAGCGCGATGTACAGCACCGTGCAGATCACCAGGCTCATGATGATCCCGAACGGCATGTCCCTGGCCGGCTCCTTGGCCTCCTCGGCGGCGGTGCTCACCGCGTCGAAGCCGATGTAGCTGAAGAAGATGATCGCGGCGCCGGCGCTCACCCCTGCCCAGCCGTTGGGCATGAACCCGCCGGTGGCGGGATCGGACCAGTTGCCCGGCTTGATCAGGAACGCGCCCACCGCGATGAAGAACAGGATCAGCCCCACCTTGAGCAGCACCATCACGTTGTTCGAATCCGCGGACTCCTTCACCCCGCGGATCAGGATCACCGTGATGAGCGCCACCGCCAGGAAGGCCGGCAGGTTGAAGATGATCGGGATGCCGCCGAGGTGCGGGGCATTGGTGATGGCGCTGGCCAGGTAGAGGGTGCCGGGGTCCGCGCCGCCGCCTGCCGCCGCGAGGGCATCGGCCGCCATCCGGGCCGAGCGGAAGTCGGTGGCCAGCCAGGCCGGCAGGTGCAGCCCGAAGAACTCCAGCAGCTCGCGGAAGTGGCCCGACCAGCCGATGGCCACCCCGATGTTCCCCACCGCGTACTCGATGATCAGGTCCCAGCCGATGATCCAGGCGATGAACTCGCCCAGCGAGGCGTAGGCGTAGGTGTAGGCGGAGCCGGCGATCGGCACCATCGCCGCAAATTCGGCGTAGCAGAGCGCCGCGAACCCGCAGGCCACGGCGGTCAGCACGAACGACAGGATGATCGCGGGGCCCGCGCCAGGACGGACGGCATCCCCGACGATCGCGGTGCCCGTGGTGGCGAAGATGCCCGCCCCGATGGTGGCGCCGACGCCCAAGGCGGTCAGGTGCCACTTGGTGAGCGAGCGCCGGAGCCCGCCACGCTCCGCGATGTCGTTCTCGCAATCGGCGACCGACTTGCGAACGAAGAGACCTTGCATGGAGTTCTAGGGGTAGCGAGGGGTAAGGGAACAGACTAGAACGGCATGTAGCGATACACCCAGGTGCTCTCCGTGGGCCGCCCGTCGGGCCCGAGCGCGGGGTAGAAGCGGAACTCGAGCATGCTCCGCCGCAGCTTGTCCACAAAACGGCTGCCGCCGATCGGCGGGTCGAACACGACCTTCTGTGGCACCCCGGTGGCGTCGATCGTGAACACCACGCGGATCTCGCGACCCCGGAGCTCCTTCGGCACCTCGTCCGGGGGCAGGACCTCGTGCCGCAGCCGGGGCCCCCGACCGATGCCGCCACCCCCGCCGCCCCCCTCGCCGGGCCCCGTGCCAGGGCCGGTCCCTGGTCCGATGCCTCCGCCCGTCCCGCCACCGGCGCCTCCGCCGGCGCCCGGGCCTGTCCCGGGTCCAGCGGCAGCAGTGGCCGAGGGCGCCGGAGCAGCCACTGCGGCCTCCGGCACCGGCGCCACCTCGACGACGGGGGGCGGCACCTCAGGGACCGGCGTGGGGGCAACCTGGACTGGGGGTGGCGTCACGACCGGGGGGGTCACGGCCACGGGCGCCGTGGTGGTGTGCTCCGGCGCGGGGAGAGAAATATACGCCACCTCACGACCGCCGCCACCGCCACCACCTCCCCCGCCCCCGGCCGCCTTGAACGGGTCCCCGGCAGAGAAGATCCGGGCCACGTCGTGCCGCACCGAGAAGAGCAGCAGCGCGGCGAGCACCAGGTGGCACGCCACCGAGACCAGCACGCCCAGGGGGCGGCCGCGTTCGCGGGGGGCGGAGAGCGAGAAGTCGTAACGGGCGCGCAGGGCATGCTCCGGCATCGCAGGGGGGGACGTCCGGTCCCGGGTTCCGCACACGACCGGGAAAGATACGAACCGGGGGGCCATCTGGTGACGGCCCCCCGGTCTGGATCGGTCCCTGCCGGCGCCGCTACGGGGCGGCCGGGGTGAAGCCGATGACCTGCACCCCGGCACCCCGGGCCACGTCCATGGCCTCGATCACTTCCTGGTACAGCCGTTCGGGCGCGGACTTGATGAACAGGAGCTTGGCCGGCCGGGTGTCGAAGATCGCGTGGATCTGGGTGTCGAGCTGCTCCTTCGGCACCGGCTGGGTGTTGATGGCGTAGCCCCCGTCGACGGTGAGCTCGAGCACGATCTGGTTCGAGGCCGCCGTCGGCTTCGCCGCCGCGGTTTCCTGGGGCGGCACCTGGATGTCGAGCGCCATGCGCGCCAGCGGCTGCGACACCATGAAGATGATCAGCATCACGAGCATGATGTCGATCATCGGGATCACGTTGGGTTCCGAGTTGACTTCGCCCGGCCCCGCTGAGCCTCCACCGGCCATGGCTACTCCTCCTTGACGGCGGCGTCGAACAGCCCGCCCTGGACCTGCGGCTCGGTGATCGCGGCCATCACCCGGGCGCCGGAGCGGCGCACCAGTTCCACCGCGTCCTGGATGCGGCCGAACTTGAGCTGGTTGTCAGCCTTGAAGTACACGATCTTGTCCTCGGTCCGCGCGGCGTACATCGCCTTGAGCGTCTCCTCGAGCACCACCGGGTCGACGGGGCCCTTCCCGTTCAGGAAGTACTGGCCCGCGGCGTCCACCCCGAGGATGATCTCGTTCTCGCCTTCCGGCCGGCTGTCGAGGTTCTTGCCCTTCGGCATCGTCGCCTTGAAGCCGGCGGCGATCAGCGGCGTCACGATCATGAAGATGATCAGCAGCACGAGCATGATGTCGATCATGGGGATGACATTCGGCTCGGCCTTGACGGCGCTCCGTCCGGCATTACCCGCTGACATGCCCATGGCCGGTCACCGCCTTCTGGGCCTGGAATTCCTTGGTGAAGATCGAGCGGCCGAACTCGCTCCCCACGCTCTTGATCAGGTAGTCGATCAGCTCCTTGGAGCTGTAGGTCATCTCGACCGTCAGGTTCTCGATCTTGGTGGTGAAGTAGTTGTAGAACCACACCGCCGGGATCGCCACCATGAGGCCGAACGCCGTGGTGATCAGCGCCTCGGCGATACCGGCCGAGATGCCGGCCAGGCCGCCCGACGCGCCCGCGGCCGCCATGCCGGTGAACGCCGTCACGATGCCCATCGTGGTGCCGAGCAGGCCGACGAACGGCGCGGTGGCGCCCACCGTGGCCATGATGCTCATGCCGCGACGGAACTCCGCGAGGGTGATCAGCATCTGGCGCTCCACCGCCCGCTCGGCCGAGTTGATGTCGGCGGAGGTGATGGTGGCGCGGTCCTGGATCAGCGTCTTCACCTCGGAGAGCGCGCCGCCCAGCACCCGGGCCACGTGGCTCTTCTGGTTCTTCTCGGCCAGGGCGATCGCCTTCTCGAGGCTGTCTTCCTGGATCGCGCGGGAGAACTCCGGCGCGAACTTCCGGGTGGCCTGCTGGCTCTTGTAGATGTGGATCATCTTGGCGATGGCCACCGACAGCGACCACAGTGACATGATCGCCATGATCACGATGACGCCGCGGGCGAACATGCCCGCCGCATCCCAGAGCTTCAAGATATCAACGCCGTGTTGCATGACTGACCGTCCTCGGTAAGGAGAAAAGACCTACTGACCGATCTTGAATGACACCGCCTGCTGCACCAGCACCCGGACCGGCTGGCCGCGGGACTTGCCCGGCTTGAAGTTGCACCCGGCGCTGGTGATCCCCTGCCGCGCCGGTTCCTCGAACGCCTTGTGGGTGCTGCTGATCACCTTGAGCGTGGCCACGTCCACCCGCCCGTCGGTGTTCACGATGAACTGCAGCACCACCTTCCCGGGAATCCCGGCCGACATCATCACCGGCGGGAACTTCCCGATGCACGCGCTGCCGTCGATCGCCTGCGGCGTCTCGTCCACCTCGGCCGCCAGGAAGACCTCACCCTCGATCGTGGGCACCGGACCGGTCCCGCCCACCACGCCCGTCGCGATGCCCCCCTCGACGCCCTTGCCCGTGAAGTCACGCGGGTCGAAGCGCTCGTTCAGGTTCACCGGCGGGATCTCCGTCGGGATGTTGTCGGGCGGCGTGATGATCTGGAAGCCCTGCGGCGGCGGGTTGGCGCTCACCACCACGTTCTCCGGCGGCGGCTGCACCGGCGGCGGCGGCGTCTCGGGCGGCTTGAGGAAGACCATCGTGGTGTCGATCACGATGTCCTTCACCACCTCGGCCGCGCCCTGCGTGGCCTTGATGGCACCCACGATGAGCACGCCGTGCAGCGCGAGCGACACGACCTGCTGGCCCAGGGTGTTCTGACGTTTCCGGTTGGATTCGACGAGGTTCTCGAACACGGCGCGACCCCTCCGAGGGTGGGACGGTGACCGAAGCTACAGGGCGCCCATTGCAGCACACCGCCCGGCAAATGACAAAATGATGACAGCCCGATTAGCTCTGCCGTCCCGGCGGGCGCGCCGTTCCGGTGTCACAGTACGCACCAGAGCGCCCCGCTCACACAGCGGGCAGAGGAGAGGAGGGGGCCAATATACGCGTGGCCCGGAGGTGCGCTAGAGGAAGTCCGCCGGGTCAGCCAAGGAGGGTGGGTTCCGGGGCCACGCCGGCCGGCGGCAGCTCCCGGTGCTTGGGGAGGCTCACCGTGAAGACGGTGCCCCGCCCGGGGCGGCTCTGCACGGCGATGGTGCCCCCATGGGCTTCGGCGATCCACTTGGTGATCGCGAGCCCGAGCCCGGCGCCGGGACGGGCCCCGGTCCGGGTGCGCGCGGTATCGACCCGGTAGAACCGGTCGAACACGTATGGCAGGTGGGCCGCCGGGATGCCGATGCCGTCGTCCCCGACGATGATCGCGGCCGTCTCCTCCTGGTCCACCAGCGCCAGGCTCACCTTGCCGCCGGAGGGCGTGTACTTGATGGCGTTGGTGACCAGGTTGAGCAGCAGCTGCCTGATCCGGCTCCCATCCACCGGCACCACCACCGGCGAGGCGGGGAGCTCGGTGCGCACCGCGATCCCCGGCTCCTCGCCCAGGATGCCGGCGGTCTCGGAGGCCTCGCTCACCAGGTCGCGCAGGTCGAGCGGGGTGACGGCGAGCGCGGCCCCGCCCTCGTCGGCCCGGGCGAGCGTGAGCAGGTTGTCCACCATCTCGCTCATCCGGTGGATCTCCTCCAGCACCTCCTCGAGCGCCTGCAGCCCCTCGGTGGAGGCGCCCGGATCGGTCATCGCCCGCTCCACCCCCGCGCGCAGCACCATCAAGGGGGTCTTGAGCTCATGGCTGGCATCCGCCGTGAACTGGTGCAGGCGTTCGAAGCTCTGCTCCAGCCGCGCCAGCATCCGGTTCATGGTGGCGGCGAGCCGCGCCAGTTCGGCGGCCGAGGCCGGCAGCTCCACCCGGCGATGCAGGCTCCGCCCGTCGGTGATCGCCTCGATCTCGTCGACCATCCCCTCCAGCGGGCGCAGGCTGGCATCGGCGAGCACGTAGCCGAGCCCGACGCTCCCGATCAGGATCACCGGGGCGATGACCAGCATGGCCTGCAGCAGCTGTTCCGGCCCGAAGGGCACCGCGTCGAGGGGGGCGGCCACGAAGATCGTCGCGGGATGGGCCCAGACGCCGGGAAGCGGCACCCGCGCGTAGCGCACCACCACGCCGTCATCGGCCAGGTTCACCACCCCGGTGCGGACCGCCTCGAGCGCCTGGCCATCGTCGGTGGCGAGCAGCCGGGCCAGGGCCGCGAGCGAGAGCGGCTTGGCGATGGCGTTGCGGTAGATGGGGGCGCGATCGGGGTCGAACACCACCACGAGGTCCCGGATGCCATCGAGGTAGCCGCCCACCGCACTGAAGCCGAGGCCAGGGGTCTCGCCCGGGGCCAGGCTGCGGCCCAGCTGCCGCTGGTAGCCGATGAAATACTGCGCCGCCAGGTTCCCCTCGAGGCTCAGCCGCTCGTCGAGCTCCCGCACGCTCGAGCGCTGCCGCTCGAGGTAGAGCGCGCCGCCAAACGCCCCAATCGAGGCCAGCAGGGCCACGGCGTACCAGACGGTGAGCCGGCGGCGGATGGAGGACATGCGGGCTAGGCCTTGATCACGTACCCGACGCCGCGGACGGTATGGATGAGCCGGGTGGCCTGGCCCTGGTCCACCTTCTTGCGGAGCCGGTTGATGACCACGTCGACGATGTTGGTCCCCGGGTCGAAGTGGTAGTCCCAGGCGTACTCGGTGATGAGGGTCCGGGACATGACCCGGCCGGCGTGCCGCATCAGGTACTCCAGGACGGCGTACTCCTTGGGCGTGAGCTCGAGCCGGCGCCCGGCGCGGGTCACCTCCCT
>Ga0268298_10005121_pt1 | contig 12425 bp, 10 predicted proteins | sample WWTPWeurt_MetaG_FD_194462 | JGI IMG/M metagenome (GOLD analysis project Ga0268298, IMG submission 194462) | Activated sludge microbial communities from WWTP in Nijmegen, Gelderland, Netherland - WWTP Weurt | ecosystem: Engineered > WWTP > Aerobic digester > Activated sludge | place...
GACCGGGCCGGTGCCGCGGATGAACAGGACGCAGTCCGCGTCGATTGCGAGCGCGGGGTCGTTGATGCGCGCGTGGTAGTCCTCGGGGCCCTCGAAGACGATCGCGCGGCCCTCGAACGCGTCCGGGTCGCCGGGGCGCTTCAGGTAGCGGTCGCGGAACTCGGCCGTGATCACCGAGGTCTTCATCACCGCCGACTCGAAGAGGTTGCCCGACAGCACGGCGAAGCCGGCCTCGGGCAGCAGCGGCGCGTCGTACGCGCGGATCACGTCGCGGTCGGACGTCGCGGTGTCGCGGTAGCACTCGCCGATCGTGCGCCCCGACACCGTGAGCGCGCCGGCGTGCAGCTTGCCGGCCGCGAGCAGCTCGTGCATCACCGCGGGCACCCCGCCCGCGCGGTGGAACTCCTCGCCCAGGTACTGCCCGGCGGGCATCAGGTTGACCAGCAGCGGCACGTGGTAGCCGATCCGGTCCCAGTCGAAGATGTCGAGCGGCACGCCCATGTGGCGCGCGATCGCGTTCACGTGCGGCGGGCAGTTCGTCGACGCCCCGAGCGCGCTCGAGGCGACGATCGCGTTCTCGAACGCCTCGCGCGTCAGGATGCGCGACGGCCGCAGGTCCTCGCGCACCATCTCGACGATGCGCCGGCCGGTGAAGTACGCCATCTGCTGGCGCTCGCGCAGCGGGCCGGGGATCGCGGCGCAGCCCGGCAGCGACATCCCGAGCGCCTCGGCGACGCTGTTCATCGACAGCGCGGTGCCCATCGTGTTGCAGTGGCCCACCGACGGCGCGCTCGACGCGACCATCTCCAGGAATTCGTCGTAGTCGATGCGGCCGGCGGCCAGCTCCTGGCGCGCGAACCACACCACGGTCCCCGAGCCCGCGAGGCCGCCGTTGTAGTGGCCGTTGAGCATCGGCCCGCCGGACAGCACGATCGAGGGGATGTCGACGGTGGCCGCGCCCATCAGCATCGCCGGCGTGGTCTTGTCGCAGCCGGTGGTGAGCACGACGCCGTCGAGCGGGTAGCCGTGCAGCACCTCGACCAGCCCGAGGTAGGCGAGGTTGCGGTCGAGCGCCGCGGTGGGGCGCTTGCCGGTCTCCTGGATCGGGTGCACCGGGAATTCCATCGGGATCCCGCCCGCGTCGCGGATCCCGTCGCGCACCCGGCTGGCGAGGTCGAGGTGGTGGCGGTTGCACGGGGAGAGGTCGCTGCCGGTCTGGGCGATCCCGATCACCGGCTTGCCGCTCTCGCGCAGCTCGGCGAGCGTGAGCCCGAAATTCATGTAGCGCTCGAGGTAGAGCGCGGTCATGCCGGGGTTGTCGGGGTTGTCGAACCAGGCTCGCGAGCGCAGCCGCTCGGGGGGGTTCTTCGGGTGTGCGCCGCTCATCGTCGCGTCTCCTCGCTTCGCGCGCGGCGCGGTGCTCGCGCCGCGCGGGCAGTTTATCAACTCGGCCGGCCTATCCCGGGCGGGGGCGTTTCGGGTAGGCTGCGAATCACCGCAATCCCCTCGTCCCGCGTTGGAATCGATCCCCCTCTGGGCGCAACTGCTCGCGCTGCTCGTGCTCCTGCTGATCTCGGCGTTCTTCTCCATCGCCGAGACCAGCATGATGGCGCTCAACCGCTACCGCCTCGGCCACCTGGTCAGCAAGGGCCGCCGCGGCGCCAAGCTCGCCGCCGAGATGCTCGGCCGCACGGAGAAGCTGCTCGGGACGATCCTGCTCGGCAACAACGTCGCGAACACGGCGCTGACGGCGGTCGTCACGACGCTGGCGATCCGCCAGTTCGGCGACAACGACACCACGCTGGTCGCGGCGACGACGCTGGCGGCGCTGCTGATCATCGTCTTCTGCGAGATCACCCCGAAGGTCATCGGCGCCACGTATCCCGAGCGGGTCGCGCTGCCCGCCGCGTTCGTGCTGAACGTGCTGATGAAGGTCTCGGCGCCGGCGGTCTGGCTCGTGAACCTGCTCGTGGGGCGCCTGCTCGCGCTCGCGCGCGTCGACACCGGCGGCGAGTCGGCGCGCATGTCCGCCGACGAGCTGCGCACGATCGTCCTCGAGGCGGGCGCGTTCATCCCGCCCAAGCACCGGTCGATCCTGGTCAACCTCTTCGACCTCGAGCACATCACCGTCGACGACGTCATGATCCCGCGCAACCGGATCGAGTCGCTGAACGTCGCCGCGGCGCCGGACGTGATCCGCCACCAGCTGGCGACGAGCTGGCACAGCAAGCTTCCGGTGCACGAGGGCGACGTCAACAAGCCGATCGGCGTGCTGCACGTGCGCCGCGCGCTGTCGCTGCTCACGCGCGGCGAGTTCGACGTCGGCGAGCTGCGCGAGCTGCTGCGAGAGCCGTACTTCGTCCCCAGCGGAACGCCGGTGTTCACGCAGCTGCAGTTCTTCCAGGAGAACCGCCAGCGGATCGCGATGGTCGTCGACGAGTACGGCGAGGTCCAGGGGCTGGTCACGCTCGAGGGCATCCTGGAGGAGATCATCGGCGACTTCACCACGACGGTGCCGCGCGGCGACGGCGAACTGGCGTGGGACGACGACGAGATCGTGCTCGAGGGGGCGTCGCCGCTGCGCGAGCTCAACCGCCGGCTGGGCACGCAGTTCCCGCTGGACGGGCCCAGGACGCTCACCGGGCTGGTCCTCGAGGCGCTCCAGGACCTCCCCGAGGGCAACGTCAGCGTGCGCTTCGGCGACTACGTCGTCGAGGTGCTTCAGATCCAGGGCCGGACGATCCGCAGCGTGCGCCTGCGCCGGCTGCGCCCGGCCGGGGGCGAGGGCACGGAATCCGCCGTGTCCTAAATCACGATCCGGGCGCCGTTCGACCCGCCGCGGCCCGCCGCTCGTCCAGACACCCGGCCGGAGCCTTCCGCGCAGGCCGCCGGAACCGCATCATGGCAAACACCATACACGGGACCATGCCCCCGACGAACCTCCATGGCGGTCGTGACACTACCGACGCACGCGTCCGAGCAGACCGTGCTCGCCGGACTGGCTCGCGCCCTGGTGCAGCATCAGATCCTGCGCCCGGACCAGGCGCTCGCCATCCAGAAGAAGGCTGACGCCGCGCAGACGCTGTTCATCGACGAGCTGGTCGGCAGCAATGCGGTCAGCGCGAAGCAGCTCGCCCGCTTCGCGGCGGAGACCTTCGGCCACCCGCTGCTGGACCTCGCGACGATCGACGCCGCGAACCTGCCCGACGACCTGATCGACCGCAAGCTCGCGACCGAGACGCGCGTGATCGCGCTCGGCAAGCGCGGCAGCCGGCTCTCGGTGGCGATCTCCGACCCGACCGACCTGCAGACGCTGGACCGGATCAAGTTCCAGACGCAGTCGACGATCGACCCGATCATCGTCGAGCACGACAAGCTGGTGAAGCTGGTCGAGAAGCTCGGCCGCTCGGCGTCGCAGCAGCTCGCCGACCTGGTCGACGAGAGCCTCGAGCTGGAGATGGCCGGCGACGAGCCCGCGACCGGCGTCGACAGCGCGTCCGAGGTCGACGACGCACCGGTGGTCAAGTTCCTGCAGAAGGTGCTGCTCGACGCGATCCAGGCCGGCGCGTCCGACATCCACTTCGAGCCCTTCGAGAAGTTCTACCGGATCCGCCTGCGCATCGACGGCGAGCTGCGCGAGTTCGCGCAGCCCCCGCTCGCGATCAAGGAGAAGCTCGCGTCGCGGATCAAGGTGATCTCGCGGCTCGACATCTCGGAGAAGCGCATCCCGCAGGACGGCCGCATGAAGCTCGTCGTGTCGGCCAACCGCGCGATCGACTTCCGCGTCTCGACGCTGCCGACGCTGTTCGGCGAGAAGATCGTGATGCGGATCCTCGACCCGAGCTCGGCCAAGCTCGGGATCGACGCGCTCGGCTACGAGCCGGACCAGAAGCAGCTGATGCTCGACGCGATCCACCGGCCGTACGGGATGATCCTGGTCACCGGGCCGACGGGCTCGGGCAAGACGGTGTCGCTGTACACCTGCCTGAACATCCTGAACCAGCCGGGCATCAACATCTCCACCGCCGAGGACCCGGCCGAGATCAACCTGCCGGGCGTCAACCAGGTCAACGTCAACGACAAGGCCGGGCTCACGTTCGCCGCGGCGCTGAAGTCGTTCCTGCGCCAGGACCCGGACGTGATCATGGTCGGCGAGATCCGCGACCTCGAGACCGCCGACATCGCGATCAAGGCCGCGCAGACCGGCCACATGGTGCTGTCGACGCTGCACACGAACGACGCGCCGACCACGCTCACGCGGATGCTCAACATGGGCGTGGCGCCGTTCAACATCGCGTCGTCGGTGATCCTGATCACCGCGCAGCGCCTCGCGCGGCGGCTGTGCACGTGCAAGGAGCCGCTCGAGATCGACGAGGACGGGCTCCTGAAGGCCGGGTTCCTCGAGTCCGACTTCGAGGACGCCTGGAAGCCGTACCGGCCGGTCGGGTGCGAGCGCTGCAACGGCTCCGGTTACAAGGGGCGGGTCGGCATCTACCAGGTGATGCCGGTCTCCGAAGAGACGCAGAAGATCATCCTCGCCAACGGGAACGCGGTCCAGATCGCCGCGCAGGCGCGCGCCGAGGGCGTGCGCGACCTGCGCCGCTCGGGGCTCGTGAAGGTGATGCAAGGGGTGACGACGATCGAGGAAGTCCTCGGCGTCACGAACGAATAGGGCTGCACGAGAGAGGCACGACGACATGGCCACCAAAGCGATCGCGAATCCCGTCCGCGAATTCACGTTCACGTGGGAGGGCAGGGACCGCGCCGGCAAGACCGTGCGCGGCGAGATGCGCGCCGGCGGCGAGGCCGTCGTCAACTCCGCGCTGCGGCGCCAGGGGATCCTGGTCACGCGCATCCAGAAGCGCCGCTACAAGCTGCGCGGCAAGATCAGGGACAAGGACATCACGCTGTTCACGCGCCAGCTCTCGACGATGCTGCGCGCCGGCGTGCCGCTGCTTCAGTCGTTCGACATCGTCGCCAAGGGCAGCACCAACGGCGCCGTGCAGAAGCTGTTCACCGACATCCGCTCCGACGTCGAGACCGGGACCGCGCTGTCGCAGGCGTTCCGCAAGTACCCGCTGTACTTCGACTCGCTGTACTGCAACCTGGTCGGCGCCGGCGAGCAGGCGGGGATCCTCGACGACCTGCTCGACCGCCTCGCCGCGTACAAGGAGAAGATGCAGGCGATCCGCGGCAAGGTGAAGAGCGCGCTCTTCTACCCGGCGGCGGTGATGGTGGTCGCGGCGGTCGTGATCACCGTGATCATGCTGTTCGTGATCCCGGCGTTCAAGCAGGTGTTCGAGAGCTTCGGCGCGAACCTGCCGGCGCCGACGATGATGGTCATCGCGGTCTCGGACTTCTTCGTCAACTACTGGTACCTGCTGTTCGGAGGGCTGGGCGCGATCGGCTACTTCGGCATGCAGGCGTGGCGAAGGTCGCCGAAGATCCAGATGGCGTTCGACCGCGGCATCCTGCGCGCGCCGGTCTTCGGCGAGGTGCTGCGCAAGGCGACGATCGCGCGCTGGCTGCGCACGCTGTCGACGATGTTCGCGGCCGGGGTGCCGCTGGTCGAGGCGCTCGACTCCGTCGGCGGTGCGTCCGGCAACTACGTCTACTTCATGGCGACCAAGAAGATCCAGCAGGACGTCGCCACCGGCGTGAGCCTGACGATCGCGATGCAGAACGTCAACGTGTTCCCGAACATGGTGCTGCAGATGTCGGCGATCGGCGAGGAGTCGGGCTCGCTGGACGCGATGCTCGGCAAGGCCGCCGACATCTTCGAGCGCGAGGTCGACGAGGCGGTCGAGAGCTTGTCGAGCCTGCTGGAACCGCTGATCATGGCGATCCTGGGGGTGGTCATCGGCGGACTGGTGGTCGCGATGTACCTGCCGATCTTCAAGCTGGGCCAGGTCGTCTGAGGAAGGGCCGCGACGGTGCAGGCGCTCTCCGTGCTCGCCGACTCCCCGGCACTCGCGGCCGCGACGGCGCTGGTGCTGGGGCTGCTCGTCGGCAGCTTCCTGAACGTGGTGATCCACCGCGTCCCGAAGATGATGGAGCGCGAGTGGGAGCTGCAGGCGGCGGAGCTCGCGGGCCGCGAGCCGCCGGAGCTGCCCGCGTTCAACCTGGTGCGGCCGCGCTCGCGCTGCCCGTCGTGCGGGCACACGCTGGGGGCGTTCGAGAACATCCCGCTGCTGTCGTGGACGCTGCAGCGAGGACGCTGCCGCGCGTGCGGGTGGTCGATCCCGGCGCGCTACCCGCTGGTCGAGCTCGGCACCGGCCTGCTGTCCGCGCTCGCGATCGCGCAGTTCGGCGCCACCGCCGCCGGCGCGGGCGCGCTGCTGTTCACGTGGGCGCTGGTCGCGCTCGCGTTCATCGACCTCGACACGCAGTACCTCCCCGACGACATCACGCTTCCGCTGCTCTGGCTGGGGCTGCTGTTCAACCTGTGGGGCGTCTACGTGCCGCTGTCCACGGCGGTGGTCGGCGCGATGGCGGGCTACCTTTCGCTGTGGTCGGTGTACTGGCTGTTCAAGCTCGCCACCGGCAAGGAAGGCATGGGCTACGGCGACTTCAAGCTGCTGGGCGCGATCGGCGCGTGGTTCGGCTGGCAGGCGCTGCCGGCGGTCATCGTGCTCTCGTCGGTGGTGGGCGCCGTGGTCGGGATCTCGATGATGCTGTTCCGGCGCCACCGCCGCGACGTCCCGATCCCGTTCGGCCCGTATCTCGCCGGCGCGGGCGTGCTCGCGCTGTACGCGGGCAAGCCGCTGTCGGCCTGGTTCGGAATGGCGTGAGCCGCGGCCCGCGGCTCTGATATCTTCGGGGCACGATGAGAGCCCCGATACGCCCCGCGCTGCTGGTCGGACTGACCGGCGGCATCGGCAGCGGCAAGACCACCGTGGCGAACCTGTTCGCCGCGCAGGGCGTGCCGCTGGTCGACACCGACGTCATCGCGCACGATCTCACGGGCCCCGGCGGCGCCGCGATGCCCGCGATCGAGCGCGAGTTCGGCCGCGCGGTGATCGCGCCCGACGGCCGCCTGGACCGCGCCGCGATGCGCGCGCTCGCGTTCTCCGACCCCGGCTCGCGCAAGCGCCTGGAGGCGATCCTGCACCCGATGATCGGGCAGGAGACCGACCGCCGGATCGCCGCGGCCGCGAGCGCGCCGTACGCGATCGTCGTGATCCCGCTCCTCGTCGAAGGCGGGCGCTGGGCCGACTGGCTCGACCGCGTGCTGGTCGTCGACTGCCCGGTCGAGGTCCAGATCGAGCGCGTGATGCGCCGCAGTGGCCTCGAGCGCGCGCAGGTCGAGGCGATCATCGCGGTGCAGGCGCCGCGCGAGAAGAAGCTCGCGGCCGCGACCGAGGTGGTCGACAACGGCGGCGCGAGCCCCGACGGGCTCGACGCGCAGGTGCGCCGCATCCACGAGCAGTACCTGCGGCTGTCGGGCGAGCGCGCGGCGCGCGCGTGAAGCGTCGGGCGCCCCCGAAGCGCTCGCGAGACGCCGCGCGGGGCCGCGGCTCGCCCGGGGCGTCGGGCACGCCCGACGCACGGGCCCGGATCGGGCCGTTCGTTTGTCAACGGGTGAGCTTTGATTCACAATCGACGGGTGTCGGGCTCGCCTTCCAGATGACGCAGGGTCGACCGGCTTGATCCTTTACGAATATCCCCTCAACGAACGCGTCCGGACCCTGCTGCGGCTCGAAGATCTCTTCGATCGCCTGGATTTCTTCGCGCGCCGCGAGCACTCGCTCGACCACCACGTCGCGCTCACCACGCTGTTCGACATCCTCGACATCTCCGCGCGCGCCGACGTCAAGTCGGACCTGCTCCAGGAACTCGACCGCCAGCGCCAGGCGCTCACGCAGTTCCGCTCCAGCCCCGACGTGTCCCTCGAGGCGCTCGACCGCATCCTCGCGCAGATCGACGAGGCCTGGGCGAGCCTGAACGCCACCACCGGCAAGACCGGCCAGCACCTGCGCGACAACGAGTGGCTGATGAGCATCCGCAGCCGCACGATCATCGCCGGGGGCGCGTGCGAGTTCGACCTGCCCTCGTACTACGCGTGGCAGAACCGCGCGCCGGAAGTCCGCCAGCGCGACATCGCCGCGTGGGGCGCGCCGTTCCGGCCGCTCTACGACTCCCTCTCGATCGTGCTGCGGCTGCTGCGCGAGAGCGCGCAGCGCTCGACGCTCGTCGCCCAGCAGGGCAGCTTCCAGCAGCCGCTCGGCGGCAAGACCTACCAGATGGTCCAGGTGCGGCTCGACCCGGCCACCGGCGCGATTCCCGAGATCAGCGCGAACAAGTACCTGCTGTGGATCCGGTTCACGATCCAGGACGGCGACCTGCGTCCGCGTCCGTTCGACGGCACGGTCGCGTTCGAGCTGTCGCTGTGCAACCTCTGACGCCCATCGCGCGGGCGCCGCGCGGCCGCGCGAACCCCGGGGCGCACCGATGACCGTGACGGTCGACTGCCCCGCGTGCGGCCGGCGCGCCGAGTACGGCCCGGGCAACCGCTGGCGGCCGTTCTGCTCGGAACGCTGCAAGCTCGTCGACCTCGGCGCGTGGGCGAGCGATCGCTACGTGATCGCGGGCGGCGCGCTCGACGACACCTCGTCGGACGCGCTCGAGCGCGACGACCGCTCGCCGGGGCGCTGACCGCCTGCGGCGCGCGCGCCGCGGCACCTCCCCGTGTTTCAGGCGCCCGTCTCGCCCGGCGCCGCATCGCGCCAGTAGCGCTCGCCGACCGCCAGGCCGTGCGCGCCCGCGCGGCGTGCCGCCGCCAGTTCGTGCGGCGCCGCGCTGTCCGCCGCCCGGTAGACCGGCACGCCGGGCATCGGCGCGGCGGCCGTGCGCGGCAGCACGACGAAGTCCAGCCCCAGCGCGAACGCACGCTCGAGCCCGGCGGCGTCGGCGCACGTCGCGCCGGCGAGCCGCCCGGCCGGGCGAGCGGCGGCACGCGCGAGCGCATCGTCGTCGAGCAGGACGCCGTCGGCGCCGGCCCCGACGGACTCGCCGTGCGCGGCGCCGACCAGCACCCGCGCGCCGGCGTCGCGGCACATCGGCACGACCCGCGCGAGAAGCGCCTGGAACGCCGCCGCCGGCAGCGCGGGCTCGTCGAGCAGCAGCAGCCGCAGGCCCGCGGCCAGGCGCCGCGCGAGCGCCTCGACGAACGCGTCCGGGCCCATCGACGCCCCCGCCGAGCGGGCGCAGACCTCGGGCAGCGTCAGCCACTCGATCACCGGCACGCTCGCCGGCAGCAGCGGCGCGACCGCGACCGCGCCCGGACGCTGCCAGGCGAACGCCTGTCCCTCGCGCGAGCGCGGCTCGCCGTCGAACTCGAAGACGCGCCGGAAGTGCAGCCGCACGTGCGCGTGCGGATAGACGAACTCGCGAACGACCCACGGGCAGGACGCGCGCACGTCCAGCCCGAGCTCCTCGTGGAGCTCCCGGGCGAGCGCCGCGTCGACCGCCTCGCCGGGCTCGAGCTTGCCGCCGGGGAACTCCCACCAGCCCGCGTACGGCTTGCCGTCGGGGCGCTGGGCGAGCAGCACCGAGCCGTCGGCGCGGATCACGACGCCGACCGCGACTTCGACCGGCGCCGCGGCCGGCGTCAAGGGGCGTCCGGCCCGGTCGCGCCGCGGCGGCGCCGGGGCGCGGCCGGCTTCTTCGCGGCCGACGACTTCACGACGGACGCCTCGCGGGCGGTCGTCTTCGCGCCCCGCTGCGTCGCGGCCGGCTTCTTCGCGGCCGCGGGCTCGCCGCGCGCGTGACGCCCGGCCCAGTCGCGCGCGAACTGCCACGCGACGCGGCCCGAGCGCGAGCCGCGCTCGAGCGCGAAGCGCAGCGCGTCGCCGCGTGCGGCGTCGATCTCGGCGGCGCCGCAGCCGAAGCTCGCCAGCCAGTGCGCGACGATGCCGAGGTAGTCGTCCTGGCGGAACGGGTAGAACGACACCCACAGGCCGAAGCGCTCGGACAGCGAGATCTTCTCCTCGACGCGCTCGCCGGGGTGGATCTCGCCGTCCTCCTGGTGCTTCGCCTCGAGGTTCTCGGCCATGTACTCCGGCATCAGGTGGCGCCGGTTCGACGTCGCGTAGATCAGCACGTTCTCGGACTGCGCGGCCACCGAGCCGTCGAGCGCGACCTTCAGCGCCTTGTAGCCGGCCTCGCCCTCCTCGAACGAGAGGTCGTCGCAGAAGACGATGAAGCGCTCGGGGCGCCCCGCGACCAGCTCGACGATGTCGGGCAGGTCGACGAGGTCGTCCTTGTCGACCTCGATCAGTCGCAGGCCGCGGCGCGCGTACGCATTCAGGCAGGCCTTGATCAGCGAGGACTTGCCGGTGCCGCGCGAGCCGGTCAGCAGCACGTTGTTCGCCGGACGCCCGGCGACGAACTGGCGCGTGTTCTGCTCGATCGCCCTCTTCTGCGCGTCGACGTTCTTCAGGTCCGAGAGGCGGATCGGCGCGAGGTTGCGCACCGGCTGCAGGTACGCGCGCACGCCGAAGCCGCCGCGCCGGCGCCGCCAGCGCCAGGCGATCGCGTCGTCCCAGCGCGGCACGTGATCGGCGGGCAGCAGCTGCTCCAGGCGGCCGAGCAGCGCCTGGGCACGGGTGATCAGCGAGTCGAGTTCGGTCATGCGGATGTTCCGGAGACGGGGCGAGGCGCGCGCCGGGCGCGCCTCGCGCGCGGGGCCGCTACGAGCGGTAGTCGGCGTTGATCGACACGTAGTCGTGGGAGAAGTCGCAGGTCCAGACCGTGGTGGACGCCGTGCCGCGGTTCAGCACCGTGCGCACCGTGATCTCCGGCTGCTTCATCACGCGCTGGCCGTCTTCCTCGCGGTACGCCGGATCGCGCCCGCCGGCGGATGCGACGCGGACGTCGTCGAGGTACAGCTCGAGCCGGTCGACGTCGAGGTCGTCGATGCCGGCGTAGCCGATCGCGCACAGGATGCGCCCGAGGTTCGGGTCGGACGCGAAGAACGCGGTCTTCACGAGCGGCGAGTGCGCGATCGCGTACGCGACCGCCGCGGCCTCGTCGGCGCTCGCCGCGCGCTCGACGACGACCGAGATGAACTTGGTCGCGCCCTCGCCGTCTCGGACGATCGCCTGCGCGAGCGTGCGCGCGACGTCGGTGATCGTCGCGCGCAGCTCGGCCGCGCCGGGGCTCGCGTCGTCGTCGACGCGCAGCGCGCCCGCGCCGGTGGCGACGAGCACGAACGAGTCGTTGGTCGAGGTGTCGCCGTCGACGGTCACGCGGTTGAAGCTCGCGTCGGCGGCCTCGCGCACCCAGCGCTGAAGCAGCGCCTGCGGCACCGCCGCGTCGGTCGCGACGAACGAGAGCATCGTCGCCATGTTCGGGCGGATCATGCCGGCGCCCTTGGCGATGCCGGTGACCGTGACCTCGCGCCCGGCGATCGTCGCGCGGCGCGACGCGGCCTTGGGCACGGTGTCGGTGGTCATGATCGCCTCGGCGGCCTCGGCCCAGTGCGCGGGCGCGAGGTCGGCGACCGCGTCGGGCAGGCCCGCGAGCAGGCGATCCATCGGCAGGTGCTCGAGGATGACGCCGGTGGAGAACGGCAGCACCTGGTCGGCGCGGCAGCCGAGCCGCGCGGCGAGCGCCTCGCAGGTGCGGCGCGCATCCGCCAGCCCCTGCTCGCCGGTGCCGGCGTTCGCGTTGCCGGTGTTGACGACCAGCGCGCGCACCGCGCCCGCGGACGACGCGAGGTGCTCGCGGCACGCGCGCACCGGCGCCGCGCAGAAGCGGTTGCGCGTGAACACGCCGGCCGCGGTCGCGCCGGGCGCGAATCGCGCGACGAGCACGTCGCGGCGCCCGGGCTTGCGGATGTGGGCGCGGGCGGTGCCGAGCTCGAGGCCGGCCACCGGGTGCAGGCTCCCGGGCGCCGGTGCGGACAGGTTGACGGCCATCGGTTCGGTCCCGAAAAGGCATGATTCTAATCGGCGCGGGCGACGAACCGGCCCGCGGCGCGCGTGCGCGACGTTGCCCGCGCCCGCGAGCGGTGCTGCAATCGCGCGATGCAGACGCGAACCGGACTGGTGCTGACCGGCGGCGGCGCGCGCGCCGCCTACCAGGCGGGCGTGCTCGACGGCGTGCGCCGCCTGCTGCTCGGCGCGGGCTGGCCGCGCGAGCGCAATCCGTTCGCCGTCGTGACCGGGACCTCCGCCGGCGCGATCAACGCCGCGGCGTTCGCGGCGCGCGCCGACACGTGGCCCGAGAGCGTCGAGCGGCTGGTGTCGGTGTGGGCGTCGTTCTCGCCCGACCAGGTCTATCGGGTCGACGCGCGCGGCTCGGCGCGCAATGCGGCGCACTGGATCTCGACGCTCGCGTTCGGGTGGGCGGTGCGCAGCCGGCCGCGCTCGCTGTTCGACAACGCGCCGCTCGCGCAGCTGCTCGCGCGGATGATCGACCCT
>Ga0268298_10005122_pt1 | contig 12425 bp, 13 predicted proteins | sample WWTPWeurt_MetaG_FD_194462 | JGI IMG/M metagenome (GOLD analysis project Ga0268298, IMG submission 194462) | Activated sludge microbial communities from WWTP in Nijmegen, Gelderland, Netherland - WWTP Weurt | ecosystem: Engineered > WWTP > Aerobic digester > Activated sludge | place...
ACACCTGGAAACCGTTGACTGAAAAGGTCTTTGGCCTTTGTACACGCGAACGCTTGTGGGGAATGTGATTCTGTGTTTTAAAACACAAAGTATATAAACGCCCCGCCTTCCGGAGCTGCAAGCTGTATGAGAGCAAGGATCATAAACGGATAGAACGCGAATTCAAGCCAGATGGGAACTTTGACCTGGAATTTCTTTTTCTCGAAGTACCAGTAGCCAAAGAGCTGTCCAAGCAGAACCACGACGGTTGAAATCAGAATCGGACGATAGATCGATGGCTGTGGCGCCAGCCCCTGACTGGAAAAAGAATACATTGTCTTGAGATGAGTCCATGCAGCAGAAAGGCTCGGGCTTCTAAACACTACGTGGCTGCTGGTTGTAAAAATAAACATGTAGAGCCACAACGTTAGTTGCACAGGCACAGATATGATTCTTGTAAAGGCGCCGGGTTCTGTGACTGGCTGCCCTTCTTCGCGTTTCTTCTTCCATTCGCCCAGTGTGTTTTCAATGACCAGAATGATTCCCTGGGCTGTTCCCCACACTACATACGTCCAGTTCGCTCCATGCCAGAGGCCGCTGATCACGAAAGAGAAAAGAAGATTCACCTTGTGACGTACAAACGAAACGCGGTTTCCACCCATCGAAATGTAGACGTATTCGCGGATCCATCTGGCAAGAGACATGTGCCATCGTCTCCAGTGGTCCGTGATGGATCTGGCCATGTATGGCATGCGAAAGTTTTCGGGCAGATCAAATCCAAGCCATATGGCCGATCCCCAGGCCATGTCGCTGTATCCTGAGAAGTCTGCGTAGAGCTGGGCAGAAAATCCAAGTGCAGCAAGCCAGGCACCGCTCGAATTATGGAGGAACTGTCCCGCAGGATTTGCGAAGAGCATGTCCACGGCAGGCGAAACGTTATCTGCAATCACTGCCTTCTTAATAAACCCAAGTGCAAACCATCGCGCGCCGGAGCGAAGTCTTTCTAGATCCAATTCCTTATCCGCATAGAGTTGCGGTAGAAATTCGCGAGCAGTGACGATTGGTCCGGCCACCAGCTGAGGGAAGAATGACTTAAACAGCGCGAATCTGAGAAATGACTGCTCCACCGGAGTTTTACCGCGCCAAACATCGATCACATAACTCAGTGCCTGGAATGTGAAAAATGAAATGCCCAGGGGAAGAGCAATTGTATGGAAAACCACATCCGGGTGATAGCCCACAATCCCAACAAGAGTCAGTAGATTGCCCAGGAAAAAGTTATAGTATTTATAGTATCCGAGCAGTCCAACGAACGTGACAATCACTGCCAGAAGAAGCCATCCTCTCAGTTTGTCGCGCGAACCACCCGGCTGGAGATAAAAAGCAGAACCGTAGGCAGTCAGAGTGAAGAACAAGAGTAAGAATGCGTAAATCCATTCATAGGATGCAAAAAACACATACGACGCGATCAGCAATGCCGCATGACGGGCTGTGCGAAGATGGCGTGGTGGAACGAGTCCAGGCAGGATCGCCCAGTGCATGGTGAAAACTGCGGCAAAAAAGAAAAAGAAAAGTGCGCTTGAGAAGATCATGCTTTTCTAAATCGCCATATGCCAAACAGGCCGCACGCAAAGCAGAGCGCTATGATCCAGAGAGGTATGGTTTCTGGCCACAGTATGCGCTGCGAGATTACAATTGCGTTGAGAGTAGCGTGAGCCACGAAAGCGGATAGGATCCCGCGCGTGGAAATCGCAATGAAACCCAGAAGCAGACCGCCGGTGAACGCGAAAGGGAGTCCTGCCAGGCTGAAATGACTCACGGCGAAGAACACTGCCTGTAGCACCACCGCTCTGGCATTTCCCCCGAACCGATCCAGTAGCAAACCTCTGAAAAAAGCCTCTTCGCATAGGGGGCCTAACAGGACCATACTGAAGAAAGCTCCCGGGAGGTCTACTGGTTCGCGCAAGAACCCTGGCAGCGGTTCTGTCATTCTGCTCTGGGCCGCAAACAGAAAAAGGCCGATGAATGCCGCACTGAGAGGACGAAAACTGCCCATTTGTGCCGGCATGATGCGTGAAGCAAGTGCGGCGAGGATCAGGCAGACTGTGGTGGAAAGAGCTCCTGGGAGCGCGGCCGTCCAGGCATTGAGTGGGATGAGGCTCGAGGTAATGAACAGAACACCCAGGTAAATGCCGCAGAAAAGGAATGCGCTCGACAAATCTGATTTCATGCGGGAAACAACATGCATGATCCAGCTTCACAGGCTGAACAAGAAAGCTTTTTTTCTGAACCATCGCCAGATTGAAATCATGGAGGCGAATCCGCATACGGTCATCACTCTGGCCAATGAGAACAAGTATATTGTAGAAGAATCCATTTCTGATATCATTGCCCTGATTCGCGATTACGAACGCCAGATCGTCGCAGACCCTGGTTCCGGAATTCACTCGCGTACTCTTTCGCCCTGAACGGGCTGCTTTCGCTGTAAAAAAGAAGCGATGCCTCTGCCAAATTGACCGATTATAAATCAGGACTGCCCGTGGGCGGAGCAGTCGGAGGATTGCATGGCCGGTGAAGATGTCATGGACGAAGAGGAAGGGGGGAGTGGCGAAGCTCCCGCTGAAGCCGCTGGCTCGCCTGCAAGCGGTCTAGGTAAAGTTGTAAAAATCCTGATCTATGTTGCCCTGGGCGCAGTAGGTCTGGTCATTATGGCAGTCATCGCGTACTATGTTGCCTCTTTTGCCGCAGCCCGTCAGTACAAAGAGGTTGCATCCATTGCAGTGGTTAAGCCACCTCCACCGACTGAAAATTTCAATTTCACAGATGACTTTCGCGTCAACACTGCAGATACCGGAGATCCTCACTTCGTAAAACTCAGACTGAGTCTGGGATATGAACAAGGAAATCCAGCGCTTACAGCAGAACTTGGTCAAAGAAGTCCACAGTTAAGAAATATTATCAACTTGATTCTTGCGGGCAAGACGCGCGAAGATCTTCGCACAGTAGAAGATCAGCTTGAATTGCGCGAAGAGATCAAAGCCTCCGTCAATCACGTTCTCGCGGAAGGTAAAGTCTCCGAAGTGTATTTCAACGAATTCATTGTCAACTGATGCGTCAGATTACAGTCTACGCTCACCGCGGCAGCGCACTACAGGCCCGTGAAAACACTGCCGCGGCATTTGACTCCGCTCTTCATTTAGGTTTCAAAGCGTTCGAACTCGATCTGTTGCGTCTTAAAGACGGCACGATCGTAGTCTTTCACGACTTCACTCTGCGCAGACAGTTTGGTAAACTCAAACGAATTCGTTCTGTCACTCTCAAAGAATTCAGAAAGATCAATTCTGATTTGCTTACGTTCGATGAGTTCGTGGATCGTTATGCGAAAAAGAAGATCACAGTAAATTTTGAAGTAAAAGACGATTCTAAAACTCTTCGCGCCATGCTTCCAGGAATTGCGAAATTTCACGATCCTGTCATTTCCTCTTTCCGGCGCACTGTCGTGGATGCTGCCCTCTGTGAAGGGCTTGAGGCCGGGTATCTATTTCACACTATGCGTGCTTTCAGAGCCGGTCAGAAGAAGATGAAGGGCAATCGCCTTCATATTTCAAAGAATCTCCTTCGCTCTCGAAACAAGCCAACAAAGGTTTTTTCCTCTTACAATACTCACGTGTACACGGTCAATGATCCAATCGAGGCTTTGTCTCTCTCAGCATTTCCGTTTGTTCACGGAATCTTTACAGACAAACCAGAAGTCATGCACGCCTTTCAGCGGAAATAGTCCTTCTGTTTTGTGCCAGGCGCGCATCCTACAGATACCCTTTCAGGCGATAGGCGATGATCCCTGCGTATTCTTTGAGAGCAATACCGCTTAACGTCATTCCTGCCGGGGCCGGAAAGAACGCTTCAATCCCTGGGAATTCATCCAGGATGTAGTAATCCACTGGATAGGGAGTGATCTCGAAGCCCTCTTTTTCAAAACACAGCACACTGCGCTGCATGTGAAAAGCGGAAGTCACCAGGATGATTTTTTTAATTCCACGAGCTCTTGCGATTTTGGCTGTTTCAACTGCGTTTTCTGCCGTGTTCCTGGACGCCTTTTCTGCAATCACTTTGTCCGGTGCGAATCCGTCTTTGATCATCCAGTTTCGCAACGTTTCTGCCTCCGGTGTTCCGATCTGCGAAATCAGCCCCGAGCCGCCGCTGATGATAAGAACAGGCGCTTTTCGCGCGGCAAGGAGCTCTCTTCCTGCCAGAATCCTGTCTACGGCGGCGGAAAACTCAGGTCTTCCTTTCGCGCGCGTGAGCGGCGTAACCATTCCGGAAAGAACTACGATGGCCTCCGCGGTGGGTGTTTCCTCCACTGTCAACGGCGCATAACGGTTTTCGAGGCCACGCATGAGAAACGCGGCAGTGACATAAGTAGATGCTACGGTGACAAGCAGCAGTGCCAGTCCGAACAATCGCCGCAAACGACCCGGTTGCATCTTCCTCAGAACGATTCCAGAAAGAATCAAGAAAAGCGGGTAAGGAAACAAAAGGCCTGGAAGAACTTTTGAAAGAAAGAAAAACATTCAGACAACCTCCTGACGCACCATTTTGTGCGATGCATTGATGGCAATACAGTAATAATACTTTAGAACTACATACTGCAGTCGCTTCGGAAGCAATTCTGTTGACTGCGTCGCAGTTTTCTCGGGCGCGACCTTTTTTTTCTTGCGTCAAGTATCGACGTCAAACCCGGGACTTACGCGCCGCTTCGAGTATAACGGACAGTGTAGTGAAGAGCGGCAAGGAGGCAGGCGGATTTAAGATCAACGAGGTGGGCTTTGCCTAGCGGGACTTCGCATTTGAACTTGTGCCTCTGAAGCTTATGGAGGAGAACAAGGACGGCCTCAATCTGGGCGCACCATCCATTTGTTTTCGGACACCTGATTTGTCTAAGCTGCGTTCTCGGCTCATGGATTAGAAGGTAACGGTAACTGGATAACAGACCATTGCGGAAGTTCTCTTTCGCATTCCAGGACAATGACGGAAACTGGTTCGCCGCAACTAATGTGCCGCGCAGGTGAACGTCCTAGTATTGTCGAAACTGCTCATCAGTCCACGAGGTGACGCCACAGAATGTATATTCCGCAACTTGGTTTTGTGGTTGATCAACCTAATCTACGACGATGCAAGCTTGCGGATGCCTCTTGTGGATTTCGGTAGCTCATTTTGACAATGAAATCTGGGTTCAGAATATTTGAGACAGGAGTTTGATTTTGGTTGCTAAACCCCGGACGGGCCTTAATTCGAGTCCCGTGACAAAAAGCGGTCTAACTCTCCCAAGTGCCCCAAGAAAGGATTTCAGACGTAACTTCATCCAGGTAGCGGTATGCGAGTTGCGATTCCCAATTGTTTTGGAGCTGGAGTCGAAGCCACCTGCACGGTTGCATTCTCAGATCAGACAATCATACCCAAACTACGAAGTCCGCACGAGTTTGACGATTGAACCGCAATCGGAAACAAGAGAGCCCGTGTACACATTTTCATCCCGCGAAAAAATATGGACCATAGCGATACGTCCCTACGCCATTGCACTCGAAACTCGCAACTATACTTCTTTCACCGATTTCATGAAACGGATGAAGGCTTTGATAGTTCCGGCGGCCAAAGAGTTTGACACGGAAATGTACACTCGGGTCGGGCTGAGGTTCATTGATCACATTCCTTTCAATGGTGATCCAGTTAATTCCTGGGTCAAAGAAGACCTCGTTCGTTCCGTAACAGATAGTCATCTTCAGCCCGAATCCTTTTGGCAAGTAATTCAAGGAAAAGCCTCGAAGGGGAAGTACACCTATCAGCATGGAATTCATCCGCAGCAATCCGGGACTTACGTTCTTGACTTCGATTTCTACAAAGAGGACGTGGATCTGGACGTTACAGAGCGATTAATAAAGGACTTGCACGAACAGAGTCGGGATCTCTTTTTTTGGTCGCTGGGTCAGAAAAGCTTGGACTTCATGGCATCAGAAGGGTAGCCGAGTGTTTCCAATCGACGTATCATCATATATTACAGATCGAGAACCGCAGAGGTTCGAACTTACAGAGAGGCAATTTCCGGTAAGGAGAGATCGTCCGATTTGGGAAACTGTTACCGGTGGTCAAGCCTTCCAGAGCTTTTCAACACCGATGGTGACGGGAGCAGCCTATGGGCGGGTCGTTGATTCAACGCACAACGTTTTAGAAAGTTTACCGGATCAAAGGGTCGAACTCTTGGTTAGACAGTTTTCAGGCGGCCTATCGAGAGAGGAATTTCGTAGACTCGAACTGCTAAATCAGCGCCTGACGAAACTTCATCCACCGGTTACAAATGACGAGTATGTGCAACTCGAGAAGATTGTTGATCTCACTGAAAAAGCGCAGAAAAACAACGCCGCCATACGTAGACGGCTGAACCTGGATTGATGTCGAAGCAAGTGGCGTTTCTCTACCCGAAGTGGAAACATCGCCGCCAGCTATCTCCCGAACATCAAAGCAACTATAAGGGGTACAAGCCATTTCTCCAGGAGGAGTTTGCGTGTCACTGTGTCTATTGTCGAACGCCAGACACGATGAAGGGATACGATGCGTTCGGCGTTGAGCATTACTTGCCCAAATCTACTCATCCCGAACTTGAACTTGAATACTCCAACTTGTACTATGCTTGCAATTCGTGCAATTCCCTCAAAGGGGACCTTGTTCCCACAAGAGACCTATTTATTCCCAACCCGTGCGATCACATCATGTGGGATCATTTGCGATGCTGGCAATATCATGTTGAAGGCAGAAGCCAGGCGGGTCGTTTTACGATCGAACTTCTCAATTTGAACAATGATGAGAGAATGATGTTTCGGAAAGCTGTTATCGATTCGATTGCAGCCGTGAGACACAAATTAGCGAGCTTGAGAATCACAGAAAGGGAGATTAGAGAAAAAATGGAACTTCATTCAAGTAGGAAGCTCAACAAGAGTCTCATCGTAATCTTGAATGCGATCGATGAGTTGGAGAATTCTCTACTAATCCTGCAAGGTGAGAGACGAGCACGATTCGATAGCGATAACAAGCCCCCCCATGACATTTTGAACCAAATCCGTGGAAAGTTCCAGAGCTTGCGGTCTTGGTTCTATTGAAAGCGATAGAGGTCGGCGGATCATCCGATTTCGCATTACTCCTGGTGAAAACACATGCTTTTAGAACTTAAAGTAAATAAAGGATCCAGTTACATCACCGTAAAGATTTACAAGTAAACCAATAGAGAAAGTGAGCACGATGACCATCGCAGTGGAGAAGCGGGGCCTCGCGCTGATCCATTCGCGAAATACGGGATAGTATTGAAACACATTCATCGCATACCCCAGCACAGAAAGGCCGATCAATGTTTCAATAGCTCCGCCCGGAATTCCACGCTGCCATGACAGCACACCTTTGATGATTGCGAAGGTGTGATGCATGCTGGGCGATGCGAAGATCAGACAGCCAATGGAAAATACTACGTAAGTATATAGTATTCGCAGAAAGTTGAATCTACCTTCCGGTAGGAGTCTGAATCTGGAAAATCCCCACATGCGCTCGAGTGACAGGACAAGGCCGGTGTACAATCCCCATACGATCGTATTGTAGGCTGCTCCGTGCCACAGTCCACCCACAGCAAACGTGATCATGAGATTCATATACGTGCGAAAGGGAGTAACTCGTGATCCGCCCAGCGGAATGTAGATATAATCGCGCAGCCAGAAAGAAAGAGTCATGTGCCATCTCTGCCAGAGCTCCTGATAACTTCTGGCAACGAATGGTCCGCGAAAGTTCTCCGGGATGTGAAATCCGAGGAGCTTTGCAATTCCTCGCGCCATGTCCGTATATCCGGAGAAATCCCCGTAAATCTGGAAGGCCCAGACGAACGGAATGAGCAGCAGGAAGATCGCATCGTATTTTTCAGGATTGTGCCAGATCGCAGAAGTGGCGGCGCCCAGTCTGTCTGCGATGAGCACTTTTTTTACAATGCCCATCAGGATCAGGAGGCAGGCGTTCAGCATTCTGGTTCTGTCAATGCTAGGGTTGTCTATTTGCGGAATGAGATCCGGCGCTCTCATAATGGGCCCGGCTACAAAGTGCGGGAAGAAGAGAGTGAACACGTAGAACTTCATGGGAGTTACTTTTTCCCGGATCATTCCTGTGTAACAATCTGTGATGAAGGCGATCACCTGAAACGTGTAGAAGCTAATCCCGATTGGAAGGATGATTTCAAACTTATAGTCCGCGACCCAGCTGTTTCGCAGATCAATCAGATAGGCGCTGCCTGTGATGTGCCCAACCGTTTCAGCCAAAAGGTAAAAATACTTAAATATTACCAGGACCATCACATCGACTACGATCCCGAATATCAGAACTTTCTTGTTCTTCTTGTCTATGAGGCTCATCCCAACATAGTAGTTGATGATGAGAAGTGCCAGGAACATGAGCAGAAACGGCACACTGTACCAGCCGTAAAACAGAATGCTCGTGATGATGATCATGTACTGCTTCGCACGCACTGGCAGGAGCCAGTAAAACGAATACACTGCGAAGAACAGCAGGATGAAGATTCCTGAGTTAAAAAGCATGGCGCTGGTTCGAGCAAGGATCAGGACACGCGCTGATTTGCAAACTGTAAATTCTGGTGGACTACGGATAGTCCAGGCATACTTGAAGCCGTGCAAGAACTCTCTGAAAAGCCCGGCCTCCCTGCCTGGGATCTAAAAGCAATCTATCCGGATTCATCTTCTCGCGACGCGGATGTCGCACTGCTGCGCAGCCTCGTTGTCAAGTTCGTGGAAGAATACCGCGGCCGCCTGGGCTCTCTGGACGATGATGGTCTGGTCCGGGCTTTTGAAGCTCATGCAAAGATTTCTAACACATCTTCGCGCATCATGGTGCATGCATATCTGACCTTCGCAGAGAACACGGCAAGCACTGCCGCGCAAGCTCTTCTGGCAAGTGCGGAGGAACTCAGTGCTGAAGTCTGGGGCCAGCTTGTGTTCTTCGAGCTCGAGCTGGGGCGATTGCCGGGCCAGTTCTCTTCTCGCATGGATGCGTACGCGTACTTTGTTCAGAAATGCGTACAGAGAAATGCGCATAACCTTACGGAGGAACTCGAAGCCTACGGAATCGAAAAGAATCTGACCGGAGTTCAGGCAATGACCGGCCTCTTTGATGAGGTGATGGGATCTCTTTCTTTCGAAGACAAAAATGCGTCGGGAGAGGATACAACCTTCACCCAGGAAACCGCGCTCTCTGTGCTCCATCATGCGGATCGCGCTTATCGCCTTCGCATCTACAGTAGATTTCTCGAGACTGTAGGTTCGCAGAAGACTGTACTAACCAGTATTTATAACAACGTCTTACTCGATCACAGGCTAGATTGGAAGAGGCGGAACTACACCGGTGCGATGGAGCCTCGCAATCTATCCAACCAGGTGAGTTCGCGTGCAGTCGATTCGATGCTCGAGATTGTTCAATCCAGCTATCGCATCGTCAGGAGATACTACACCTGGAAAGCACGTTATGCGAAGATTGACCAGTTTACCAACGCGGACATCTATGCTCCCGTTCTTCCGCGAACCAGTCCATACGATTTTGCTCATGCGCAGGATTCAGTGATTCGTGCTTACGCCGGATTCGATCCTCAGGCAGGTTCGATCGTTTCTGAATTTTTTAAGACAGCGAGAGTGGATGCGCGCGTCATTCCGGGCAAACGTCCGGGTGCTTTTTGCTACGGTGCTTCCCCTGAGCTGGATGCATTCGTGCATCTAAACTACACCGGCGATCTTCGCTCCATTCAGACTCTCGCGCATGAACTGGGACATGGATTGCATCACCAGCTGTCACGCAGTCAAAACCATGTGAATTTCGGAACCCCTCTTGTGACCGCTGAGACTTCCTCTGTGTTCGGAGAGATCTTGCTCAACGAGCTTCTGATTCAAGAGGCAAGATCAAAGGAAGAACAACTGGCTCTCCTCTGCGCGCAAATGGAAGGAATTCTGGCCACTGTATTTCGCCAAACAGTGCTTACGCGTTTTGAAGAAAGAGCTCACGCAGAGAGAGATTCAGGACGTGTTTCCGCGGATCGATTCAGCGAACTGTGGCTGGAAGAAAATGGAAAGCTCTATGGCGACGCAGTATCCATGGTGGATGCGTACAAATGGGGATGGGCGTATATTCCGCATTTTGTTCACACTCCATTTTACTGTTACGCCTATTCATTCGGGCAACTCCTGGTTCTCGCATTGTATCAGGAGTTTCGCACGCACGGAGATTCGTTTAAGGACGGTTACATGAAGTTGCTATCGCTTGGTGGATCAAGAGCGCCTGCAAAACTTGTAAGCGAAACAGTGGGTCTGAACATTGAATCAGACGATTTCTGGCTTCGCGCTGTGAGTTTCATCGAGAACATGATGGACAGAATTGAATCGATTGGGCCGGGCCCGGGAGTCGCGTGAGCCATGTCTGCTAAAACGCCGCGCTCTTCGTCTGTAGAAACTCGTCATTTGGTAATGCCAGATCATGCAAATCACTATGGCACGTTATTCGGCGGCACTCTCATGGGATGGATTGATATGGTCGCGGTGATGGTGGCCCAGCGCCATTGTGGGCGCGAAGCCGTCACTGCGAGTGTGGATCGTCTAAATTTTCTTTCTCCCATTTCTGTGGGCGATCATGTCCTTCTTCGCGCAAGCGTGAATTACACCGGTCGCACTTCTATGGAGATAGGCGTTCAGGTGTCGCGTGAAAATCCTTATACAGGGGAAGTGGTTCGCGCAACCACCGCGTACTTGACCTTTGTTGCTCTGGACGAAAACAAGAAACCAGTGCCCATCCCTCCTGTGGAGCCTGAAACAGAAATAGAGAAAAGACGATTTCGAAACGCCATCCTGCGCGTAGAAGCAAACAGAAACCTGGTAAAGAAAATGAGGGAGGAAATGCAATCTTCGTCCGGTCCTGATGCTGCTGGTTCTCCGCCTCAAGACAAATGAGACATATCGTGGCTCTCCGGGTGCGTTCTGCGGGCCAAAAAAGGGGTTGTCATCCCTAAATCCCCTGTCTAAGTTGATAGCGGTTACTGCCGATGGAAGACCAGAAGAAGTATGGCATGTGCAAGCGAGAAGTGGCGGAGCTGCTTCGGTCGCATGACATCAATCCTACTACGCAGCGCATTGAAATCGCGCATTTGATTTTCCAGAAAGCCCAGCACCTTTGTGCAGATGAAATCCTCGCAGAACTCAACAAAGAATACGAGCAAGTCAGCCAGGCAACAGTATACAACACTCTGAAAGTATTTGTAGATAAGAAAGTAGTCCGCGAGCTAGTATTTGCGCCGGACAGAATCTACTATGATTCCAACACAAGCCATCATCACCATTTCATAGATGTAGACACCGGTAAGATTTATGACGTTTCCGGAGACTGCGTCAAATGCCCTGAGCTCAGCTACGTAGATCACCTCAAAGCAGAGGTGCTTGAAGTGAGTTTGATCCTCAAGGGTCGCATGCCTCAGGCATAATCACTCACGCATCGTCTTTTTGTTTTGACTCTGAAACACGCTTCCAATAGAAAGCGGCATGGATGACGCGCTTTTAATCGCCCGCCTGCAGTTCGCGTTCACCATCACGTTTCATTATCTTTTCCCCCAGCTGACCATGGGCCTTGCACTTTTGATCCTGGTGCAAAAGGCAATGTTCATGTTCACCCGGCAACTCTCCTACAATCATGCAGCGCAATTCTGGGCTCGCATCTTTGCTGTAAATTTTGCGATGGGCGTGGTGACCGGAATTCCAATGGAATTCCAGTTCGGAACAAACTGGGCCAGGTTTTCTGTCTTCGCGGGCGGAGTGATTGGCCACGTTCTTGCCATGGAGGGAGTATTTGCGTTTTTCATAGAATCTGCGTTCCTGGGTCTTTTTCTTTTTGGAGAAAGACGCCTTGGGCAGCGTGCTCACACCTTCACAGCATTCATGGTATTCCTTGGATCCTGGATGAGTGGATACTTGATTATCATTACGAATGCCTGGATGCAACATCCCGTTGGTTTTGAAGCTGCGTCAGGTAAGCTTGAGCTTGTTCGATTTGCGGATTTGTTTTTCAACCCCTGGGCTGGCTGGCAATATTTGCACACTATGTTCGGTGCAGTGGTCACTGCATCTTTCGTGATGGCGGCCACGGGTGCGTACTACCTTCTCTCAAATCGCGACATCAGATACGGCGAAATCTTTCTGAGAGTTGGGGTCACGTGCGGGCTGGCTGCCTCCGTGCTTATGATTTTTCCGACGGGCGACGGGCAGGGAAAGAATGTGGCGCAGTATCAACCTGTTACTCTCGCCGCGATGGAAGGACTCTTTGAAACTGGGAAAGCGGCAGAGATGATTTTAATCGGACAGCCGGATATGGAACGC
>Ga0268298_10005123_pt1 | contig 12423 bp, 11 predicted proteins | sample WWTPWeurt_MetaG_FD_194462 | JGI IMG/M metagenome (GOLD analysis project Ga0268298, IMG submission 194462) | Activated sludge microbial communities from WWTP in Nijmegen, Gelderland, Netherland - WWTP Weurt | ecosystem: Engineered > WWTP > Aerobic digester > Activated sludge | place...
CCCGCCCGGGCCGCGTCGCCCAGCCAGCGCCGGGCCTGGTCGAGGTCCCGCGTGGTGCCCTTGCCGGTCGCGCAGAGCCGGCCGAGGTTGAACTGGGCCGGCGGGAAACCGGCGAGCGCCGCCAGCAGGTAGTGGTCGAAGGCCTTGGCCGGATCCTGTTCGACGCCGTGCCCGCGCTCGTAAAGCTCGCCGAGGTTGTTGCGTGCCGTGGCGTCGCCCTTCCCGGCGGCCTCGCGGTAGTAGCGCGCGGCGCGTGCCGGGTCCGCCTTGCCGCCGATGCCTTCCGCATGCATCCGGCCGAGCAGCGTGGTGGCGCCGGGGTGGCCCTCGCGCGCGGCGCGTTCCAGGCGGGTCCGGGCGCAGGCCGCATCGGGCGGCCGGGCGTCGAGGCAACTGCGGCCGAGCTGTTCCATGGCGCCGACATGCCCGGCATCGGCGGCTTCCCGCATCAGGGCCGCGGCGCGCTCCGGCGCCTTTTGCTCGATGCACCGGGCGTGGCGGAACCTGGCGCCAGCGAAACCCCGGTCGAGCGCCGCGGCGAAATGCGCGCAGGCGCGCGCGACATCGCGTTCGCCCGGCATGCCGTGCAGATCGATCACGCCGAGGGCGAACTCGGCGGCGCCGACGCCGCGTGCGGCCATGCTTTCGAGGCCCGGACGGGTGGCGGCGAAGTGCTTGCGGAACTGCGCGCGATAGGCGGTGAACAGATCGTCGTCGCCGCGCGAGAGCACGCGTTCCGCGGCGCGCGCGGCGCGCAGGGCGAGCAAGGCGAGCTTTTGGCGGAGCTCCGTATCGTCCGGCGCGGCAGCCAGCGCGCCGCTCAGGGCAATCGCCTCGCCGTTGATGATCTCGAGTTCGGTGACCTCATCGGGTTGTGCCGCTGCGGCCGCCGGCGCTTTCTGTTTCGCGGCGGGCGGCTTGGCCGGCTTGGCCGGTTTTGCCGGTTTGGCCTGGGCGCCAGGCCTGGCGGTCTGCGCCCTGGCGGTGCGCGGTTCGGCGCCGGCGGCGTCGACCGCCACCATGGCCGGTCCCAGCGACAGCGACAGGCAGGCGAGAAAGCGGGAGTAGTGTCGCGAACGGCGAGTCAATGACATGGTGTCTAGCAAGCCCAGGGCTGTGGCGATGTTATGCGAAAAGCCGCCATGACGGGCGCGTCCGATCGCCGCCAGGGCTTTCGCCGTGTCGCCGGCACCGACTTTTTCATGCCGCCGTGTGCTTCAGGCTTCGGCCAGCGCCGCCTCCGGGGTGAGGATGCGGAACAGGCCGCACAGCCGGTCGCGTCGCGCCAGGCGCAGCAGCGCCTTGTCCGCCGTGACCAGCCAGTCGGCCGCGCTGTCGCGCGCCAGTTCGAGGAATTTCTGGTCGTCGCGATCCTTGCAGCGCGGCAGGGCGGCGGCCGTCGCCGGCGCCGCGTCGCGATGCTGCAGGGCGCTTGCGGCATAGGCGACCAGCGCGCCTTGCTGTTGCGCGTCGGTCAGCGCGAACAGCGGATAGCCCAGCACGCGGCGGAACTCGCCGAAGCAGGGCTCGCTGGTGATCGCCTGCCACTCGCCGCGTTCGATCCGCGCCCGCAGCGGGGCGAAGCGGCTGTCGGCGAAGACGTAGAGCGAGACCAGCACATTGGTGTCGAGCACCACGCGCCGTGCTTTCGGTGCAAAAGAAACGGGCGCGGAGCCTTGCGGCTCCGCGCCCGTCCCGAGTAACGCGGCAACAGCCGTCACTTGGCCTTCTTTTGCGAATCCAGGCGGAACTTGACGAAAGAACCCGGCGCGTCTTCCAGCACCTTGAGCTTGCCCTTGGCCGGGTCGCGGGCCGGAACCTTGGCGCCGTCGAGGCCGGTGACCCACTTCTGCCAGTCGGGCCACCAGGAGCCCTCGTTCTGTTTGGCGCCCTCGAACCACGCGTCCGGGGTTTCCGGAAACGCCTTCGCCTCGTTGGTCCAGTAGCCGTACTTGTTGGCCGACGGCGGGTTGACGATGCCGGCGATGTGCCCCGAACCGCCCAGCACGAAGCGTATCGGGCCGCCCAGCGCGGTGGCGCCGAGATAGGTGCCGCGCCAGGGCGCGATGTGGTCTTCGATGGTGGAAATGAAATAGCACGGCGTCTTGACCTTGGACAGGTCGATCGGCGTGTCGAGCAGGGTGATGCCGCCGGGTTCGCGCAGCTTGTTGTCGAGGTACATGTTGCGCAGGTAGTAGCTGTGCATCTTGTAGGGCATGCGCGTGGAATCGGAATTCCAGTAGAGCAGGTCGAAGGGGAAGGGGTCCTTGCCCATCAGGTAGTTGTTGACCACGAAGGACCAGATCAGGTCGTTGGAACGCAGCATGTTGAAGGTGCCGGCCATTTCCGAGCCTTCGAGGTAGCCGCGCTGTTCCATCTTCTTTTCCAGGCTGGCGATCTGGCCCTCGTCGATGAAGACGCCGAGTTCGCCGGGAACCGAGAAGTCGAGCAGGGCGACGAAGAAGGTCGCCGAGGCGACGCGCTTGTCCTTTTTCGCCGCCATGTAGCCCATGGTCGAGCCGAGCAGGGTGCCGCCGAGGCAGTAGCCGATCAGGTTCAGTTCCTTCTCGCCGGTCTGCTGGCACACGGCGTCGATGGCCGCCAGCGAGCCTTCCGCGACGTAGTCTTCGAAGGTTTTCTCGGCCAGTTTTGCATCGGGATTGACCCAGGAGATGACGAACACGCTGTGGCCCTGGTCGGTGCACCACTTGATCCAGGAATTGCTTTCGCGCAGGTCGAGGATGTAGTACTTGTTGATCCAGGGCGGGACGATCAGGAGCGGCCGCTTGTACTGTTCCTTGGTGCTCGGGTTGAACTGGATCAGCTGGATCATCTCGTTCTGGAACACCACCTTGCCCTTGGCCGTGGCGACGTTCTTGCCCATCTCGAAGGCGGAGGGATCGGTCATCTTGACGCGCAGCTGGCCGTCGCCTTCCTCGATGTCGCGCAGCAGGTTGTTGAAGCCCTTGAGCAGGTTCTGGCCGTGGGTCTTGACCGTCTCGCGCAGCACCTCGGGATTGGTCGCGGCGAAGTTGGAGGGCGACAGCGCATCGATGAACTGGCGGGTGAAGAAATTCACCTTCTTCTTCGAGATGTCTTCCAGGCCTTCCACGTTGCTGACGGCGTCGTGGATGTGGCGGGCGCTGATCAGGTAGCTCTGCTTGATGAAGTCGAACAGGAAGTGCTCTTCCCAGTGCGCGTCCTTGAAGCGGTTGTCGCCCTTCTTCGGCGCCGCCACCGGCGCGCCCTCCATGCCCATCGAGCGCAGCATCGAGTGCTGCCACAGCGAAAAATAGTCCCACACCAGGTTCATCTGCGCCTGCGCCAGCTTGTAGGGGTTGGCCAGCATCTGCGCCATCATGTCCATGAAGGCCTGCGCGATGCCCAGTTCGTCGGCCGGCGCGGAAATGCCCTTCTTCATCTGGCGCTTGGTGTGCGCCGTGATCAGGTTCGAGGCGCGCTGCGCGACCTCGGCGTAGGTCTTGGCGATTTCCTTGGGATCGGGCAAAGCGGGGGTTTCTGGTGCGGACATGGCGACTCCTTGAGGGGTTAACGTGAAACGACAGGGTGGGTCGCTGTCGAAATCGAGCGAAGCGAGCCGATCAATAACCCCCCGCGAGGGGGGCGAAGGGGGGCGGGCCGATTTTGCTTGCCCATGGCATGACAAAGGTGGGAGCGTTTCATGTTTCGAGGGCGGGTTTCAAAGACATGGGAGTTAGCTGCTGACAAAACGGACCAGGCCGTTCTCTTCGATGCGCTGCATTTTTCCGGCGTGCTGCAGGTAATTCAGGTGGGCGATGGCTTCGCCCATGGCGAACATGGTCTGGTGCGGGTCGGGAATCTCGCGGTTGAACAGCACGGCGATCAGGTCCGCGGCGCTTTTCGCCTCGTCACGGCAGGCCGCCAGCAGCACTTCGCAGCGCTCGGCATGGTGGGCGTGCAGCTGGTCGACCCGCGCGTGCAGTCCGCGGAAGGGCCGGCCGTGGGACGGCAGCACCAGGGTGTCTTCGGGCAGCGCGCGAAAGCCGTCGATCGAGGCGAGGAACAGGCCGAGCGGATCACCCAGAGGGTTGCTCGCCATCACCGAAATGTTGGTCGAGATGCGCGGCAGCAGCATGTCGCCGGAAATCAGCACGCCGAGTTCGGCGCAATACAGGCTCATGTGTTCCGGGGCGTGGCCGTGGCCGACGATGGTGCGCCAGTCGTGGTCGCCGATCCGCAGCGACCGGTCGGCGAACAGGCGCTGGTAGGTGGCGGGGATTTCCGGCACGCCGCGCTTGTAGCCGTTGCCGCGCGCGATGAGCGCGTCCATGCGCGCCTGGTCGAGGCCGTGGCGGCGGAAGAATTCGACCATGGCGGGAATCGCGTAGCCGGCGATCTGTTCGGCCATCATGTGCGCCGCCAGGTATTCGCCCTGCGCGATCCACAGCGGGGCGCCGGTTTCCCGTTCCAGCCAGGCCGCGAGGCCGAGATGGTCGGGGTGGCAATGGGTCACGATGCAGCGCGTCAGGCGCCGCCCCGCCAGCACCGACTTCCAGGCATCCTTGATCGGGTCCTGCGCAAAGCCGGTATCGACCGCGGCGTAGCCGTCGCCGTCGGCCAGCAGCCAGAGGTTGATGTGGTTCAGCGCAAACGGCAGCGGCATGCACAGCCATTCGATGCCGGGGGCGACAGGCACGGCCGTGCCGGGGGCGGGGGCGGTCTCGTGCGGGTAGGCGATGGGAGCGTTCAAGCCGTGTCTCTGTGCCGGGTTCTTTGCATCGGTGGACGAAATCTGCTTAACTTGTCGACAGTTGGTCTGCCATCATATCCAATTTTCAGGGCTTTATGTGCGGTGCAGCATAGACCGCATGCGAGCGTGTCGCCATGAACGAAACACAAACCATCACCGAGCTGGCGCGCGATTTCGGCGTCACCACCCGCGCCATCCGCTACTGGGAATCCCACGGCCTGGTCTCGCCGGCGCGCGAGGGCGGCAACCGGATCTACAGCAAGCGCGACCAGACCCGCCTCAAGCTGGCGTTGCGCGGCAAGCGCCTGGGGCTCAGCCTGGCGGAGATCAAGGAACTGATCGACATGTACGACACGGTCGAGGACGAGTCGACCCAGCTGCAGTCCTTCCTCGACGTATTGGCGCAGCGCCGCGCGGCGCTGGAACAGCAGCGCGACGACATCCAGGCCGTGCTCAAGGAAATCGCCCGTTTCGAACGGCAATGCCGGGAAATGCTGAAGGCCGAGGAACCCGCGGCGCCAACCGTGCGCCAACCAAAACGCCGCACATCAGGATCCGGGTAGTTGACGTTGACGTCAACGTCAACTACCATGCGCGTCATCCGCCGGAGGAAGCATGACCCATACCGTACGTCCCGCCAGCAGGACTCTTGAACCGCGCAATCCCGACTGGGAGGCGACGGTACGCGGCAGCTTCGCCCGCCAGGGGGTGATGGCGCTGATCGGCGCGGAAATGGTCGCGCTCGCTCCCGGGCATTGCGAAATCCGCCTGCCCTTTCGCGACGACCTGACCCAGCAGAACGGCTTCTTCCACGCCGGCGTTACCGCCACGATTGTGGACAGCGCCGGCGGTTATGCCGGGCTGACCCTGATGTCGCCCGGCGCCGAAGTGCTGACCGTCGAATTCAAGCTCAACCTGCTGGCGCCCGCCGACGGCGATTTCCTGGTCGCCGAAGGCCGGGTGCTGAAATCCGGCCGCAACCTCGTCATCGCCCGCGGCGAGGTGTATGCGATCAAGAACGGCCACGCCACCCACTGCGCCACCATGCAACAGACCCTGATGACCATGCATGCCAAAAAGGAAAAATGATGATCGGACTCAACTTCGACCTCGGTGAAGACATCGACATGCTGCGCGATGCCGTCTGGGCTTTCGCGCAGAAGGAAATCCTGCCGCGCGCCGCCGACATCGACCGCGCCAATGAATTTCCCGCCGACCTGTGGCGCAAGTTCGGCGACATGGGCCTGCTCGGCATGACGGCGGGCGAGGAATACGGCGGCACCAACATGGGTTACCTCGCGCACATGGTGGCGATGGAGGAGATTTCGCGCGCTTCGGCCTCGGTCGGCCTGTCCTACGGCGCCCACTCCAACCTGTGCGTGAACCAGATCCGGCGCAACGGCAGCGACGCGCAGCGGCAGAAGTACCTGCCGAAGCTGATCTCCGGCGAGCACGTCGGCGCGCTGGCGATGTCGGAGCCCGGCGCCGGTTCCGACGTGGTGTCGATGAAGCTGAAAGCCGAGCAGAAAGGCGATCGCTATGTGCTGAACGGTTCCAAGATGTGGATCACCAACGGCGGCGATGCCGACACGCTGGTGGTCTATGCCAAGACCGACGCCGAAGCCGGCGCCAGGGGCATGACCGCCTTCATCGTCGAGAAGGGCTTTGCGGGCTTCAGCAAGGGCCAGCACCTCGACAAGCTCGGCATGCGCGGCTCGAACACCTATCCGCTGTTTTTCGACGATTGCGAAGTCCCCGCGGAAAACGTGCTGGGCGGCGTCGGCAGCGGTACCAGGGTGCTCATGAGCGGACTCGACTACGAACGCGCGGTGCTCTCCGGCGGCCCGCTGGGCATCATGGCCGCCTGCATGGACGTGGTGCTGCCCTTCATCCACGAGCGCAAGCAGTTCGGCCAGAGCATCGGCGAGTTCCAGCTGATGCAGGGCAAGCTGGCCGACATGTATTCGACCTGGCAGGCCACGCGCGCCTACGTCTATGCGCTGGGCAAGGCCTGCGACCGCGGCGACCATGCGCGCACGCTGCGCAAGGACGCCGCCGGCGCCATCCTGTATTCCGCCGAGAAGGCCACCTGGATGGCCGGCGAGGCGATCCAGGCCCTGGGCGGCGTCGGCTACACCAATGAATATCCGACGGGCCGCCTCTGGCGCGATGCCAAGCTCTACGAGATCGGCGCCGGCACCAGCGAGATCCGCCGCATGCTGATCGGCCGCGAGCTCTACAACGAGACCATGTGATGAGCCAGCACAAACGCGAGGAATGGCAGAAGCTGCAGGAGGAAGTGCTGGCGCGCTCCCCCGGCACCGGTGGGCTGACGCTGGAAAACCTGCGCGAGTGTTCGGGCCTGGAACTGTTCCAGAAGATGATCGCCGGCGAGTTCCCCCGCCCGCCGATCAGCGACACCCTGGGCTTTTGCCTGGTCGAAGCGGAGAAGGGGCGCGTGGTATTCCAGGGTACGCCGCAGCACCGCCACTACAACCCCATCGGTTCGGTGCACGGCGGCTTCCACGCCACGCTGCTGGATTCCTGCGTCGCCTGCGCCATCCAGTCCACGCTCGAAGCGGGCCAGGGCTACACCACCATCGAATTGAAGGTGAACTACATTCGCGCGCTGACCGATCGCGTCGGCCCGGTGCGCGCCGAAGGCCGCGTGATCCATGCCGGCAAGCAGATCGGCACGGCGGAGGGCAAGCTGGTCGATGCCGACGGCAAGCTCTACGCCCATGCCACGACAACCTGCCTGATTTTCAATGTTTAGGGTTGCGCCATGAACGATACGGTAAAAGTCGGCGCCGGCTCGCCTTGCGTACCTGGAACTCCGCTTCGCGGGCAGGTAACGGCGATTCGCGTGCTTGGCGCCGAACATGTCGCCGAGCTGGAACAGGTGCGCCAGTTCTTCCGCAACTATGCAGCCTGGCTCGGCGTCGATCTCAGTTTCCAGAATTTCGACGAGGAAATGGCCAGCCTGCCCGGCCGTTATTCCGCCCCGGAAGGACGCCTGTTCTACGCCACGGTGGATGGCAGGGGGGCCGGCTGCGTCGGCATCCGGCTGCTGTCCGAGGGCGTCTGCGAACTCAAGCGCCTCTATGTCGATCCGGCGTTCCGCGGCCTCGGCGTCGGCCGCGACCTGGCGCTGGAGGCGATCCGCGTGGCGCGCAGGATCGGCTACCGCAAGATCCTGCTCGACACGCTGCCGGCGATGCGCATCGCGGTCAAGCTCTACCGCGAACTGGGCTTCGACGAGGCGCCCGCCTATTACCAGACGCCGGTCGAGGGTACGCAATTCCTCGCCCTCGACCTCGAGAACTGGTCCGAGGACGCGCTCAACAACCGCACGCTGCACCACCTGTTCGACTTCAATCGCGCCTGGTCGAACAAGATGCGCGAAGTCGATCCGGGCTATTTCGAAAAGCTCTCGCACCTGCAGACGCCCGAGCTGCTGTGGATCGGCTGCTCCGATTCGCGCGTGCCGGCCAACGAGATCGTCGGCCTCCTGCCGGGCGAGGTCTTCGTCCATCGCAATGTCGCCAACGTGGTGGTGCATACCGACCTCAATTGCCTGTCGGTGATCCAGTTCGCGGTCGATGTGCTCAAGGTCAAGCACGTCATGGTGGTCGGCCACTACGGCTGCGGCGGCGTCAAGGCCGCACTGGACGGCGCCCGCGTCGGCCTGGTCGACATCTGGCTGCGGCATGTGCGCGACGTGCGCGCCAAGCACCTGCAGAAAATCGACACCCTGCCGCCGGAGGCGCGGCACGACCGCCTGTGCGAGCTCAACGTGCTGGAGCAGGTGGCCAATGTCTGCCAGACCTATGTCGTGCAGGATGCCTGGGCGCGCGGCCAGCCGCTCACCGTCCACGGCTGGATCTACGGCCTCAAGGACGGCCTGATGCGCGATCTCGACATCACCGTCAACGCCGCCGACCAGCTTCCCGGCCGCTACACCACAGCGCTTTCAACCTTGCTCTGAAGGAAACGCCATGTCCGACCCCATCGTCATCGTTGCCGCCACCCGCACGCCCATGGGCGGATTCATGGGCGACTTCAACTCGCTGACTTGCGCCCAGCTCGGCAGCGCCGCGATCAAGGCCGCCGTCGAACGCGCCGGCCTCAAGCCCGAGCAGGTCGATGAAGTCATCATGGGCTGCGTCCTGCCCGCCGGCCAGGGCCAGGCGCCGGCGCGCCAGGCATCGCTCGGGGCCGGCCTGCCACTGGCGGCCGGCTGCACCACGGTGAACAAGATGTGCGGCTCGGGCATGCGCGCGGCGATGTACGCGCATGACATGCTGGTCGCCGGCAGCGTCGAGGTCATGGTCGCCGGCGGCATGGAGTCGATGACGAATGCGCCCTACCTGCTGCCCAAGGCGCGCGGCGGCTTGCGCCTCGGCCACGGCGAGGTCAAGGACCACATGTTCCTCGACGGCCTCGAAGACGCCTATGACAAGGGCCGCCTGATGGGTACCTTCGCCGAGGACTGCGCCGGCAGCTACAAATTCACGCGCGAGGCGCAGGACGCCTTCGCCATCGCCTCGACCACCCGCGCCAAGCAGGCCAACAGCGACGGCAGCTTCGCCTGGGAGATTGCCCCGGTCACGGTTTCCGGCCGCAAGGGCGACGTGGTGATCGACAAGGACGAACAGCCCTTCAAGGCGCAACTGGAAAAAATCCCGACGCTGAAGCCGGCCTTCCGCAAGGACGGCACGGTCACCGCCGCCAACTCCTCCTCGATTTCCGACGGCGCCGCGGCGCTGGTCATGATGCGCGCCTCGACCGCGGCCAAGCTCGGGCTCAAGCCGGTCGCCACGATGGTCGGCCACAGCACCTTCGCCCAGGAACCCGGTCTGTTCACCACCGCGCCGGTCGGCGCCATGAAAAAACTGCTGGCGAAGAACGGCTGGAGCGCGGACAGCGTCGACCTCTGGGAAATCAACGAAGCCTTCGCCGTGGTCACCATGGCGGCGATGCACGACCTCGCACTGCCGCACGACAAGGTCAATGTGCATGGCGGCGCCTGCGCGCTGGGCCATCCGATCGGCGCCTCCGGCGCACGCGTCATCGTCACCCTGATCGGTGCGCTGAAAAAGCACGGCAAGAAGCGCGGCGTCGCCAGCCTCTGCATCGGCGGCGGCGAAGCGACGGCGGTCGGCATCGAGCTGGTGTAGCCATGATCCTGAGCGAAGAACAGGAACAGATCCGCGACATGCTGCGCGATTTCGCGCGCGAGCAGCTCGCCCCCAGGGCGGCGGAGTGGGACCGCACGTCGCACTTCCCGCGCGAGGAGCTGCGGGCGCTGGGCGAGCTCGGCTGCTGCGGCATGGTGGTGCCGGAACAATGGGGCGGAGCCGGCCTGGATTACGTTTCGCTGGCGCTGGCGCTGGAGGAAATCGCCGCCGGCGACGGCGCCACGTCCACCATCATCAGCGTGCAGAACTCGGTGGTCTGCGGCCCGATCAACGCCTTCGGCACGGACGCGCAGAAGGAAAAGTACCTGAAGAAGCTGGCGACCGGCGAATGGCTGGGCTGCTTCTGCCTGACCGAGCCGCATGTCGGCTCCGACGCCGCGGCGATCAGGACCAAGGCCGTGCGCGATGGCGACAGCTGGGTGCTCAATGGCGTCAAGCAGTTCATCACCACGGGCAAGAACGCGCAGGTCGCCGTGGTCTTCGCCGTCACCGATCCGGGCGCCGGCAAGAAGGGCATCTCGGCCTTCATCGTGCCCGCAGACACGCCGGGCTACATCGTCGCCCGCGTCGAGGAAAAGCTCGGCCAGCACGCTTCGGATACGGCGCAGATCCTGTTCGAGGACTGCCGCATCCCCGCCGAAAACCTGCTCGGCGGCGAAGGCCAGGGCTACCGCATCGCGCTGGCCAACCTCGAAGGCGGGCGCATCGGCATCTCGGCGCAGGCCGTCGGCATGGCGCGCGCGGCCTTCGAGGCGGCATTGCATTACTCGCACGAACGAGAGAGTTTCGGCAAGCCGATCTTCGAACACCAGGCGGTGAACTTCCGCCTCGCCGACATGGCGGTGCAGATCGAGGCCGCGCGACAGCTGGTGCACCACGCGGCTTGCTTGCGCGACGCCGGCCGGCCCTGCCTCAAGGAAGCCTCGATGGCCAAGCTGTTCGCTTCCGAGATGGCCGAGAAAGTCTGCTCCGACGCGATCCAGATCCACGGCGGCTACGGCTACGTCAGCGATTTCCCGGTCGAGCGCATCTACCGCGACGTGCGCGTGTGCCAGATCTACGAAGGCGCGTCAGACATCCAGCGCCTTGTAATTGGTCGCTCGCTGGCAACCTGAGCAAATAATGGAGGATCGACATGGCTGAGCCCATCGAATTCTGGTTCGACTTTTCCTCGCCCTACTCCTACCTCGCCAGCGAGCGCATCGACGAACTTGCGGCGAAATACGGGCGCAAGGTGAAGTGGCGCGCGGTGATGATTGCGGCCGCGTTCAAGGTATCCGGCCTGCCCTTCCTGCTCACCGTGCCGCTCAAGGGCGAATACAGCAAACGCGACATCGAGCGCTCGGCGCGCTTCCTGGGCCTGCCCTATGCGTTCCCGTCCAGGTTTCCCGTCGCGACCCTTGCTGCGGCGCGCGGTTACTACTGGCTGCACGGGCAGGACTGCGGGAAAGCGAGGGAGTTCGCCCATGCCGTGTTCCGCGCCTACTGGGTGGATGATCGCGACATCGGCGAGCTGCCGGTGGTGCTGGAAATCGCCGACCAGCTGGGCATCGACCGCGACGCCTTCACGGCCGCCATCGCCACGCCGGAAATCAAGGATCGCCTGCGCCAGGAAACCGATGCGGCGATCGCCCGGGGCATGTTCGGCGTACCCTACATCATGGTGGACGGCGAACCCTTCTGGGGCGCCGACCGCCTGCCGCAAATCGACAAGTGGCTCGCCACGGGAGGCTTCTAGTGTCCGTCATCAAATCCAAACTCAACACGCGCAGCGAGGAATACAAGGCCAACGCGGCGGCGATGAGCGCGCTGGTCGCCGACCTGCGCGAGAAGACCATCGCCGTCTCGGGCGGCGGCTCGCCGGAAACGGCGGCCAAGCACAAGGCGCGCGGCAAGCTGCTGCCGCGCGAGCGCATCAACGCGCTGATCGATCCCGGCGCGCCCTTCCTCGAATTTTCCGCGCTGGCGGCTTACGGCATGTACAGCGCCAAGAACCCAACTGAGGTCGCCTCGGCGGGCGTGGTCACCGGCATCGGCCGGGTGCAGGGCGTCGAATGCATGATCGTCGCCAACGACGCGACGGTGAAGGGCGGCTCCTACTTTCCGCTGACCGTGAAGAAGCACCTGCGCGCGCAGGAAATCGCGCTGCAGAACCGCCTGCCCTGCATCTACCTGGTCGATTCGGGCGGCGCCAACCTGCCGACCCAGGACGAGGTCTTTCCCGACCGCGACCATTTCGGCCGCATTTTCTACAACCAGGCCAACATGTCGGCGCTGGGCATTCCGCAGATCGGCATCGTCATGGGCTCCTGCACCGCGGGCGGCGCCTACATGCCGGCGATGTCCGACGAATCGGTCATCGTCAGGAACCAGGGCACCATCTTCCTCGGCGGCCCGCCGCTGGTGAAGGCGGCCACCGGCGAAGTGGTCAGCGCCGAGGACCTCGGCGGCGGCGACGTGCATACGCGCATCTCGGGTGTCTGCGACCAC
>Ga0268298_10005124_pt1 | contig 12423 bp, 12 predicted proteins | sample WWTPWeurt_MetaG_FD_194462 | JGI IMG/M metagenome (GOLD analysis project Ga0268298, IMG submission 194462) | Activated sludge microbial communities from WWTP in Nijmegen, Gelderland, Netherland - WWTP Weurt | ecosystem: Engineered > WWTP > Aerobic digester > Activated sludge | place...
GGACAGTTGAAGGGCTGGTACTGCAACATCACCAAACCGGCTGTGATTGATGAAGACTTTGTTGCCTATGTAGATTTGGCGTTAGATTTGTGGGTCTCTGCCGATGGAACGCGCAAGGTCTTGGATGAAGATGAATTGGAAGAGTTAGGGCTGGATGAAATAACGAAACAAAATGTTTTTGCTGGGTTACGAGAACTCGAACAGTATTTTGAATCAAAAAATCCTCCGCTTTGAACGGAGGATTTTTTGATGTAGGTGATGATTACGCAAGGAAGGAAACAGCAGCGCTGAGAAGGGAGTCGCCGTTGTTCCAGAGCCACCAGCCGCCAAAGCCAGCGACGCAGCAGCAACATAACAGTACCACCACAACGATACCGATGATCATGGGGGTGTTGTTCTTCTTGGGTTGTTCTTCAGTAGGGGTGACAGGCATTTCAGACATGATTTCTCTCCTTTTCAAATAATCGTGCGAAAAATTTTCAGCATTATAAACGATGTCAAACCATTTGGGACTTTTGGGTCCTCCGCATCCACCACGAGATGAGGAAGGCCAGCAGGATAATGAGCAGAGTCCCCACCACGACCGGGATCAGGATGGCGAGAATGGAGGTGACGAAAGAGATCACATCCTCGGCAATGGAGACGGGGATATTGCCTGCGCCGCCAGTTGTAGCAGTGACGGCAGGTCGCACAGCCGCAGCTTTGACGGTGTGGACGCTGCCTGCCACGAGTAAACCGCATGCGAGCGCCAGGACCGGGTTGATGTCGGTGATGACATTGGCGCTGGCGGCAAAGGCCACTGCTCCCGCTGCAGGCCGGACCACGGTCTGGATCAGGTCGTTGATGTGGTTCACCGCCGGGACCTTGTCTGCCACCATTTCAATGATGACCAACACGCCCAGCAGGATCAATATCCACGGGTTGGCGAGCAGGTCAAAGGGTTTGTTGAGATTGAGCGCGGCGGGAAAGTAGTGTGAGATCGCGCCGATAACGAGCAGCGGAATATAAGCGTTAAGCCCGGCGCTGGCTGAGAGGCCGAATGCGGAAAAAATACCAAGCAAGAGTTCCATGTCTTCTCCTTTTACTGGTGATTACATCTTTATTATACGATTCAAGCACCGACTCGTTGTCACCCGCCCAGGCCGGGGAAGCCGCTCCAGGTCCCTGTAAATTGGAAGCGGAGCAGGTCAATACCGAGAACGAGGAGCAGGGCGAGGGTCAGACCTGCGGCAAAGGCCAGCCACAATTGGCGCGGATGCTCGAAGGTGTTGTCCTGTTTCATGATGATGATCCACAAGAGGGCGAAGACCGCGACCAATAAACCGAGCGTTCCCAGCGCACTGATATAGGCAATGGGGTAGAGTACAAGCGGGCTGTCGGTCAGGATCAACAGGTTGATGACCGCAACCAGCGCCACAAGAATTCCAAGATGCTTAAGTTCAAGCGCGGGGCGGTTGTCCAGTGTGCGCCATAGGGTCTGGTTGATGACTGGATAAAGCACGGAAGCCAGAGCGATGCCCATGCCTGAGCCGGTAAACAGACGCAGGATATTGTTGGGAATGTAAAGATTGGGGATCTGTTGAAGACCACCCGAAGTTTGTTTGATGAGATAGACGTAGGAATTGCTCCCATCGATGCCAAAGGCGAGGAAGAAAAGGATGAGAATTGCAATGACCCCGCGCGAAGGGAGTCTGCTGCGCCGGCCGCCGACGAAGATCTGGAACAGCATGGCGATCCCCGCCGCGTAGAATTCTCCTGTGCAGCGGGCACACAACGGCAACTGGCGGTCGTCGATGTGGAAGGAGCGCACGTCGATGCGGTGACAGACGGCATAGCCAATGGCGTCTAGCTTGCCGAGCGCGCCTTCGGGGGCGATGATGAACCAGGCCGCGACCGCGATGATCGCTGCGATGGGAACGAGATAACTTGCGATGGCTTCAAATTTGGAAAAGGTGGGTTGGTTCTGCATTTGTGCATTATACCCAGCACAGCGACAAATGGAATTCAAGAAAGGGATTTGTTATGTGCCTCCATCCGGATTGGATTATCATACGCGTAGAATCAAAGGAGGCTTCTATGAAGCGGCTTGGAATTCTGACAGGCGGCGGGGATGCGCCGGGGTTGAACGCGGTCATCCGTGCGGCGGTGAAGACTGCCATCAATCAATTTGATTGCGAAGTGCTCGGCATTCGCAACGGATATGACGGTTTTCTGGAGGAGGATGGTATTGTGCCGCTTGGCATGGAGGAGGTGCGGGGCATCCTCCCGCGCGGTGGGACGATCCTCGGCGCGGCGAATCGCGGCAACCCCTATGCCCGCAAGGTGATTCGCGACGGGGTCGAAGTGACCATCGATGTATCGGATGAGATCATCAAGGGTATCGAAAACCAAAAAATGGATGCGCTGCTGGTACTCGGCGGGGATGGCACCCTGCGCATCGCGCATGAACTGGCGCAGAAAGGTGTGCCTGCCATCGGCGTCCCAAAGACGATCGACAATGACATCGGCGGCACCGAGATCACCTTTGGTTTCGACACTGCCCTGAACATTGCCACGGAGGCGTTGGACCGATTGCACACCACAGCTGAGTCGCATCACCGCGCGATGGTGGTGGAACTGATGGGGCGTGATGCGGGTTTCATCGCCTTGAATGCAGGTGTCTCCGGCGGCGCGGATGTGATCTTGATCCCCGAGATCCCCTTTAAATTCGAAAATATTATGAAGACCATTCGTTCGCGAGAAGCGCATGGGCGCAAGTTCAGTTTGCTAGCAGTCTCAGAGGGGGCGAAGCCTGAAGGCGGCGCACAGGTCTTTTCACGCCAGGGGGATGAGGTTTATGTACCGCGCCTTGGGGGAATCGGCCAACAGGTGGCGGGTTATATTGAATCCCAGGGAGTCGAGTCGCGTGTAACGGTTCTGGGTCATGTACAACGCGGCGGGACTCCGACTGCATTTGACCGCTGGCTTGCGACTCGTTACGGAGCGGCGGCAGTCCGCCTGGCGGCGCGCGGTGGATTTGACCGCATGGTGGCGTTGCAGCGTGGCGAGATCGCCGACCTGCCGCTCAGTGAGGCCATTGCGGTTCCAAAACGGGTCAATGTCAATGGAGATGCGGTTATTACTGCGAGAAATATCGGCATATCATTTGGGGATGACTAAATGCAAGGGCGACCCTCGCGGTCGCCCTTTTTCTTGGTGCCATTACTGATATTGACAGGAGCAATGCCCTGACTCTACTTTTCGAACACGAACTGCCCATTCTTATAGAACAACTCCCCGTCTACAAGGATATCAGAGTCTGTGCGCATATCGCAGATCATATCCCAATGGATGACGCTCTTGTTGACAGAGCCGGTTTCGGGGTAGCCGTTGCCAAGCGCCATGTGGAAGGAACCGCCGATCTTTTCATCGAAAAGGATGTTGCCGGTGAATTTCTGGATGTCAAAGTTGGTGCCAATGGCAAATTCGCCAAGGAAGCGCGAGCCCGCGTCACTGTCGAGGGTCTTGAGTAGGAAATCCTGATTCTTGTCGGCTTTGGCGGCAGAGACCCTGCCTTCTTTGAAGGTCAATTCCGCGCCTTCCACGCTCGAGCCTTGATAATTGGCGGGGTAGGTGAACTTCACCCAACCGTTGACCGAGTCCTCGACCGGGCCGGTGTAGATCTCACCATCCGGCATATTATGTACGCCGTAGGAATTCATGAACGTGCGCCCCTTGACCGAAAGTGTCAGATCCACGTTTGGGCCGCGCAGCACGACTTTGTCCCTGCCTTTCATAAACTCAGCAGCAGACTGTTGCTTTTCCTTTACGCTCAACCAAAACGCGATCGGATTCTCTTCGTTGGCATGCACCGCGCCGAAGACGAAATCTTCGTACTCGATCAGGCTCATCCCGGCATCCTGTGCGTAGGCTTCGGTGGGATAGAGAGTGGTGCACCATTTGAACTCATCTGTCGCGCCGCGGCGGAATTGGGAATCTGTGATCACGCCGGTTGCCTTTGCGCGTCGGGCGATTCTGGACGGGTCAATGTTCGTTGTCCCTTTGGTGTTCGTCGCTGAATGGATGCGGACACGTCCCTCGAATTGATCGTAGGCTAATTTGTAAAACGTGGGTACAAAGTCCAGCTGGGCCTCGTTGGCATAGGTCAGATACATCTCGTCCTGGCTGAAAGGCATCGTGCCGGGCAGGGCCATCATCAGGTGAGGATGACCGCCTTTTTCCAGGATCTGGATGTATAACTCGCGCAGCAACGGCTCGGCGGCAGTGGTCCCTTCCAGCAGAATGCGGTCTCCGGGTTTAACGCGTGTGGAATGTTCCACTAGAATCTTTGCATATTTTGATACACGGATATCGGCCAACTTAGTTCTCCTACAATGGAATGTAAAAATTATATCATTCCCGCCCGCCTGGATTTCCAGTGCAATGTTTCCCCAAAAAGTAACTTTTGTCACATGAATTTTCGTCGAAAATGGATATGATTAGTGGTAATTGTTTGACTGAAGGAGTATGCATGATCAATATTTCCACAAAACCGACCGCTGCCTGGGCTGAGGTGGATGAACAGGGCCGCCTCATTCTTCCGCCGGAGTTGACCCGCCAATATGGGCTGAATCCTGGCTCGAAAGTTCGCCTCGACGAAGGAACCAACTTTGTCCGTATGCACCGTCCGGTGACGCATCTTACCAAGGTCTACATCGAGCCCACTGTGGCCTGCAACCTGGACTGCATTACATGCTTCCGCAATGCGTGGGACCAGCCCATCGGCCGCATGTCCGATGAGACCTTTGAAAGCATTCTTAATGGATTGAAGAAAATGGACCCCATCCCCGATGTGTATTTCGGCGGTATTGGTGAACCACTCTTCCACGTCAAGACCATCGAATGGATCCGCCGTATCAAACAGGAATTGGGTGTCAAGGTGGAACTCATTACCAATGGCACGATCCTTACCGAAAAAAAGTCCCGCGAATTGATCGATGCCGGTCTTGATACACTTTGGGTCTCGCTCGATGGAGCCACCCCGGAAAGTTTTTCCGATGTGCGCATGGGCGCGGAACTCCCCATCATTCTTGAAAACCTGCGCCGACTTTTCAAGATGCGCAAAGGCGGGCACTTCCCAAAACCAGAGATCGGCGTGGCCTTTGTTGCCATGAAGCGCAACATCAACGACCTGCCCAAGATCATCAAACTGGGGCATACCTTTGGGGCGCGTTATTACTCGGTCAGTAATGTGCAGCCTGCCACCGCTGAAATGCAAGCCGACCGCCTGTACAACCGCACCATGAGCAACATTGCCTACCTGCCTTCCCCCATGCTTCCCAAACTCAGCCTGCCCAAGATGGACTTCAACGAAGAGACCCAGGCGGCCCTTACCGAAGCCTTCAACAGCGGATGCAATGTCAGCTTTGCTGGCAATAACTGGGGCGGGGCGAATGACGTCTGCAACTTCGTCGAGAGCGGCACCATGTCCATTGCATGGACGGGCGAGGTCAGCCCGTGCTGGCCGCTGATGCATACCCACATGAGTTATCTACATGGCAAGCCGCGACTTTCCAAAAAACATGTGATCGGCGATGTGCGCAAAAAGACACTCGAAGAAATATGGCGTGACCCTGAGTATGTGGCGTACCGCGAGCGCTTGCATAATTTTGCCTTTGCGCCCTGTACTTTCTGCGGCGGTTGCGACCTTTCAGAAACCAATGAAGAAGATTGCCTTGGCAACGACATCGCCCCTGTTTGCGGCGGGTGTTTGTGGGCGCAAGGTATCATCCAGTGCCCGTAACGTAGAGTAGGACAAAGTTCATTTTGTCATTTTGCATGACCCGCAGGCTCGGAAAAATTCCGAGCCTGTTTGTTTCTCATTCACCTGAAAATGATAAAATAAATACAGAGTCTGGCATGCAACTCCATTTTTACGCGAACATGCGCACGACGGTTGGAATGCCTTCCCTTGAAATTGAAGGAGAGGGCATTGCTTCTTTTCGCGCGTTGCTGAAATTTCTGCTTGAAAGATATCCGGATACAGCCTTTCATTTACTCGATGGCAAAGGCGACTTGCGCTCCGATGTGCCCGTGTATGTGAATGGAAGGAACCCGCGTCTTTCCTCGGTCGGAATGGATGTGCCCCTCAAAGCGGATTCTGTCATCAGTTTTTTCTCGCCAATTTCCAGCGGAAAATTAAACGTAGAAGTATTACGAGGTGAACCGTGAAAGTAAATTTCTTTGCAACCCTGCGCGATATTGCTGGTGGCAAGACCGTTGAATTTGACCTGGACCATGGCATTACCGCCCGTGAACTTCTGGATGCCATTTGTGAGCGTTTCCCTTTGATGAAAAAGGAGCTGCTCAAGGAAGACGGTGAAATGCACGGGCATGTTCATTTTTTTATCAACGGGCGCGATGTGCAATTCACTGAGTTGATGTTCGCCACTCCCATCACACAGGCGGATACAGTGAACGTCTTCCCGGCAGTGGGCGGTGGGTAGGGATTTACCCTGTTATTGCGAGGGCGTTTTTTTGCCCGAAGAGATAAAAATAAAAGCAGGGCGACATATGTCGCCCTGCTTTTTGATTCGGGAGATTCTGTTTCAGAAAATAGAATCAACCATCGGCTAAGAACGAGCCGTTAGATGATCTCCAATTCCTTGAGTTTGGATTCAGGCACCACGCCGTTGACCCATCCGCGCTTCTCGTAGTATTCCACGAGCATGTCGTCGAGTTCGCAGACCTGACCCTTGCTGCCGCCGTAGGTGGAGGGTTCGTCGGTGAAGCGCTTGGGCAGGGTGTCGGATCCTTCGCGGAAGCCGTTGAGATTGTTGATGTGGCGTTCAAGGTTGTAAACGCGTTCGCCGACCTTGAGCAGGTGGCCAGCATCGCACGGGACGCCGGTCATGGCTTCGTATTGCGCGGCGAAGGAGTCGAGCGATTCGGCGAAGGTGGAGAATTTGCAGAGGTCGAGACAGTCGGTGACGGCGTGGACGTTCTGGAAGATGAAGTTCATCTCGCCTTTGCCCTTCCACGCGAGCGGATCGGCTACGGTGGACGGACCAAGCACGTTGCCGACGACTTCGGCGGCGGGGGTGTAGCCGCGCAGGTGGCAGGCGCCGCGGTTGGATGTGGCATAGCCCAAGCCCATGCCCTTGATACCGCGCGGGTCATACGCAGGCACGCCCTGACCTTTGACGGTCATGGCGAGTTCGGGGTGACCGAAGTGAGCGGCGGTGGCGTTTGCGCCATCAGCGAGAACGTTGCCGAAGCCTTCGCGGTACGCGACCATTCGGGCGGCTTCCACCATGGCAGCGCCGTCGCCCCAGTTGAGTTTGCCCGAGCCGTTGGTGTAGCCGCGTTCGCTGGCTTCCATCCAAACGGAAAGCGGGTGTCCGATCTCGATGGCGTCAAAACCGTAGTCGTTGGCGCAGTCGATCATCTTGGCGACAACGCGGATGTCGTCATTGCCGCAGTTGGTGCCGACCGACCAGGCCGGTTCGTACTCGACCGATTCCATGCGCAGACCAGCGTACGGGCCGTCTTTGATCTCCACTTCTTTTTTGCAGGCGACGGGGCAGGCGTGGCAGGTGGGGTTATCTACAAGGATGTTGTCATTGACGAATTCGCCGCTGACCTTTTCGGCATGTTCCCAGCCGGTGAACTGGCTGTTCTTGGTGGGCAGACCGCCGATGACGTTGGTCATGTTCATGAGCACGTTGGTGCCATACACAGAGAGACCGCCCTTGCGCGGGGAAGTGACCACGCGCTCGTCCATGATCTCGGCGAGGGCTTTCTTGTGGGCTTCCTTCCACTTATCGCGATTGGCGGCTTTGACGATCTTCTTTTCTGCCTTGATGACAATGGCTTTGAGGTTCTTTGAGCCGCCGACTGCGCCGGTGCCGCCGCGTCCGGAGGCGCGGTCATTTTCATTGACCCAGCAGGCAAACTTGACCTGGTTTTCACCAGCCTGACCGATGGTGATGACGGTGAGGTCTTTCTCGCCGTATTTTTCTTTGAAGTGCTTCACGGTGTCGTGAACGCCCTTGCCCCAAACTTCGGAGGCATCGAGCAGCTCGATCTGATCGTCGTGAATGTAAGCATAAGTTGGCTTGGCAGCCTTGCCTTTGAAGACCAAGCCATCATAGCCAGACCAGCGCAAACGGGCGGCAGACCAACCGCCGTGGTGAGAGTCGGTTACGGTGCCGGTGAGAGGTGACTTGGTCACGATCGCCATGCGCCCGCTCATGTTGGCTTCGGAACCGGTAAGAGGACCGTTCATGAAGCACAGGATGTTATCGGGGGAGAGGGCATCCACCTGCGGCCCATTATCGAACACATACTTCACACCCAAGCCGCGACCGCCAATATATTTGCGGGCATCGTCCTCGGCAATGGGTTTGAAATCCACTTTGCCAGCGGTCAGATTGACCCATGCGATTTTGTTTGCGTAACCACCAAGATCCATGATATTTTCTCCTTTTTTGTTTTATGCAAACGAAAATAAACAGCCTTGCGCTGCATTTGAATTAGGGTAGCATTTTCAAATGTTTGAAGTCAATATTTAAGGAAAAACTTAACTGATAAGGTGACATTTCTCCTTTGAGTCAGAATTCACATATTTGCAAATCGGCCTGTGGACATGCGTTATACTTTTGACATCTACATTTTTAGGGAATCTCTGGAACCAAACATGAAACAACTTCTCCAGCATATCAAGAACGGCAGGACCGTCGTCGAAGATATCCCCATCCCCACCCCGCGTGAGGGGCAGGCTCTGGTACGCGTATCTGCCAGCCTAGTCTCGGCGGGCACCGAGCGCATGGTGGTGGAGTTTGCTGAAAAGAGTTACCTCGGTAAAGCCCGTTCACGGCCGGACCTCGTCAAGCAAACGCTCGACAAAGCCAAACGCGAAGGCATTGTGCCCACCGTAAAGGCGGTCTTTAACCGGCTCGACCAGCCCATGGCGCTCGGTTATTCCACGGCAGGCATGATCGTGTCGCTGGGGGAGAACATGCAGGGCTTCAAGATCGGGCAGCGCGTGGCCTGTGCGGGCGGCGGATACGCCACGCATGCCGAATACAATGTGGTGCCGCGCAACCTGCTCACCCCTTTGCCGGATCACATTGATTTTGAATCAGCGTCCTTTACCACCCTCGGCGCCATTGCGCTGCATGGTTTTCGGCTGGCCGAATCTCAACTTGGGGAGAATGTGGCTGTGATCGGTCTGGGCCTTTTGGGATTGATAACGATTCAACTGGCCGCTGCAGCAGGATGCCGCGTCCTCGGCATTGACATTGACCCGAAGCGGGTCGCCCTCGCTGCTTCTCTGGGACTTGAAGCGGTCATTCGCCCCCAGGCAGAATCTGCTGCTGTAACCTTCACCGCCAACCGCGGCTTTGACAGCATCATTATCTGCGCTGACACTCCCTCCAACGACCCGGTTGAATTGGCCGGGATCATCGCTCGTGACCGCGCCAAGGTCGTAGCCACCGGCGCGGTGGGACTTAACTTCCCGCGCAAGGTCTACTATGAAAAGGAACTCTCCTTCATTAATTCCCGCTCTTATGGGCCAGGGCGCTATGACCTGAATTACGAAGAGAACGGACAGGATTACCCCATCGGTTATGTGCGCTGGACGGAAGGACGGAACTTTCAGGCCGTGGTGGACTTGATGGCAGCCGGAAAGTTGAAGGTGGCGCCGCTCATCAGTCACCGTTTTGATATTGAAGATGGGGTGAAGGCTTATGAGGTGATCACGGGGAAGAGCAAAGAACCGTTCCTTGGGGTGCTGCTGAAATACCCCGAAGGAAAGATGGCAGAGGAAAGAAAGGTTGAATTCCCTTCGGTCGTCCAGCGCCCAACGATGTCGTCCATCGTCAAATTAGGCGTTCTCGGCGCGGGATTGTTTGCAAACTCCACCTTGCTTCCGATCCTAAAGAACAATAAAGACTTTGAACTGGTCGGCATAGCATCCTCTGGCGGACTCCACGCCCAGCATTCCGGAAAAAAATTCGGCTTTCAATATGCCACCTCCAGCGACGATGAAATTATCAACGATCCGAAGATCAATGCCGTTGCCATTCTCACAAGACACGATACCCATGCCGACCTGATCGTCAGGGCCTTGCAAGCCGGGAAGCATGTCTTTGTGGAAAAGCCGCTGGCGATAAATAGTGGACAGTTATCAGGTATCAGTAAGCAGTTGGCGAAGACGGATGGTTGTTTACTGCTTACTGGTTTTAATAGAAGATTCTCTCCTCTTGCGCAAAACCTCAAGTCTCAGATCGCCGATCTCCGGGAACCGATGCACCTCCATTATCGTGTCAACGCCGGATTCATCCCTGCCAACCATTGGACACAAGACGAAACCATCGGCGGCGGGCGGATCATTGGCGAGGCCTGCCACTTCGTTGACCTGCTGACCTTCCTGGTCGGTGCGCTGCCAGTGAGTGTGAGCGCACACGCTCTGCCGAACCAGGGCAAATACCGCGAGGATAACGTCTCGATGACCTTCACCTTTGCCGATGGCTCTGTGGGTGTAGTGGACTATCTCGCCAACGGCGACAAATCCCTGCCCAAGGAGCGCCTGGAGGTTTTCTGCGGGGGCATGGTGGCCGTGTTGGATGATTATGTGTCGCTGACGACCGTGAAAGATGGACGGAAGAAGGAAGAAAGAAAGGCGCAGGATAAAGGCTGGAGGGCGGAGATGGCCGCTTTTGCCCGGTCCATTCAGGGCGGGGGCGAAGCGCCGATCCCATTTGAGCAGATGGCCGCCGTGACGAGGGCGACCTTCGCAGCGGTCGAGTCGCTCCGCAGCAAGTCAGAGATCGATTTCTAACCTGTCCAGTGGCCGTATTCCAAACCCAAGTAAATATTTTTCGGAGTAAACATGTTGTACGTCAAGAAAGTCATTGCCCTTATTGCCCTGTTTTTTCTGGCCGCCTGCCAGCCGGGGGGAAACCTGCCTGCCGATCTAAATTCGCCTTCCACCCCGATCCCCGATGCGGAAGTGACGCTGCCGGAGTTTGAGCATGTCGTCATCATTGTGTTCGAGAACAAGGAGTATAAGGATGTGATCGGTAATGCGGATATGCCTGCCTTCAATCAATTCGCGGAGGATTACACCCTGCTGACGCAATATTATGGTGTGAGACACCCGAGCCTGCCCAATTATATTTCCATGATCGGCGGCGAGACCTTTGGGATCACAGAGAACTGCATCGATTGTTTCATCAATGCGCCCAGCCTGCCGGACCTGATCGAGGACAGTGGGCGGACCTGGAAGGCCTATCAGGAGGATATGCCCTCGCCCTGCTTCGTTGGCAATGACGGGTCTTATGCGCAGAAACATAACCCGTTCGTGTACTTCGATCCCATCCGGCTGGATCAGGCGCGCTGTGAGAGCCGGGTCGTGCCGCTCGATGCGCTTCAGGCGGATATTGAAGCGGGCCGCCTGCCGAATTTCATATTCATCACACCGAACATGTGCAACAACTCGCATGATTGCACGCTGGATGTTACCGACGACTGGCTGGCGCAACAGACGGAGGCCCTGCTGCCTGCCCTGGAAGCGGATGGACCGAATTACCTGCTGGTTGTCATGTTCGAAGAAGGCGACGACTCGCTGCTGGATAAGGCAGGCGGGCGCGTGCCAGTGATCCTGATCTCTCCCCTGGTGAAGAAAAATTATCAGGACAATACCGACTATTCACACTACTCCCTGCTGAAGACCATCTCACGGTCCTGGGAGCTGCCGTATCTGGGGCATGCCGCCGATATGGGTACCAGCCTTATTGCCGCCCCGTGGAAATAAAGGTCAAGAGTTGTTGTAAAATTCATTTACCATGAGCCAACCTCTGCGCGTCTTCCTCAGTTATTCCGTTCACGATAAACCCGCCGCTCGCGACATGTTCCGCAGGCTGCGCGGTGAGACCTGGCTCGAGCCCTGGCTGGATGAGGAGAATCTGCTGCCCGGGCAGGATTGGCGCCTGGAGACCGAGAAGGCCATTCGCGCGGCAGATGCGGTGCTGATCCTGATCTCCAGCCGCTCGGTCTCGCAGGAGGGGAATGTGCAGCGCGAGTTGAAACTGGCCCTGGATGTGTCTGAGGAGAAGCCCGAAGGCGCGGTCTTCCTTATTCCCGTTCGTTTGGAGGATTGCGCGATGCCCCACCGTCTGCGGGACCTGAAACCGTTGGATGCCTTCCCGGCGGACCGCAAGGACTGGGCGTATGAGCGCATCCTCGCCAGCCTGCGCCTGCGTGCCGGGACCGGGCAATCTCCCACGCCGGATGCAAAACCTTCCCCCGAGCCACAGCCCACCCAACCTGCGGGGAACATCCATGTGACCGTGTACGGAGATGTGACCGGCAACCTGGTTATTGGAGATGAGAACCAGGCCACGGTTATAAAGAAGGAAAAGCCGAAGGAATAACACC
>Ga0268298_10005125_pt1 | contig 12422 bp, 8 predicted proteins | sample WWTPWeurt_MetaG_FD_194462 | JGI IMG/M metagenome (GOLD analysis project Ga0268298, IMG submission 194462) | Activated sludge microbial communities from WWTP in Nijmegen, Gelderland, Netherland - WWTP Weurt | ecosystem: Engineered > WWTP > Aerobic digester > Activated sludge | place: Netherlands...
AACGCACCCGCGGCGTAGCCGCCGAACATCCAGAGGTTGCCGGACGCGTCGATCCAGCTCACGCCGCCCATCCGGGCGCCCGGCTGGTTGCCGGTCGCCGGCTGCCCCTTGGTCCCGTAGACGGAAGCGGCGTTCGCGGCATTCGAGCCCCCCACCCAGGTCCAGGTGCCGGCGCCGGGCGCGTAGCGCCAGAGGTCGTTGTACACGGTGGCGGCGCCGCGCAGGCCGCCGAACAGCCAGAAATTCCCGGCCACGTCGCGCCAGGTCATCGGGTACCCGCGCGCGCCCGGCGTGTTGCTCGCCGACGGCACGCCGGGGGACCCGTAGACACCCGCCGCGCCGCCGGTGTTCGAGCCGCCGACCCAGGTCCAGAATCCGGTCCCGGGGTTGAACTTCCAGAGGTCGTTCAGGTAGTTGACCGCACCGGTCGCGTCGAACCCGTTGCCGCCGAACAGCCACAGCGAGCCGCCGGTGTCGATCCAGGACGCGGCGCCGAAGCGCCCGCCCGGCACGTTGGACGCGCCCGCCACCCCCAGGGCGCCGTACAGGGCTCCCGCAGACGCGCTCGAGTTCCCGCCGGACTTCCAGGTCCAGTCGCCGGTCGCGGCTCCCGTCGTGCAGGTGACGGCGACGTTCGTGACGTCGGCCGAGAACGCGATGCCGCTGGCGTTCGACACCGAGCAGAAGTAGCCGGGCGGCTGCGTCTGCACCGTCACGTTGTAAGCGGTGCCCGGGGGCAGGATCGGGCCGAACGAGAACGACGTCGCCGACGGGTTCACCTGCAGCGTGTAACCCGTGCCGCTCGCGAGCACGAGCGAGGCGGCGCCCAGGCCGCTCACCGAGCCGCTGAGCCTCAGCGCCTGAAGGAAGCTCGCGTTCACGGTGGTGAACAGGTTCGTCGTGACCGAGCAGGTGCGCGCGGTTCCCTGGCACGCCCCGCCCCAGCCGCTGAAGACGCCCCCGGTGCCGGTCGGCGTCGCGGTGAGCGTCACCTGCGTGCCGAACGGGAAGTACGCGCTGCACGTGGTGCCGCAACTGATGCCGGGCGGATCCGACACCACGGTGCCCGACCCGCTCGTCTGCACGACGAGCTGGACCGCGGCCGCGAACGTTACGGTCGCGACGGCGTCGGTCTTCAGCGACAGATCGCAGGTCGGCGCGGTGCCGGAGCACGCGCCGCTCCAGCCCGTGAACGCGGAGCCCGCGGCGGCGGTCGCGGTCAGGCGCACGGCGGTGCCCGGCGCATACCCCCAGCACCCGGTCCCGCACGAGGACCCCGCGGGCGACGGCGCCACCGTGCCGCTGCCCGAGCCGGCGTACGACACCGACAGGGTGACGCGATTCGACTCGAACGTGGCGGTCACGGACCTCGCGGCGTCCATCGACACGCTGCAGGTGCCGGTGCCGCTGCAACCCGCACCGCTCCAGCCGGTGAAGACCGAGCCGGTCGAGGGCGAAGCGCTCAGCAGGACCCGCGTGCCCTGCGGGTACGTGTAGCAGTTCGTGCCGCACGACGCGCCTTCCGGCGAAGGAAACACCGATCCCCTGCCCGACCCGGCGATCGCGACCGCGAGCGACTGCAGCGTCGACGTGCGCAGCTGCGGCGTGCCCCAGGTCGACACCGAGGTGACGATCGCGCCGGACAGCGCCGCGGCGCTGTTGCTGCCGTAGGCGGGCCGCTCGACGCTCACCGACGCGTTCAGCAGGCCGTCGTCGAGCATGTCGGCGGCGAGATGGCGCCCGTAGTCGAGCGCCGGCGCGGTCAGCGTGCCGTTGAACTGCTTCCCGGCGATCGGCATCGCCGCCAGCAGCGCGGCGAAGCGCCCCGCCCACGTGTTCGGGATCGTGTCGGTGCCGGTCGTGTCGTCGAGCAGCGTCGCGAAGTTGGTGATGTCGCTGGTCTGGTACGTCGACGCGAGCTTGGCGTTGACCTGCGCGAGCACGGCGTCGTTGGCCTGCTGCATCGCCGCCGCCGTCAGCGCCGGCTCGCCGCGCACGCGAGCGAGCGCGTACTGGTAGGCGGCCTCGGTCAGCGGATTGATGCTCACGTGGTGCGTGAGGCTCGGCAGCATCGCGTGCAGCGTCACGCCCTGGAGCGACGTCCACTGGCGCGTGGACTCGTCCCAGTACTGGCCGCCCCCGGTGTCGACGAGCTTGAGCAGCAGCGGACCGCGGAACGACCCCGGATAGATCGACACCATGCTGCCCTGCAGCGGCGCGCTGCCGAGAACGGTGCCGTCGGGCGTGTACACGACCACGCTCGCGTTGCGCACCGCCGACTCCCCGACGCCGACGCCCACGCCGGCATCCGCGCTCGCGCCCGACGCGCCGTCGCCGCCCCCGACGCCCGTGCCCGAGGCGTTGTCGACGCTGCACCCGTCGAACCCGCACGCGATGCCGCCCGGCTGAACCTTGAAGGCGTTCTCGGCGACGAGCGTGCGCGCGAACGATGGACGGTCGTCGGATTTCCGGTCGTCGGTGCCGTCGGAGGCCGAGCGATCGGCGCCGCAACCGGCCAGCAGCAGCAGCGCGCTCAGCGCGACGGCCCGCCACGCGGCCGGGCCTGCGGACCGCTCGTGGCGACGGGACGGGAAGCAGCGCGTGGTCATCGGGTGTCGTCCTGGGTTCTGCGAACGATCGGCGCGAGGCGCCGCGCGGCGGGCACGACACCGTCCACGGCACTCTAGCCTTCGCGTCGACGCGCGGTCAACCGGGCATGCGGCTCGCAGGCGGCCTTTGCGACGAGGGGTCCGCGGCGTGCGATGCCCGCGTCGCCGATCGGGACGTTTCCGGCCGGGACGTTCCCGACTTGAAGGGCTCGTTCGGCTCGGCGATACTCGGGCTCGGGACTCCCGCTCCCGGGCGCAACAGGAGAGCCGCATGGCGCAAGTGCTCGCGACGTCGAAGACGGGCGACAACCGGATCGACGCGCTGCTCGGGAACCTGCACTGGGCGCCCGCGTCCGCCGGCACGCCGACGTCGATCACGATCAGTTTCCCGCTGCCGGGTGCGACCTGGTCGAACGCGGTGGGCGAGTATTACTCGGGGGACAGCCTCGAGCCGCTGAACGGCTTCGGATCGCTGACCTCGCTGCAGCAGGGCGCGGTGCGCAACGTGCTCGCCGAGTGGGCGGCGGTCGCGAACGTCGCGTTCACCGAGATCGCCGACGCCTATCCGGTCGCCGGCACGCTGCGCTTCGCCTGGACGACGCTCGCTTCCGGCGTGCAGGCCGACTCCTACGTGCCGAACACGCTGGAGAAGTCGGGCGACGTCTGGCTGAACACGAAGGCGTTCTGGGAGGGCTTCGGCCCCGGCACCTACGGCTATTCGACGCTGCTGCACGAGATCGGGCACGCGCTCGGGCTCAAGCACGCTTTCGACGCCCCCGTGCAGTTGCCGGCCGCGGAGAACGGCTATCTCTGGACGGTGATGGGCGACAGCGCGTACGCCGGCGCCTCGGGCTCGTGGGCGGGCATCGAGCCGTCGACGCCGATGCTCTACGACGTCCTCGCGATCCAGTCGATCTACGGCGCGAACACGGGATGGCGCACCGGCGACGACACCTACGTGTTCGCGCAGGGCGCCGACTACCTTCAGACGATCTGGGACGCGGGCGGCACCGACACGATCCGCTGGGACGCATCGACGCAACCCGCGACGATCGACCTGCGCGACGGCCGCTTCAGCAGCCTCGGCGACCCGGTCACGTACTGGGACCGCACGTTCACGAGCTCCTGGACCGACCCGCGCACGGTGGCGATCGCGTTCGGCACGACGATCGAGAACGCGGTGGGCGGAATGGCCGGCGACACCCTCACCGGCAACGCGTCGGTCAACGTGCTGATGGGCCGCGACGGCGACGACACGCTCGCGGGCGGCGGCGGCGACGACGTCGTCGACGGCGGCAACGGCACCGACACCGCGGTGCTCGGCGCCGCGAGCGCCGGCGCCACGGTCACGAGCGGCGGCGGCCGGTTCCGGGTCACGGCGGGCACCGAGGGCAGCGACACCCTCGTGTCGATCGAGAAGCTGCAGTTCACCGACAAGGCATTCACGCTGTCGAACCCCGCGCTCGACCACGTGCCGCAGTACGGCAAGGACGTCTTCTTCCTGTTCGACAGCGTCTACTACCTGCTCGACAACGACGGGCTCGTGCCGACGCTCGGCGTGGACAACGCGCTGCAGCACTGGTACGCCACCGGCTCGGCCCAGCACCTGTCGCCCGCGCCGTGGTTCGATCCCGTCTATTACGCGAACAAGTGGGCCGACCTCACGCCGCTGCACCTCGACGACCGCACGCTGTTCATGCACTTCAACGGCTACGGCGTCTGGGAGGGCCGCTCGCCGGGACCGAAGTTCGATCACTTCGACGGCAACCGCTACCTGACCGAGAACACCGACGTCGCCGCGTACGTCGACGCCCACCTGGCCGACTTCCTCGGCAGCCGCACCAACGGCGCGATCGCGCACTTCATCATCTACGGCAACCGCGAGCAGCGCGTCGCCTACGACACCGGCGGCACGGCAGTCGACATGGGCTTCACGGTGACGCTGATCGGCTCGGCCCCCGACGCCGCGATCAGCCCCGGGCCGGGGATCGGCGCCGGGGAGTAGCGCGGGACGACGAGGGCCCCGGCGCGATCAGTCGAGCTTGATGCCGAGCCGGTCGGCCAGCGTGATCCACTGCGGCGACTCGTCCTTCCAGCGCCGGCGCGCCTCCTCGAGTCCGACCGGCCCGTTCGGAATGCCGAAGGTCTGGTGCATCTGCTGCACTTTCGGCGCCTGGTAGGCCTCGACGATCGCGTCGGCCAGCTTCTGCTGGATGTCCTGCGGGGTGCCGGCCGGCACCACGACCGGCAGCCAGCCGTCGAGCGCGAACACGGGGTCGGTGTGCCCCTGCTCGACGAAGGTCGGAACGTTCGGCGCGCGCGGCGAGCGCCGCTGCCCGAGCACGCCGATCGGGCGGATCTGCCCGCGCTCGACGTACATGTTCATCGGCGGGAAGGTTCCGACCCCGGCGGCGACGAGCCCGGTGGAGACGTCGATCCACATCGGCGGCTCGCCCTTGTAGTGGATGGCCTCGATCTTCAGCCCGCGAGTTCGGTTCCAGGTGTCGGCGATCATGTGAGGCCACGAGCCCGCCGCGTAGGTGCCGATCGCCGCCGGGTTCTTCGCGGCGTACGCGACGAACTCGCTCGGGTTGCGGATCGGCAGGTTGGCGTGCACGCCCATGACGAGCGCGCCCGACGGCAGCAGCGAGACCGGTGCGAACGCGGTGTCGGGGTTGTAGGGCATGGTGCGATAGAGCACTCGTCCCTGCCAGAGCGGCGTCTGGATCGCGACCATCATCGTGTAGCCGTCGGGTGCCGACTTTGCGAGCGCGTCGGACGCGATCATCCCGCCGGCCCCGCCCTTGTTGTCGACGACGAACGGCTGGCCGAACTTCTTCGACAGCACCTCGGCGTAGTGGCGCGCATACGAATCGGTGAGCCCGCCCGGCGGATTGGTGACCAGGATGCGCACCGGCTTGTTCGGCCAGGCGCCCTGCCCGATCGCGAAGCGCGGCAGCAGCGACGCGCCCACCGGGGCGGCGGCGGCGAGCACGCGCCGGCGACCGGCGTCGGGCGCGGGCGCGGGCGGGAGGATCGTACCGGCGGGTGTCGCGCGCCGGGATTCGTTCGAATTCATGCGTGAGTCTCCAAAATCAGTCCGTCATTGGGGACGACGGCGTCCGCAATGATGCCAGAGGAAGCGCAATCGTCCGATCCGGGAGCCGGACGCGAGGTGGCGCGACCGCGCCGGCGCTAGTCGAACTTCTCGCCCGACTCCCTGACCACTTTCGCCCAGCGCGCCTTCTCCGCGCGGATGAACTCGCCGAACGCCGCGGAACTGCCCGGGCGCGTCTCGGCGCCGGCCGCCTGCAGGCGTTCCTGCATCTCGGGCGTCGCGAGGATCTTCGTGATCGCGGCGTGCAGCCGCGCGACGAGTTCGGCGGGCGTTCCCGCCGGCGCGACCACGCCCTGGAACGAGCCGGTCTCGAACCCCGGCAGCGCCGCGGACTCCGCGACCGTGGGCACGTCCGGCGCCGCCGAGAAGCGTCTGGCGCTCGAGATCGCCAGCGCCTTGAGCTTGCCGTCCCTGACCGCCGGCCAGGTCGCCAGCATGCCGTTGAAGAGCACCTGCGCCTGGCCCGCCATGACGTCGGCGATCGCCTGCGAGCCGCCCTTGTACGGGACGTACGTCCACCTGATCCCGGTGCGCATCGCGAACTCGATGCCCGCCAGGTGATTGGCGCCGCCGAGCCCGGAGATCGCGAAGTTCAGCGAGTCGGGCTTCGCCTTCGCGAGCGCGACGAGCTCGCGAGCGTCCTTCGCCGGCACCGACGGGTGCGCCGCGAGGATGTGCGGCGAGTACGCAACCATCACCACCGGCGCGAAGTCCTTCACCGGGTCGAACGGCAGCGTCGCGAACACGCTCGGCGAGATCGCGAGCGAACCGATGTCGGCGAGCAGCAGCGTGTGGCCGTCGGGCGGGGCCTTGGCGACGAAGTCGGCGCCGAGGTTGCCGGTGGCCCCGGGCTTGTTCTCGACGACGACGTTGGCGCCGAGCGCCTCGCCCAGGCGCGGCGCGAGCGAGCGCGCGAGGATGTCCGAGGTCCCACCCGCCGGATAAGGAACGACGACGCGGATCGGCTTGGACGGCCACGCGGCGGCGGCCCGCACGCGCGCGCCCGGGGCCGCGGCGAGCACCGCGGCGGACAGCCCGCCGGCCAGGACTCGGCGGCGCCGGATCGGATCGCGATTCATCGGTCGAGCTCCCTCAGGCCTTGGCCACTTCGTGGTCCGCCATCAGCTCGAGCGCCCGCACGAGCGCCGAGTGATCGAGGTCGGCCAGGCCGTGCGCGGCGCACGCCTGCATCAGCTGCGCCGCGCCCGCGGTCTGCGGCAGCGCCAGGCCGAGCTCGCGCGCGCCCGACAGCGCGTTGGCGAGGTCCTTCTGGTGCAGCCGGATCCGGAATCCCGGCGCGAACGTGCGCCTGATCATCCGTTCGCCGTGCAGTTCGAGGATGCGGCTCGATGCGAACCCGCCCATCAGCGCCTGGCGCACCTTCGCGGGATCCGCCCCGGCGCGGCTCGCGAACAGCAGCGCCTCGCCCACCGCCGCGATGTTCAGCGCGACGATGATCTGGTTGGCGACCTTCGTCGTCTGCCCGTCGCCGTTGCCGCCCACGAGCGTGATGTTCTTGCCCATCTTCTCGAAGAGGGGCTTCACGCGATCGAACGCCGCCTGCGGCCCGCCGACCATGATCGTCAGCGACGCGGCCTTCGCGCCGACCTCGCCTCCGGACACCGGCGCGTCGAGGTAGTCGGCGCCGAGCGCGTTGACCCGGCGCGCGAAGTCCTTGGTCGCGATCGGCGAGATCGAGCTCATGTCGACGACGACCTTGCCCTGCCCGCCGCCTTCGCGCAGGCCGTCGGCGACCCCGTTCGCGCCGAAGAGCACCGCGTCGACGTCGGGAGTGTCGGGCACCATCACGAACACGATCTCCGAGGCCAGCGCGACCTCCTTCGCGTTCGCGCAGTTGCGTGCGCCCGAGGCCGCGATCGCTTCCGGAAGGGGGCCGATCGTGTTCACGAACAGCGTGTTGCCGGCGTCGATCAGGTGCTGCGCCATCGGCGCGCCCATGATGCCGAGTCCGATGAATCCGAGTTTCATTGAGGTGCCTTTCCCGCGCCGCCGGCGCGCATGCGAGTCATGATCTGCTGAGCGCCCGCCGCGATCAGCCGCGCGTCGGAGCTCACGGTGACGAACTGGAAGCCCCTGGCGACGCGCGCGAGCGCCGCGTCCGGGCCGCCGTTGTGGATGCCGGCGACCACGCCGTGCGCGCGCGCGCGCTCGAGGATGTGGTCGATCGCCTGCGCGGCCTTCGGCTCGGGATCGTCGAAGTTCGGCGCGCAGCCGAGCGCGAGCGAGAGGTCCGACGGGCCCACGTAGATCGCGTCCAGTCCCTCCACGGACAGGATCGCGTCGAGGTTGTCCAGCGCCTGCGCGGTCTCGATCATCGCGAAGCGCACGATCGTGTCGTCGGCGTGCTTCGGGTAGTCCGCCCCGCCGTACAGCAGCGCGCGCACCGGACCGAAGCTGCGCGTGCCGCGCGGCGCGTAGCTCGTGTAGGCGACCAGGCGCTGCGCGTCCTCGCGCGTGCTCACCATCGGGCAGATCACGCCGTACGCGCCGGCGTCGAGCGACTTCATCAGGATGCCGGGCTCCAGCCACGGCACCCTCACCACCGGGACCGTGTCCGTCGTCGAGATCGCCTGCAGCATCCGAACCATCGCGGAATAGTCGACGACCCCGTGCTGCAGGTCGATCGTCAGCGAGGTCCAGCCCTGGTGGGCCATCGTCTCGGCGGAAAAGCCGTCGGGGATCGCGAGCCAGCCGTTGACGGCGGCGCCCCCCGCCTTCCACAGCGTGCGCAGTCGGTTCTCTCTCATCGTCTCGTTCCTCGGGAATCGGGACCGAAACGGGACGCTCGGGCGCGCCCCGCTCCGGTCAGGCGGCGATCACTTGACTTCGATGCCCAGCGTCTTGAGCAGCTGGCCGTACTGGTCGTACGCCTTGCGGAACCAGGGCTTGTACTCTTCGGCGCCCATGTAGTTCACCGGCTGGCCGAGGTCCTTCATGATCTTCTGGAACTCGGCGTCTTCGGAGATCTCCTTGAACTTCTTCTCGAGGTACGCATTGACTTCCTTCGGCGTGCCCTTGGGCGACGCGAGGCCCTTGACCGAGCCGGCGGTGACGACGTCGTAGCCGGCCTCGCGGAAGGTCGGGACGTCGGGGATCGCCGCGTCGCGGTTCTCGAGCGCGACCGCGAGCGCGCGCAGGCGCCCGGCCTTGATGTGCGGCAGCACCTCGCTCGGGTGCCCGCCGCCGAAGTCGACGTGCCCGCCGACCAGCGCGGTGATCGCGCTCGAGCCGCCGGTGCCCGGGATCGTCGTCACGCGCATGCCCGCGGCCTTGCCGAACAGCAGGAACGTCATGTCGACCGACGCGCCCTTGGTGGACACCGACGCGGTCATGTTGCCCTTGGCCTTGCCGGCCTTCACGAGGTCGGCGAGCGTCTGGTACGGCGAGGACGCCGGCACCGCGAGCACGATCGAGTGGATCGACATCCGGCACACGACCTCGAAGTCCTTGAAGACGTCGTACTGCAGCGGTCGCTGGTGCGGGACGACGGTGTCCTCGCCGCCGCCGTAGCCGAAGAGCAGCGTGTAGCCGTCCGGGGTGGCGCGCGCGACGTCCAGGCGCGCCGGGATGCCGCCGCCGCTGCCCTTGTTGACGATGACCAGCGGCTGCGGGATGTACTTCGGCGCGACTTGCGCGATCGCGCGCGCGAGCAGGTCCGTGGACCCGCCCGCGCCCGCGGGCACGACGAACTGGATCGGCTTGTCGGGATACGCGGCGAACGCGCTCGTCGCCACGCACGAGGCGGCCAGCACCGTGGCCAGGACCGTTCGGAACATCGTCTTCATTCGGGACTCCTTTTGGACAGCGAAACAACGAAGGACTTCGACAGGTGGCCGCCCGCGCGGCCCGGCGCGCGCCGCCCGCCTACGCGGACGGACGCGCGCCCGCTCGCCGGCCGCGCCTGTGCGCGGACCACGCGTTGAAGAGCAGGAATGCGATCGCGACGCCCATCAGCGTCCCGGCGATCGGGCGCGCGAAGAACACGCCGGGGCTGCCGTCGCTCATCAGCAGGCTCTGGCGCAGCGAGCGCTCCATGATCGGCCCGAGCACGAACGCGAGCAGCAGCGGGCCGAGGTCGAACTTGACCTTGCGGGCGAAGTAGCCGAACACGCCCATGCCCAGCATCACCCAGATGTCGAACACGCTGTTGTTGACGCTGTAGACGCCCACCAGCGTGAGCACCATGATCATCGGGCCCATGAACGCATAGGGCACGCGCAGCAGCTGCACCCAGATGCCGACCAGCGGCAGGTTCAGCACGAGCAGCATCACGTTGCCGATGTACATCGCGGCGACCACGCCCCAGAACACGTCGGCGTGCTCGGCGAGCAGGAACGGGCCGGGGGTGATGCCGTGGATCAGCAGCGCCGCGAAGATCATCGCGGTCGAGGCGTTGCCGGGGATGCCGAGCGTGAGCAGCGGGATGAACGACGACGACGCGGCCGAGTTGTTCGCCGCCTCGGGCCCCGCGACCCCTTCGATCGCGCCCTGCCCGAACTCCTCCGGGTGCTTCGACGAGCGCTTCTCGACCGCGTACGACACCAGCGACGCGAGCACCGCGCCGCCGCCCGGCAGGATGCCGACGAAGAAACCGATGACGCTGCCGCGCACCATCGACCAGCCGCTGCGGGCGAGATCCGCGACCTTCGGGAACACGCCGGCGATCTTCGTCGTCAGCACGCTGCCGGCCTCGGACTTCTCCAGGCTGTAGAGGATCTCGCCGACCCCGAACAGGCCCATCGCGAGCGTGACGAAGTCGAGGTTGCTCTGCAGGCCGGCGACGCCGAAGTCGAAGCGCACGGCCCCCGACAGCGGATCGAGCCCGATGCATCCGAGCAGCAGCCCGAACACCGCCATGATCATGCCCTTGAGCGGCGCGTCGCCGGTCAGGTAGGTGGCCAGCAGCAGGCCCAGCACCGTGAGCGCGAAGTACTCGGGCGGACCGAACTTGAGCGCCGCTTCCGCGAGCGGTGGCGCCATCATCGTGAGGCCCACGACGCCGACGCTGCCGGCGACGAACGACGCGATCGCGGCGATCCCCAGCGCCGGGCCGGCGCGTCCCTTCTTCGCCATCTCGTAGCCGTCGATGCACGTGACGACCGACGCCGCCTCGCCGGGGATCTTCAGCAGGATCGACGTGGTCGAGCCGCCGTACATCGCGCCGTAGAAGATCCCCGACATCAGGATGATCGCGGTCACCGGCGAGCCCATCTTCATGCTGATCGGCAGCAGCAGCGCGATCGTCGCCGCCGGCCCCAGGCCCGGCAGCACGCCCACCGCGGTGCCCAGCGCGCAGCCGATCAGGCACCACAGCAGGTTCACCGGGCTGAACGCGATCTGGAATCCGTTCAGCAGTCCCGCGAAGTCGAACATGTCAGGTGTCTCCCTTGGCCGGGCCCTCGGGTGAGGCCCTCGTCGATCGTCGGGGTCAGAACAGGAGTCCCTTGGGGAACGGCGTCTTCAGGAACTTGTCGAAGAGCAGCCACACGACCGCACCGGTCAGCACCCCCGTGAGCACCGACACCGCGATCGACTTGCGCTCGACCAGTGCGAGCCAGCTCGCGACCAGCACGACCACGCTGGTGATCGCGCCGACGTCGTCGAACACGACCACGTACACCGCCGTGATCGCGACCGCGAGCAGCGGCCGCTTCCACGCGCCCGCCCGCCAGAACGGCTCGTGCACCTCGTCCGGCCCGAGGTTGGCGAGCACCAGCCACAGCGAGAGCGCCGCGAGGATCACGCCCAGCCCGAACGGCATGTAGCCGGAGCCGGGCTGGCCGGCGTCGGTCAGCCGCAGCACCCACACCGACTGCTGGATGACGACCACGCACACCGCCAGGAAGAAGAGGCCCGCGTACCGTTGCCAGGATTTCATCTCGGGGTCCTTCGGGTCGATCGTTCGCTCGGGGTCCGTCTGCGCACGCGCTCAGCGCACGAGCGCCGGGCGCTTGGGGTCGAACTTCCAGCCGGGGATCAGGAACTGCATCGCCGCGGCGTCGTCGCGCGAGCCCAGCCCGTGCTCGGCGTAGAGGCGATGCGCCTTCTCGACCTCGACCATGTCGAGCTCGACGCCCAGGCCCGGCCGCGACGGCACCGCGATCCGCCCCGCCTCGATGCGCAGCGGCGCCTTCGTGAGCCGCTGGCCGTCCTGCCAGATCCAGTGCGTGTCGATCGCGGTCACGCGCCCGGGCGCCGCCGCGCCCACGTGCGTGAACATCGCCAGCGAGACGTCGAAGTGATTGTTCGAGTGCGAGCCCCACGTGAGGCCCCAGTCGCGGCAGGTCTGCGCGACGCGCACCGAGCCCGCCATCGTCCAGAAGTGCGGGTCCGCGAGCGGGATGTCGACCGACTGCAGCGCGAGCGCGTGCGCGAGCTGGCGCCAGTCGGTCGCGATCATGTTGGTCGCCGTCGGCAGGCCGGTGGCGCGGCGGAACTCCGCCATCACCTCGCGGCCGGAGAAGCCGTCCTCGGCGCCGCACGGGTCCTCGGCGTAGGCGATCACGCCGCGCATGTCGCGCATCAGCCGCACGGCCTCCTTCAGCGACCACGCGCCGTTGGGGTCGAGCGTCACGCGCGCCCGCGGGAATCGATCGCGCAGCGCGCGCAGCGCCTCGACCTCGGCGTCGCCCGAGAGCACGCCGCCCTTGAGCTTGAAGTCCTCGAAGCCGTAG